>Ga0233385_1000149_pt1 | contig 39582 bp, 34 predicted proteins | sample ElkDunMinimDraft_16_FD_191543 | JGI IMG/M metagenome (GOLD analysis project Ga0233385, IMG submission 191543) | Fecal eukaryotic communites from dung pellets of Tule Elk in California, USA - Elk Dung G36 | ecosystem: Host-associated > Mammals > Digestive system > Large intestine > Fecal | place...
TCAGTCCGACGCGAGCTCTCGCTCTCAGTCCGACGCGAGCTCTCGCTCTCAGTCCGACGCGAGCTCTCGCTCGACCAGCGCCACGACATCGCCCACCGTCCCCGCCAGCGCCTCCTGCGGGACGTGGACCCCGAAGCGCTCCTCGATCGCAAGGGCCAGCTCACTGAGCGCCGGTCGCTCCATGCGGAGGTCGTCGACGAACGAGGACGACGGGTTCAGCGCACCATCGTCACGCGTCGGCATGATCTGATCGACGATCGAGGCGAGTTCGTCGAGCACGGACGGTGGGGGCGTCTGCATCGGAGATGTCCTCGGTTGGGCGCGCACAGAGTCGAGCACGAGACGGACCAACGCCGTCGGCCGGATCCACGTGGACCCGGCCGACGGCGTCGCAAGGGCGACCCCCGAACGCCCCTGCGAGGCCGTGCTCGCCGCGCGGCCCGTCACCGCCGAGACGATGACGACCCCCGTTGTGGTCGCTGTGCGACCGCCGCGCAGTTCTCCGGCGTGATCCCGGCGTGGGCCCGCTCCGAACCGCGTAGGTCGGAACCCCGGCCTGATGGCGGGGGAGTGGGTCCTCAACCGTGATCGCGACGAATCACGAGCACGTCACCAAGACTGCCTGCGAACGGCAGGGAATGACGAAGAGGAGTCGACTCAAAATTCGCGCGAGCGATTGTGGGATTCCTACAACGACGGCCGGATGCGCTCGCTCGGTGACGCGAGGAGCCCGCCCAGGGTCAGTCCCACCCGCAGCGTGTAGGCACCGCGAGGATCCAAGGGATCGAGCCCGGTCACCTCACGGACCTTGCGGAGGCGGTAGCGCACGGTGTTGGGATGGACGAACAAGCGACGGGCAGCGGCCTCGACGGATCCCCCCGTCTCAAGAAAGGTCGTGAGCGTCGTGTGGAGCGTGGCGTCGGACTCGGACAGTCGCGTGTGGACGCCGTCGACGAGCGCGCGACGCGCGTGCCCGTCGCCTGCGAGGGAACGCTCGACGAGCAGGTCGTCGGCCAGCACGGGGCGCGGGGCCGCGGACCACCCGGGGGCAGCGCGCAGAGCAGCCAAGGCCGCCCGCGCCGAGCGGTGGGCATGGGCGATGTGGTCGACGCCGGGCCCGATCACGACCGCACCCGGTCCGAAGGCGTCGACGACCGCTCCTCCCGCATCGTGGAGTGCGTCCACTCCACCGAGCAGCACCACGAGGCGCTCGAGCTGCACGGACGTCAGCGTCGTCAGTCCGGCCGCACGCGCCCTGCGGCGGACGTCGTCGACGACTCCACCGTCGCCACCGGCCGGCCCTGGCGGTGCTGCGCCCACGAGCACCACGACCGTGCCGTCCGCCTCCCATCCCAGGGCGGCCGCGCGCGAGCGGATGACCTCCTCAGGCTCACCTCGGACGACAGCGTCCACCACCAGCGCCTCCATCCGCGCATCCCACTGGCCGCGCGACTCCGCCGCCCGCGCGTAGACGTCAGCGGTCGCGAACGCCACCTCGCGCGCGTACGAGGAGAGCTCGCGGCGTACGTCCTCGACGTCCTCGGGCCCGAAGAGGTGCAGCGCGTGCTGCTCGATCACCTCGATGGTCGTCCGCACCATTGCCACCGTCTGGTGCAGGGTGACGTGACGGGTGAGGCCGCGCGGCGCCGCCCCGAAGACCGTGGACGTCACGTCCACGGGCGCTGAGCCCGTCCGCATCCACTCGGCGCACTGGGCGATGCCGGCGTGGGCGATCAGCGAGATCCAGGACCGGTGCTCGGCATCGAGGTCGTGGAACCAGTCGAGATCACGCTCCATCGTCGCGATGGCTGCGGTCGTGAGGTCACCGGACGCCTTGTCCAGCACCTGCGCGTACCGCTCGTGTGTCGCCTCGCTCACACGACACAGGGTAGGTGCACCTCGGCTCCCCGGCCGATATCCTGAGCCGACTCTCCACGGCGAGGAGCGATCCGGATGAGCGAGCACGATCGGTCCGATCCCTGCAGGACGCGTTTCGTCTCGCTGCACGGCCACCGCCGCGCGTACCGGATGGCCGGTGAGGGACCCACGCTGCTCCTGCTGCACGGGCTGGGCTGCGACTCGACGACCTGGCTGCCGGTGATGGGCCGCCTCGCCGAACGCTTCCGGGTCATCGCCCCCGACTTCCTGGGCCACGGCGAGTCGGACAAGCCCCGAGGTGACTACTCGCTCGGCGGGTACGCCAATGCCATGCGGGATCTCCTGACCTACCTGGAGGTCGACCGCGTCACCGTGGTGGGCCACAGTCTCGGCGGCGGGGTGGCGATGCAGTTCGCGTACCAGTACCCCGAGCGTACGGAGCGGATCTGCCTCGTGGCGCCCGGTGGCCTCGGCACGGACGTCTCGCCCTTGATCCGGCTGCTCACGGTGCCGGGAGCCGGTCTCGCGCTCGGCGCCCTCACGGCACCACCGCTGCGGGGTGCGGTGAAGGCGTCTCTGCGGCTGCTCTCGCGCTCGCGCCTCCCGTACACCCACGACCTTGCCGAGGTGGCCGGCGTCTACACCGCGCTCGGCGACCCGGGCAACCGAGCCGCCGTGCGTGCGGTGACGAGCCATGTCGTGGACTGGAGGGGACAGCGGATCACCATGTCCGACCGCGCGTACCTCGCGGAGGTCGTCCCGCTCTGCGTCGTCTGGGGCGAAAAGGACACCGTGATCCCCGCCCTTCACGCTGCCGCGGTCCGTCAGCGCTCGTCGACGGCCGTCGTCCACCTGTTCCCGGGGAGCGGCCACTTCCCGCACAAGGACCAGCCGGAGCTCTTCGCGGACGTCCTCACAGCATTCGTCGACGAGCAGCCGGCAGCGACCTACCGAGCCCGGCGGTGGCGCGCTGTGCTCCGCAGCGGAGCCCGCCCGGAGGCCACGCCGGACGATGCGGCGGCGGCAGTGGTCGACCTCGCAGCCGACGTCTGCTGACCCCTGCTCAGGCCACCGGTGTCCCGGCCTCGACCCTGCTGGCGGCCCTCGCGGCCTTCCGCTTCTTGCGATAGCCCCAGTTGCCGGTGACGGCGGCGCCGATGGCGATCGACATCACCGCGATGACCGCACCGCCGATGTCGTCGAGGACGTAGTGCCAGCCGAAGTACACAGTCGCGAGGACGGTGCCCGTGAAGTACACCCACAGCGCCCGCATCAGCCACTTGTTGAGGCCGACGATCTGGAAGAACAGGCACGCCGTGAGGACGACGGAGACGTGCAGGGAGGCGAAACCGGCGATGCCGTGGATCTTCTCGGTCGCCCACGGGTCGCTCAGGACGTCGTAACGGGCGTGCGCCAACGACTGCTGAAGCGCCGCGACACCGCTGTCCCCGGGTAGGTCGGAGAACAGGGACTGGTTGGCGAAGATCGGGCCCAGCGTCGGGATCAGGTAGTAGCTGGCGACGCCGAGGATCCAGTTGAGGCTGAGTGCCGTCGCGTACCAGGCGCCGAGGGTGAGGTCCTTGTTGAGGACGAGCACCGCCGCAAGCGACACCGGCGTCAGCATCAGGTAGGAGACGTAGATCGTCGACAGGATCAGGGCGATGAAGCCGGTGCCGAGCACGGAGTGCAGCACAAGGGCGGGGTAGTGCCCGAAGAACAGCCACCGGTCGAGCTGCATGAGGTCGGCGTCGTACAGGACTTCGTCGCGCACGATCGGCAGGAAGCTCTTGAGGTTGCGGTAGCTCACGTACGAGATGTAGAACGCGATCAGGCCGAGCGCGGCATGCACAAGGCGGGACCAGCTCCACTCGGTGCGCACGATGGCCACGGCGCGCGACCACAGACCCCGCAGGCTCCGCTTCTGGATGAACGCCTGCACGGCGAGCCCGCCCCCGATGAAGAGGAAGCCGAGCGCGGGCAGGCGGACGTACGCCGGCCCGAGGAAGCCCTCCGGGTCACGCAGGGGAAGGTCGAGGTAGTAGGACGCCCAGATCGTGAAGATCCCGACGACGAGCGAGAACACCACGAGGAAGGTGTACGGCCACCGCAGCACGCGCAACCACAGGGGAGCAGGCGCGGGCGGCGCGGACCTCTCAGGGGCGACCGCCGTCGCCGCGGGTGCCGGAGCACTGGCGGACCCGCTGGCGGCGGCATCGTACGTCGAGTCGTCCCGGGGATCCATAGCGTCATTCTAAAGGACGAGGGGTGAACTCCCGGCGGCCGATCGGCCGCCGGGCGTCCACCCCTCCTCACGCTGCGACGTCAGGCGTCCGCGCCCTCCTGCGGCACGTCTCGGACCGCCGTCGGGTCGTCGAGCTGGAAGCGCGCGTACGCCTCCTTGGCAGTCTCGGGCTTCACCTCGCCCTCCGCGGCGAGCGCCTCGAGCACGCCCACCACGATCGACGCGCTGTCGATCTGGAAGAAGCGGCGTGCTGCCGCGCGCGTGTCGGCGAACCCGAAGCCGTCGGCACCCAGCGAGATCCACGACTGCGGGACCCAACGCGAGATCTGGTCGGGAACCGCACGCATGTAGTCGCTGACCGCCAGCACCGGACCGGGCGCACCCGTCAGCGCCTCGGTGATGTAGGGCTGGACGGGCTCCTCGCCGGGCCTGTTGAACGTCGTCCGCTCGGCCGCGACCGCGTCACGAGCCAGCTCGTTCCACGACGTCACCGACCAGACGTCGGCACGGACCCCGTACTCGTCGGCCAGGATCTGCTGCGCCTCCAACGCCCACGGCACCGCGACGCCCGACGCGAGGATCTGGGCACGAGGAGCGTCCCCCTCGCGCTGCGGCGCCTCGCGGTAGCGGTACATGCCCTTCAGGAGCGCCTCCACGTCGAGGTTCTCGGGCTCTGCGGGCTGGACGACCGGCTCGTTGTACACGGTGAGGTAGTAGAAGACGCTCTCACCGTGCGGGTTCTCGTCGGTGCTGCCGTACATCCGCCGCATGCCGTCCTGGACGATGCGGCTGATCTCGAAGCCGAACGCCGGGTCGTAGTGGATCGCGGCCGGGTTGGTGCGTGCCAGCAGCGGCGAATGGCCGTCGGCGTGCTGGAGACCCTCGCCGGTCAGGGTCGTCCGCCCGGCGGTGGCGCCGATCAGGAAGCCCTTGGAGAGCTGGTCCGCCATCGCCCACAGCGAGTCACCGGTGCGCTGGAAGCCGAACATCGAGTAGAAGATGTAGACCGGGATCATCGCCTCGCCGTGCGTGGCGTACGCCGATCCTGCCGCCGTCATCGAGGCGACGGCGCCGGCCTCGCTGATGCCCTCGTGGAGGAGCTGACCCGAGGTCGACTCCTTGTACGCGAGGAGGATCTTGCGGTCGACCGACTCGTACGACTGGCCGTGCGGGTTGTAGACCTTCGCGGTCGGGAACATCGAGTCCATGCCGAAGGTGCGGAACTCGTCCGGCGCGATCGGCACGATGCGCGAGCCGACGTTCTTGTCACGCATGAGGTTGCGCAGGAGACGGACGAAGGCCATCGTCGTCGCGATCGGCTGGTTGCCGGAGCCGCCTCGGAGCTCGGCGTACGTGGCGTCGGCGGGCAGCTCGAGCGGCTTGGCACGGACCACACGCTTGGGCAGCGAGCCGCCGAGCTGACGGCGGCGCTCACGCATGTACTTGATCTCGTCGGAGTCCTCGCCGGGGTGGTAGAACGGCGCGAGCTCGGACTCGTCGATCTCGGCGTCGCTGATCGGCAGGTAGAGCCGGTCGCGGAAGCGCTTGAGGTCGGCCTTCGTCAGCTTCTTCATCTGGTGCGTCGCGTTGCGACCCTCCAGCGCATCGATCGTCCAGCCCTTGATCGTCTGGGCGAGGATGACCGTCGGCTGGCCGGTGTGGTTCATGGCGGCCTCGAACGCCGAGTAGACCTTGCGGTAGTCGTGTCCGCCGCGGGGCAGCTTGGAGATCTGCTCGTCCGAGAGGTGCTCCACCATCTTGAGCAGGCGCGGGTCGGCGCCGAAGAAGTGGTCGCGCGTGTACGAGCCGTCCTCGATCGAGTACGTCTGGTACTGGCCGTCGGGCGTGCGGTTCATCTGGTTGACCAGGACACCGTCGACGTCGCGGGCGAGCAGGTCGTCCCACTCGCGGCCCCAGATGACCTTGATCACGTTCCAGCCGGCGCCACGGAAGGTCGACTCCAGCTCCTGGATGATCTTGCCGTTGCCGCGCACCGGGCCGTCGAGCTGCTGAAGGTTGCAGTTGATGACGAACGTGAGGTTGTCGAGCTCCTCGCGCGCGGCCAGCCCGATGGCGCCGAGCGACTCGGGCTCACCCATCTCGCCGTCACCGAGGAACGCCCACACGCGCTGCTGGCTGGTGTCCTTGATGCCGCGGTTCTGCATGTAGCGGTTGAAGCGCGCCTGGTAGATCGAGTTGAGCGCGGCCAGGCCCATCGAGACGGTCGGGAACTCCCAGAAGTCCGGCATCAGCCGGGGGTGGGGGTACGACGACAGCCCCTTGTGCGGGCCGTGGCTGACCTCTTGGCGGAAGTGGTCGAGCTGCTCGGCCGTCAACCGGCCCTCGAGGTACGCGCGGGCGTAGATGCCGGGGGAGGCGTGGCCCTGGATGAAGACCTGGTCGCCGCCGCCGGGGTGGTCCTTGCCGCGGAAGAAGTGGTTGAAGCCGACCTCGTACAGGCTCGCCGCCGACTGATACGTGGCGATGTGACCGCCGACGCCGAGTCCGGGCCGGTTGGCACGCGACACCATCACGGCGGCGTTCCAACGGATGTACGCGCGGATGCGGCGCTCGATGTCCTCGTCCCCGGGGAACCACGGCTCGCGCTCCGGCGGGATCGAGTTGATGTAGTCGGTGCTCGTCAGCGCCGGGACACCGACCTGCTTCTCGCGGGCCCGCTCGAGCAGGCGGAGCATGAGGTAGCGCGCTCGTCCACGGCCGCGCTCGTCAACCATCTCGTCGAACGAGTCGAGCCACTCGCTGGTCTCGTCCGGGTCGATGTCGGGCAGCTGGGACGGGAGACCCTCGTGGATGACGGGGGGCCTCTCGGGTGACTGGGCCACTTCGTTTCCTTCTCTCGCGCAGATCGCGGCTGCACTCGGGTGTGCGCAGCAGCGGCGTTCGTCGGCATCCGGTAGGGCGCCGGCCGTCCGCCTTCATTCTTCCACCGTGATCCAGTACCGGCGAGTAGCCGCCCTCGAAGGGCCCATGGGCGGCTCCGCGCCGGGCTGTGGTGGGGGGACGCGAGCGCTCCCTGCCCCCCTAAACCGGTAGAGCCGCTAGTGTGTGGCGCCTAGGCACGCACTGGGCCTGGGCAGACACGCAACAAGGAGGCACGGGTGAGCGCCACCGCGCAGGACGCGGATCGTCCGGGGCATGGAGATCGTCTCGGCTTCAAGCCGGACATGGTCGTCCAGGAGCTCGGGTGGGACGAGGACGTCGATGACTCTCTTCGGGAGTCGATCGAGGATCGCATCGGCAGCGAGATGGTGGACGGCGACTACGGGGAGGTCGTCGACGGCGTGGTCCTGTGGTGGCGCGCCGACGACGGGGATCTCGCCGACGCCCTGATGGACTCGCTGCAGGACCTGGTCGAGGGCGGCACCGTGTGGCTGCTCACGCCCAAGGTCGGACGACCGGGGTACGTCGACGGAGCCGACATCGCCGAGGCGGCACCGATCGCCGGGCTGTCGACCACCACCACCAACCCTGCGGGCCCGGACTGGGCCGCGACGAAGCTGTCGACCCACAAACGCTGACACGGGTCCGAGGAGCAGAGCCTGCGGCCGCAGGCCTGCGGGGTCACCTGTTCCCGCGAGGTGTAACTGCGGGTTACAATGCGGGGACGCGTCCGCCGACCTCGTGAGGTGCCCCCAATGACGAACGTGCTCCGTGGCCCCGGCAGCAGCCGGGCCGACGTCGCCGTCCGCAGCGTGACGACTCTGGCGAAGGCCGGGATCGTGCGGCCGTACGGTCCTCGGGCGCTCACGCGCCTCGGCCTCGCGCTCACACGCTGGGGGACCGGTCTCGCGGGAGGCTACGCCTCGCTGGCAGCGCGTGATCCCCACGGCACCGCCGTCCACGACGAGCGGGGCTCGCTCACGTTCGACGCGCTGCACCGCCAGGCGAACGCGCTGGCGCGAGGGCTGGCGGCCCTGGGCGTCGGCGAGGGCGATGCCGTCGCGATGATGGTGCGCAACCACCGCGGCTTCATCGTCACCGCGGTCGCCGTCGGTCGGCTCGGTGCCGACGTCCTCTACCTGAACACCGCCTTCTCCGGTCCTCAGACCACCGAGCTGCTGGCTCGGGAGAAGCCCGTCGTCGTCGTGCACGACGAAGAGTTCAGCGACGTCGTGGCAGGGGCGCCCGGCGACGTCCACCGGGTGCTCGCCTGGACGGACGGACCCGCTGCGCAGCCGACCCTCGAGACGCTCGCCGCGGCGCACGACGACGCGGAGCTCGACCCGCCCGCCCATGAGGGCCGCTCGGTCATCCTCACCTCCGGGACGACCGGGACGCCGAAGGGCGCGAGCCGAGGTTCGGGGTCGCTGAGCGCGGGTGCCGCCCTGCTCTCCCGGATCCCGCTCCGAGCCCGCATGACTGTGCACATCGCCGCCCCGCTGTTCCACACGTGGGGGTGGGGACACCTCAACCTGGCGATGCTGCTGGGTTCCACCCTGGTGCTCCGTCGTCGCTTCGAGCCGCGCGACTTCCTCCGTACGCTCGCCGAGCAGCGCTGCGACGCGGCCGTCGTCATCCCCGTGATGCTCCAGAGGGCGCTGTCCCTCCCGCAGGCAGAGCTGGACACGTACGACCTCAGCGCCGTACGCGTCGTGGCGGCCAGTGGCTCCGCCCTGCCCGGGGACCTCGCGAACGCCTGGATGGACCAGTTCGGTGACACCCTCTACAACACGTACGGCTCCACCGAGTGCGCGTGGGTCACCATCGCGTCGCCCGAGGAGATGCGCGCGCACCCGGGCACCGCGGGCGCACCGCCGATCGGGACCGTCGTCGCCCTGTACGACGACGAGGGGCAGCCGGCCTCCGGCAACGGCGGGCGCATCTTCGTGCAGAACGGCCTGCCGTTCGAGGGTTACACCAACGGCAGCTCCAAGGAGATCGTCGAGGGCCGGATGGCGACCGGTGACGTCGGCACGATCCGCGACGGGCTCCTGTTCGTGCAGGGTCGCGACGACGACATGATCGTGTCCGGCGGAGAGAACGTCTATCCGCAGGAGGTCGAGAACACGCTCGCCCGTCACCCCGCGGTGCTGGAGGCGGCGGCGGTCGGGGTGGAGGACGCCGACTTCGGCCACCGGCTCGTCGCATGGGTCGCGCTGCGCGCTGAGGCGCATGCCACCGAGGACGAGCTGAAGGCCCACGTGCGGGAGCACCTGGCGCGGTACAAGGTTCCCCGCGAAGTACGCTTCGTGGACGAGCTGCCGCGCAACGCGACCGGCAAGGTCCTCAAACGAGACCTGACACCGACTGACGAGAGCGAGTGACCCACCTGTGACGATCGAGATCGGCTCCGAGGCCCCCGACTTCACCCTCAAGAACCAGCACGGCGAGGAGGTGTCCTTGTCGGCTCTGCGCGGCAAGAAGACCCTTCTCGTGTTCTACCCGTTCGCCTTCAGCGGGATCTGCACGGGTGAGCTGTGCGAGCTGCGCGACAACCTGGCCTCGTTCAACGACCTGGGTGCCGAGGTGCTCGCCATCTCCTGCGACCCGATGTTCGCGCTGCGGGCGTTCGCCGAGAAGGACGGGCTCTCGTTCTCGCTGCTCAGCGACTTCTGGCCGCACGGCGGCGTCGCCCAGGCGTACGGAGTGTTCGACGACGCGCGTGGATGCGCTCTGCGAGGCAGCTTCCTGGTCGACGAGTTCGGCGTGGTGCGCTGGAAGGTCGAGAACGGACTGCCCGACGCGCGCGACCTTGCGACGTACCTCGGTGCCCTGGAGGAAATCTCTGTATGACCTCCCGCACAGACCCGTTCTGTGCGAGACTTGACAACGCGTGGCCGCTGGTGACCCGAGACGCCAGCGGCCACGCCTCTGTCCTCCCCAGCCCACCGCTCGAAGCGATCGGGTAGGGTGAGGCGCCGCGCGGCAGGGTACGCGCGTGCGGGCGCATAGCTCAGCGGTAGAGCACCTCGCTTACAACGAGGCGGTCGGGGGTTCGATCCCCTCTGCGCCCACCCCTGTCCGACCGTCGTGCGACTGCCTCGGCCCCCGGTTAAGGTCGTGGTGGGACATCCACGACAGCCAGCTTGGGGGACACGTGGCCGACGCGACACGCGCCGCGACGGTGACGCGTGGGCCGCTCCTGCCTGCCGGGCCCCGCTCTCGCGCTCGGCGCGTCGTCGGCCGGACGGTGGTCCAGCACTGACCACGCAGGCCCGACGCAGAGACGCACCGGCGACGAGCTCGACGGTGCGTCGCGTCCTGCAGTGGCTGGAGTCGGGAACCCGCAACGTCCTCCTCACCGTGCTCGCGGTCACGACGGTGCTGCGAGCGCCGTTCCTGGGAGCGCCACTGTCGTCCGACGAGGGCGGCTTCCTGCTCGTCGCTCACCAGTGGGGCACCACGGAGGGGGAGCTCTACGGCAACCAGTGGGTCGACCGGCCTCCCGGTCTGCTCGTGGTGTTCCGGCTCGCCGATCTCGCCTCCGGTCTGCTGGGCGACAGGGTGGCGCTGCGTCTCACCGCCCTCGTGCTCGCGCTCGTGGCGGTCGCCGCGGCGTGGTACGCAGGACGAGCCGTCTCCGGTGCACGCGGCGCGCTGGCGGCGGCCGCGGTGATGATGGCGATCACCTCGACGCCCGTGTTCAGCGGGCCACGCCTCACGACCGCGCTGCCGGCGGTCGCGATGGTGACCGTGAGCGCGGCGCTCGCCCTCGCGGCCACCGTGCTCGCCGCCAGGACGACCACCCAGCGGCGGGCGGAGGCGGTGGCGGCTGCAGCGGGCATCGCGGCGGCATGCGGCGTGCTCATGAAGCAGAACTACGTCGACGGCTTCGTCTTCGCCGCGGCCCTGTGGGCGTTCACCGGGCGCCGTGGGTGGCGGCTCGGCGGCTGGATGCTGCTCGGCACGGTGCTGCCGCTGCTCCTCGTCGTCGCGTGGGCGGCGTCCGACGGGCCTGGGATCGTCGGGCTCTGGGAGGCGCTGTACGGCTTCCGTGAGCAGGCGATCGGCGTGATCATGGACTCGAGCACGGTGGCACCGGCACGACGCATGCGCACCTTCGGGGCGGCGCTGCTCGTCAGCGGTGCCGCGCTGCTCGTGGCCGTGACGATCTGGGCGGTGTGGCGTCGGCGCCGCAGCCCGATCGCGATCGCGACGGCAGCCACGCTCGCGTACTCGGTGGTGGGCATCGCCGGGGGTGGCTCCTGGTGGCGGCACTACGCGCTCCAGCTCGCGCTCCCGCTGGCACTCGGGGCGGCGCTCGCCGTGCGGGCAGGCCTGCTTCGGGTCACGCGGGTCGCGGTCGTGCTGGCCCTCGTGTCGACGTTTGTGGGCGTCCTGTGGCAGTCGCCTGCCGCCGTGACCCAGCGACCGACGAGCGGGACGGCCGCCGGCGAGTGGATCGCGCAGCGGGCCGAACCGGGAGACGCGGGCTTCGTCGCCTACGGGTCGCCGCAGGTGCTGCGGGTGGGCGGTCTGCGTGCCACGTACCCGTACTCGTGGAGTCTCCCCCTGCGCGTGCGCGATCCCGATCTCGTGGAGCTCACCGCCCTGCTCGATGCTCCTGACCGCCCGGAGTGGCTGGTCGAGATGGGCTCGTTCGCCTGGTGGGGGATCGCGACAGAGGAGTTCGAGGAGGCTGTCGCGGAGCACTACCGCCCCGTCGCCGACGTGTGCGGGCACCGGGTCTACCTGCGTCGCGACGTCGAGCGAGAGGGGACCTCGACGTCTGGGCCGGTGTCGTGGTGCCCCGACCTGTACGGCCGTACGGCACCGTCGTCGTAGGGTGGCGGGCGTGAGCGAGCTGCGCGTACGGGATCTCATCGACCTTCTCGACTCGTGGTACCCGCCGGGCCACGCGGACTCCTGGGACGCCGTCGGCACCTCGGTGGGCGACCCCGACACGCCGTTGCGCCGGGTGCTGCTCGCGGTCGACCCGGTCCAGGCGGTCGTCGACGAGGCGGTGGAGTCGCAGGCCGATCTCGTGGTGACGCACCACCCGCTGTTCCTGAAGGGCGTCCACGGTGTCGCGGCCACGACGCCCAAGGGACGTGTCGTGCACGACCTCGTCCGCCACGGCATCACCCTGCACACCTGCCACACGAACGCCGACTCGCCCGCCCTCGGTGTCTCGGAGTCCCTCGCGCTCGCCCTCGGGCTCACCGATCTCGCGCCGCTCGACGCCGACCCGGTCGACCCGCTGGACTCCTGGGTCGTCTACGCGCCGCGTGACGCCGCGGACCGGGTCGCTGCCGCCATGCACGGTGCCGGTGCGGGCGCGGTCGGCGCGTACGACCACTGTCAGTTCGTCAGCGACGGCACCGGATCGTTCCGGCCCGGCGACGCGGCGGCACCCGCGATCGGGACGGTGGGCGAGGTCGAGCGGGTCGACGAGCGCCGGATCGAGATCGTCGCTGCCCGGCGTCTGCGTGGTGCCGTGCTGGCCGCGATGCGCAGCGCGCACCCGTACGAGGAGGTCGCCTACACGGTCACCGAGATCGCCGACGTGCCCGACGTCACCCGCGGCAGCGGTCGGGTCGGGGTCCTGGAGGAGCCGCAGACGCTGGCCGACTTCGCCTCCCGCGTCGTCGCCGCGCTGCCGGCGAACGACGGAGTCGCACGGATCGCGGGCGATCCCGCCGCCCCGGTGCGTCGCGTCGCGGTCTGTGGAGGGTCCGGTGACTTCCTGCTCGAGCGGGCGCGCGCCGTGGGCGTGGACGTCTACGTCACCTCCGACCTCCGGCACCATCCCGTGTCGGAGCTGCGCGAGCAGCCGGGTGCGCCTGCCCTCGTCGACGTCCCGCACTGGGCGGCGGAGTGGACCTGGCTCCCGGTCCTCGCCGACCGGCTGAGCGACTGGCTCGCAGCGCGAGGGAGTACGGTGCAGGTCCAGGTCTCCACCCTCGTCACGGATCCGTGGACGTCGCACCTCGCCTGGTCCAGGTGAGGCGAGACGACTCGCTCGGACTGCGTCGACCGGGTCCGGGCGACGTAATACGGTGGAGCCCTCGGTCATGTCCAGCGGCACGGCCCTCCGCCGTGCCCGACAGAGGAGCCCACGCTGAAAGCTGACCCGTTCGACCAGCTCGCCCTGCTCGATGTGCAGGGCATCGACTCGTCGCTCTCGCAGCTCGCGCACCGCCGCAAGAACCTCCCGCAGGTCGCGGCGCTCGAGGAGCTGCGTCGCGAACGCGAGTCGGTCCACGCCCGCAGCGTGCAGGCCCAGACGAAGGTCGCCGACCTGACCGCGGACCAGACGAAGGCCGACGGTGAGGTCGCGGCCGTCCGCGCCCGTCGCGACCGGGACCAGACGAGGCTCGACTCCGGTCAGGTCACCAGCCCCAAGGACCTCCAGAGCATCCAGAACGAGATCGTCGCCCTCGACCGGCGCATCGGCTCGCTCGAGGACGCCGAGCTCGAGGTGATGGAGGAGCTCGAGGGCGCCCAGTCCGAGCTCGCCCTCGCGACCGACGCGCTCGCGTCCCTGGACGCGCGGATCGCCGAGGAGATGGGTGGCCTCGAGGAGGCCACCCGCGACATCGACGCCAAGGCGGAGGCGCTGCGTGCCGAGCGCGGTGCCGCCGTCCAGCGCGTCGCCGACCCGCTGCTGGCGTTGTACGAGAAGGTCCGCAACACCCACGGCGGCGTCGGTGCAGCAGCGCTGCGCCACAAGCGGTGCGAGGGCTGCCGGCTCGAGATCAACGGTGCCGACCTCCGCGAGATCGCGACCAAGCCGAGCGACGAGGTGCTGCGGTGCCCGGAGTGCAACCGCATCCTCGTCCGCACCCACGAGGCAGGCTTGTGAGTCGACCGCGTCGGGTTGTCGTCGAGGCCGACGGCGGATCGCGCGGCAACCCCGGCCCGGCCGCGTACGGGGCGGTGCTCCGCGATGCCGACACCGGTGACGTGATCGCGCAGCGGGCCGAGACGATCGGGATCGCGACGAACAACGTCGCCGAGTACAGCGGCCTCATCGCCGGGCTCGAGCTGGTCGCCGAGCACGCGCCCGAGGCCGACGTCGAGGTCAGGATGGACTCCAAGCTCGTCATCGAGCAGATGGCGGGGCGGTGGAAGGTCAAGCACCCGGACATGGTGCCGCTGGCCACGCGTGCCAGCCGCCTGGCACCTGCCGGAGTCGAGTGGACGTGGGTGCCGCGCGAGCGCAACAAGGCCGCCGACGCGATCCTCAACGACGTCCTGGACGACGCGGCGGGCAAACCGCGCAAGAGTCGGACGGAGGAGGCCGGGGGAGCGGCGCCCGCTCCGACGCTCGCGTCGACCGGTGAGCAGCCGCAGCCACGCAACCCGATGGTGGGGTGGCGCGACCCGCTCGCCGACCCGCCGACCACCTTGACGCTCGTCCGCCACGGCGCGACGGACAACACGCTCGCGAAGGTCTTCTGCGGTGCCGGCGGAACCGATCCCGGTCTCAACGACGAGGGACGCGCCCAGGCCCACCGCGCGGCTGCGTACGTCGCGCGCGACGGCGCGGACGTCGTGGTCACCTCGCCGCTGCGCCGGTGCCGGGAGACCGCCGAGGTCCTGGCGAACGACCTCGGTGTCGAGGTGGTCGTCGACCACAGCATCGTGGAGGCGTCGTTCGGGGAGTGGGACGGGCTGACCTTCGCCGAGGTCCGCGAGAAGGACGCCGCCGCACTTGACGCGTGGCTCTCCTCGACGGCTGTCGCACCGCCGGGCGGCGAGTCGTACGACGCCGTGTACGAGCGGGTCCGCCGCGCGCAGCGACGGCTCGTCGCGTCGTACGGGGGCAAGCACGTCGTCGTCGTGAGCCACGTGACGCCGATCAAGATGTTCGTCCGCCTCGCGCTCGACGCCCCGATGCCGGTGATCCACCGACTCGAGCTGCAGCCCGCCTCGGTGAGCACCGTCCGGGTCTGGCCGGACGGTATCTCGACCCTGCGCGCGTACGACGTCGTCCCCGACTGACCCGTCGGTGCACGCCCGCCGCGGTCAGACCTCGGTGACCACGACGTCGAGGCGGTGGCCGTGCTCCTCGACGGTCCACCCGAGGTCGCGCCAGGTCCCGGCGAGCGCGGCCACCGTATGAGGGGCCGCGCCCTCGACGAGCAGCTCGCGGACGAGCCGGCCCTTGGTCGCCTTGTTGAAGTGGCTCACGACCGTGCGCCTGCCGTCCGACTCGTGGAGGACGCGCACGGTCGCCGTGCGCGCGGCGACCTCGTGCGGCGGCTTCCACAGCGCTGCGTAGGTCGAGGACCGCAGGTCGACGAGAAGGCCGGAACCGAGAGCGCCCTCGACGACCGGGCCGAGCACCTCCCGCCACTGGCTCGCGACCGTGCCGAGCCCGGGGAGGGTGACGTTGCCGGAGAGCCGGTACGCGGGGATCCGGTCGGCCGGTCGCAGCAGCCCGAACAACGCGCTCGCGAACGCCAGCGATCGGCTCGCACGGCGGCGGGCGGCCGGATCGAGGGTGTCGAGGTCGAGGGCTGCGTACAGGACCCCGTCGTACACCGCGTCCGCCCTCGCCGTCGGCAGCTCCCAGAGCGCGGCGTCACGCGCCACCGCGTCGGCCTGCGTCGGGCCGAGGCCGAGCACCGTCGCCGCCTTGTCCCGGTCGCTGACACACAGGTCGACGAGGGCATCGCCGAGCCGCCGTCGCGTCTGCGTGAGCGCCGGGAACGACAGGGTGTCGAGGTCGAGCGGGTGGCCCCGACGGGGGAGGGACTTGCCTTCGGAGGGCGGGAGGAGGACAAGCACGCGCTCAGCCTACGGAGCCGCCCCGTGAGCCCGGCGCCGAGGCGGCAGCCGCCGCGACCTCGGGTCAGAGGGCGACGAGACCTTCGACGAGCAGCCACAGGCCGAACACGGCGAACAGCGCGGACGCCCCGTACTTGATCGCCTTCTCGGGGAGCTTCTTGCCGAGCCACGCGCCCAGGGCGATCGCCAGGGCGTCGGCGAGCACCATGCCGATCGTGCTGCCGATCCAGGTGCCGATCCAGTTCTCCTGCGTGGCGAGGGTGATCGTCGCGAGCATCGTCTTGTCGCCGAGCTCGGCGAGGAAGAAGGCACCGCCGACAGCCCAGACGGCCGAGCCGCTGCTGCGCTGAGCCTTCTGCCGCTCCTGGAGGCTCAGCTCGTCGCCGCGCAGCGTCCAGGCCGCGAACACGAGGAACGCGACACCGGCGCCGAGGGTGATCCAGTGCTGCGCGTCGGCGAACGCCTCGCCGATCCAGAATCCGATGCCCACCGACGCGAGGTGGACCACCGCCGTGGCGACAGTGATCCCGATGAGCACGTCCCGCGGACGGTAGCGGGTGGCGAACGTCATCGCCATCAGCTGGCTCTTGTCGCCGAGCTCGGCCACGAAGATCACGGCAGTGCTCAGCAGCAGGGCGTACAGCATGAAAAAGTCTCCTCGTCGCCTGGACGAGGAGACTGCCTGGACGGCCTCTTCGACCAGGCACGTCCATAGGGTCGTGTCGCTGGCCGAAAGTCTCGTCCGCGTCACCGAGGTGACGCCTTCCGCACCGGACCCGGAGGTCAGTATGTCGACACGGACGTTGGGGACTACTCCCTTTCGCTCCGACCAGGATACTCCCCGACGGTGCGCCCGCCAAACGGGGTGTGGCGTGGGCTAGGGTGGCAGGCGCGGATGAGTCGGCCGGGCGGCCGCGTCGTCCCTGGTGCGCATCAGGGACGCCGAGGAAGGTCCGGACTCCACAGAGCAACGGTGGTGGGTAACACCCACCCACGGTGACGTGCGGGACAGTGCCACAGAAAACAGACCGCCAGCGGCCTCACGCCTCGTGCGTGTGGTGCGGGTAAGGGTGAAACGGTGGTGTAAGAGACCACCAGCGCCTCGGGCGACCGGGGCGGCTCGGTAAACCCCACTGGGAGCAAGACCAAGAAGGGCCTCCGGGCCCGCGCAGGTGCTGACGCTGCTCGCCGAGCCTGCGGGTAGGTTGCTGGAGCGTCGCGGCAACGCGGCGCCGAGAGAGATGGTCGCCGGGACGGGGAGACGTCCTGACAGAATCCGGCCTACAGGCCGACTCATCCGCCATCAGCTCAGCGGCGCGCTCGCGCCGCGCCGGCTCGGGTCAGCGGCGGGCTGCGGTGCCGAGCAGGCCGCGGCGGTCCGCCCACACCTCGAAGAGCACCGTGAAGAACGGCGGGACGGCGGACGCCAGGGCCGCGATGGTCACCTTGAACGACCAGCCGAACGTCCGCCAGGCGACGAGGCACATCACGAGGTACGCGACGAAGATGCCGCCGTGGATCGGGCCGAAGATCTTCACTCCGACCTCGGTCGTCTCGAGGACCCACTTGAAGAACATCCCGATCAGCAGCCCGGCCCACGAGAGGGCCTCGGCGAAGGCCACGACGCGGAACGCGAGGCGGGTACGGGGGTGGGTCTGCGGGGGCGTGGCGGTAGCGGTCACGGCACCGACCGTACCGGGTGGTGGCGCGATCTCCGGCATCGCTTACGACGATGCGTCGTAGATCACGGCAGGGTGAGGATCTCCGCACCGGTGTCGGTCACGAGCAGCGTGTGCTCGAACTGCGCCGTACGGGACTTGTCTCGCGTGGTGGCCGTCCAGCCGTCGTCCCACATGTCCCACTCCACCGCTCCGAGGGTGAGCATCGGCTCGATCGTGAACGTCATGCCCGGCTTGATCACCGTGTCGTAGCGGGGGTCGTCGTAGTGGGGGATGATCAGCCCGTCGTGGAACGCCGGCCCCACGCCGTGGCCGGTGAAGTCGCGCACGACGCCGTAGCCGAAACGCTTGGCGTACGACTCGATGACGCGCCCGATCACGTTGATCTCGCGGCCGGGACGCACCGCGCGGATGGCGCGCATCAGCGCCTCGTGGGTGCGCTCGACGAGCAGGCGAGACTCCTCGTCGACGTCTCCGACGAGGTACGTCTTGTTGGTGTCGCCGTGGACACCGCCCACGTACGCGGTGATGTCGATGTTGACGATGTCTCCGTCCTCGAGCGCCCGTGCGTCGGGGATGCCGTGACAGATGACCTCGTTGACGCTCGAGCACAGCGACTTCGGGTAGCCGCGGTAGCCCAGCGTCGACGGGTACGCGCCGTGGCTCACCAGGAAGTCGTGCCCCACGGCGTCGAGCTCGTCCGTCGTCACACCCGGGGCGATCGCGGCCTCGACCGCGTCGAGGGCCTGCGCCGCGATCCGTCCGGCGACGCGCATCGCGGCGATCGTCTCGGGGGAGCGGATCTCGGGCCCGTCGTACGCGGCGGGCCGCTCCTTGCCGACGTACTCGGGGACGGCGATCGAGGACGGCACGGTGCGGCGGGGGGACTGGGTGTGGGGCGTCAGCACTGTCACGCGTCGAGTCTAGGTGCGACCCCTGCGGGCCCCGGAGCGTGTGTCGTCGGCGTCGGGCAGGATGAGGGCAGGAGGTCGCGATGACGGACGAGAAGTTCTACTACTGCATCAAGCACCACGCCGTCGAGGGGGCGGACGGGTGCCGGGCGATCGATCGCCTCGGCCCGTACGACACCCGCGAGGAGGCCCAGCGTGCGCTCGAGATCGCGCAGGAGCGCAACGAGCGTTGGGACGACGATCCCGACTGGAACGACGATGCGGAGGGCCGGCCTCCGGCTCCCTCGTAAGGCCCCGGCCGCACCTGTCGGCGACAGGCGCGATGATGGGCTCCCCGACTGGAGGAGCCCTTCATGACCTCGCGTCCCCGCCGTTTCGACGACGTCAGTGCGGTGCGTGCCACCGACGACGGATTCACCGCTCAGGTCGACCCCGGGTGGTGCGTGGGTGACAAGCCCAACGGCGGGTATCTCCTCGCGATGCTCGCCCGCGCGGCGACGCAGAGCGCAGGGCACGCCCACGTCGTCACCGCGTCGGCGCACTTCCTCCACTCGCCCGACGTCGGGCCGGTCGAGATCGACACGGTGGTGCTGCGCAAGGGCCGCAGCGCCGACCACGTCCGCGCGACGATGCGCCAGGACGGCCGACCGTGCGTCGAGGCGGTGATGATGGTCGCGCAGCTCGAGCAGGGGTCGACGCCCTACTGGGACCGTGGTGCTCCCGCCCGGCCGTCGAGCGAGCGTGACGACGGCGTCCGCGTGCCCGGCACCACCCCGACCGGGATGCCGGTCCCGATCATGGACCAGGTCGACCTGCGCCTCGATCCCGCGACGCTCGGGTTCGGCGCAGGACGGCCGAGCGGCTCGGGCGAGCTGCGTGGATGGCTCGCCTTCCTCGACGACGCTCCGTTCGACCCGGTCTCGCTGCTCTTCGCGGTCGACGCGTTCCCGCCCGCGACGTTCGAGATCGCGCCGACGGGATGGGTGCCCACGCTGGAGATGACCACGTACGTGCGCGCGCTCCCCGTCCCGGGACCGCTCACGATCCTGCATCGCGCGCAGCTCGTCGAGGCGCAGCGCGTGGACGAGGCGACCACCGTGTGGGACGCGGACGGCCGCCTCGTCGCGCAGGCGACGCAGCTCGCAGGGATCCGGCTGGGCTGACGCCGCCCGGAGCCGGCGACCCGGTCATCCCTGGAAGGTGTGCTCCTCACCTGGGAACGAGCCGCCCTCGACATCGGCGACGTACGCCCGGGCGGCGTCGAGCATCGTCGTCCGAAGGTCGGCGTACGTCTTCACGAACCGCGGGAGCCGGCCGGCGTTCAGGCCCATCATGTCCTGCCAGACGAGCACCTGGGCGTCGGTTCCGGCGCCGGCGCCGATGCCGATGGTCGGGATGCGCAGGGTGGAGGTGATCTCGGTCGCCACGTCGCCGGGCACCATCTCCATGACGACCGCGAACGCGCCCGCCTCCTGCACGGCGAGGGCGTCGTCGATCGTCTTCTTCGCCGCGTCGCCGCGCCCCTGGATGCGGTAGCCGCCGAGCGTGTGCTCCGACTGAGGAGTGAAGCCGATGTGCGCGCACACCGGCACACCACCGTCGACGAGCCGCCGGATCTGCGGGACCATCTCGGCACCGCCCTCGAGCTTGACGCCGTGCGCGTGGCCGTCCTTCATGAACCGCACCGCCGTGTCGTACGCCTGCTCCGGCGAGCCCTGGTACGAGCCGAAGGGCAGGTCCGCGAGCACGAAGGCGTACTTCACCGAGCGCGACACCGCGCGCACGAGCGGCAGCAGCTCGTCGACGCTCACGGGCAGCGAGGACTCGTACCCGTACACGTTGTTGGCCGCGGAGTCACCGACGAGCAGGACCTGGACACCCGCCTCGTCGAAGATCTGCGCCGAGTACTGGTCGTACGACGTCAGCATCGTCCACTTCTCGTGACGCTCCTTCATCTGCTGGAGCGTGTGCGTCCGGACGCGTCTGCGCGCCGCCGGGGCGGTCGCGGGCGCCGGGGCGGTCGGTGCGGAGCCGGTGCCGTACGGAGCAGGCTCTTCCTGGGGGGCGCCGCCCTCGGCGGCGGAGGTGTTCTGGGACATGGCGTTCCTTCGTTCTCGCAGCTCCCGGTTGGAGTCCGCGGACGCCTTCAGCCTGCCACGGGACGACGACGCCGTCGTCCCCGTCGAGTCCACCGCCACTGTGGTGTGCGTTACACATCTGGTGCCTCTTCGTGTCGCGCGGGCAACACATCACCGCCAGATTGGGGCCACACATTTCATCGAGGGAAGAGGTGGAGTCGATGAGGAGACCGAAGAGGACGAGCAGCGGCGTCGGTCGCAGTCGCTCGCGGGTCGTCGCCCCGCTCGGCGTGCTTGCGCTGGCCGTGGCCGCACTGGCCCCGGGCTCGGCGGCAGCCGAGGAGCCGAGCGTGTACGAGGCGGGACGGACGACGGTCGTCGAGGTGACGCTCGACGGACGCACGGACCACGAGCGGCTGACCGCGCTCGGGCTCGACGAGGTCGGGCACCACGGTGGCGCGGGGCACGACGGCGGACCGGTCGAGGTGATGCTGCACTCCGAGTCCGACGCGCGCGCGTTGCGCAAGGCCGGCTTCGCCTGGGACGTCGTCGTGGCCGACGTCGACGCCGTGAACCGCGAGGCGCGTGCCGACGAGGCGCAGGCCGCGGCGGCGGCCGCCGCCGACCCGGCCGAGCGCTCCGACCTCCCGACCGGGCGGGTGTCCTACCGGACCTTGAAGGACGTCAACGCCGAGCTGAAGGAGCTGGCGAGGCGCTACCCGGAGACGGTCTCGCTGTTTCGACTGCCGCGTCCCTCGCTGCTCGGCACGCCCGTGTACGGCGTGGAGATCACGCACGACGTCGCCGCGGACAGCGGCAAGCCCGTCTTCCTGCTCACAGGTCTGACGCACTCGCGGGAGTGGCCGACGACCGAGCTGACGATGGAGTTCCTCTGGGACCTCGTCCAGAACGACGGCGACGACGCGCGCATCACGTCGTTGCTGGAGCGCGGGCGTCTCGTCGCCGTGCCCGTGGTCAACCCGGACGGGTACGAGATGTCGCGTGGGCTGGTCCACGAGCAGAAGCGCAAGAACTGTCGCGTCCGCGACGGTGCGGTCCCGACCCGGGCCGAGTGCGCCGCGGCGGGGGCCGCCAACCTCGGCGTCGACCTGAACCGCAACTACACCGCGTTCTGGGGCGGGCCCGGCTCGGGAGCCCGGACGACCGACAGCAACTACCGCGGTGCCGCGCCGGCCTCGGAGCCGGAGATCGCCAACATGATCGACCTGGTGAACTCCCACCACGTCACGCTGGCGATCAGCAACCACACTCCGGACGAGCGGGTGCTCCGTGTGCCGAGCGCCCCGAACGAGCCGACCCCTGCCGAGGCGGCGGTCTACCAGCAGCTCGCGGAGATCCTCGGGCAGATCATGGGGTGGCCTGCCGGGCCGTGGCCCGAGATCTACTACGACGCCAGCGGCACGGCGGAGCAGACCTCGTTCTACACCAGCGGGACGTTCGCGTTCACGTTCGAGAACACGCCGGGACACCGCGACAACGACCGGTTCCACCCGCCGTACCCGTCGGTGATCGACCAGTACCTCGGGACGGGCGAGTACGAGGGATCGACCGCGCGCGAGGCGTTCCTCACCGCCTTCGGGCAGGCGAGCGACCCTGCGTACCACGCGGTGGTCTCGGGCTCCGCGAAGCCGGGCACCGAGCTGGCGCTGCGCAAGCACGTCTCCCTGACGACGTCACCCGTGACGTTGCCCGGCGAGACGGTCCCGCTGGTCCTCCCGGTCGACGACCGCGTCGAGACGACCATGACCGTGCCGAAGGACGGGCGCTTCACGTGGCACGTCAACCCCTCGGACCGCCCGAGCCAGACGTTCACGGCGAACGTCAGGGAGTCGTGGAGCCTGAGCTGTCGCCGAGGCAACGGCGCCTGGAAGGACGCCGGAACGGTCCGCGTCACGCGAGGCCAGGAGGTGACCCTCGACCGCGACGCGCTCCCGCGCAGCTGCTGACCCGGCGCTGAGGTCCTCCGGTGGTCGTGCGAGCGGCCACCGGAGGGCGCACGGGCTCAGTCCTCGACGAGGTGCTCGCGCCAGCCGTGGGTGATCGGCACGCGGCGGTCACGCCCGAAGTTGCGCCGCGTCACCTTGGGACCCGGCGGGTACTGGCGGCGCTTGTACTCGGCCCTGTCGACCAGCGTGACGACCCGCTCCACGAGCTGGGGGTCGTAGCCCTCCGCCACCACCGCGGCCGCCGAGAGGTCGCGCTCGACGTACGCGTCGAGGATGCCGTCGAGGATCTCGTACGGGGGGAGCGAGTCGCTGTCGAGCTGCCCGGGGCGCAGCTCGGCCGAGGGCGGCTTGCTGATCGTGTTCTCCGGGATCGGAGGAGTCTCGCCGTGCGCCTCCGCGTACGCGTTGCGCCACCGTGCCAGCTCCCAGACGAGGGTCTTGCGCACGTCCTTGAGCGGCGCGTAGCCGCCGACGGCGTCGCCGTAGATCGTGGAGTATCCGGTCGCGACCTCGGACTTGTTGCCGCAGGCGAGCACGAGGTGCCCCTCCTGGTTCGACAGGCCCATCCAGACGACCGCGCGGACCCTGGCCTGGAGGTTCTCCTCGGCGAGCCCGGTGAGCCCGAGCGCCTCCTGGAACGCCTCGACCATCGGCGCGATCGGGACCGTCCGCAGGTCGAGGCCCGTGCGCTCGGCGAGCTCGGCGGCGTCGGAGCGGGAGTGCTCCGACGAGTAGGCGCTGGGGTTCGAGACGCCGAACACGCGCTCCGGGCCGAGCGCGTCGACGGCGATCGCGCCGCACAGCGTCGAGTCGATCCCGCCGGAGAGGCCGAGCAGCACCGAGCGGAACCCGTTCTTCTCGACGTAGTCGCGCAGCCCCACGACGAGGGCGCGGTAGATCTCCTCGAGGTCCTCGAGGCGCGGGAGCACCGGGGGAGCCACCGGCTCGTACGGGGCGACCGGGTCGGACGAGAGGACGGTGCGCGTGATGCGGAGCCCGGCGAACCGAGTGTCCGTCGGCGGCATCAGGCGGCGGGCGGCAGGAAGCTCGAGGTCGACGACGAGCAGCTCCTCGACGAACTGCGCCGTACGGCCGAGCAGGGTGCCCTCCGCGTCGACGACCAGCGAGTCACCGTCGAAGACCAGCTCGTCCTGTCCGCCGACGAGGTTGACGTACGCGAGGGCGCAGTCGCCCTCCACGGCGCGGCGGCGGCAGAGGTCGAGGCGCACGTCGTCCTTGTCCGCCTCGTACGGGGAGCCGTTCGGGACGACGAGCAGACCGGCACCCGACGCGCGGACGGCCGAGGCGATCCCGTCGCGCCAGAGGTCCTCGCAGATCACCATCGCGACGTCGGTGCCGTGGATCTCCAGGACGTGGAGCACGTCACCGGGGACGAAGGTCCGGATCTCGTCGCCGACGCCGTAGTTCCAGAGGTGGATCTTGGCCTGCCGGGCGACGATCTCTCCGCCGTGCATGACGGCGAGCGCGTTCTGCGGTGCGTTCTTCGGGACACCGGGGCCTTCGGTGACTCCCTCGGCGTGGTCGAGGAAGCCGACGACCGCGACGAGGTCACCGAGCCCCTCGGCGGCGAGCGTACGGGCGAGCTCGTCGGCCTTCGCCCGTGACGCCGCGACGACGGAGGCCCGCATGGCGAGGTCCTCGAGGGGATAGCCGGTCAGCACCATCTCGGGGAAGACCACCAGGTGCGCGCCTGCCTCGTACGCCTCCCGGCACCGGTCGAGCACGAGTGCCGCGTTGTGGTCGAGATCCCCGACGCGGGCGTTGACCTGGGCGAGAGCGACACGGAGCTGAGGCACGTGGCGAGCCTAGCGTCCCCGATTTGTTGGGTTCGGGCCGTGATGCCCACCGTCGTTCCGACCCGAACCCAACAAATCGGGGACGCGGGCCGGACCCGTTCACCCGCCTGTCACAGATCACGGGCACACTGGGCCCATGGGTAAGCAGGAAGACTTCGTGCTGCGCGCGCTCGAAGAGCGTGACGTCCGCTTCGTACGGCTGTGGTTCACCGACGTCCTCGGGCATCTGAAGTCCGTCGCGGTCGCGCCAGCAGAGCTCGAAGGCGCCTTCGACGAGGGCATCGGCTTCGACGGCTCGGCGATCGAGGGCTTCGCCCGCGTCCACGAGGCCGACATGCTCGCCAAGCCGGACCCGTCGACGTTCCAGATCCTGCCGTGGCGCGGCGAGACCCCCGCGACGGCACGGATGTTCTGCGACATCCAGCTCCCCGACGGCAGCCCGTCGTACGCCGACCCGCGCTTCGTGCTCAAGCGCACGCTCGCGAAGGCCGCCGAGATGGGGTTCACGTTCTACACCCACCCCGAGGTCGAGTTCTTCCTCTTCAAGGGCAAGCCCGAGGCCGGGATGCGGCCGGTGCCCGTCGACGACTCCGGGTACTTCGACCACACGGCACAGGGTGGCGGCCAGGACTTCCGCCGCGAGGTCATCACCATGCTCGAGGCGATGGGTATCTCCGTCGAGTACAGCCACCACGAGGGCGCTCCGGGCCAGCAGGAGATCGACCTGCGCTACGCCGATGCGCTGACGACCGCCGACAACATCATGACCTTCCGGACCGTCGTACGTGAGGTGGCGCTCTCGCAGGGCCTGTGGGCGAGCTTCATGCCGAAGCCCTACACCGAGCACCCGGGCTCGGGCATGCACACCCACATGAGCCTCTTCGAGGGTGACGAGAACGCCTTCTACGAGGCCGGCTCCGAGTACCAGCTCTCGCGGACGGGCCGCTCGTTCATCGCCGGCATCCTCCACCACACGTCGGAGATCACCGCGATCACCAACCAGTGGGTCAACTCGTACAAGCGCCTGATCTTCGGTGGCGAGGCCCCGTCCTACGTGTGCTGGGGCCACAACAACCGCTCGGCGCTCGTCCGGGTTCCGATGTACAAGCCGCACAAGGGCGGCTCCGCCCGCATCGAGAACCGCGCCATCGACGCCGGCTGCAACCCGTACCTCGCGTTCGCCGTCGTGCTCGCTGCGGGTCTCAAGGGCATCGAGGAGGGGTACGAGCTCCCGGCGGAGGCCGAGGACGACGTCTGGGCGCTCACCGAGACCGAGCGGCGTGCGCTGGGCATCGCGCCGCTGCCCCGCAACCTCGACGAGGCCATCCGGGAGATGGAGAGCAGCGAGCTGGTCGCCGAGACGCTGGGCGAGCACGTGTACGACTTCTTCCTCCGCAACAAGCGGGCGGAGTGGCACGAGTACCGCTCGCAGGTGACACAGTTCGAGCTCGACCGGCTGGTGACACGGGTCTGAGCGTGGCCGAGGAGCGAAGGCCACAGCGCCTGCGGACGATGTCGGGCTGGTTGGCTCGACTCGGGTTCACCGATGCCGACTCGGCGGTGACGCTTCTCGACGGTTGCGGCATCGGCTCACGCGAGATCGTCGAGCGGGTCTCGCAGGGCGCCGACCCCGACCTCGCGCTGCGGTCGCTGTGCGCCCTCGCGAAGGCGTACGCGGGGCTCGGTGAGGAGCGGCCGGCCGACACGGCGCCGACGCTGGAGCAGATGCTCGAGGCCGATCCCGAGATGCTCACCAGGCTGGTGGCGGTGCTCGGCGCGAGCGAGGCGCTCGGAGAGTTCCTCGTCCGCCACCCCGCCGCGGTCATCGACCTGCGCGCGACCACGATGCCGCTCGAGCCCCGCGACCAGCCCGCGTACGAGGTCGTGCTCTCCGACGTGACCGACGGCGACGCGCTTCGCATCGCGTACCGTCGCCAGCTGACCCAGATCGCGGCGCGCGACCTGACCCGGCACAGCAGCTACGAGGAGACGTCGGCCGAGCTGTCCGACCTCGCCGGAGCGACGCTGGCGACCGCCCTGCGGCTCGCCTGCGCGGAGGTCGAGGGGGCGGAGCAGGCGCGTCTCGCCGTCATCGCCATGGGCAAGTGCGGCGGCCGCGAGCTGAACTACGTCAGCGACGTCGACGTCGTCTTCGTGCACGCGCCGGCCGACGGTGTCGACGAGCAGCGGGCCACCCGGGTCGCGACCCGGCTCGCCTCCACGCTCATGCGGATCTGCAGCGACCACACCCGCGAGGGCACGATCTGGGAGGTCGACGCCAACCTCCGCCCGGAGGGCAAGGACGGACCACTGGTCCGCATGGTCTCCAGCCACGTCGCGTACTACGAGCGGTGGGCGAGCACCTGGGAGTTCCAGGCGCTGCTCAAGGCGCGTCCGGTCGCGGGTGACGTCGACCTCGGGCGCGAGTACGTCGACGCGCTCATGCCGAAGGTCTGGCAGGCCGTCACGCGACCGCACTTCGTCGGTGACACCCGGGCGATGCGCCGCCGCGTCATCGACAACATCCCGTCCGAACAGCTCGACCGGGAGCTCAAGCTCGGCCCAGGGGGCCTGCGTGACGTCGAGTTCGCCGTGCAGCTCCTCCAGCTCGTCCACGGCCGTACGGACGAGCGCCTGCGGGTGCGCTCCACCACCGCCGCGCTGCGCGCACTGGTCGACGGCGGGTACGTCGGTCGTACGGACGGTGCGGCGATGACCGAGGCGTACACCTTCCTGCGGATGTTCGAGCACCGCATCCAGCTCGACCGGCTGCGACGCACCCACCTGGTCCCGACCGATCCCGGCACGCTGCGCATGATCGGTCGGACGCTGGCCTTCCGGACCGACCCGGCCGCCAACCTGCTGAAGGAGTGGCAGGCCCAGCGCCGGGAGGTCCTGAGACTCCATCAGAAGCTCTTCTACCGCCCGCTGCTGGACGCTGTCGCGGCGATGCCGGCCGACGCGCTGCGGCTGACGCCGGAGGCGGCGCAGGCCCGGCTCGAGGCGTTGGGCTACCACGACCCGCGTGCCGCACTCACCCACATCGCGGCGCTCACGACCGGTGTGCGCAGGTCCGCGGCGATCCAGCGCCAGCTGATGCCGGCGATGCTCGCGTGGTTCGCGGAGTCACCGAACCCCGACGGAGGACTGCTGGCCTTCCGCAAGGTCTCGGAGAGTCTCGGCGCGACCCACTGGTACCTCCGCAAGCTGCGCGACGAGGGCGCCGGCGCCGAGCAGCTCGCCAAGCTGCTGGCGGGCAGCGCGTACGCGACCGACCTGATCCTCCGGGCACCTGAGGCGGTCGCGATCCTCGGCGACGACGCCGAGCTCGCGCCGCGTGGTCTGGAGCGCATCGTGACCGAGACGCGGTCGGCGGCGCGTCGCCACGAGGACCCCGCGGAGGCGATCCGTACGGTCCGCAGGGTCCGGCGCCGCGAGCTGTCGCGCGTGGCGACCTCGGACGTGCTGGGTCGGCTCGACATCGTCGACGTCGGTCACGCGCTCAGCGACATCGGCGTCGCCACCCTCGAGGCCGCACTCACGGTCGCGACGCGCGCGGTGGCCGCCCAGCGTGGTGACGTCCCCACCCGCATGTCAGTCGTCCTGATGGGACGCCTCGGGGGTCGTGAGGCCGGGTACGGGTCGGACGCCGACGTGATGTTCGTGCACGACCCGCTGCCCGGCGCCGACGAGTCGGCTGCCTCGCAGAGTGCGTCCGCGGTCGCGACGGAGCTGCGTCGCATCCTCGCGGGAGCAGGGCCGGACCCGGCGTTCGAGGTCGATGCGGACCTGCGGCCCGAGGGTCGCTCCGGTCCGCTCGTGCGTACCCTCGCCTCGTACCGCGCCTACTACGCGCGCTGGTCGATGGTCTGGGAGGCGCAGGCGCTGCTGCGTGCAGCGCCGGTCGTGGGTGACACGGAGCTGAGCGCAGCGTTCCGTGACCTCATCGACCCGCTGCGCTGGCCGGCCGACGGCGTGTCGGAGCAGGACGTCCGCGAGATCCGCAGGATCAAGGCACGCGTCGACTCCGAGCGCCTGCCCCGTGGCGCCGATCCGGCCACCCACCTCAAGCTGGGCCGGGGTGGGATCGCCGACGTCGAATGGACCGTCCAGCTGATGCAGATGCAGCACGCCCACGACGTCGAGGGCCTGCGCACCACCGAGACGCTGCCGGCACTCCACGCGGGGGTCGACGCCGGCCTCATCTCGGCAGACGACGCGACCGTGCTGGAGGACGCGTGGCGGCTCGCGAGCCGGATCCGCAACGGATACGTGCTGCTGCGCAACCGGCCTGCCGTGTCACTGCCCTCGAACGCCAACGACCGTGCCGGAGTCGCCTGGTTGCTCGGTTACGGGATCGACGGCGGGGAGCACATGGTCGACGACTACCTGCGGGCGACGCGGCGTGCGCGCCAGGTCGTCGAGCGGTTGTTCTGGGGCTGACGAGCGTCCTGCCGAGGCCCTGGAACAGGTCCCCTGAAAAAGGGTCATGGCCGGCCGGTTGCGGGGACCGGCCGGCCATCTCGTGTTGCTTACCCTGCGGTGCGCTTACCCTGCGGAACGTTCGCCCGTGGCCAGGGCAGCCCTTTCCCCTGTGGTGAGACCGCCCCAGACGCCATACGGCTCCTTCACCTTGAGCGCGTGCTGCAAGCACTGGTCACGTACTGAGCAACGCGCACAGTACGTCTTGGCCAGGTGCTCGCGAGCGTGCCTGCGAGGGCCGCGCTCGGACTCGGGAGAGAAGAACGTCTCGGGATCTGCCTCACGACAGGCTCCCTCGTACTGCCATTCGTAAGCCTCCATCAGAGGCATTGGAAGGCGGGCAATGCTTGCCATGTTGGTACCCCCTATGAATCAACGCGGCATGCAACTGGTTCAGAACTTATCCAAATCTGATTCAGTGCACAAGATCCCGGTGGCGGTAGGTTCCTGGCAGGGCGACACTCGGATCACGAGAGGCGCGCGAGGGGGCCACGAGAGAGGCCATAGTCCTGGAGTCCGGACGACAGAAGACCACCACACCGCTGGACGCGGTCCTGGAGATGAGAATGGGCGACGAATCTGAGCTCCTGTGGGGCGTCGGTGCCGTTGCGGAGCGCGTTGGCGTCGCCACGCCCACCCTGCGGACCTGGGAACGTCGCTACGGGATCGGACCGAGCCAGCGCACCGAGGGCGGCCACCGCCGTTACTCGGAGACCGACATCCAGCGCGTCCAGCTGATGAACCGGATCGTCACCAGCGGTGTCTCCGCGCAGTCCGCCGCTCGCGTGGCGCTCTCGCTGGACTCCGGTGGACTCGTCGCCGCCCTGGCGTCCGACGATCCGCTCTACAGCGCGCCCGGCCACGTCATCGCGACACCGGTCGAGTCGGTCACCCGCATCGTCGCGGCAGCGGCCGGCCTCGACATCGTGGGACTGACGTCGGTGCTGGCCGACACCGTGAGGGACTGGGGGGTCCTCGGAGCCTGGGTGAACGTTCTCGCGCCGGTGCTGCGCGAGGTGGCCGACGACGTCGAGTCGGGCGGCCTGGGCGTGGAGTCGCAGCGCATCGTGCTCGAACGGATGGAGGCGGAGCTGCGCGCGGTCGCACGCACGTACGCGCCACGCTACGTCGGTGCGCGACCGCTCGTGCTGGCCTCGGTCGATGCCGAGGCGGAGTCGCTCGCGCTTCTCGCGCTCGAGGCGGCGCTGGCAGGGAAGGGCGTCGCCGTCTTCTCGCTGGGTTTCGAGGTCACGGGTGACGCCGTCGCCGGTCTGCTGCGCCGGATCAAACCCGCGGCGGTCTACCTGTGGGCGAGCTCTGAGGACGGTGCACGCGACGTCGTGCTCGCGGCGCTGAAGGCGGATGTGCCGACGCCGCTCCTGCTCGGTGGCGAGGGTTGGGGGAGTGTTCTCGAGGAGGTCGTGGACATGGCACGCGACGACGTTCCGGTGGAGGCGGCACCCGACCTGCTGGCCACCGCCGACCGGCTCTTCGGATTCCTGCAGGCCGCGCCGACCCCTCGCTGAGCGAGCCTCTCAGACCCTCGTCAGGTCCGTCATGGGGTCCCCGTACCGCTCCAACCGGTCACCCATCTCGGAGAAGAGGACCTGCCGGACGGCCGGCGGGTCGTCCAGCTCCTCCCACGTACGCGGCGCAGCGACCCACGGACGGGCGCGGCCCCGCAGGGAGTACGGGGTGACCGTCGTCTTGGCGCGGACGTTCTGGCTCCAGTCCAGGAAGACCTTCCCCGTACGGTCGGCGCGCCGCATCGCGGAAAGGACCCGGTCCGGATGCTCGCCCGACAGCTCGTCGGCGATCCCCCGTGCGTAGTCGCGCAACGTGTCCGGCGACGACTCGCGACCGTGCGACGCGTAGAGGTGCAGCCCCTTGCTCCCGCTCGTCACCGGCACGGTCGTCCACCCGTCCGCCTCCAGACGGTCGCGCACGAGGTGGCCGACACGCACGGCCTCCTCCAGTCCGGCCGGCGCACCTGGGTCGAGGTCGATGACGAGCCGGTCGGCGTCGCGGATGCCGCCGCGCGGTCCGACGGTCCACTGCGGGGTGTGGAGCTCCAGCGCCGCAAGGTTCGCGAGCCAGACGAGGTCGGCTCGGTGCTCGACCACCGGGAAGACGAGCGAGTCGCGACCCGTCGAGCTGCCGGGCGTCGCGACCTCGACAGTACGGACCCAGTCGGGGGTTCCGCGCGGGACGTTCTTCTCGAAGAACGCATCGGCCTCGACGCCGTTGGGCCACCGCTTGCGCGTGCAGGGGCGGTGCGCCAGCTGGGCGAGGAGCTGCTCGGCGACAGAGAGGACGTATCGGATGACGTCGTACTTGGTCGTCTGGTCGTCGGGGTAGAGCACCTTGTCGAGGTTGCTCACCTTCAACGACCGCCCGTCGACGTCCAGGGTGCTCGCGCTCATAGGCCACGATGGCATGCCCGACGACCGCAAGCACACCTCCGGGGACCCTTCGGCGGGTCTACATTGCGCGGGAGGGGGTGGTCCACGTGGATGACGGCCGCGCGAGCGACCAGTGGGTCGAGCTGCGGGTGCACGGGGTCAGCGGCACGCCACCGGGCTCGATGCTCGACCGTCCGCACGTCGCGCAGGTGGGCGGTGACGACGAGTCGCGCTACTTCCGGTCGACCGACGCGGCGGGTGCCGAGCTGCCCGGAGACGACGGACAGGTGCTCGAGGCCTACCACTGGGGGCGCCTCACCTCGGGGAGCAAGGTCAAGGCGTTGTGGCTGGTGCTGCTGCCGTTCGGGATGGTCAACGCCTCGCAGTTCATGCTTCTCCCGGCCGGTGCCCACCGCGGCGCCGCCGTCGTGCAGTGGCTGTGCCGCTGCCTGCTGCGCCTTCTCGCGATCCTCCTGACGTCGTTGTTCGCGTTCACCGCAGGTCTCGTGCTCATCGACCTGCTCGCGTGGCGCTGGGCGCCGGACGCGCGGTTCCTCGGCAGTCTCGATCCCAACGTCGTCGTGGGTGCCGCCGTCGCCCTCACCGGGATGGTCGTGTTCGTGCTCCCGATCCTCGGGCGGGGGTACGAGCGCGGCCGCGTCGGACGCTGGTGGTCGGCCCTGCGCTCGCCGGGTGCGCGCACGTCACGCGCAGGCCTCCCCGGGCCCGTCTCCTCTGCCTCGGCGCCGACACCGCTCGCCGACGACGCGTTCTACGCCGGCGACTCTGACGCGCCGGTGCTCCGGGACCTGCACCTCACGGCGGGTTGGCTGGTCGTGTGCGCGATGGGGGTGTGGGCTGCGCATCCGACGGCGTGGCGGCACGACGACGTCACGCTGCGCCTGGCGCTCGCCTCGTGGGTGGTCGTGGTGGTGATGGCGACGCTCCTCGGCGAGCCGGAGTCCTCGCGCAGCGTCCGTCTCCCCGCCTCGCTGGTCCGCGCCCGACGCGCCTGGCACTGGCTGGTGGGGGTGGTGTCACCGGTGTTCGCGGTCGCCAGCGGGCTGCTGCTGGTCTCTGTCGTCGTGACCACCCGCGGGATCAGCCGGACCGAGTGGAAGACGGTCTTCGACCGGCCGGAGTCGTTCGACTACATCGCCAACTGGCTGCTGGTGCTCGGCGTCGCGGTCCTCGTCGCCCTGCTGCTCGCCAACGCCCTCCTGGTGGCCACGCTGTGGGGACAGCGCCCGGAGAGGGGGAGCCCGGGCAGGGCGTTCATGCCGTACGCAGGGGGCATGGCCGCGTCGGTGGTCGCGACGATCGGCACGTTCGTCGGGGTCGGGTTCTCTGCTGCGTTGACCACGGGCATCTCGTCGCTCCTCAACCTGTCGCAGTCACCGTCGGACGACCCGAGCGCGGGGGACCTCAACGTCGGCACCACACCGATGCTCGACCGCGTCGCGTACGCCTGGGGCCTGAACGTCGGCGTCGTCGTCCTGATCGCGCTCTCGCTCGTCGCCTGGAGGGTGTGGCCGACGGTCCGGAAGGCGGTCCAGGACCGCGTCCAGGCGATGTACGGGGGCGCCCGTCAGCCGCTCCTCGACGACCGCTGGCAGAAGCGTGTGCGCAAGGCCGTCCACCTCGCACGGGTCAAGAACGCGATCGGCATCTCGTGCGCGGTGTTCGTCGCGTTCGGGATGGTGCTCGCAGGCGTGCTGGCCTGGGAGCTGTGGCCGTGCCGCAACGCCAGCGGGGTCGACCAGTGCGGCCAGGCGTGGGGGCTGTTCGACCTGGCCAGCCAGCCGAAGTACGTCATCGCCGAAGGAGGCCTGGCCCGCTCGAACGTCGTCGCGCTGTTCGGGGCGTGGGTGCTCCTTGCCGTGTCCGCCGCCCTGTTGGCAGCCAGTCGCAAGGCGGTCGCGGAGGAGGGCAAGCGGCGTGGTCTCAACGTCGCCTGGGACGTGCTGGGCTTCTGGCCGCACGCCGTCCACCCGTTCGCGCCGCGGCCGTACTCGCAGCGCAGCATCGCCGATCTTCGCACCCGGCTCCGGTGGCATCTTGCACGTCACCCGCGCTCCGACGAGCGGCGCACCGTGGTGCTCTGCGGGCACAGCCAGGGAAGCCTCGTGAGCTTCGCGACCCTCGCGACGCTGCCCCAGGCGGAGCGGGATCGGATCGCCTTGCTGACGTTCGGCTCGCAGCTGCGGGTGATCTTCCCGCGCGCCTTCCCCGAGTACGTGAGCTTCGCGTCGATCGAGTGGTTGTACGACCGCATGGGGGGTGCGTGGATCAACCTCTACCGCGTCACCGACCAGCTCGCCGGGCCCGTGCTGTCCTGGGGCCGGGAGATCGACACGAGCGCGCACACGGGTCGCCCTCCGGCGGCCTCGTGGCACTTCCCCGATCCGTACTCCGGCGCCGAGCCCGACGAGTACGAGGGGTCGCACCAGACCCGGCGGTGCGGGGCGGACTGGCGGCTCGCGGATCCGGTCGCGTACGACCCGTTGATGCAGGACGGCGCGGTCTCGGAGATCCTCGGGCACTCCTGGTACGCGAGGAACCCGGACTGGGGTGAGGCCCTGCGGGCGGTGCGTGCCACGCCGGTAGAACGGCGAACGACCCCGGATCGGGGGAAATCCGAGGCCGTTCAAGGCTGAGAAGAGGCGGGCCTCGCCCTCAGCGATATGTCGTCGTTCTGGCTCGTGGAAGCGTACAGGGCGGTCGTCCAGGTGTCTCGCGCGGGGTGGTGGTCAGTGGCGCCGGAGACGACGGCGGTGGTGATTCCGGTGACCACGACGGCGCCAGGAAGAACGACACCGACGCCGAGGATGGACTCCCCGAGCGCCGGTGCGCCTCCGATAGTGATTGCGAGCCGGCCGCTGCTCACGCGCGGGCCGCTCGGCGCTGATGTGGTCAGGCTGTTCCCACGGGCGAAGCGCCTACCGGTGCCATCGCGTCGCCGTCCTCGTCGGGGTTCTGGTGGCGGTCCTCGATGCCGTCCTCGACAGAGCTGGCAGGCTTCCGCTTGCTCCCTCTTTCGGGCGTGTGCTTCGGCCCCATGGGAGCAGGCGGACGGGCGTCCTTCCGGTTCAGCCACGGGTCGACGACGAGCAGGTTGAGCAGCAGACCGACGACGCCCCAGACCCCGAGGACCAGGAGGTTGCCCCCGATCCCGGTGCCGTCGAGATACATGACCGATCGGGCGAGGTCGACCGCAGCCGGTAGCGGCAGGATGTCAGCGAGGGGCCGGAAGACCTCCGGAACCATGTAGAGGGAAAGACCACCACCCGATGCCGGGACACCGGCGAGCATCACCACGATCATCACGGGGATCAGCCCGAACAGCCCGAGCGTCCGAGTGAGCACGGAGCTGGCCCACGCGACGGCGAACACGGCGAGTGAGCCGTAGCCGATCATCTCGAGGGCGTGCCCGTTGACCGCTCCGATGAGGACGTCGAAGAGGAACCACAGCCAGACCGAGATGCCGACCGACCATCCCGCGATGAGGGGGAGGAGCTGTCGGGTCCGGGTCAGGTCGGGCGCCCCGCCGCGCATGACGGCGAGGAAGAGGAACCCGGCCATGATCCAGGCCATGCCGACGTAGAGGCTGTTGCTGCCGTTGACGTCGTTCTCCGTGAGCGGTGCGACGTCTTCGAGTGCGAGCTCGCCGCCGCTCGCTGCGGCGATCGGGGTGAACATCTGGGTGACAGCGGTCTGCTGGCTCGCGCCGGCGCCGCCGGCCGTGAGGAGCGTAGGGCTCTCTCCGGCCGCTTCCGGCAGCACGTACGCCGCCACGAGCTCCTGGCTGCGGAGGAGATCGACTGCCTCGTCGCGATCCTCGACGATGCTGAGGTCGGCGTACTTCCCGAGGTCGGGCTCCAGTCCTGCCACGAGCTGTTCGGCCTGGGCCGGCGCTGCTACCACCGCCACAGGGAGGCCGCTCACGTCCGGCTCGTGCATCGAGAAGCTCATCAGTGTCACGACCGTCACGACGATCGTGAGGGGGAACATGAGGGCTGCGATGAGGCGGGTGCGGTAGCGCGCGACAGGTCCTCCCGGCAGGGCGGGCAGTGGCGCGTCCGGGGCTGTGTAGAGCGGGCCGGCGATGATGAGGTCGCCGGATCGACGCTCCTTGAGCGCGGCCACGAGCAGCGCGGCGACCAGCCACACGCCGAGGGTGAGGACGTGTTTCCAGACTCCGGCGCCGCCGAAGTAGAGGACCGAGCGCAGTGCCTCACCGGCAGCAGGAAGCGGGAGTACACCGTGCAGCCACTGGAACATCTCGGGCATCGAGTGGATCGACATGGCCAGGTTGGACGCCGGGACTCCGAAGACCACCCAGAGCAGCATGCCGAGCAGGACCGCGAACGGGCCGAGCACCTTGGTGAACATCAGCTGGGCGACGCCGACCGCGGTGACCGCCAGTGTGCCGATGCCGAGGAACAGCGCGTAGTGGCCGTCGACGGCACCGACGACCGGGCCCAGGATCAGCCAGATCAAGGAGCTCGTGAACGCGCCCCAGCCGATCGCGAGGGGGAGAAAACGCCGGAGTCGCAGCAGGTTCGGGAGACCGGACAGGAGGGTGCTCAGTGGGACGTATCCCGCGAGCATCATGCCCATCGCCGCAAAGAGCACGAGGGTACCGGACCCGTCACCGTCGGACAGCGGCTCGACGTCGGCCGTCTCGACTTGCCAGCCCGCGGCGACCGAGGCGAGCATCAGCTCCTTGTCGACGAGGCTGGCCTGTGACGCGCCGGCCGCCATCGCGCGATGGATGGTCGCACTCTCGCCGGCGGCGGGGACCTCGATCGCTCCCGCGATCTCCTGGTCGCGGATGAGCTCCTGCGCGTCGGGCAGCGCGTCCACAGTGCGCACCTCGAGTGCGTCGCCGGAGTCCTGGAGGTCGTCGGCGAACTGTTGGGCAGTTGCGCCGACGCCCACGACCGCGACTGGCAGGTCTCGGGCGTGCGGGCTGTGCATGGTTCCCATGTATGTCGCGTACATCATCGTGACGATCAGGAACGGCATCACGAACAGCGCGACGAGTCGACCCTTGCGCTCGGCCGGTGTCTCCGGGGGCGGGGGTGGGTATTTCGCCGCCGGGTCCGCGGGAGCACGGGGTGCTGGGTCGACGCTTGACGCCAAGGTCATCTCCTCGAGGGAACGGTCGGCCAAGGAGTAGGCCGGGAGCCTACTTTAAGTCACATGCCTTATTATCGTAAGGCGATACCGTGAGTCGCCCGTCACAACGCTGAGCGAAAGAGAGCGATGCCTCGTCCTGACGCCCGGCACCACCTCCTGGACGCCGCCGAACGTCTGTTCGCCGAGCACGGCGTCCACACCGTCTCCGACCGCCAGGTCGCCGAAGCCGCACGGAACAGCAACCACTCCGCGGTCCACTACTACTTCGGTGGTCGTACGGGGCTCGTGCAGGCGTTGCTGGACCGGCATCGTGCCGCCGTCGAGCCCGCCCAGCAGGCCATGTTCGCGACGTCCGACTCGCTGCTAGGCGACATCCGTGCCCTGGTCATCCCTCTCACCGACGTGCTCGCGACGCTTCCCACCCCCTCGTGGCGGGCACGGTTTCTCGACCAGGCCATCCATGACCCGAACGTCGGGTCTCTGATGCGCGCCAGTGCCGGCAGCTCCTCCCAGATCACCGCGTCGGCTGCCACCCGGCTGGCGCACCTCGACAGGTCGATCGTCCACGCGCGAGCGAAGCTGATGACCCACGTCGTCAGCACCGCGTGTGCCGACATCGAGGCCCGCGCGGCGACGTCGGACGCGCCGGCGCTCTGGACGGAGGCCGGCACGTTCCTGTGCGACGCGATCGCCGGCATGCTGCAGGCTCCGATCACCTCACCGTAGTGCCCGCCCTCGTGTGTGCCCTGCACGGAGAACGGCCCCGGATCGGGGTTCCGGGACCGTTCGCGGGGACGTCGTCGTCCCACCGGATCGGAATCGCCGACATGCTGACGTCACCCCGTGGCCGGGGCACGTTGCTGGCGCTCGTCCTATAGTTTCGTCCGGTGACAGCGACTCGACGTCCCGCGCCTCTCATGCCCCTTGTCGCCGTCGTGCTGGGTGTGGTGGTGGGAGCACTCACGTCGGTGTTCCAGGCCTACCTCGACTTCCCGTGGCTGGCGCTCGTGAACGCGGTCAGCCCCTGGGTGACGACCGCGTTCGTGGCGGGCGCTCTGCAGTCGCGGCTGCGGACGGCGGTGTTGACCGGGCTCCTCGCCACCCTCGTGCAGGTCGTCGCGTACTACGCCGTGGCAGAGCTGCGGGGGTACGACGCCTCTGTGTACTACCTCGCGTTCTGGTCGGTCTGCGCGCTCGTCGGTGGGCCTCTGTTCGGGGCGGCCGGTCATGCATGGCGTCATGCTTCCCCGGCAGGACTCGGAGCGGCCGCCTTGTCGGCGGTGTACCTGAGCGAAGCGCTGGTGACATACCAGATCGGTCTGGGATACACCTCGACCGCCGTGCTGTTCGGTGCCCTGGGCCTCGCCCTGGCGGTGGTCCTGGGGGGTCATCGGCAGCAGTACGGCGCGATGGTGCGGTGGCTGGGTCCGGCGCTGGTGGCGGGCTCGGCCGGCGCAGCGGTGCTCACGCTGTTGGCCTGAGCCGGTAGTGCAGGTAGACGAGCCCGGTGTCGAAGGGCCGCTCCTCGACGAGATCGAGGTCGAGGCGCACGCCTTCGGGGAAGAAGCGCTTGCCGCCACCGACGACGCTCGTGGTGACGAACAGGTGGTACTCGTCGACCAGGCCGGCGGCGACCGCCTGCGCCGCGAGGTTCGGCCCGTCGATGGTCAGGTCGTGGTCCGTCTCCGCCTTGAGCGTGCGCACCGCGTCGGGGTCGAAGGTGCGCTCGATCCTGGTCCTCGCGCTGGAGGGGGCCTCCAAGGTCGTGGAGAAGACGATCTTGTCCGCGGCCTGCCAGTCCCTGGCGTACTGCACGATGTGTGGCGGGGCGTCCGGCAGCGCGTGCGCGGTCTCCCAGAAGACCATCGTCTCGTACATCCGTCTGCCGTAGAGGTACGTGCCGACGTGGCGGAAGCGGTCGCCGATGAAGGTGTGCACCTCCTCGTCCTCGGCTCCGGTGCCGAGGTCTCCGTCCGTCGCCTCCACGTAGCCGTCGAGCGAGGTGATCATGCCGTACAGAAGCTTGCCCATGGAGGTATGACGTCTCGCACTCGCCGGACTCATCAGTCACGGGCGGTGCGAGAGTGTCGTACGACACCGAGCCGATCCCTGGAGGAACGTTGACCGACCCTGTGATCGAGACGCCGTCACCGGAGGGCGTCGCGCAGGCGGCCGCGCTTGCCCGTCGTTGGCTGCCGGCCTTCCTCGCGGGGCGTCGCGCCGACGACGACGTCTATGCCGACGGGGTGAGCACCTGGCACAACATCGGGGAGTGGGAGGCCGAGATCGAGCGCACCCCTTCGCGTACGCGACAGGTGCAGTCGGGCGCGGACGTGCACGTCGAGGACGTCAGGGTGACGGTCTTCGACGGCGGATGGGTCGTGCAGTCCGTCGCGGTCGGGACGAACGCCACCGGTGAACCCGTCCGCATCCCCTCCTGCCTGGTCGTGAGACTGCGGGACGGCAAGATCGAGCGGTTCGAGGAGTACGCCGACTCCCGTGCGGCGGAGCGGTTGTTCGGGCCTTGAGGGGTGGAGGCATGATCTGTCCATGAGGTTCACCGAGCACGAGCTGACCGCGGCTGTCACCGGGGTGGCGAAGACCGTGATGGCCACCCAGGACAAGGACGTCCGCAAGGGCCGCCGCGACATCGACGAGGCGTGGAACAGCCTCTCGCGGTACGAGCGCTACCAGCTGATGAGCGGTCTCGGGGACCAGGTGCTGCCCGTCCTCATCAGCCTGCCGGACGTGGAGGTCGAGGCCGGGACGCGGCCGACCTTCACCGACGAGCAGATCGTCGCGGCGGTCGAGGAGCGGCTCGGCGACGAGCGAGGGATCCGTCGTAAGGCTCTCGTCAAGGCCCGGACGGCGCTCGTCCAGGTGGCGCTCTCGTTCGTCCCGCCGCGTGCGGACCCCGACGCGCTGACGGTGCCGGACCACCTCTGACCCCGGGGGCCGTCGCGTCCTGACTTTCACAGCGGTGTCTCGGATGTCTGGTCGGCTTCTCCGGCCGGGTGATTGACTGGCGCCATGGAACTGCTGCCGGGGCGCTCGGGGCCCTTGGACGCCGATCGCCGTGCGTCCGCTCAGGCCGCCGCTGCGACACGGCCGCGGAACCGGCGTCAGCTCATCGTCGATGCCGCTGGTCGTGTCTTCAACGAGAAGGGCTACCACGCCGCATCGATGGGGGAGATCGCCGACCGGGTCGGGCTCACGGCGCCCGCGCTCTACCGCCACTTCCCGAACAAGTACGCGCTGTTCGCCGAGTGTGCGAGCTTCATGGCGGA
>Ga0233385_1000151_pt1 | contig 39232 bp, 33 predicted proteins | sample ElkDunMinimDraft_16_FD_191543 | JGI IMG/M metagenome (GOLD analysis project Ga0233385, IMG submission 191543) | Fecal eukaryotic communites from dung pellets of Tule Elk in California, USA - Elk Dung G36 | ecosystem: Host-associated > Mammals > Digestive system > Large intestine > Fecal | place...
ACGCCACGCTGATCGGCAAGCCCACCAACCGCCATGGGTCGATTGGCCAGGCTCGGGTCGTCGCGCATTTCAATGGCGGCATAGAAGCAATCGCAATCGACGTGGATGATTTTGCGCAACTTCTTTGGCCCCATCAGCACCCATGCGTACTCGAAACGAACATCCGCGCAAGCTCCGAGTCGGAATTTGGAGGGGACGATACCATCCCGACCACCCGGAGGAAGAGCCAGTGAAAAACTCGAAGCTTGCCCTAGCCATCTTTGCCGGCCTCGTCGCAACAGCCGCAATGGCTGGTGACGACGAGAGAAAAAGCCAGCCGAAGGATTCGACCATGGAACAGCGGGCGCACGATGACGCCGCGTCAGCCCATGGCTATCAGAACCCCACCGGCACCGATCCCGATCCCCGCATGACAAACGAAGTGCAGGAAAATTGGCGAGAGGAGGCCAAGCAACGTCGAGAGGCGGAAATGAAAAAACCCGAGCAACACTGAAATAGTCAGAGCTCGGACGGGCAAGGTGTTACCAGCGCCTTGCCGTACCCCTCGACGAACTCGACCGGCATCCGCTTTGGCTTACCGCTCGACATCTGGATGCACACGAACGTGGTCTGCGCGCGCAGCAAGGTGGCTGCGTCGGCAGGCCTGACCAACTGAAAATTACGCTTCATCTTCAGACGCTGATCAGACTGGACGATCCAGGTCGCCAACTGCAGGCGATCTCCTTGATAGGCAGCCGCCAGATAGTCTATTTCATGCCTGAGCACGGCCATGGCGCGATCCAGCCGCTGGTAATCCTCCAACCCCAGACCCAGGCTCTGGGAGTGCTGCCAGGCACAACGCTCCAGCCAGGCGACATATACCGCGTTATTGGCATGACCAAGCTCATCGATGTGCTCGGCTTCGACCTTGATATCGACAATGAACGCCTTGGGATGATCCCAGACCATGCATACCCCTCGTTAGCTGCAGTGCCGTACGGAGTCGCAAGTCTATTGCAACCGAACGACGCTGCGCCCTTGCGCCTGCTATGACGGATCATTCAGCACATGAGTCGTGCACGCCAAAACGCCTGCCGCACCGCCGCGCCTTGCAGCACAAAACAAAAAGGGTCATTCCGTTAGAAATGACCCTTAGGCGCCCAAAACGGGCAATAAAAATGGCGTCCCCTAGGGGACTCGAACCCCTGTTACCGCCGTGAAAGGGCGGTGTCCTAGGCCACTAGACGAAGGGGACGAAACCTTCGATGAATGACTCGCAAAACAACCGCGAACCATCGTGGATTGGTGGAGCTAGACGGGATCGAACCGTCGACCTCTTGCATGCCATGCAAGCGCTCTCCCAGCTGAGCTATAGCCCCGGATTTAACGTCTCCCGACTTGCGACGCTTACGCATCGCTACTGGAAATGGCGTCCCCTAGGGGACTCGAACCCCTGTTACCGCCGTGAAAGGGCGGTGTCCTAGGCCACTAGACGAAGGGGACAAAACCTTCAAGCGCAACCCGTAAATACCTAACTACAGGTTGGTGGCAAAAACCTTGCTTCGAGATTGGTGGAGCTAGACGGGATCGAACCGTCGACCTCTTGCATGCCATGCAAGCGCTCTCCCAGCTGAGCTATAGCCCCATCTCGAGGACGGGGCGCATATTAGGGGCGGCCCCGCGCAGTGTCAACGATATTTTATTTGTTCGCCCAAGAAATTTCAGCATGAGAACAAATACTTACCGCAGAGGCCCGGCCATGGGAGCGCCTGGCTCCCTGACCGAGGAAGGTGGTAATTCTCAGCTGATCGCCGCCAGCGTCTTTTCCCACTCCTTCACTTCTTTCTTCGAGGCCCCACCAAGCAGCTCCAGCGCCTGACGTAGACGGAAGCGCGTGAGGTCCGGCCCGATGATTTCCATGGCGTCGAGCACCGAGACCGAACTGGCCTGACCGGTAATCGAAGCGAACATCAGCGGCATCACGTCGCGCAGTTTCAGCTCCAGATGCACGGCCACCGCCTGGATCACCTCCGTGATGCGCTCCTTCTCCCACTGGCGCAGGGCTTCCAGCTTCCAGAGGGTCAGTTGCAGCACTTGCCGTACCTGAGTTTCGTCCAGCTTCTTGTGGACGAACAGTGCAGGGTCAGGATTCACCGCGCCGGAGAAGAAAAAACCTGCCAGAGGCGCAATTTGACTGAAGATTTCCACCCGCCCCTGGACATGCGGTGCGATTTTCATCAGATATTCAGGATTCAGGGCCCACCGCTGCACCTGGCTAGCGAAGGCATCAACGCTCAGCTCGCGGATCCACTGGCCGTTGAGCCAGGACAGCTTCTCCACATCGAAGATGGGTCCACCCAGGGATACGCGATTGATATCGAAGTGCTCGATCATCTCCGCCAGGGTGAATTTCTCGCGCTCGTCGGGCATCGACCAGCCCATGCGGCCCAGGTAGTTGAGCATCGCCTCAGGCATGAAGCCCATACGCTCGTAGAAAGTCACCGAGGTTGGATTCTTGCGCTTGGACAGCTTGCTCTTGTCCGGATTGCGCAGTAGCGGCATGTAGCACAGCTGTGGCTGTTCCCAGCCGAAGTACTCGTAGAGCTTGATCAGCTTGGGCGCCGACGGCAGCCACTCTTCACCACGCAGCACGTGAGTGATGCCCATAAGGTGGTCATCAACAACGTTGGCGAGGAAGTAGGTCGGCAGGCCATCGGCCTTCATCAGCACCTGCATGTCCATGCGGTCCCAGCCAATTTCCACGGTGCCGCGCAACATGTCCTGCACCTGGCACACACCTTCGCTGGGCACCTTCATGCGAATTACATGGGATTCGCCCGCAGCAATACGCTGCTGCGCCTCATGCGGGGCGATGTGCATACAGTGGCCGTCGTAGCGCGGCGTTTCTTTGTTGGCCGTCTGCTCGGCACGCACTTGATCGAGGCGTTCGGCGCTGCAGAAGCATGGGAATGCATGGCCTTTGGCGACCAGCTCGTCCGAATACTTCTTGTAAATCTCACCACGCTCACTCTGCCGGTACGGGCCGTGCGGGCCACCAACATCGGGGCCTTCGTCCCACTCGATGCCCAGCCAACGCAGCGCGTCATAGATTTGCTGCTCGGATTCTCGGGTCGAGCGCAGCTGGTCGGTGTCCTCGATGCGCAGAATGAACTGGCCACCGTGCTGGCGGGCGAAGCAGAGATTGAACAGCGCGATATAGGCAGTGCCGACGTGCGGGTCGCCGGTGGGCGATGGCGCGATACGGGTACGAACGGTGGTCATGGCGGCTCTCGAAAGCGGAGGGACAAACGGAGAAAACAAAGGCGCGATGTTAGCAGGCGCAATGCGCCCCGCTCCAGCCGGTCCCCAGCAATACGCGCCCCAGCGTCAGACATGCACGAGCATCGAGCGAACCGCAGGCGCTCAGCATTAGCGCCAAGGTCGCCCCAAGAACATGGACGGCACGCTCCTCATCTTCACTGCAGCCACGCTAAACCTCAGCCCTCCCCAATGAGACAGGCACCCTGGCTACACCTGCAGCAAACGCTCGCGTAACTTGTGGATTTCGTCGCGTGTCTGGGCGGCCGCCTCGAACTCCAAGTCGCGCGCTTGCGACAGCATCCGCTCTTCCAGCTGGCGAATACGCTTGGTGATTTCGCTGGGCGAGCGAAGCTCGTTCTCGTAACGTGCAGCCTCCTCCGCAGCCTTGGCCTCACCGCGGCGCCTTTTGCTACGCGAACCCGGCACGGTGGCACCCTCGAGGATGTCCTGCACATCTTTGAACACACCCTTGGGCACGATGCCATGTGCCTCGTTGAAGGCGATCTGTTTGGCCCGTCGACGCTCTGTTTCATCGATGGCACGCTGCATCGAGCCGGTGATGTTGTCGGCATAGAGAATGGCCCGGCCATTGAGATTGCGCGCGGCGCGGCCAATGGTCTGGATCAGCGAACGTTCGGAACGCAGGAAGCCCTCCTTGTCCGCATCGAGGATGGCCACCAGCGACACCTCGGGCATGTCCAGACCTTCGCGCAGCAGGTTGATACCCACCAGCACATCGAACACGCCCAGACGCAGGTCGCGAATGATCTCCACCCGCTCCACCGTGTCGATGTCCGAGTGCAGATAGCGCACCCGCACGCCATGATCGCCGAGATAGTCGGTTAGATCCTCGGACATGCGCTTGGTCAGCGTAGTGACCAGCACCCGCTCTTCCTTGGCCACACACTTGGATATTTCCGAAAGCAGGTCATCGACCTGGGTCAGCGCCGGGCGTACTTCGATCTGCGGATCGACCAATCCGGTAGGCCGCACGACCTGTTCAACAACACGCCCCGAGTGCTCAGCCTCGTAAGGTCCTGGCGTGGCTGAAACGAAGATGGTCTGCGGGCTGATCGCTTCCCACTCATCGAAACGCATAGGCCGGTTGTCCAGTGCCGATGGCAGGCGGAAGCCATATTCCACCAGAGTTTCCTTACGCGAACGGTCACCTTTGTACATGGCGCCGACCTGCGGCACGCTGACGTGGGACTCATCGATTACCAGCAGCGCATCGGCCGGCAGATAGTCGTACAACGTCGGCGGCGCTTCACCACTTTCCCGCCCCGAGAGATAGCGCGAGTAGTTCTCGATGCCGTTGCAGTAGCCCAACTCCATGATCATTTCCAGATCGAAGCGGGTACGCTGCTCCAGCCGCTGCGCCTCTACCAGCTTGTTCTGGCTACGCAGGTAATCCAGCCGCTCCTTGAGTTCGACCTTTATTTTTTCCACTGCTTCGAGCAGCGTTTCCCGCGGCGTCACATAGTGGCTCTTGGGGTAGAAGGTGAAGCGCGGGAGCTTACGAATGACCTCACCGGTCAAGGGATCGAAGGCCGAGAGGCTTTCCACTTCGTCGTCGAACAGCTCGATGCGCACCGCCTCCAGCTCCGATTCGGCCGGGAAGATATCAATCACGTCGCCGCGCACGCGGAAGGTCGCCCGGGCGAAATCGATGTCGTTACGGGTGTACTGCAAGCCTGTCAGGCGGCGCAGCAGCTCACGCTGATCGAGACGATCACCGCGATCGACATGCAGCACCATTTTCAGATACGACTGCGGGTCGCCCAGACCATAGATGCAGGACACAGTAGTAACGATGATTGCGTCCTTGCGCTCCAGCAGCGCCTTGGTGGCGGACAGGCGCATCTGCTCGATATGGTCGTTGATCGAGGCATCTTTCTCGATGAAGGTGTCCGAAGAGGGCACGTAGGCTTCTGGCTGGTAGTAGTCGTAGTAGGAAACGAAATACTCCACCGCATTGTGCGGAAAGAACGCCTTGAACTCGCCGTAGAGCTGCGCCGCCAGCGTCTTGTTCGGCGCCAGCACCAGCGTAGGCCGCTGCACATGGGCAATGACGTTGGCAATGCTGAAGGTCTTGCCGGAGCCCGTCACACCCAGCAACGTCTGGTGTGAGAGTCCCGCCTCGATGCCTTCGATCATCTGCCGGATCGCGTCGGGCTGATCGCCGGCCGGCTGGAAACGGGTGACCAATTCGAATTGGGACATATCGACCTCTAATGAAATATAGACACGTTCGCCACCCGGCCTTCCGACGATTGACCGTATCAAGGCCGGCCATGGTTAAGCGCTCCGGCAAGAACAGCAACTTTCCCAGAAAAAGCTGGTGACAAAACCACTCCAGCATATCGCAGGGGCTCTTCTTGGCCGCTATACTATCGCCCCGTTTGCGCACCGCCTTCCCCGCGCCAATGCGGGGGCGCTGCATCACCCACCTCTTCTTCGAGCCCCCCACCATGAGTTTGTTCTCTGCTGTCGAACTGGCGCCGCGCGACCCTATCCTGGGCCTCAACGAAGCTTTCAATGCCGATACACGACCGAACAAGGTCAATCTCGGGGTCGGTGTCTACTACAACGAAGAAGGTCGCATTCCATTGTTGCGCGCCGTCGCTGCTGCGGAAATGGCGCGCCTGGAATTGAATGCACCGCGTGGCTACCTGCCCATTGAAGGCATCGCCAGCTACGACATGGCGGTACAAAGCCTGCTGTTCGGCGCGGATGCCCCTCTGGTTGCCGAGGGTCGTGTTGTCACCACCCAGGCTCTGGGCGGCACGGGCGCACTGAAGATCGGTGCCGACTTCCTCAAACGCATCCTGCCTGATGCTGTGGTTGCCATCAGCAACCCGAGCTGGGAAAACCATCGCGCCCTATTCGAGTCAGCCGGCTTCGCCGTGCAGAACTACAGCTACTACAACCCAGCCAGCCATGGCGTTGACCACGCGGCCATGCTAGAAGACCTGAACAATCTTCCGCCCCGCTCCATCGTGGTACTGCACGCCTGCTGCCATAACCCGACCGGCGTCGATCTGCTGCCGGAGGACTGGGCACAGGTGCTCGAAGTCCTGCGCGCCAAGGAACATGTTCCCTTCATCGACATTGCCTACCAGGGCTTCGGCGATGGCATTGACGAGGACGCCGCCGCTGTTCGCCTGTTCGCCGAATCCGGCATGACCTTCTTTGTCTCCAGCTCCTTCTCCAAGTCCTTCTCGCTGTATGGCGAGCGTGTCGGCGCGCTGTCGATAGTCACCCAGAGCCACGAAGAATCCGTGCGGGTGCTGTCGCAGATCAAGCGCGTGATCCGCACCAACTATTCCAATCCGCCCACCCATGGCGCAACCGTCGTTTCCGCGGTACTCAACAACGCCGAACTTCGCACCATGTGGGAAACCGAACTGGACGAGATGCGCACCCGCATCAGGGAGATGCGCCTGACCCTGGTGCGCCAACTGGCCGAAAAAGGCGCCAAGCAGGACTTCAGCTTCGTCGCCCGGCAACGTGGCATGTTTTCCTATTCCGGGCTTAGCGCTGCTCAAGTTGAGCGCCTGCGCGTCGAGTTCGGCGTGTATGCCATCGGCACCGGGCGTATCTGCGCGGCCGCCCTGAACCACAACAATCTGGACATTGTCACCGACGCCATCGTCCAGGTGCTCTAAGGCAGAGGGGTTGACTTCCCCTTTGTAAACAGTAGGATACGCACCGCAGTTCCGCGATAGCTCAGTCGGTAGAGCAAATGACTGTTAATCATTGGGTCCCTGGTTCGAGTCCAGGTCGCGGAGCCAAATATCAAAGCCTCGGTTCATGCCGGGGCTTTTTTTGTGCCTTCAAAAAGCTCACCCTGAACGCACCATACAGGCCTGCTCCGCGCACGGCCAAAGCACGAGGCGGCGCAATAAGCGGATGTAGCCAGCTTTTGGGGAAGGTCCCATCCTCAGACACCTCCCGAATGGCGCGCTAAAACGATGAGCAAAAAAAACACCGCCACCCCTCACAGGGAAACGGTGTTCGGTGACGCAACGGGATTACTGCTTGGCGGCAGGCTCAGCCGGCGCTGTCTCGGCGTCAGGTGCGGGCGCCTCAGCGTCATCACCCTTGATTCCCAACAACTCGAGGTCGAATATCAGCACCGAATTTGCCGGGATCAGCGGGCTTGGGCTCTGCTCGCCGTAAGCCAGCTCGCTCGGGATGTACAGCTTGTACTTGTCACCGACGTGCATCAGCTGCAGACCCTCGACCCAACCCGGAATCACGCCACCAACCGGCAGATCGATGGGGCTGCCACGCTTGATCGAGCTGTCGAAAACGGTACCGTCAACCAGGCTGCCCTCATAGTGAACAGTAACGACGTCATCCACTGTCGGCTGAGCGCCATCGCCCTGCTTGATGACTTCGTACTGCAGGCCGGATTCGGTAGTCGTGACACCGTCACGCTTGCCGTTTTCCGCGAGAAACTTCTGGCCAGCGGCTACCGCTTCCTTGTTCATTTCGACCATGCGCTCTTCGGCGCGGGTCTGCAGGAAGGCAAACGCCTCCATCAGCTGCTCATCCGTCAGCTTCTGCTCCTGCTTGTTCAAGGCGTCGTCGATACCCTGCGCAACAGCGGCCGAGTCGAGATCATCCATCCCTTCCTGCGCCAGGCTTTTGCCCATGTTCAGGCCGATGCCGTAAGACGCTTTCTGCGCCGGCGTATCCAGCTTTGCGCTGGTTTCGCTGTCGCAGCCCGCAAGAACCAGGCCCACCAGTGCAATCGCCGGCGCCAAACGATGATGTCTCATAGAGTTTCCTTATAACGCTTAAAGGGATGTCGCAAAAAAGCAATGGTCGAGCTTATCAGGCCCCTACAAGCGCTGGCTACCGCGGTTCGGCCAGCTGACGACCGATACAGCTCGCTTCGGTGACCTGCATCACCACTACGAACCACATAGCATTACAGTAGATCATTCTCTGATCCGAGCCGGGTTGCCGAACGCCGTGCAGCCGGACGGAACGTCACGCGTCACCACGCTCCCCGCACCGATCAGCGCATCATCGCCAATGGTCACGCCCGGAAGAATGATTGCACCACCACCTATCCATACATTGCGCCCGATATGAACTGGCCGGCCGAACTCCAGGCCTGCCTCGCGCTGCGCCGAGTCACGCGGATGGTCCGCAGTGAGTATCTGCACCCCAGGGCCGATCTGAGTCTTGTCACCGATGCTCACCGCGACGACGTCGAGAATCACACAGTTGAAATTGAGGAAAACTCCCTCACCCAGCTCGATGTTGAAACCGTAATCGCAGTGAAATGGCGGACGGATATTCGCTTTTTCACCCACCGCCGCGAAGCGCTCGACCAGCATTTCTCGGCGCTCGTCGAGCGACAGCGCAATGCCAGCGTTATATCGGGCGAGCCACTGAGTCGTCGCCACCAGGTCCGCCTGCAACTCGGGGTCGGCGGCGTCGTATAGCTCACCGGCCAGCATCTTCTGCTTTTCCGTGTACGACATCGCAACCTCTTCAGGGATAACCTTCGAATAGACAGCCCAATGACCGCTCAACTACGACAACAAACTCGGACTTTTTATGCGCGACACAAGGCATGACTGGGCGCGATGACCACAATTCCGAGAAATGAAAGAAGGAGGAGAAGGATGCATCCCGAGAACTCGGGGCGCAGAAACAAGAAAAGCGGCCAATGGCCGCTTTTCTTGTGACTTCTGGGCGTTCAGTGGACCCAAGAAGCGAATATGGCGCAGCGGACGGGACTCGAACCCGCGACCCCCGGCGTGACAGGCCGGTATTCTAACCGACTGAACTACCGCTGCGCTAAACCTCGAGTGGTGGGTGATGACGGGATCGAACCGCCGACCCTCTGCTTGTAAGGCAGATGCTCTCCCAGCTGAGCTAATCACCCGTTTGCTCTCGAAGTGGGGCGCATTCTAGAGAGGGTTCCGGACCTTGGCAAGCCCCTTTTGAAAAAAAAATTGAAGAACTTACAAAGACTTAGCAAAGCCTCTGTTTATGGTCACTTTTTGTGGTTTCCATCGGCAATGCCGTGCGGCAGGGTTGGCCTGCGTTCTCGGGAGGGGAATAATGCACACTTTGCTTCTACCGGAGTTTCAAATCGCCATGTGGTTTCGCAACCTGCTCATCTACCGTCTCACCCAGAACGTCCCCTTCGATGTCGAGACACTTGAAGCTGCATTGGCCGCCAAGCCCGCCCGTCCCTGCGCTAGCCAGGAACTGAGCACCTATGGCTTCGTCGCTCCTTTCGGCAAGGGCGAGGACGCGCCACTGGTACATGCCAGCCAGGGCTTTCTGCTGATTTCCACGCGCAAGGAAGAGCGCATCCTGCCCGGTAGCGTGGTCAAGGACGCGCTCAAGGAAAAGGTCGACGAGATCGAAAATGAGCAGATGCGCAAGGTCTACAAGAAGGAGCGCGAGCAGCTCAAGGACGACATCATCCAGGCCTTCTTGCCACGCGCCTTCATCCGCAAATCCGGCACCTTCGCGGCTATTGCGCCGGAGCAGGGCCTGATTCTCGTTGACTCGTCGAGCCCCAAGCGCGCCGAAGACCTTCTCTCCACCCTACGCGAGGCTATCGGCTCGCTGCCGGTGCGCCCACTGACGGTAAAGATCGCCCCGTCCGCGACCATGACCGAGTGGGTGAAAACCCAGAAAGCCGCTGACGATTTCTTCGTGCTGGACGAATGCGAACTGCGCGACACCCATGAAGACGGAGGCGTAGTGCGCTGCAAGCGCCAGGACCTGACCAGCGACGAGATCCAGCATCACCTGGAAGTCGGCAAGCAGGTAACCCAGCTGGCGCTGGCCTGGCAGGACAAGTTGTCGTTCGTGCTCGACGACAAAATGGTGATCAAGCGCCTGCGCTTCGAGGAACTGCTGCAGGACCAGGCGGAACAGGATGGCGGCGACGACGACCTCGGCCAGCAGGATGCCAGCTTCCTGCTGATGATGCTGACCTTCGGCGAATTCCTCCCTGCGCTGTTCGAGGCTCTGGGTGGCGAGGAAATCCCGCAAGGCGTTTGACCCCGCCCTGGCGCCGCCCGCCTTCCTGGCGGCGCCGCCCACATCGCAGCCGGTCCGCAAAACTTGCCGCAAACAGCCCGATGTGCAGAATTAGGCCGCGTGAGGACGACCTCACCGCTCGCATTACCGTGGGGACGACCCCAACCCTTCCTGTTGGAGGTCACATGTCCTGGATCATCCTGTTCTTTGCCGGTCTGTTCGAGATCGGCTGGGCCGTCGGCCTGAAATACACTGACGGCTTCACTCGCCTTCTGCCCACCTGCCTTACCGTTGCCGCGATGGCGGCCAGCCTGGGGCTGCTCGGCCTGGCCATGAAGGAGCTGCCGTTGGGCACCGCCTATGCCATCTGGACCGGCGTTGGCGCAGTGGGCACCGTGATCGCCGGGATCATCCTGTTCGGCGAATCGATGAGCCTGCTCCGTCTGGGTAGCGTCCTGCTGATCTGCATCGGGCTGGCGGGACTGAAGCTCAGCCACTAAAAATACCGATGTCGAAGAAGTAACCTTTCTTCACGCATCTGGTTGGCAGATATGGCGCGGCTCGATTGGTGGCTTGCCATTTGCCGCCTGTCAGCGCGCCGGTGGCAGTCCCGGTTGGCGAAGCAGCCATAGCCTGAAGCGCACGGCGAATTCCGGTACCGAATAGAAAATCCAGCCGGTGACCAGCACGTTGAGCAGCGAGACGGCAAGAAACAGCTGGGGAATCGACAGGCCCGCGACCGTCAGCACGAGAATGGCGAAGAGAGCCGAAATCACCATGAACAGTGCGTTGAGAATGTTGTTGGCCGCCACCACCCGTGAACGTTCGTGACGGACGGTACGCGCCTGTATCAGGGCATACAGCGGCACGATGTAAAGCCCACCAAAGGCCCCAAGCCCCAGCACAGCAAGCAGTACCCACCAAGCCGCCGGCTCGTCCAGCAGCGCCAGCCAGTCGCGGCTTTCAGCCACCGCAGGCAACCCGCCAGATTGCCACCAGAGCAACACCCCAAACGCCGTCAGCCCGAGAGCGCCCAACGGCACTAGGCCTATCTCCACGCGGCGCCCCGATAACCGCTCACATAGCATCGAACCCAGCGCAATGCCGATGGAAAAGATCGCCAGGATCAGCGTTACCACGCCTTCGTCACCCTGCAGCAGATCCTTGCTCAACGCCGGTATCTGGGTGAGGTACACCGCCCCCAGAAACCAGAACCAGGAGTTGCCGATCATCGCGCGCGAAACTGCGCGCTCTTGCGCCAGCCCCAACCGTATGATGTGCCACGACTGGCGCAACAAGTTCCAGTCCAGCGGTAGTCTCGGCAGGCCCGCCGCCGTAGCCGGAATACCGCGGCTGGCCAGATAACCCACCAGCGCGATAGCTATCACGCTGCAGGAAACCAGCGCCGCATATTGGTCGTGGCCCATCAGCACCCCGGCGACCAGCGTGCCGCCAAGAATCGCCAGGAAGGTGCCCATCTCCACCAATGCATTACCGCCAATCAATTCGTCATCGTGTAATTGCTGAGGCAGGATCGAATACTTCACCGGGCCGAACAGCGCCGACTGCGTGCCCATACAGAACAACACCACCAGCAGTAACGGTATATTGCCCAGCAGCAGCCCGACCGCCCCAACCAGCATGATCAGAATTTCAGCGAACTTGATCCGGCGAATCAGCCAGGCCTTCTCGTATTTTTCCCCGAACTGACCGCCTAGCGAGGAGAAGAGAAAGAACGGCAGGATGAACAGCATGGCGCACAGATTGACCAGCAGGCTCTTGTCCGTCGCGGCACTGAACCTGAAGAGAATCGCCAGAACCAGTGCCTGCTTGAACACATTGTCATTGAAGGCGCCTAGAAGTTGCGTCACGAAGAACGGCAGGAATCGGCGGCTGCGCAACAACCTGATCTGTGAATGCTGGCTCATGGCAAATCGCCGAAGCGGCTCGACGGCTGCTGTGCGGTCACAGCGGTAGCTGCCCGAACGCCCAGCGCAACAGAAAGAAACTCAGCAGACCGCCGGCGATGGTCGCCAGCAGGTTGCGGCTGATCGCAGCGATAACGATCGCCAGCAGGCCGGCCAGCAGGTAGGCGTTCTGCCAGTGCAGTGCCCAGTGTCCCTGAGGCATCAGCATGCCCGGCACCACGATCGCGGTAAGCACAGCCACCGGCACATAATGCAGGCCCTGTTCCACGAGGCGCGGGAAACGCAGGTTAGGCCAGGCGAAGAAGCTGTAACGGATCACGAAGGTAATCGCTAGCATGCCCAGAATCAACAGCCAGATCTGCATCAATGGCCCTCCCGCTGCACACGGCGCTCGGCAAGTTGCTCGAGCCAGACGCCAATGACGATACCGGCCAGAGCGGCGGCGATCAGACCCAGCTTGTAGGGCAGCTCCCAGGTCAGCAACGCCACGGCGCCAGCCACCAATGCAGAAGCCACCTGCGGCTGCGTACGCATCATCGGCACAGCGATGCCGATGAAGGTCGCAATCATGGCGAAATCCAGCCCCCAGCGGGCCACATTGGGCACCGCCTGGCCAAAGGCGATACCGGCGAACGTCGCCAGCTGCCAAAACAAGTACATGGTCAGCGCCGCGCCCAGAAAGAACCAGTGTTTGTACGGCGAAGCGTCGTCACGGGCATAGCGATGCTGAATCACCGCAAAGGCTTCGTCGGTCAGCCAGAAGGCCAGCGGCACGCGCCAGCGGCTCGGCAGATGGCGGACGAAAGGCTGCATCGCCGCGCTATAGAGCGCATGCCGCAGGTTGACTACGAAGGTGGTCAGCAGCACGACCAGCGCACCGACACCACCCGTAATCAGCGTTACGGCGATAAATTGCGCAGAGCCGGCAAACACCAGCAGCGACATGCCCATGGTCTGCCAGGTAGACAACCCGGCTCCCACAGCAAGCGTGCCAAAAATGATGCCAAAGGGAATGGCGCCGACGATCAGCGGCAGAATATCGCGGCAGCCATGCAAGAATTCCTGCGTGCGGGACATGGAGTTCCTTGAGCAAATTCGCAGCGTCAAGCGCCGCTATCACAACCGCAGCCTAACCGGCGTCAAAGACTGATTGATGACGCACCGCGATTGGCCGCGAAACCGGCAAACCTTACCCGATGTTGGCGTCCGAGGCGACGGCTTGCGCATGCGGCGCCGAGCTGCCCGGCGCTACGGGGATAATCACCGAAAAGCGCTGGCAAGACCCGAAATCGGACCAAAAGCCTATCGAGGCGACTCAGACGTTGGCTCTGTTTTCCAGCAGCGCTTTTAACGCCGGCCACTCGCGGTCCGTGATGCTGTAAAGCACGGTGTCATCCAGACGTCCGTCGGCGAGGCGGCGATGGTTGCGCAGCAGGCCTTCGCGCTGGGCGCCCAGTTTTTCGATAGCATGTTGCGAGCGCAGGTTGCTCGCCGCGGTCTTCAACTGCAGACGTACCAGCTGCCATTCTTCAAAGGCGTGCTTGAGTAGCAGGTACTTGATCGACGCATTCAGACCTCGACCGTGCTCGGCACGGTCGAGCCAAGTCCACCCGAGTTCCGCGGCAGGTAGCGACGAATTGAAATCAGCGAAGCGCGTGGTGCCGACAATACGGTCAGCCAGGCGCAGGGTGAACACCACAGCCCGCTCCTCTCGCTGCTCAGCCAGCGCGTGACGATACCAATCCGGGCGCAACGGCCCATTCATGTAGATCAGCTCGTCGCGATTTGCTTCGGCCAACTCGACCAGGGCAGGAATATCGGTCTCCGCCAGCGGCTCCAAACGCATGGCGCCTCGCTGCAACGTGAACGGACGCGGCGTGAACATTGGATCCTCCTGATGAACGATGAGATGGCCCCGGCTGTTGAGAACACCCGCCAGACCGGAAGTGCCGGCCACACCCAATGATGGCGCATCCATTACCGATAAACGTGCGAGATAAGCCCTGCGCCCAATCGTCGCTGTTCGCTTGGGCTGTCACCCAGGCAACGTGCGCGAATGCGTCTGGCGCGGTACTTTCGCCTGTACTGCGGCTGTCGCCAGCGTCATGCGACCATGGTAGCAGCTGCCACACGCAGGGCCCGTTTACTGCGAAACTTGCCGCATATCCGATTTTATATGAGCGGCAACATCCCGGTTCATTGAAAACCGGCCAAGCTTGTGTATCGCCCCGGAACGATAGCGTCAGGGCCTGCGGTATGCGCCCGCTGAAAGTCATCAGCGGGCCAACCCGCTAGCGGCGTGTTCCGGGTGCGTACCTGTTCTGGCATCGCCCGGCCGATTCATCTGAATCGAGGTTGGGCGGGATGACCGTATCCTTGCTGTATTGGAGTTCGCATGTCGCTGTCCGGTGGGCTGATCGCTCTGGTCGCCCTTTCCTACATGGCTGTTCTGTTTGCCATCGCCTTCTATGGCGACCGTAATCGCAACTCAATGTCGCCCCGCATACGGGCGTGGGTCTACAGCCTTTCGCTGGCGGTCTACTGCACCAGCTGGACATTCTTCGGCGCGGTCGGCCAGGCGGCTGAACAGCTGTGGTCATTCCTGCCGATCTATCTTGGACCGATCCTGCTGTTGCTGCTTGCGCCCCAGGTGCTGCAGAAGATGATTCTTATCAGCAAGCAGGAAAACATCACCTCGATCGCCGACTTCATCGCGGCCCGCTACGGCAAATCGCAGGTGCTGGCGATCGTGGTGACGCTGATCTGCCTGGTGGGCGTGTTGCCCTACATCGCCCTGCAGCTAAAGGGCATCGTGCTCGGCGTCAACCTGTTGATAGGCAACAACGACGTAACCGAGGCAGGCTCGGGCACCCAGGATACGGCGCTGATCGTTTCCATTGCCCTGGCCCTGTTCACCATCCTGTTCGGCACGCGCAATCTGGACGTGACCGAGCACCACCGCGGCATGGTACTGGCCATCGCGTTCGAATCGCTGATCAAGCTGCTGGCGTTCATTGCTGTCGGCTTGTTCGTCACTTTCGGCCTGTACAACGGCTTTGGCGACCTGTTCAACCAGGCCCACGACTCGGCCGAACTGAGCGAATACTGGGCCGAGACCGTCAACTGGCCGGCCATGCTCGTACAGACCACCGTGGCGATGATGGCCATCGTCTGCCTGCCGCGTCAGTTCCATGTGACCGTAGTGGAGAACATCGATCCCCGCGATTTCCGCCTGGCACGCTGGGTGTTCCCGCTGTATCTGGTGCTCGCGGCGGTGTTCGTAGTGCCTATCGCACTGGCCGGGCAAATGCTGCTGCCGGAGGGCATCGGTCCGGATTCCTTCGTCATCAGCGTGCCGCTGGCCGAATCCCACCCGGCGCTGGCCATGCTGGCATTCATCGGCGGCGCATCGGCGGCCACCGGCATGGTCATCGTCGCCAGCGTGGCGCTTTCGACCATGGTTTCCAACGACATGCTGCTGCCATGGCTGCTAAGGCGCCAGGAAACTGACCAGCCGTTCGAAGCCTTCCGTCACTGGATGCTCTCGGTGCGCCGTATCACCATCGTCGTGATCCTGCTGCTGGCCTACGTCAGCTATCGGCTGCTGGGCAGCACGGCGAGCCTGGCAACCATCGGCCAGATCGCCTTCGCAGCCCTCACTCAGCTGGCGCCAGCGATGGTCGGTGCGCTGTATTGGAAACAGGCGAACCGACGTGGCGTATTTGCCGGCCTGGCCGCCGGATCGCTGATCTGGCTCTACACGCTGATCCTGCCGCTGCTCGGCTGGCCGCTGGAAATGTTCCCCGGCCTGCTGTGGATGTACACCACCGACCTGCCCTTCAACACCAGCGCGTTGACGCTGGGCGTGACGCTGTCATTGGTGGGCAACGCGACGCTGTTCTTCTGGGTCTCGATCCTGTCGCAGACGCGCGTGGCAGAGCATTGGCAGGCCAGCCGCTTCATCGGCCAGGAAATCGCTTCGCCCACCGGTAGCCGCCGGCTGCTGGCCGTGCAGGTTGAAGACCTGCTGACGCTGGCCTCGCGCTTCGTCGGTGCCGAGCGTGCCGAAGTCAGCTTCCAGCGCTTTGCTCGGCATCACGGGCAGGAATACTCCCCGCGGCAACCGGCCGACGGTCAGTGGATCGCCCATACCGAGCGGTTGCTCGCAGGCGTGCTGGGTGCCTCGTCCACCCGTGCGGTGGTCAAGGCTGCACTCGAAGGCCGTGACATGCAGGTCGAGGATGTGGTGCGCATCGTCGGCGAAGCCTCCGAGGTGCTGCAGTTCAACCGAGCGCTGCTGCAAGGTGCAATCGAAAACATCACCCAAGGCATCAGCGTGGTCGACCAGTCGCTGCGACTGGTCGCCTGGAACCATCGTTACCTGGAAATGTTCGACTACCCCGACGGCTTGGTGTACATCGGCCGCCCCATCGCCGACATCATCCGCTACAACGCCGAACGCGGTCTGTGCGGCCCAGGTGATGCCGACACCCATGTCACCAAACGCCTGTACTGGATGCGCCAGGGCCGTGCCCATACTTCCGAGCGCACCTTCCCCAACGGCCGCGTGGTAGAGCTGATCGGCAACCCGATGCCTGGCGGCGGCTTCGTCATGAGCTTCAGTGACATTACGGCCTTCCGCGAGGCCGAGCGCGCGCTCAAGGATGCCAACGAAGGCTTGGAGCGGCGCGTCAGTGAACGTACTCAGGAACTGTCACTGCTCAACCAGGCATTGACCGACGCCAAGAGCACCGCTGAAGCGGCCAACCAGTCGAAGACACGCTTTCTCGCCGCGGTCAGCCACGATCTGATGCAGCCGTTGAATGCCGCGCGCCTGTTCTCCGCCGCGCTGTCCCACCAGCACGACGCGCTGCCGCGAGAGGCTCAGGAGCTGGTGCAGCATCTGGACAGTTCGTTGCGTTCGGCCGAGGACCTGATCTCAGACCTGCTGGACATCTCACGCCTGGAAAACGGCCGCATCACGCCTGATCGCAACACCTTCGCCCTCTCTACCCTGTTCGACACGCTTGGCGCCGAGTTCACTGTGCTAGCCGCACAGCAGGGCGTCGATTTCCGGGTGCACGGCAGCCGCCTGCGCATCGACAGCGACATCAAGCTTTTACGTCGGGTGTTGCAGAATTTCCTGACCAACGCCTTCCGCTACGCCAAAGGCCGTGTTGTGCTCGGCGTGCGACGTCAGGGCAAGTCGCTACGACTGGAAGTCTGGGATCGTGGCCCTGGCATCGCCAAGGACAAGCTGCAGGTCATTTTCGAGGAGTTCAAGCGGCTCGATAGCCACCAGACGCGCGCCGAAAAAGGCCTAGGGCTGGGGTTGGCGATTGCCGATGGCTTCTGCCAAGTGCTTGATCATCCACTGGCCGTGCGCTCATGGCCAGGCAAGGGCAGCGTGTTCAGCGTCACCGTGCCCATCGCCGCCAACGTGGTGAAACAGTACCGGCTCAACAGCAAGGTCGAGCCACAGCACACCGCCCTGACCGGGGTGCAGGTGCTGTGCATCGACAACGAGGACAGCATTCTGATTGGCATGCACAGCCTGCTATCACGCTGGGGCTGCCAGGTCTGGACCGCCAGCAATCGTACCGAGTGCGAGGCACTGCTCAACGAAGATGTGCATCCACAACTGGTGCTGGTGGACTATCACCTGGACCACGGCGAAACCGGTTGTGACCTTATGGCCTGGCTGCGCATGCGCCTCGGTGAACCTGTCCCCGGCGTGGTGATAAGCGCCGACGGTCGACCCGAACTGATCGCAACGATTCATGCCGCAGGCCTGGACTACCTGTCGAAACCGGTCAAACCTGCTGCCTTGCGCGCGATGATGAGCCGACATCTGCCGTTGAACTGACTGTATGGCGCCGCTGACGGCCTAATCTTCAGCCTCTTGCGGCAGCGATGCTTCGGCGCCGGCGCGCTCCAGCCAGTCGGTCGGCAAACGCTTGCTGGCGCGTGCGCCCAGCAGCTTGAGCTGTTCTGCACGCCCAACCAGATTGCCGCGACCGTCGGTGAGCTTGTTGCGCGCCCCCAGGTAGGCCTTGTCCAGCTGCTGCAAGCGGTTGCCTATTTCGTCCAGATCCTGAATGAACGCGGCGAACTTGTCATACAGCGCCCCGGCCCGCTCGGCGATCTCACGAGCGTTCTGGCTCTGCCGCTCCTGGCGCCACAGGCTGTCGATCACACGCAGCGTGGCCAGCAAGGTGGTCGGGCTGACGATCACCACGTGGCGGCCATAGGCCTCCTGGAACAGCTCGGGATCGGCCTGCAACGCTGCCGCAAAGGCCGCTTCTATCGGCACGAAAAGCAGTACGAAATCGAGGCTCTGCAATCCTTCGAGCCGCTGATAGTCCTTCAGCGACAAGCCCTTCAAGTGGTTACGCAGCGATTGCACATGTTGCTTGAGCGCCAACGCGCGGGTGCCTTCATCCTCCGCGCTGGTCAACAGCTGGTAAGCCGTCAGGCTTACCTTGGCGTCCACCACTACCTGCTTGTCGCCGGGCAGCTGGATCAGCACATCCGGCTGGAAGCGCTCGCCGTCCGCGCTCTTCAGGCTGACCTGGGTGTGATATTCGCGGCCTTTCTCCAGGCCCGCGTGCTCAAGCACCCGTTCGAGAATCAACTCACCCCAGTTACCCTGGGTCTTCTGCCCTTGCAACGCACGGGTCAGGTTGGTCGCCTCGTCACCCAGACGCTGGTTGAGTTGTTGCAGCCGTTCGAGCTCCTTGGCCAGCGAGAACCGCTCGCGCGCCTCGCTCTGGTAGCTGTCCTCGACGCGCTTTTCGAACGACTGGATGCGCTCCTTCAATGGGTCGAGCAACTGTCCAAGGCGCTCGTGACTGGCATCGGCGAAGCGCTGCTCACGCTCATCGAAAATTTTCCCGGCCAACTCGGCGAACTGCGCACGCAGCTCATCGCGCGCGCCTTGCAAATCTTGCAAGCGCTGCTGATGGGTTTTCTGCTGCTCGTTCAACTCGGCGGTGAGGCTGGCATGGGCGGCACTCAGGGCGCGCAGCTCAGCCTGCTGAGCCTCGCGTTCGGCTTGCAGATCATTGAGGCTTTCGCGGTTCTCCAAACGCTGGGCCTGCAGCCACTCGGCCTCCCGGCGCAGCGCGGCCAGCTCGGCCTGAAGCATGGAGCGAGATTCGCTGAGATCGGCATGTTCCCGCTGGCTGCGCTCAAGCTGCGCGCTGAGTGCTTCGTGCGCCAGAGCGGCCTGCCCCAGGCGCTCTTCGAGCAAGGCGAGCTCGGTCTCGCGTCGGGAAAGACGCAGCTGCAAGACCGCCGCGACCGTAGCCAAGACCAGGCAAAGACTGGCGAGTCCGGCGGCCAAGTAGGAAGGATCGAGAGGCATGGGCTACTCCGGAAAAATTACTGTCAGTATATCCAGTATCGCTGCATGCAGTCAGGATCGGCGAACTTGCGGCTCGGTGCAGTGCGTCTTGTCGATATATTTCATGCAAAAGGGAAACGGAAAAACGAATCGGATCATCAAAAATTAATCCACAGAAGCTGTGGATAACTCGGTGGACAAGCCGGTTACAGTTTTCTCCAGCGCCGGTGTTTCGGGGCCTCCAGTTAAACTGGCGTTTTTTTGGTCATCGAAAAATATCTTTATTTTTCAATTAGTTAAATTTTCAACGATGTGCTGCGTAGTTTGCGACAGTTTGTCATAAGCGCTTGACAAACCTGCACCGCCAAATGTGCACAAGTCTTTCACTAGGGCGTTGTATGGCCCGCAGCAAGGGGCTTACGAGGCGATACGTACGAAAATAAATGGAACTTTTCCGCGCCAAGGAAATGCCCCATTCGTGTCGTCAGTGATAGGCGGTCGGCTTATGCTTGTGTACTCGACTGAATCAGGAAACCTCATGACGAAGCGGCGGAACTTAGTGCTCGGGCTGCTTACAAGCGTGCTTCTGCTGGCCTTGGGCGTTGGCCTTTACGGCTACTACCACTGGCAACAATTCAAGCAAGAGCAAGGTATCGTTGCGTTCGATCTTGACGGGCTGCGGCTGTCGTGGAGTGGACTTTATCTTGAGCGAATGACGCTGTCCCGACAGTCGAGCAAGGGCGAACAGCTTGACCTGGCACTCGATGGCCTGGAGCTTGCGCTGGATCCCTGGTGGCGGCCGCTGCCAGCCGACTCGCTGCGTATCGAGCGAATCGAATTGCAGTGGCAGCCCGCACCGGAGCCGCATGAGTCCGACCAGCCAGCTATATTGCCTTCGCGTGCGCAAATGGAACGCTGGGCCGCCTGGATACCTCGCAACGGATACATCGCCTCGATCGACTTCGCCCTACCTTGCTTGAAAGGCACCTGTCACGAACAGGCTGAAGTGCACTGGCAACATGGCGGTTCGCAGGGTCTGCCCTTAGAGGTAAGCCTGCATCTGCGGCGAAACAGTCATAGGCTGACCCTGGAGGCTAACGCTTCCGAGGAGCAGGCGGCAACGCGGCTCGATCTGCAGCTGCGGCTCGATGACCGGTTGCGTCTCAGTTCGCAACATCGGCTGCGTACCGCTGGGGGATCCACCCTATGGGAAGGCTCGCTGGCCATGGGCGAACTTCCAGAGGCGCCCTGGCTGCTGGATTGGCTGGGCGAATGGCTAGCCCATGAAACGCCGGCGCTCGGGGAACTGCCGCAGCAGATGCGTATCGGTGCCGGCTGGACCGTGAATCTCGATGTCGATCAGGACCTGGCGAACTGGCGTTTCCTGCACGGGGAGCTTCGTCTGTCTGGCTCGCTGCCGGCGCCTTGGCCGATCATCGGCCTCGGACAGCTGCAGGGCCGTCTGGATCTGACCGCAACGGTCAAAAATGGCCAATGGATACCGACCGAGGTGACTGCGGATCTGCAGTTGCAGCCGACCCCTGCTCTGGTTACCGCCTTGCCCGAGCCGCTGCGCCCCTCGTCGCTGCACCTGCTGGTCACGCCTGGCAAAGCCGGAGAGACACGAAATGAGCTGCCGTTACAGGTAAAACTGACGGCCCATGGCGACAGCCCGGCGATGCTGGACGCACAGCTATCGTTCGATACCACAGCGCCCTACTCGGTGCGCTTCGCCAGCACGCAACTCAGGCTTGAAAGCCCCACGCTGCGGTTTTCCGAGCTGACATTAAAGGGGCTCGACGCGGACCTTCGCATAAGCGGCGAGTCCAACCGGCAAACGGCGCGCGTGCAATTGGAAACCGGCTCCCGGATTACCCTTGCTGGGTTGGCCAGCAGAACCGATATTTCCGCCGACAAGCTACAAGCGAACCTCGCCGGCTTGGCCATCGAAGCAGAGATTGCCGATGAGCCGTTATCACGCCCGATGGCCCGCGGCCCGGTGGAACTGAAAATCGGCCAGCTGCGCCAACCTGCACTACGCCCTCAAGGCTGGCGTTGGGGCGGACAACTGTCGAACACCCGGCAGCAGCTCTCGCTACAAGGACCTCTGACCAATGACAGCGGACTGGCATTGGCCTTGAGGCTCGATCACAACTGGTCGAGCGCGAGCACTGGGTTGAATGCGAGCCTGCCGGAAATCTTCCTGCGAGCAGGCAATCCACTTGCCTCGACACTGACCGGCTGGCCACAGGTGCTGGAGCTGAATACCGGTCGTCTGCAGGCACAGGGGCAACTCGATCTGCCTGGAAGCGGCCCGCTCGTGGCCAGCGCAACGCTCAAGGCTAGCGGACTGGGCGGCATCTTCGACCGCACCGAACTCACCGGACTGGACGCCAGCCTGGCGCTTTCGCTGCAGGGTGATCGCTTGCTTGTTGAAATGCCCGAGCTATCGCTGGAGCAGGCCAACCCTGGCATCAGCTTCGGCCCGCTGAGTTTTCGCGGCAACTATGTCGCGAGCCTGCAACGGCTTGAGCGGGGTCGTCTGGATTGGCAGATGGCCGAGGTCCGGTTGCTGGGCGGTCGGCTCTGGCTGGATCCAGGCGGCACCGATCTTGGCGCCCACGAGCAAAGCCTGAACGCACACCTTTGGGGTCTGCAATTGCCATTGTTGCTGGAAGCCTATCCAACCGAAGGCCTGGCCGGCACCGGGATTATCGACGGCGAGCTGCAATTGCATCGCAACGCTGAAGGCCTGAGCATCGAGAAAGGGATGCTGCAGGCACGCGAACCCGGCGGCGTCCTGCGCTTTCGTTCGGCGAAATTTCAGGCGTTGGGCCAGTCCAACCCTGCGATGCGCCTGGCGGTCGGGGCGCTGGACGACTTTCACTACGATCTGCTCACCAGCGATGTGCGCTATGCCACGAACGGCAAGCTGGACCTCGGTTTGAAGCTGAATGGCCGCAATCCCGCGCTGGAAGGTGGGCGGCCCGTCAATTTGACCATCAACCTGCAAGAAGACATTCCCGCCTTGCTGACCAGCCTGCAACTGTCGGACCGGGTCAGCGAAACCATCCGGCGGCGCGTGCAGCAACGTCTTGAATGAGGCACTGTATGCCACCCCCCGCAAAGGAGAAACCGGACATGCGGCTGCGCCATCCGCTTAGCATCCTGACGCTGGCCCTGCTTGCCAGCGCCTGCACCCCGAGAGTAGAACTGGCCGTGCCCAACGAGCCGATCAATATCAATCTCAATGTGAAGATCGAACACGAGATCTACATCAAGGTAGACAAGCAGCTCGACTCGATCATCAACGAAGACAGCGGCCTGTTCTGAGGAGCCCTATGAAAACCCATCTCAAACTCGGAACCCTGTTTCTGGCGCTGTGCCTGGCTCTGCCTGCTGCCGCCATGTCGCTCAACGAAGCCATGGCGGCGTTGGGCCCGGCCAAGGCCAGCGGATTGCTCGGTGAGAAGCCGGACGGTTATCTGGGCGTGGTGCAGCCAGGGGAGCAGGCCGAAGAAATTGCCAGCCAGATCAATCAGGCGCGCCGCGCCGAATACTACCGTGTCGCTCAGAAGAATGGTGTCAGCGTCAGCGACGTGGAAGCCATCGCCGGCAAAAAGGCAATCGAAAAAACGCCGCCGGGACAACTCATCCAACTCAATGGCAGCTGGGTGAGGAAATAAGCAACAACTGCGGCGCGCCTCACTTAGGCGCGCCGCAGTACCACCTCAGAACCAGGCGGATACGGTCAGCGAGCCGAACTGATCGTGCTTATCCTGGCCTCGGAATTCCCGGGTGCGCCAGACGCTGGCGAATGCCAGCTGCCAGCTATTCCAGGTCAACGCAACGCCAGCCTTGGCATCGCCGACCCATTCGCGGCTGTCGACCGAATGACTGTCCTTGAAGGTGTTACCTTCGAGCAGCATGTTATGAGCCATGTAGCGGCCTTCAAGGTTGGCGAAGATACTCCAGGCGAACCCGCCGCCCTGATCGAAATACATGCTGCCACCCTGCGCCGGCGCTACAGCCGGAATGCCGAAGCTGCGTGCCAGCCCCTGCCCGATGCGCAATCCCAGGCCTGCAGAACCGTAGGTGTACAGGTTGCCCAGCGCGCCGCCCAGGCTCGGCCCGTACTCCACCTCGAGCCCGGCAAAACGCTGCTGTAGCCACCAACCCTTCTGGTACCCCAGATTGACGAAGGCCTCATTACGCAGCTGGTTGTCCCAGCCTCTGGGTTCATCGCTGCCGGTGAGCTTGTGCACCTCACGCTGAATTTTTTTGCCACCTGCTCCGGGACCAACCAGTCCGATATCCAGATGCAGGCCGCTGGTCTCGCGCCAACCTTCGCGCTGAAAATCGCTGAACATCGAAACGCCGGCGAACAGCAAGCCGGCATACGGCCGGTCATCCTCGATCAGTTCGGCGCGCTTGATCTCGCTCGGCGTATAGATCTGGTGGCCGAACCGGTAAGCGACATTGTCTATTTCATCAGCGGACCAGCCGGGCAACACACCAGCGAATCGGCGGGACCAATGCCCAGCCTCCGGCTGAAAGGAGCGCATCAGCTCAACGCCATTGGTGTAATGACCATCACGACCGGTGGCGATGATGTCGTTCTCGACCTTCAGCGAATACAGATCCGCCTGGCTGGCAAGCGGAACGAAACTGATGAACACAGCAAGGGATGCACTGATACGAAGACCCGGGGTTGTCATGACCTAACTCCTTGGTTATGTGCACTTATTTCCGAGCTTTTAGAGCGAGCCGCTCCGATAATCGTTCAGTGGGGCGAAGAATCCTTCGCTCTGCTTAGATTTTCTGAGCCGCTGCGAAATAATTGCACTGGCAACCGCTCGCATTAGATGTGAAAATCCGCATATTCGATTTTTCGCATATACGAACGCCATATGTTGTCACCACACGAAGCCTTCAAGTGCCTGGCTGACGAAACCCGAGCTCGTGCGACCCTGCTCATCGTCGAGGAAGGCGAACTGTGCGTCTGCGAACTCATGTACGCGCTTGAAGAAAACCAGTCCAAGATCAGCCGTCACTTGGCGCAGCTTCGTAGTGCCTCACTGCTGCTGGATCGCCGTCATGAACAGTGGGTCTATTACCGGCTCAACCCGGATGTGCCGCAGTGGCTGGAAGAAGTGCTTCGGATAACGGCCGCCGCCAATGCCACCTGGTTGAAGGACTGCACCTTCCGCCTGAAGAACATGCACGGCCGCCCTGAGCGCGCCAGCCGTTGCTGCTGATTAGTCCGGAGATGTATCAATGCTGATCGCAGCGGCTGTATTCGTTTTCACCCTCATCCTGGTCATTTGGCAACCCAGGGGCCTGGGCGTAGGGTGGAGCGCAAGTATTGGCGCCGCCCTCGCTCTCGCCGTTGGCGCAGTTTCGTTCCAGGACATCCCGACCGTTTGGGCGGTGGTATGGAATGCCACCGCTACCTTCATAGCGATCATTATCATCAGCCTGTTGCTGGACGAGGCCGGCTTCTTCGAATGGGCCGCGCTGCACGTTGCGCGGTGGGCCAACGGAAACGGGCGGCGTTTGTTTGCCTTCACCGTGTTGCTGGGAGCCGCTGTTTCGGCGCTGTTCGCGAACGACGGCGCAGCCTTGATCCTCACCCCTATCGTCATTTCCCTACTGGTGGCACTGCGCTTTTCGCCAGGTGCAACACTCGCCTTCGTCATGGCCGCAGGGTTCATTGCCGACACCGCCAGCCTGCCGCTAGTGGTGTCGAACCTGGTCAACATCGTTTCCGCCGACTATTTCCAGCTGGGTTTTGCCGAATACGCGTCGGTGATGATGCCGGTAACCCTGGTCAGCGTGGCAGCAACGCTTCTGGTGTTATTCCTCTATTTCCGCCGCGACGTGCCCGGCAGATATTCCCTGGCCGAGCTGAGCCCACCACGTGCGGCCATCCGGGACCGCACAACGTTCGTGTGCGGCTGGTGGGTCCTGACCCTGCTGCTGATCGGCCTTTTCGCTCTAGAGCCGCTGGGCATTCCCATCAGCGCAATCGCGGCGATTTGCGCGGCTATTCTGTTTGCAGTCGCGGCACGAGGACACGTCATATCGACCCGCCGGGTGCTGCGCGAGGCGCCCTGGCAGATCGTGATCTTCTCGCTGGGCATGTACATGGTCGTCTACGGCTTGAGCAATGCAGGCCTGACAGGCTTTCTCACGGTGGCGCTCAACCGTCTTGCCGAGCATGGAATCTGGACAGCCGCGCTGGGAACCGGACTGCTGTCAGCCTTGCTGTCGTCAGTGATGAACAACTTACCCAGCGTACTTATCGGCGCCCTATCCATAGATGCGAGTGACAGCACCGGCCTGGTTCGCGATGCAATGATCTATGCCAACGTCATCGGTTGCGACCTTGGGCCGAAAATCACCCCCATCGGCAGCTTGGCCACCTTGCTTTGGCTTCATGTGCTTCAGCGTAAAGGCATCCGCATAACCTGGGGTTATTACTTCAAGGTCGGTGCCCTGCTGACCTTTCCGGTGCTATTGGCCACGCTTTCGGCGCTGGCGCTGCGCCTTAGCCTTTGATCTTGCCGATGGCGACAGGAGCCAACATGCGGGTGCTATTCATGTGTACCGCCAATAGTTGCCGGAGCATTCTTTCCGAAGCCCTGTTCAACCACATTGCCCCCGATGGCTTCGAAGCGGTAAGCGCAGGCAGCTTCCCAAAGGGTCAAGTTCTACCACGCAGCTTGCAAACCCTGAAGCAAGCCGGCCTATCCGTCGAAGGGTTGAGCAGTAAGGGTAATGACGTCTTTGAGGCGAACCCGCCGGACGTCGTCATCACAGTGTGCGACAAGGCTGCGGGTGAGGCTTGCCCGACATATTTCGGGCCAGCACTCAAGGCGCATTGGGGCCTGGCAGATCCGTCTGGGGTGCAAGGCGACGAGGCGCAAATCGAGGCGGCATTCAACGCGACGTTGACGCAGATCGAAAAGCGCTGCCGTGCCCTCCTCGACTTACCTTTTGAAAACCTGAGCCGCGACGAGCTAAAGCGCGAGCTGGATCGTATTGGCAACATTTGAGCGGAGCCCCCATGTCCACCGACCTTCCGAATCTGAACCTTGAGCTGATTGGCCAATCGTCTGCCAGCCGTGAGGTCAGCCTGCACAAGCCACGTATCCTGCTGTTGTACGGCTCCACTCGCGAGCGCTCGTTCAGCAGGCTGCTGGTGGAAGAATCGGCTCGGCTATTGGAGCATTTCGGTGCCGAAACTCGGATCTTCGATCCGTCAGGCCTGCCTTTGCCTGACGATGCCCCGGTTGACCATCCAAAAGTCCAGGAATTGCGTGATCTGGTGCTGTGGTCAGAAGGCCAGGTGTGGTGTTCACCCGAGCGCCATGGTTCGATGTCTGCCGTATTCAAGGCACAGATTGACTGGATTCCTCTAGCCCTTGGCGCCATCCGGCCCAGCCAGGGCAAGACGTTGGCTCTCATGCAGGTCTGCGGTGGCTCGCAGTCGTTCAATGTGGTCAACCAACTGCGCGTGCTGGGCCGCTGGATGCGGATGTTCACCATCCCGAATCAATCTTCGGTACCCAAGGCATACATGGAGTTCGACGACGACGGCCGCATGAAATCGTCGCCCTACTACGACCGCGTAGTCGATGTGATGGAAGAGCTGGTCAAGTTCACCCTGCTGTTGCGCGACCAGAAGGAGTTTCTGGTGGATCGTTATTCCGAACGCAAGGAGACTGCCGAACAGCTGTCCGCGCGCGTCAATCAACGCACCATTTGAGCCCTGGCCACAACAGAGGAGCAAGATCTCCTCGCTTACACCTGAAGCAACTCCGTGGACGTCCGTTGCAATAGCCGCAAAGGGATGATCACACGCGCAATCCTGAGCAGAGCGAGGTAACGATCCGTTTCACCCCTGCAGCAACCGTGCAAGCTTAAAAGAAGCGCTTTTCGCCTGTGCTCGGGTAAGCGCGGCAAAGCCCAGAACGAAGGCGGGTTCCAACTGAATCTGATGACAATTCTGGCGAAGGGGATGAAGCAGCAGACCCGCCTGTCTCGCTGCTTCGATTATCCGACTTTCGTCCTGATCGGGCGTCAGCCACAGGATCAGGTGAAAGCCCGCGTGCTCACCGCTGATGCGATAGCGCCCCGCTGCGTGAGTACGCAAGGTCTCCAGCACAATGTCGCGTAAGGTCTGATACTCCTGACGAGCACGCCTTAGATGGCGCAGGAAAGCCGGGCCGCGCATAAAGGCCGCCAGGCCCAGTTGCTCGGATACGCCAACACTGCGGCCCACCGTGTGCCAGAGCGCAAGAATCTTTCTGTGCAACTGCGGCGGAGCCAGCAGATAGCCGAGTCGCAAGTTGGAAAACAGCGCCTGATTGAAACTGCCGCAGTACACCACCCGCTGCATCGAATCGATGGATTTCAGCGCCGGCAGCGGTGCGCGCTGGTAATTGAACTCGCTGTCGTAATCGTCCTCGATGATCCAACCATTTTGCCGCTGCGCCCAATCCAGCAACTCTAGACGCCGTGTAGCCGACATGATCACGCCAAGCGGAGACTGGTGTGCGGGGGTCACATAAGCCAGGCGGCAGTTAACCGCGTCGGCTACACCGCGCAGGTCAAGGCCTTGTTCATCGATGGGCGCGTGCAATAACGATGCCCCAGCTTCGGCAAAGATGCGGTGCACCGCGGGATAGCCAGGATCTTCAACAACCACCTGATCACCGGGTCGCAATAAGCAACGCACCACCAGGTCTATTCCATGGCGAATACCATTGGTAATCAGCAAGTTCTCCGCCTGGCAAACGATACCGCGGTGATTTCGTAGATACCGCGCGATCTGCTCACGCAGCACCAGCGTCCCTTGGGGCTCGGCGCTGCACATTTGATCATGTGTCATCCCCGCCATGGCCCGTTGCAAGTGTGCGGCCCATTCTGCAGGGGTGATCAGCCGTGGGTTGGCCAGGCGCGCCACGAAGGGTATGCCTACCTGGGCTCGATGTTCTGCCTGTGGCGGCGCTGGGGCCTGGATGGCACTCAAGGACGGCGTTCGGGCAGGCGTGCCGCGGGGATCGCTCACCGCTTTCAGATAGCTGTCGGGAATCACCGCGCTAACGCGACTGCCGGAGCCAACCTGACGATGGATGTAGCCTTCGAGCTGCAAGCGTTCAAACACGCTTTCCAACGTGCCGCGCGCGATACCCCAGCGCTGCGCAAGCATCCGGGTAGACGGTAAGCGCTCCTCCGCCTGCAGCAGGCCATTCAAAATGGCTTCCCGTATTGCCTGGTACGCCCGCGCCTGTTTGGTCTTGCTGCTACCCTCTGCCGGCAGGGGAAGATCCAGCGCCAGCACGGCTTTACCCTTGCCCATAATGGTCCATATCACTCTCGTTTATATGGCCCTGCCGAATAGGCCATTTAGCCCCTAGTGTAGCGACTCCTGCAACGGCCTCGCCCAAGGGGTTGCCCATGTCGAACGTCGACTATCTGCTATTCGTGCTGATTGCTCTGGCTCAGGTGGGCTCACCGGGGCCTTCGACCATCTTTCTGATCAACAACGCCCTGCTCTACGGTCCGAGCCGTGCCCTGGTGATACTCACCGGCGACTTACTGGCGATTGCCATACTTGCGAGTGGCTCGCTGCTTGGCATCGACGCGCTGCTGATGGCCAACCCCGGCGTGTTCATGGCGATCAAACTGGCCGGCGCCGGGTACCTGGTGTGGCTGGGAGTTCAGCACCTACGCCTGGCGAGCCGCAGCCGCCTGAATGAACCATCACTGGTACCACAGGAACGCCTGTCGACACTGTGGGGAAAGTCTTTCTTGGTGGGCATCAGCAACCCCAAGGCAATTCTGTTCTTCGCCGCCTTGCTGCCACAATTCGTTGACCCGCAGAACGCAAGCCTCGGTACCCTGGCAGAGCTCATTCTGCTCTTCGTGCTGATCAAACTGATGGTCTCGGCGACCTATGCCCTGACCGCCAAAAAACTGGCCGATCGTCTGGCCGGACCCGGCATCGCCAGCTGGGGTAAGCAGATGACAGGGTGTGTGTTGGTGCTATTTGGCGCGGTGATGGGGCGCAGTGCATTCGACTGAACCTCAAAGACGCATCGTCGCGACGCCGGGCATTGGCATTGACGTGTAAATCGATCGTTTTACACTTGAGACATGGATAAACGCAGTGAAATCATCTCGGCCGCAGCCCGTATATTCGAGACCGAGGGCTTGCGCGGAGTAGGCATCGATCGGGTGATCGCCCCCTCCGGAGTTTCCACTCGCACGCTTTACAAGCACTTCGGCTCGCGTGACGGCCTGGTCATCGCAGTGCTCGAAGCAAGGCATCGCCGCTTCATGGAACGGCTGTCGGAAGCGAAAGCCGAAAACGTAGGTCCGATCGGCTCGCTTTTCGACACCTTGCGCAGCTGGATAGAGGAACATGGGGCGCACGGCTGCATGCTGCTGCGGGCTCATAGTGAATATGGCGAAGCCAGCCAGGACATCGTTCAGCTAGCGTGCCAGCAGAAGCATGAATTTCGTGATGAAGTTGCCAGGCGCGTGGGGCGCGTGCTCGGTCGACAGGAGCCCATGCTCTCCACTCAAATCTGGCTATTGTTCGAAGGCGCCACCGCGGCGGCAAGCGTGGCGGGCGCCTCGGTGATCGGCGATGCCAAAAACGCTGCGCTATCGCTCCTAGAAATTGCGCGGTCGGAGTAGCCTTGCGCCGTAGCCTCAATCTGGTGGCGGCGGCCTTCGCCCTGACGGCGCTTGCCTACGGGTTGGCACGGTTCGCCTACGGCCTTTTGCTTCCACAGATCCGCGTTGATCTCGGGCTGAACGTCACGCAGGCCGGGTGGATCGGCGGCAGTGCATTCGCCGCCTATTGTGCCGGTATAGTCCTCGCTTTTGTGTGCAACGGTCGACTCAGCCCTCGCCTGATCGCCTTCGTGGCAGGCCTCGCCGCTACGGCAGGGCTGGGCATTGTAGTCCTGGCCTTTTCGGGGTTTTCGTTGGGCCTGGGCATTGCGCTCGCAGGGCTGAGCACAGGCTTGACGTCACCTCCGCTGGCCTCTGCCGTATCCATGCAATTCAGTGAGCGCGACCGACCTAAAGCAAACGCGGTCATTAACGCCGGTACGACGGCGGGAATCATGCTCTCCGGCATGGCGGCCCTGATTGCAGCCGGTGCCTGGCGCGAACTGTATGCTTTGTTCGCGCTGATCGGTGGCGGGGTGACCGTTTGGCTCTGGTTCGCCATACCGTCTCGGACCCATTGCGAGGGCCCTCAAGGTTTTAAGCTGGCCGTATTGAAGAGATCCGGCGTTCCTGCCCTTTGCAGCAGCGCCTTTCTCATGGGTTTATCGAGTACCGTCATCTGGACCTTTGGCGCCGACATCCTGCGCAGTGAATTCGATTTTTCCGACACCCATATCGCATGGGCCTGGATTGCACTGGGTGCTACCGGTGTCAGCGGGTCCATTACCGGCATCCTCACCAACCGATACGGTAAAGGGCGGGTTCTTAGACTCGCACTTGCGGGGATGGCGATTGGAACCACCGGGCTGGCTGCCACCGCATCTTCAGCCGCCTACGGTTACGCGGCCATGGGATTGTTCGGCGCCGCCTACATCGTGTCTTCCTGCGTCTATCTCATCGAAGGCATCGACCTTCTGCCGGATCGTCCAGATCTCGGTTTAGGGATCCCTTTTCTCGCGCTTGCGCTTGGCCAGACGGCAGGCAACCCGCTCTTTGCCAGCGCATGGAACACACTGGGCCTGCTCGGTGCTCTCATGGTCTTTTCAGCCGCAGCTTGTTCAGCGATCGTCACAGGCAGAAGAGTGCCCGAGCGGCCGGTGTGCTAGACCGCTCAGAGCGCCGCCTTTCCAAAAACCACCCGACCTGTACGAGGTCGCTACTCCGCCCCCGCCCTAAAGGGAGCCATGTCTTGGGTCGTCTTCACAATCCACGAGCCAGACTGGCGGAACGAACTGGAAGATGCATAGGTATCTTCCATGAACTGGAAGTAAGCAATCTTTCCGTCAGGAACCTAGGCGTGAATGGAAAAAGGTGACGTGAACGCTTGGCCGACCGTTACGGACCGGTAAGTGAACTTGCCAAAGATCGCGACATCCTCGCCGGATGCGATTTTATCAGTAATAGTGAAGTCTTCGATTTTCCAGTAATTCGAGACTTGTAGAAAGGTATAGCTGTAGGCCTCCGGGCCTTTGTATGTGCCGGTCCAGGGCAAAATGCAGTAGCCCCTCTTCGCGAAAACTGGGACAAGCACGCTCAAGCTATATGAGCGCGCTCCGCAAATTACCTACTGCCTGGCATAGCTCTGCATCAAGTTGGAGTAATGGGGAAGGTGATTGGCCAGGATTCCGCCAAAGCCCTCGATATCGTTGCGCCAGTCGCGATGTAGCTCACCTGCCACAGAGAACCAGTTGACAAGCTGCACCCCGGCAGCCTGCATCCTGCTCCAAGCGCCATCACGCGTTACCTGGTTGAAAGTGCCCGAAGCATCGGTCACGACGAACACATCGAAACCTTCCTGGATTGCCGACAGCGCCGGAAACGCAACACACACTTCAGTGACGACTCCCGCGATGAGCAGCTGTTTCTTACCCGTCGCTTTTACCGCCCTCACGAAGTCTTCGTTATCCCAGGCGTTGATCTGGCCGGGACGTGCGAAATAAGGCGCATCTGGAAAGGCGGCTTTTATCTCCGGCACCATAGGCCCGTTCGGGCCATCTTCAAAACTGGTGGTCAATACGGTAGGAATATTGAAGAACTTGGCGATGTCTGCCAAAGCCAGAACGTTATTCTTGAACTCATCCGGGGAGAAATCCCGCACCAAGGAAAGCAGTCCAGCCTGATGATCAATCATCAGCAAAGCCACATTATCTTTATCCAAACGCTTGTATTCAAAAGCCATGTCTTTTCCTTCCAATATCTGGGCAGTGTTTCGGCGGGAAGTTTGCGTGCTTCTAGAGACCGGGTTAACGACCCAGCAAGCGTCGCCCGGAATCAGCGCATGATGGGCACGCTAAGGTCTCCATCACGGAGTCGCACTATGGCGGGGTGACAGGGCCTGGCACAGGCCCAGACAGGGGGGCATGTACCCACACTAAAGTGGGGGAGGCAGTTCTGTTTACTGCGAAAGCTCGATGATTCCCCGTTGGACACCAAGAATCACCGCGTGCGTCCGATTATTGGCTCCAAGCTTGTCCATGATTTTGCTCAGATGCCCTTTGACAGTGTCCTCACCTATTGCCAGAGCTACCGCCAATTCCTTGTTGGACAGCCCATCGGCGACATGCTGCAACACCTGAACTTCTCTCGGCGAAAGACCGTCCTGATCAATGTGAGCTGCCAATTCCGCCGCGATTTCGGGGGGGAAGTGACGTTTACCCGCAGCCAGTGCGCGTATGGTTTCAATAAGCTCATGGCGCAGCGTGCTTTTCAAAAGATAGCCGCGCGCTCCCGCCTTGATCGCCTGCAAAGCCCTTACATCACCCCGGTAGGTTGTAAGCACTGCGATGCGAGCCTGGGGAAACTCCGACATGATAGAGCTGATTGCGCCGATGCCGTTGAGCTCCGGCATCTGAACGTCCATCAAGGTGACATCCGGCTGCATCGCGCGGTAGAGACGGATTGCTTCCAGACCATTGGAGGCCTCGCCGACCACGCTGATGTCCTCGAAACCTCCCACGACCGCTGTAATGCCCTCGCGTATCAGCGGATGGTCGTCCACGACCAACACCGTGATGGTTTTTTTGAAGCCAACCATAGCTTTACCCTACTTTGCTGAAACGGCTTTGCGCACCGTCGGTGCTACGTCATAAGCAACGGTGCCAGGAAGTGAGAGGCTGACCCGCGTGCCCTTTCCGGCATCGCTTACGATAGACAAGGTGGCCTCTATTCTCTCGGCACGCTCGTACATTCCCCGCAGGCCGCCGTGCCTGGGCCGCCCACGCATGCGCTGATAAACCGGATCAATGCCAACACCGTCATCAGCGACCAGCATTTCGAACCGCTGCGGCCGGTATGTGAAGGTGACGGCAATCTGAGTCGCCTGGGCATGGCGAAGCGCATTCAAAACCGCTTCCCTACCCACCTGGTAGAACGCATCGCGAACAGCGCTCCTCAGCGCCGTCGGCTGACCTATGTTGCTGACGCGGTAGATCGCCGAATCTGCTGCCTCGCCAGCCTCCAGCGGCAGCGTCTGGAAGGCGGCGACCAAGTCTTCCGACGGGACAATCTGGCCCCGCAAGCCAGTGATCCGGTCACGACCCTCAGCAATTACCTGCTCAGCCCGGTCAAGCGCCCGCTCCATGGAGTAACGAGCACGAGAGTCCCAAGGAAGCGTGTCGGCGACCGCCTGCAAACTGAGCATCATGCCCTGCACACTTTGCAGCAAGGTGTCATGCAGCTCGCGCGCGATGCGCTCGCGCTCCTGAAAGCGCTCTTCCAGGCGTGTCCTGAGGGCGATCTTTTCCCGCCGCGTATAGACCCGGAACATCCAGAACAACAGCGCCAAGACCGTTGCCGTAAAGATCAGCAGAAATTCCGGGCGCAGGTAGAACACCTGTGGGATGGAGAGGTTTAATGTCGCATCGGGAAGGTTGAAACTTTCGCTCTCGCCCAGCGCACGGACCTGAAATTGGTAATTGCCCGGGCGCAAGCGTGAGAAAACTGCTTGCCTGGAGCGCTCTGCATCGACCCATTCGGCGTCATGGCCATTAAGCCGGTACTGAAAGCGCATGGCCTCTGGTGCAGCGAGATTCACGGCCGAATAGGCAATCACCAGCCTCTGCGGCGCAGCTGATAACCGAACGGCGGCGCCAGTGAGATCCACATCCACCCCATCGGCTGTAAGCGACTTGATCGTGACGGCCGATGGCTGTGTCATACCCGCTGGTTGGTACGGATCTACAGAGACGACCCCGCCGGCGGTGGCGAACCATATCAGGCCTTTCGAGAAGACCGCCGTAGGCACCGGCAATACCTTGTACGGGTCCATGGGTAGCTGGCCGATGTGATCATGCGAGCTGTACATGAGCGTTTCACCACCGGCTATCACCCTCTCGATCTCTGCTGCGGGCAACTTGAAGATGCCACCGCGGCTGTGCACCCAGAGGTCCATCAAGGTTCCATCTGGTTGTTCAGCCGGTACCCCGACCAGCCCGTAGATATTTTGAAAGGGGCCGGCAGCCGGCAGCTCCAGACGATGAAAACGCCCATCCTTGAGATACGCCAGCCCATGTTGGCCACCCACCCAGGTTCGCCCGGGAAGATGCAGCATCGCGGTGACATGGCCGATGTCCAGGCCTTGCTGATCGCTCCAGCGTACGAACTGCCCGTTATCAACCGACACCAGAAGATTGTCCCGGTAGCCGAACCAGGGTTTACCCTCCAAGTCCCGGGAGGCTGTGACCGGCATTATCTGCCGTTCGGAATCACTGACCGGCTCGGTGAGTCGCCACTGCTTGTCGGCCCAGACGTAAAGCCCCGCCCGGTTGACGGACACCCATACATGGCCATCCTTGTCCACCGCCATGGCCCTCACGGCAGCCTCGCGGGCGGATTGAAGAGGCAGCGGTGCGATGCGCACCGGTCCGTCGTCTGAAAGCGAGAAAATTCCCCGATACCCGCCTACCAACAAGCCGTGGGGCTCGCTGTTTACCAATGCGGTGATCGGCATATTCACCTCAAAGGTGGAACGGCTTTCGCCCCGCAGGCCTATCAGCTGACCGTTATCAGTGCCGACCCATAACGAACCGTCACCGCTGACAGCCAACGCATGGCTCCCCGCGCCGACCGGCAGAGCCAGCCGAGCCAGCTCCTTACGCTTGAGCCTATCCAGGCCGGCGTCTGTGCCCACCCACAGTGTTCCATCGCGGTCGATGAGCTGAGTGAGAACCTTATCGGAACTCAGGCCGTCACGAACGGTGTAGGAGCGGAACGGATCCGCACCCTCGTCAGACGTGGTTTGCTTCCCGGCAGCCAGGTATTGCAGGCCGGATGCCAGCGTGCCCAACCACGAGCCGCCCCGCTCGTCCAGAACCATACTGACCGAGCGTATAGCCGGTATCTCGTCAACTTCAGCAGTGGCATCGCCTGTTTTTTTCAGATGCAGCAGGTAGTCCCTGGCACGATCTGTTATCCATATGTCGCCTGCAGGGGAAGAGGTTATTTCGCTGATCGATTGACTCTCGACAGCAACTGGAATGAACTCAGGGGCCCCCGGAGGGAGCATAAACAATCGCTCTTCACTCGCTGCCCAGACATAGCCATCTGCATCCACATGCACCGCTCGAGCATGGCGCTCTGAAAAGCCGGTCTCCTTGCCAACCGGGTGCCAACCCGTGCCGTCATGCCGGGCGAGGCCATCATCCGCCGCGACCCAAAGTTGACCTTGCTGGTCCTCGGCCATGCTGTAAATCACCCCGCCCGGAAGGCCTGGATCAACGGATTGCAGCCTGCCGTTTGCGCGGATCAAACGGACCCCACCAGCACGAAGCCCCACCCATAGCCCTTTTTCGGTACTGAGAAGCGCCGAGACCACGCCAAGCGGCTCACCGTCAGCAGGCACGAATTTCTCGAATTCGAAACCATCGAAGCGATACAAGGAATCATGAGTTCCGAGCCAAAGGTATCCATCAGCGGTTTGCGCAAGCGCTCCCACCGAGCTGGGGCCGTGGTCGCTGGCAGTCCAGCGGCGATGGTCCATTTCGTCTGAAATACGCGCCGATACGCTCGTACACGCAATGCAACCAAGCGCCAGGCTCAGCAGCAAAACCACGTAAGTTCGCACCATACTTCAACTCAGGCCTAAGCCTACCGAGGACTAATGGGACGGTTTGATTAGTCATGTTAGTTACCGAGTCAAAACAATGCGCGGTAATGAATTGCGTAACTTACTTGATGGCCCAGGGAAGCGAAGCCCAGCGCCGGAACACCTGCGAGGCAGCTATGCCTGGCTTTCGCGAATCGTCCCTCAACGGGCCGCTCGCAGTATGGGCAACGGCTCGTCCGGCAATGGAATGAACTCCGCATCGTCGGCGTCTGGCAGCCTCATCTTTCCCGCCTTCCAGTCCGTTACTGCCTGCATGATCCTATCCTTCGAGGACGAGACGAAGTTCCAGTAGATGTAGCGCTCCCCCACGGAGTCGCCGCCGAGGACCATGACTCTGGAGCGTTCCAGGGCACGTACGCGCGAAGCAGCCGAGCCGAGCACCAACATCTTCCCGCTCTCGTAGCGTGCTCCAGCGAGCTCCACTACCCCAGTCGCCACGTAGATTGCACGCTCCTCATAGCCGCCCGGAATCTCGGCGATGGCGCCCTGGGCCATGTCGAGATGCGCATAGAACAGCGGCGAATGCGTTTCGGCCCCGGCAGTCAAACCATAGGCGCTGCCGGCGATGAGCTGCCCTGCCACGCCGTCGTGGTCCCACTGCGGCAAGTCGATACCTGCATGATGGGAGAAAGAGGGAGCGGTCTCCTCCTGCTCGGCAGGCAGCGCCACCCAAGCCTGGATACCATGCAAATGATCGCCATGCACTCGGGCATGCTCGAACCGTTCGCTATGCGTGATTCCCTGTCCTGCGGTCATCCAGTTGACCTCCTGCGGCCGGATCGCCTGTTCGTAGCCCAGGCTGTCGCGGTGCATCACGTCGCCAGAAAACAGGTAGGTCACGGTCGACAGACCGATGTGCGGATGTGGGCGAACATCTACTTGACTACCCACACCTGGCGGGAGATCGAGAGGCCCCATATGGTCGAAGAAGATGAATGGACCCACCATGCGCTGCTTGGCGAACGGCAGTACGCGGCCGACTTCCATGCCACCGCCAAGACTGCGACGCCGCTGCTCGATGATCATCTTTATCATTTCATTTCCCCTGGTCGAACTCCGCCATCGGCAATCGCGTGCCAATGCCGAGCCTCGTCATCAACGCTCAGTTCACGCTGCGTTGCTAGGCACCGGCGTATTGAGTAGTTGCTGCTCCCACAGGAAGGCAATGCCGCTGCCGCCGGTATGCTCCTTCATAACCCCGATCATTCCTTCCAGGGTGTCGGTCCGAGCCCAGTCGCGCTGCCACTCAGCCACGACAGCCAACCAGGTCATCATGTTCACGCCGGCGCCGATCATGCGCTGAATGGCCACCTGGTGTGCCTCGACAGAAACGGCGCCTGACGCATCGGTCACCACCGTCACGTCCCAGCCTTCGCCAGCAGCCTGGATGGCTGGCATGGCGACACATATTTCGGTCCACAGACCAGCGATGATCAGCTGCTTTCGGCCGGTCGCCTTGACCAGGTCCACCACCGCCGGATCCTCCCAGGTATTGATGAGCGTCCGGTCGATTACCTCCTGATCCGGGAACACGTCGGTGATCTGGGGGAAGATCACACCGCCTTGGGCAGCCAGCACGCTCGTCAGGATGGTGGGCACCTTGAATGCCTTGGCTGCCTTCGCCAGCCCCGTAGAGTTGTTGATCACCATCAGGGGCTCGTGGCTGTTCAGGTTCGCTAGCTGGAATGGCTGGTGGTCGATGAGGACGAGTACCGAGTCCTCTGGACGAAGAAGCGAAGCAAGGCCGTTACGAAAAGTCATGGATCTTTCCTTTGGTTGTGAGCTCATCCGAATCGTCGCCAGATGCGCCGCGGGTGGTTCGTGAAACGTCCGTGCAATGTCCCAAAGCAGCCCCGCTTTTTATAGGATGACTGTCCGGGGTTGGGACGAGTGTGTGGTCGGAACCAGCTGTGTCGGCCATGCGAGCCGCCAGGTGGGTTTTCAGCATGCGGCTCGGGTACCGGCCGGGCATGCCGTGCGCAATCGCCATGCCGCCACCTTGCATGGGGCTGAAGCGCACCTGGGAGCAATGCAGTAGCCGCAGTCCGGCATGCGCTTCAATCACGTATTTGCAGCACGGCCGTACCAAGACGGCACACCCATTCAATTCAACCCAGCCGCCCCTTGCGATAGTGCCGACGCGTCTCCAGCAATGCCCGACCCATGCATTAGCGGAGGGGTACGTGCGCTGCTGAATGCTCGCAAATGAAGAGAACAATTCGAAAAGGTGACCCCAATGACCAACCCGAAACTTGAAGTGCTGACGCCCAGCAACTGCCAGGTGATCTTTATTGATCAGCAACCGCAAATGGCCTTTGGTGTGCAAAGCATCGATCGCCAGACGCTCAAGAACAACGTCGTGGGTCTGGCCAAGGCCGCCCGCATCTTCTCGATTCCGACCATCATCACCACCGTCGAAACCGAAAGCTTCTCCGGCCACACCTATCCTGAGCTGCTGGAGGTGTTCCCCGACGCCCCGATTCTCGAGCGAACCTCGATGAATTCCTGGGACGACCAGAAGGTGCGTGACGCGCTCAAGCGCAACGGCCGCAACAAGGTCGTGGTTTCAGGTCTCTGGACCGAGGTGTGCAACACCACCTTCGCCCTGTCCGCCATGCATGACGCCGGCTACGAGATCTACATGGTGGCCGATGCATCCGGTGGCACTAGCCAGGCAGCCCACGACTATTCAATGCAACGCATGATCCAGGCCGGCGTTGTGCCGATGACCTGGCAGCAGGTTTTGCTGGAATGGCAGCGTGATTGGAAAAACCGCGACACCTA
>Ga0233385_1000154_pt1 | contig 38898 bp, 37 predicted proteins | sample ElkDunMinimDraft_16_FD_191543 | JGI IMG/M metagenome (GOLD analysis project Ga0233385, IMG submission 191543) | Fecal eukaryotic communites from dung pellets of Tule Elk in California, USA - Elk Dung G36 | ecosystem: Host-associated > Mammals > Digestive system > Large intestine > Fecal | place...
CAGCCGGGGTGGTCGCCCCCGGCCAGCTGGGACAGGGCGTGCGGCAGCACGCCGGCGAGCACCTCGAGCGCGTCGCGCGCGGCGCCGGGTGACCCCGCGACGTTGACCACCAGGGTGCGCCCGGCGACCCCGGCCACGCCGCGCGACAGCAGCGCACCGGGCACGCCCCGGCGCGCGCCGTCCGCGCGCAGCGCCTCCGCGATCCCGGGCACGGTGCGGTCCACCACTGCCAGGGTCGCCTCGGGCGTCAGGTCGCGCGGTCCCAGGCCCGTGCCGCCCGTGGTCAGCACCAGGTCAGCGCCGGACGCCACCGCCTGACGCAGCGCGCGCTCCACGGGCATGCCGTCGGGGACGACCACCCGGTCCGTGACCACCAGCCCCAGCGCCCGCAGCCCGTCGACGAGCACGGGCCCCGAGACGTCGTCGTACGTGCCGGCGGCCGCACGGTCGGACACCGTGACGACCACGGCGGACGGTGAGCCGGCGTCCACGGGCTCAGGCACGGGTCCAGGTCCCGCTGCGCCCGCCCGACTTCTCCTCGACGCGCAGGTCGGTGAGGTGGGCGCCCCGGTCGACGGCCTTGACCATGTCGACGAGCGTCAGACCGGCCGCGGCGACGCACGTCAGTGCCTCCATCTCGACCCCCGTCCGGTCGGCCGTGCGCACGCGAGCGTCGATGATGACGCCGTCGTCGACGACCTCGAGGTCGACGCTCACCCCGTGGATCGCGATCGGGTGGCACAACGGCACGAGGTCCGGGGTGCGCTTGGCGGCCTGGATGCCGGCGATGCGGGCCACCGCGAGCGCGTCGCCCTTGGGGACGCCCTCACCCCGGAGCAGCGCGACCACGTGCGGGGTGGTGACCAGACGCCCGGTGGCCCGCGCGCTGCGCACGCTGACCTCCTTGTCGGCGACGTCGACCATGTGCGCGGCGCCGTGCGCGTCGACGTGGGTGAGGCGGTCGGACTGGGTCACGCGTCGTGCTCCCTCAGGTCGATGACGGTCACGGGGTCCCCCGCGGCCAGGTGGGCGACGTCCTCGGGGACGTCGACGAGCGCGTCGGCACCGGCCAGGGCACCGAGCAGGTGCGACCCGGGACCGCCGACCAGGGTGGCGACGGGTCGTCCCGAGCCCCAGTCGAGGCGCGCGCGCAGCAACCGCCGACGGCCGGCCGTGGACGCCAGGTCCGCGGCGAGGACGGCGGTGAGCGTGCGCCGGTGCACGTGGCGCGCGCCGAGCAGGCGCCGCAGCAGGGGGCGGACGAACACCTCGAACGACACGAACGAGCTGACCGGGTTGCCCGGCAGCGCGAGCACCGGGGTGCCGTCCGCGAGCGCACCCACCGCCTGCGGCTTGCCGGGCTGCATGCGGACGTGCACGAGCTCACCGGAGCCGTCGGCCAGCAGGGCGTCGCGGACCACGTCGTACGCGCCCACCGAGACCCCTCCGGTGGTGACGACGACGTCGACCTCGCCGACGAGCGCCGCCAGCGCGGCGCGCACCGCGGGGACGTCGTCACGCACCACTCGCACGGCGACGACGTCCGCACCGGCGGCGGCGGCCGCGGCGGCGAGCTGCGGCCCGTTCGACTCGTGGATCTGCCCGTGCGCGAGCGGCTGTCCCGGCGCCACCAGCTCGGACCCGGTCGACAGCACCGCGACGCGCGGGCGGGCGTGGACGGCGACGTGCGCGTGGCCCGTCGCGGCGAGCAGGCCCACCGCGCCGGCGCCGAGCACGTCCCCGGCGCGCAGCACGACGTCACCCGCGCGCACGTCCTCGCCGCGCCGCCGCACGTGGGCCCCGGGCGCGACGACGCCGTGGACGTGGACGCGTCGCGTGCCGCCGTCGGTCGCCTCGACGGGCAGGACCGCGTCGGCGCCGTCCGGCACCGGCGCACCGGTCATGACCCGCGCCACCGCCCCGGCGGGCAGGCGGACGTCGCGGGTGTCCCCCGCCGCGACGTCGTCGGCGACCTCGAGCACCCCGTCGACGCGCAGCTCCGCGCTGCGCACGGCGTAGCCGTCCATCGCCGAGCTGTCCCAGGGGGGCAGGTCGACCGCGCTGCGCACGTCGGTGGCGAGCGCACGCCCGCGCGCGTGCGCCAGGGGCACGGTGACGGCGGGCAGCGGCCGTCCGAGCGCCAGCACCGCGGCCGCGTGCTCGTCGAGGCTGCGCACGACGCGGGCGGGCAGTGCGGGCCCGGCGGGCAGGACGTCGGCCATGCGCCCAACCTACTGCCGGGGTGGCAGCCGCCCACGCCCGCCCGGCGCGGCGCACCGTCCGGGCAGCGGACGCGCACGGCGGGCGCCACGGGCGTCCGTATCATCGCCGTATGGGAGCCGTGAGCGGGGGCGGTGCCACCTCGCGGCCGACGGGGGGCCTGGTGGACCGGTACGGCCGGGTGGCCACCGACCTGCGCGTGTCGCTGACCGACCGCTGCAACCTGCGCTGCACGTACTGCATGCCCGCCGAGGGGCTGCCGTGGGCACCGGACGACACCGTCCTCACCGACGCCGAGGTCGTGCGCCTGGTGCGGGTCGGCGTCGAGCGGCTGGGCGTCCGCGAGGTCCGGTTCACGGGCGGTGAGCCGCTGCTGCGCCGCGGCCTGGAGGGCATCGTCGGCGCGACGGCCGCCCTGCGGACCGCCGACGGCGCCCCCGTCCGCACGGCGTTGACCACGAACGGGCTGGGCCTCGACAAGCGGGCCCGTGCGCTCGCGGACGCGGGCCTCGGCCGGGTCAACGTCTCGCTGGACTCCCTGGACCCGCAGCGCTTCGCGGCGATCGCGCGCCGGGACCGGCACGCCGACGTGCTCGCGGGCCTGGCGGCCGCGGCCGCCGCGGGCCTCGCGCCGGTGAAGGTCAACGCCGTGCTGGTGCGCGGCGTGAACGACGACGAGGCCGTCCCGCTGCTGACGTGGGCCCTGGAGCACGGCTACCACCTGCGGTTCATCGAGCAGATGCCGCTGGGGCCCCACGGGTCGTGGGTGCGCGAGGACATGGTCACCGCCCGCGAGATCCTCGACGCGCTGTCGGCGGCGTTCGGGCTCGTCGCGGAGCCGGACGGTGCCCGCGGCGGCGCCCCGGCCGAGACGTGGCACGTCGCCGGGCACCCGGGGGCGACGGTCGGGGTGATCGGCTCGGTGACGCGGCCGTTCTGCGGGGCGTGCGACCGCACGCGCCTGACGGCGGACGGCCAGGTCCGCAGCTGCCTGTTCGCGCGCGACGAGGACGACCTGCGCGGGCTGCTGCGCGGTGGGGCGGACGACGACACGATCGCGGACGCCTGGCGGGCCGCGATGCGCGGCAAGGCGGCAGGCCACGGCATCGACGACCCGACCTTCCTGCAGCCCGCCCGGACCATGAGCGCGATCGGAGGATGACGGCATGACGACCACCCCGTCGCACACCACCGGGACCCCGCCGGTCACCGCAGCCGACGTGCCCGTGACCACGGTGCGCTACTTCGCGGCAGCCGCCGAGGCGGCGGGGGTCGACACCGAGCAGGTGCCGGTGCCCGTCGGCGCGACGGTGGGCACCCTGCTCGACGCGCTCGCCGCCCGCCACGGCACCGCCCTGCAGGACGTGGCGGCGCGGTGCGCGCTCCTCGTGGACGGGGTGCTGCACCGGGACCGTGACGAGCCGCTGGGCACACCCTCCCGCGTCGACGTGCTGCCGCCGTTCGCGGGCGGCTGAGCCGTCAGGCGCTGCCGACCCACTCGTGACCGCCCGCCGTGAGGTCCTGGCGCTTCCACACCGGCAGGTGGGCCTTGACCTCGTCGACCAGCAGCGCGGCGGCCGCGAACGCGTCCTGCCGGTGGGCGGCGGACACCGCCACGCCCAGGGCGCACTCCCCCACGGCCAGGGTGCCGACCCGGTGGACGCAGGCGACCGCGTCGACGCGGCTGCGGGCGACGACGTCGGCCACCACGCGCTCGACCACGTCCTGCGCGTCGGGGTGGGCGACGTACTCCAGCCGGGTCACGCCCCGTCCCTGGTCGTGGTCGCGGACGACGCCGGCGAACGTCACGACCGCACCGGCCGCGGCGTCCGCCACCGCGCGGGCCAGCTCGTCGACGTCGACGGGGTCGGGGGTCACGCGCGCGGTGAGCACGCGGCGCGCGGGCTCGTACGGGCGGTCCTCGGGTCCGGTCACCGCGCCAGCCTAGGGTCGTGCCACGCCGGCCGCAGATGCGGTGCGCCAGTGCCGTAGTCGCCGCAGGTGCGGCGTCGACACTACGATCGGTCGGTGCCGACCTACCGCGTGGCCGAGGCCGCGACGCTGCTGGGCGTCAGTGACGACACCGTGCGCCGCTGGATCGACTCCGGCCGGCTCACCGCCGCCCCGGGGTCGTCCGGCCACCGGGAGGTCGACGGCCTCGCCCTGGCCGGCCTCGCGCAGGAGCTGGGCGCGCGGCCCGAGCCCGGCGGTGAGCACCGCTCCACCCGCAACCGGCTGCGCGGGATCGTCACCCGGGTCGTGCGGGACACCGTGATGGCCCAGGTCGAGATCCAGGCCGGACCGTACCGCGTGGTGTCGCTCATCAGCCGCGAGGCCGCCGACGAGCTGGGGCTCGAGCCCGGGGTCGTGGCGGTCGCCTCCGTGAAGGCGACGAACGTCGCCGTCGAGCACGTCGAGCGCGGGTGACGGGCCGCGCGCCGGCCCTCACGGCCGCCCTCACCATGACGCTGCTGGGCGTGACCGTGGCGCTCGGAGGCTGCGCGCCCACCGGGACCGCCCGTGCGGGCGACGACCCCGAGCGGGTCGAGGACAGGCTCGTGGTCCTGGCGGCCGCGTCGCTGACGGACGTCGTGGCCGACCTCGCCGAGCGCGCGACGGCGGACCACCCCGGGCTGCGCGTCGAGACGACCTTCGGGTCCAGCGCGACGCTCGCCGCGCAGGTCCTGGCCGGGGCGCCGGCGGACGTCCTGCTCACCGCGAGCGACGACACGATGCTCACCGTCACCGACGCGCTCGGCGGCGAGCCCGTCGTCGTGGCGACCAACCACCTCCAGCTCGCCGTGCCCGCCGGCAACCCGGGCGGGGTCACCTCGCTCGCGGACCTCGCCGACCCGGACCTGACGGTCGCGCTGTGCGCCCCGCAGGTCCCGTGCGGCGCGGTCGCGGCGGACGTCCTGGCGCGGGCGGGCGTCGTCGCCGCACCTGACACCCTCGAGCGCGACGTGCGTGCCGTCCTGACCCGGCTGACCCTCGACGAGGCGGACGCCGGCCTGGTCTACCGCACGGACGTGCGGGCGGCCGACGGCGCCGTCGAGGGCATCGAGGTGCCGCAGGCCGCGGACGTCGCCACCGAGCACCCCGCGCTCGTCGTCCCCGGTGCCCCGCACCCCGCCGCGGCCGCCGCCTTCGTGACGCTGCTGACGGGACCCGATGGACGCCGGGCGTTCGCCGCGGCCGGGTTCGGCCCGCCGTGAGCGGGCGGACCGCCGGCCGGCTCTCGTCGTGGGCACTGGTCCTGGCGGCGGGCGCGGGCGTCGCGGTGCTCGTGCTCCCGATCGTCGCGCTGCTGCTGGCGACGCCCTGGGGCGACCTGCCCGCGCTCGTCGGCGACCCCGCCGTGCTGCAGGCGCTGCGCCTGTCGCTCGGCACCGCCACGGTGGCGACGACGGTGTCCCTGCTGGTGGGCGTGCCCCTGGCGTGGGTGCTCGCGCACGACGACCTGCGCGGCGTCCGGCTGCTGCGCGCGCTGGTGACCGTGCCGCTGGTGCTGCCGCCCGTGGTCGGTGGCGTCGCCCTGCTGCTGCTGCTGGGGCGGCGGGGGCTGCTCGGCGGCACGCTGCACGCGTGGACCGGCCTGAGCGTGCCGTTCACGTCCGTCGCCGTGGTCCTGGCCCAGGTGTTCGTCTCCCTGCCGTTCCTCGTGCTGGCCGTCGAGGGTGCCCTGCGCGGCGCGGACCGCCGCCGCGCGCTCGCCGCCCAGACCCTGGGTGCGTCGCCCGGGTACGTGCTGCGCCGGGTCACCCTGCCCGCCGTCGCCCCGGGCGTCGCGGCGGGTGCCGCGCTCTGCTTCACACGGGCGCTCGGCGAGTTCGGTGCCACCGTGACTTTCGCCGGCAGCTTCCCCGGGACCACCCGGACGATGCCGCTGGCGGTCTACCAGGCGATGGACACCGCGCCCGAGCAGGCGGTGGCGATGTCGGTGCTGCTGCTCGCGCTCTCGATGACCGTGCTGGTCGCGCTGCGCGGACGGTGGCTCGGCGGCCTGCCCGGGACGGGTGGCCGCCCGGCCGGGAGGGCACGGTGATGCTCGACGTCCACGCCCGGGTGGAGCGCGGGGCCCTGACCCTCGACGTCGCGCTGCGCGTCCCGCCCGGTGCGGTGCTCGCGGTGATGGGACCCAACGGCAGCGGCAAGTCCACCCTGCTCGAGGCCGTCGCCGGCCTGGTCCCGCTGACGGCGGGGCACGTGCGCCTGGGCGACGAGGTGCTCGCCGACGCCGCGGCCGGGCACCACCGGCCGCCGGCCCGGCGCGGCCTGGGCGTCGCGCTGCAGGACGGCGCACTGTTCGGGCACCTGTCCGCGCGCGAGAACGTCGCGTTCGGCCCGCGCGCGCAGGGGGTGCGCGCGGCCGCGGCGCGCGCGGCGGCCGACGCGCTGCTGGCGGACGTCGGCCTGGCCGAGCACGCCCGGACCCGCGCCGACCGCCTGTCCGGCGGGCAGGCCCGACGCGTCGCGGTCGCCCGGGCCGTCGCCGCACGCCCGCGCGCCCTGCTGCTCGACGAGCCGTTCGCCGCGCTGGACGCCGGGACGCGGCACGGGGTCCACGGGGTCGTCCGCCGGGCCGTCGCCGCCGGTGTGCCCGCGCTGCTGGTGACGCACGACCTGCGGGACGCGCTCGAGCTCGCCGACGCGCTGCTGGTGCTCGAGGCGGGGCGCGCCGTCCAGCAGGGCACCCCGGCCGAGGTCGCCGCGGCTCCCGCGACCGCGTACGTCCGGCGGGTCGCCGCGGCAGGCTGAGCGCACCGGCAGGCCGAGTGCACCGGCAGGCCGTAGCGTGACGCACGTGACCGGTGCACCCGCCGTCGTGGTCGTCCTGACCGGCGGCACCGCACGCCGTCTGGGCGGCGCGCCCAAGACGGCGCTCGACGTGGGCGGCCGCTCCCCGTTGCGACGCCTGCTGGACGACGTCGCACCGCTGCCGACGGTCGTCGTCGGTGAGCCGCAGGACGTGGGGCACGAGGTGCTGTGGGCCCGCGAGCAGCCCGTCGGCGGTGGTCCGCTCGCCGGGGTCGGCGCGGGTGTGGCGGCGGTCCGCGCGGCACACCCGGGGCCGGCGGTGGTCGTCGTGCTCGCCGGGGACCAGCCGTTCGCCGGACCGGCCGTCGGGGCGCTGCTCGCGGCGCTGGACGCGGACGCCGCGGTGGACGCCGCCCTCGCCGTCGGCCCGGACGGACGCCCCCAGCCGCTGCTGGCGGCCTACCGCCTCGCGGCCGTGCGCGAGCGGCTGGCCCAGGACCTGCACGGGCGACCGGCGCGGGACCTGGTCGCGGGCCTGCGCACGGTCGGTGTCGCGGTGTCCGCCGCGACGGTGCTCGACGTCGACGACGCCGACGACCTGGCAGCCGCCCGCCGCGTGGCCGCCTCCCTCAGCCCGCGGCCGCGGGCTCCTCGCTGAGCAGCACCGCCACCCGGGCCAGCGCGTCACGCACCGCCGCCTCCGGGTCGTCGCCCGCGGCGGCGGCCCGGCCGGCCGCCAGACCCACCAGGTACGCGGTCAGCGGTGCGGCGGGACGCAGGACGCCGTGGGCCACGTCGCGCACCATGTCGAGGACGTCGTCCTGCGTCGCCGCGACGAGCGCCGGGTCGACGCCGAGCGCGGGGGCCGCCCGGTCGGTCCAGTCCTGCAGCGCGTCCATCGCCACCTCCGTCGTCGCAGCCTAGCCACGGTCCACGGCCGCACACCCCTCGTGCGCGGCGGGTGCGTCGAAGGCCTGCGCCCGGTGCCGGGCGTGCAGGGTCTCGACCAGCTCGGCCTGCTCCCGCGAGCGCGCCACGAGCGCGTCGAGCCGTTCCGCGTCGAGGTCGAGCGCGGCGGCGTGCTCCCGCAGCGTCGTCCAGCCCAGGCGCTTGCCCTCGAGGCCCGAGCGCAGCACCTCCAGCTCCAGGACGAGCGTCATCGGGGACCGGCCCGCCGCGCGGCCGTTGGGCTTCAGCCGCGCCACGCGCTCGGCCAGCGCGGCCCCGAGGTGCTTCCAGCGGGAGAGCCGGAACCCGAGGTCACGCGCCGTGGCCTCGTGCACGCGACGCTCCTCGCGCAGCTCGGCCGCCAGCCGCTCGAGGTCGGCGGCGTCCTGCCCCGCGTCGGGGTTGCGACTCATCCGCAGGACCCGCGCGGCGACGGCGCTGGCGCCCGTGATGTGGTCGTTGAGGTAGGTGCGGACCAGCGCCAGGTCGATGCGCGCGGCGTCGGGCTGCGTCATGGCGTCCTCCCGGATCGGCGTGCACCGATCCTGCGGCCCGCGGGGGCCGGGCGCACGCGGGGAGGGCGTCAGACGGACTCGCTCGACGGTGCGGGCGGGGCGACCGCCTGCTGCGCCTCCCGCTCGACCAGCTGCTCACGCCGGCTCGACGCGCGCGGCCGGTACACGACGCGGGAGTGGAACGTGAAGCGGACGACGAAGGCGACCGCGATGGTGATCGCCGTCGCGAGCACCGCGGCCACGTGCATCGTGTTCACCAGCAGGCCGACCAGCGGCAGCCGGACCATCGTCTCGACGTTGTTGAACACGAACGACTGCGCGAACCGCGCCCCCACGCCCTTGCCCTCGTGCCGCAGGTCGCGGAACACGAAGCGCTCCTGCAGCAGGAAGTTCCCGGCGATCGTCACCTCGGCTGCGACGATCGCGGCCAGCAGCCAGTGCGCCCCCAGGCTCGTCATGGCCGCGACGATCCCGATGTTGGCCAGCGCCCCCAGGCCGCCGATGATCGCGAACCGCGACATGCGCCCGAACCGCAGGCCGGCGAGCTGCCACATGAAGTGGACGCCCTGGGCCAGGTTCGCCTTGGACGCGCCGGCGTAGCGCTCGCCGAACACGAACGGCACCTCGACCACCCGCATGGGGTGCCGCGCGAGGATCTCGAGCAGGATCTTGAAGCCGCGCGGGCGCAGCGTGTCGAGGTCGACCGCGGCGCGGCGCACGGCGAAGAACCCCGTCATGGGGTCCGAGCAGTCGCGCAGCCGCACGGGGAACATGGCGCGCGTGACCGCCGTCGAGGTCGACGACACGGCCTGGCGGACCACGCCCGAGAGCCCGGCGCTGGAGCCGTCCCCGATGTACCGCGAGGCGACGGCGACGTCCACGTCCGGCTCCTGCACCCGCGCCAGCAGCGTGGGGATGAGCTCGGGCGGGTGCTGCAGGTCGCCGTCCATGACGAGCACGTAGGGGGTCGTGGTGGCCCGCACCCCCGCGAGGACCGCACCGCCCAGGCCGCCCTCGGGCGTCTCGCGGTGGATCACCCGCACGGGCAGCTCGGCGGTGGTGGCGGCCGTGCGGACCACGTCCGCCGTGTCGTCCGTGGAGTCGTCCACGAAGAGCAGGTCGACGCCCAGCCCCCGGGTCGCCTCCCCGACGCGACGCACCAGCTCGGGCACGTTCGGGGCCTCGTTGAACGTCGGCACGATCACGGTCAGCACCGCTCCCGCGCGATCCGGCGCTCCGTCCATGTGCACCTGCCTCCGGTCTTCCGACGACGCCCCGTCGCGTCGCAGAACGTCCTGCCACGGTAACCGACACGATCTGCCGCGCCGAGCCACTCACCCGGGCTAAACGCTTCAGCAGCGCGCCGCCGCACGGTCGGCACAAACTCCCACGAACCCTGACGAGACAAGCGTGCACCCGGCTGCCACGATGACGCACGTGCATCGCGACATGACCGCTCGCCTGGTCCTCGACGTCACCTCCCCCGCGCGCCTCGTCCTCGAGATCGCCGTCTCCCACCGGCACGACCCGGTCGAGGAGCTGAGCATCCTGTCCGGCGGTCGCGCCGTGGTGCCGCGCGAGGTCGTGGACCCGCACGGGTCCCGGCTCCACGTCCTCGACGTCCAGCCCGGACAGCTCACCGTGGACTACCGCGCGAGCGTCACCGGACGGGCCGAGCCGGAGCCCGGCGACCCCTCGGACGAGCTGCTCTACCTGCGGCCGTCCCGCTACTGCGAGTCCGACACCCTCGCCCCGACCGCGCGGGCGGAGTTCGTCGGGCTGGCCGGCGTCGAGCTGCTGGGGGCCGTCAGCTCGTGGGTCGGCACGCGGCTCGCGTACGCCCCGGGCTCCAGCCTGCCGACGGACGGCGCCGTGCGCACGCTCCTCGCCCGGCGGGGCGTCTGCCGCGACTTCGCGCACCTCGTCGTCGCCCTGCTGCGCGCGCTCGACGTCCCCGCCCGGCTGGCCGCGGTCTACGCCCCGGGCCTGGACCCCATGGACTTCCACGCCGTCGCGGAGGCCTACGTGGAGGGTCAGTGGCGCGTGCTCGACGCGACCACGCTCGCCCCGCGGTCGAGCCTCGTGCGCATCGCCACCGGCCGCGACGCGTCCGACACGGCGTTCCTGTCGGTGCACCGCGGCACCGCGACGCTGCGTGAGCTGCAGGTGTCGGCCGTGGCCGACACGCTGCCGGACGACGACGTCCGGGAGCTCGTGTCGATCGGGTGAACGGGGAGGCCACCGGCGTCCGGACGTGATCTGCGGCACAGCGGCTCAGCGAGCCGATCCGATACCTCCCTGGCACGCTTTCGCCATGCAGACCTGGCCCGGACGCCCCTACCCGCTCGGCGCGACCTACGACGGCACCGGCACCAACTTCGCCATCTTCTCGGGTGTCGCGGAGCGCGTCGAGCTGTGCCTCATCGACGACGACGGTACCGAGACGCGGGTCGACCTGCCCGAGGTCGACGCGTTCGTGTGGCACGGCTACCTCCCCTCGATCGCCCCCGGGCAGCGCTACGGGTACCGCGTGCACGGCCCGTACGACCCGGCGGCCGGGCACCGCTGCGACCCCTCGAAGCTGCTGCTCGACCCGTACGCCAAGGCCATCGACGGGCAGGTCGACGGCGACCCGTCGCTGTACTCGTACGCGTTCGGGGAGCCCGGCACCCGCAACGAGACCGACTCGGCGGGCCACACGATGACCTCGGTCGTGGTGAACCCGTTCTTCGACTGGGGCCACGACCGTCCGCCGGAGCACCAGTACCACGAGTCGGTGCTGTACGAGGCGCACGTCAAGGGCCTGACCCGCCTGCACCCGGCGGTCCCCGAGGAGCTGCGCGGCACCTACGCGGCGCTCGGGCACCCGGCCGTCATCGAGCACCTGTCGGGGCTGGGCGTCACCGCGGTCGAGCTCATGCCGGTGCACCAGTTCGTCGACGACCCGTCGCTGCAGGAGCGCGGGCTGTCGAACTACTGGGGCTACAACACGATCGGGTTCTTCGCGCCGCACAACGGGTACGCGTCGATGGCCGGCAGCGGGCAGCAGGTCCAGGAGTTCAAGCAGATGGTCAAGGCGCTGCACGCCGCGAACATCGAGGTGATCCTGGACGTCGTCTACAACCACACCGCGGAGGGCAACCACCTCGGTCCCACGCTGAGCTTCCGCGGCATCGACAACGCGAGCTACTACCGGCTCGTCGACGACGACCAGTCCCACTACTTCGACACGACGGGCACGGGCAACTCGCTGCTCATGCGCTCCCCCGCGGTCCTGCAGCTCATCATGGACTCGCTGCGGTACTGGGTGACCGAGATGCACGTCGACGGGTTCCGGTTCGACCTGGCCGCGACCCTCGCCCGGCAGTTCCACGAGGTGGACCGGCTCTCGGCGTTCTTCGACCTCGTGCACCAGGACCCGGTCATCTCCCAGGTCAAGCTCATCGCCGAGCCCTGGGACCTCGGCGAGGGCGGCTACCAGGTCGGCGGGTTCCCGCCGCTGTGGACGGAGTGGAACGGCAAGTACCGCGACACGGTGCGCGACTTCTGGCGCGGGGAGCCCTCCACGCTGGGGGAGTTCGCGAGCCGGCTGACGGGATCCTCCGACCTCTACGAGCACACCGGACGCCGCCCGATCGCCAGCGTCAACTTCGTCACCGCGCACGACGGGTTCACGCTGCGCGACCTCGTGTCCTACAACGAGAAGCACAACGAGGCGAACGGCGAGGACAACCGGGACGGCGAGAGCCACAACCGCTCGTGGAACTGCGGCGTCGAGGGGCCGACGGACGACCCGGCGATCCTGGCGCTGCGGGCCCGCCAGCAGCGCAACTTCCTCGCGACCCTGCTCCTGTCGCAGGGCGTGCCGATGATCGCGCACGGCGACGAGCTGGGGCGCACGCAGGGCGGCAACAACAACGGGTACTGCCAGGACGACGAGATCACGTGGGTCGACTGGCACCTCGACGACGAACGGCAGTCGCTGCTGGAGTTCACGCGTCGGCTCGTCCACCTGCGCCGCGACCACCCCGTGTTCCGACGGCGGCGTTTCTTCGCCGGCGCGGCGGACCACGGCGGGCAGTCGGACCTGCGCGACATCGCGTGGATGACCCCGACAGGTGGACCCATGTCCGACGACACGTGGAGCGCGGAGCACGCGTTCGCGGTCATGGTGTTCCTCAACGGCGACGCCATCGACGAGCCGGACCTGCGCGGCCAGCAGGTGATCGACGACTCGTTCCTGCTGCTGTTCAACGGGCACTGGGAGAAGCGGCAGTTCCAGCTGCCGGGCACGGAGTACGGCGCGGTGTGGACGGCGGTGCTGGACACCGACACCCAGGTGCGCCCGGGCCGCGAGGTCAGGGCGCGGGGCCGGGTCACGCTCGCGCCGCGCTCGATGGTGCTGTTCACGCGACCCCCGGAGCAGGAGACGCCGTCGGCGTCCGGCAGCGGGTCCGCCGCGACCGCCGCACGCGAGGCGAGCAGGCTCGGGAGGGAGCACGTATGAGCGACCAGCCCGTCGAGCGTGCCCTGCCGGAGCGGCGCTCGGTCCGTCCCGGGCACCGTGTCCCCGTCTCCACCTACCGCGTGCAGCTCGGGGAGGACCTGACGTTCGACGACGTGGCGGCCCGCGTGCCGTACTACGCGGGCCTGGGCGTCACGCACGTCTACCTGTCCCCCGTGCTGGCTGCGGCCCCCGGGTCGACGCACGGCTACGACGTGGTCGACCACGACACCGTGTCACCGGTGCTGGGCGGCGAGCGGGGGCTGCGCCGGCTGGCGGACGCGGCGCACGCGGCCGGGCTCGGGCTCGTGCTGGACATCGTGCCCAACCACATGGCCGTGCCGACCCCCGCGTGGCACAACCGGGCGCTGTGGTCCGTGCTGACCGACGGCCCCGCGTCGCCGTACGCCGCGTGGTTCGACGTCGACTGGTCCGCCGGGGACGGTGCCGTGCTGATGCCGGTCCTGGGCGACCGGATCGGGGCCGTGCTCGCACGCGACGAGCTGCAGCTCGTCGAGGAGGACGTCCCCGGGGTCGGGACGACCACCGTGCTGCGGTACCACGACCATGTCTTCCCCGTGCGCGCCGGCACCGAGCAGCTGCCGCTGGCCGAGCTCGTGGAGCGGCAGCACTACCGCCTGGCGTACTGGAAGGTCGCGGACGAGGAGCTGAACTACCGGCGCTTCTTCGACGTCGGCACCCTGGTGGCGGTCCGCGTCGAGGACCCCGAGGTCTTCGACGCGACGCACGCGCTGGTCCTGCGCCTGCTCCGCGAGGGCGTCGTGGACGGCCTGCGCATCGACCACCCCGACGGGCTCGCCGACCCGGCCGGGTACCTCGCGCGGCTGCGCGAGGCGACCGACGGCGCCTGGGTGGTCGTCGAGAAGATCCTCGCCGGCGAGGAGGAGCTGCCCGACGACTGGGCCACGGCCGGCACCACGGGCTACGAGGCCCTGTGGCGCGTGCAGCAGACCTTCGTCGACCCCGGCGGTGCGGCGGTGCTGGGCTCGGTCATGCACCGCCTGACGGGCGACGTGTCGGACGCGTTCGACGAGGTCGAGGAGACGGCCAAGCGCGAGGTCGTCGACGGGCCCCTGTACGCGGAGGTCCACCGTCTCACCAACCTCGCGGCCGAGATCTGCCACGAGGACCTGCGGCTGCGCGACCACACGTGGCGCGCGCTGGAGGAGTGCCTGGTCGAGCTGCTCGTCGCGTTCGACCGGTACCGCGCGTACGTCGTGCCGGGCGAGCCGGCGCCGCCCGTGTCGGCGTCGGTGCTGACCGCGGCCGCCGAGCGGGCCCGCCGTCGCCTCGGCGTCGACCGCGAGGCGACCATGGCCGTCCTCGTCGACCTGCTGCTCGGCCGCGAGGCGGGCTCCGCGGGCCGCACGCGCGACCCCCGCCGTGACGAGCTCGTCGTGCGGTTCCAGCAGACGTGCGGGGCCGTCATGGCCAAGGGCGTGGAGGACACGGCCTTCTACCGGTGGACGCACCTGGTCGCGCTGTGCGAGGTCGGCGGCGAGCCGGTCCGGTTCGCCACCACCCCCACCGACCTGGCCGCGTGGGCCGCGCGGACGCAGGCGGGCGCGCCGTTCGGCATGACGACGCTCTCCACGCACGACACGAAGCGCGGCGAGGACACCCGGGCGCGCCTCGGCGTGATCTCCGAGCTGCCGCGCGAGTGGTCGACGCTCGTCGAGGAGCTGCGGCGGGCGTCCGCGCCCTACCGCGGGACGCTGCTCGACGGCCGCACCGAGTACCTGCTCTGGCAGACGCTGGCCGGCACGTGGACCGACGACGGGCCCATCGAGGAGGACCGCCTGCTGGCGTACCTCACCAAGGCCGTCCGCGAGGCCAAGTCGCACACCACGTGGACGGCGCCCGACGAGGCGTACGAGCAGACCGTCCTGTCGGCCGCCCGGCAGGCCCGCACCGACCCGGTCGTGCTGGGGCTGCTCGGCGACTGGGACCTGCGCACCCGCGAGGCGGTGCGTGCGGCCACGCTCGGCACCAAGCTCGTGCAGCTCACCCTGCCGGGCGTCGCCGACGTCTACCAGGGCACCGAGGTGCCGACGCCCACCCTCGTGGACCCGGACAACCGGCGCCCGGTCGACGCGGCCGCGCTGGCCGCACGCCTCGCCCGGCTGGACGAGGGCGCCGGGCCGCGCGGCCTGGCGGACGAGAAGCTGCTGGTCACGTCCCGGGCGCTGCGCGTGCGGCGGGACGTGGCCGACGCGTTCGTCGGGCCGCAGGCCGGGTTCGTTCCGCTGCCGCACTCGTCGGGCCACACCATGACGTACGCGCGCACCGCGGGTGGCGACCCGCGCGTCGTCGTCGTCGCGACCCGGCTGGCAGCCGCGGTCGAGCGCCTCGGCGGCTGGGCCGACCACACGGTGGCCCTCCCCGACGGGACGTGGCACGACGTGCTGAGCGACCGCGCTGTCGGCGGTGGTGTGCAGCGCGTGGGCGAGGTGCTCGAGCGGCTCCCGGTGGCGCTGCTCGTGCGGGAGGGGGTGTGAGGTGACCCTGACACCGCGCCTGTGGGCGCCGTTCCCCGACCGCGTCGAGCTGGTGCTCCCGGCCGACGACGGCCGCCTGCCGCTGCGCGCCGAGGACGACGGCTGGTGGACCGCCGACGTCGAGCTGCCCCACGGCACCGACTACGCGTTCTCGCTCGACGGCGGCGACCCGCGCCCCGACCCGCGGGCGCCCCGGCTGCCCCACGGGGTGCACGGCGCCGCGCGCGTCTTCGACGCCGACCGGTTCACCTGGACCGACGCCGGGTGGAGCGGGGTCGACGTGCGCGGGGCGGTGACGTACGAGCTGCACGTGGGCACGTTCACGCCGCAGGGCACGCTCGCCGCGGCGGCCGAGCGCCTCGAGCACCTCGTCGAGCTGGGCGTCGACGTCGTCGAGCTCATGCCCGTGGCGGCGTTCAACGGCCGGCACGGCTGGGGGTACGACGGCGTCGCGCTGTACGCGGTGCACGAGCCGTACGGCGGCCCGCGGGCGCTGCAGGAGTTCGTCGACGCCGCCCACGCGCACGGGCTGGCGGTCTGCCTCGACGTCGTGCACAACCACCTCGGCCCCTCGGGCAACTACCTGCACGAGCTGGGCCCGTACTTCACCGACGCGCACCACACGCCCTGGGGCCAGGCCGTCAACCTCGACGGCCCCGGCGCGGTGCACGTCCGCCGGTGGATCTGCGACTCGGTGCTGCGCTGGGCGCGTGACTTCCACGTCGACGCGTTCCGCCTGGACGCGGTCCACGCGCTGCGCGACGACTCCCCCCGGCACCTGCTCGCGCAGCTCTCCGACGAGGTCGCGGAGCTGGCCGAGGAGCTCGGGCGGCCGATCGGGCTGGTCGCCGAGTCCGACCTCAACGACGTCGTGACGCTGGACACGACCCAGGACGGCGGCTGGGGCATGACGGCCCAGTGGGCCGACGACGTGCACCACGCCGTGCACGCGCTGGTCACGGGTGAGCGGCACGGCTACTACGTGGACTTCGGCTCCCCCGAGACGCTGCGCACGGCCCTGACCCGGGTGTTCGTGCACGACGGGGGCATGTCGACGTTCCGCGGCGAGCCGTGGGGGTCCCCGGTCCCCGACGACGTCGACGGGCACCGCTTCGTCGTCTTCGCGTCGGACCACGACCAGGTGGGCAACCGTGCGCTCGGGGACCGCCCGTCGGCGCGGCTCGACCCCGGCGGGCTGGCCGCCCAGGCCGCGCTGGTCCTGCTCTCGCCGTTCACGCCCATGCTGTTCATGGGCGAGGAGTGGGGGGCCCGCACGCCGTGGCTGTTCTTCACCGACCACCCCGAGCCCGCGCTGGCCGAGGCCGTCCGTGAGGGCCGCACCCGCGAGTTCGGCGGGCACGGCTGGGTCGACCTCTACGGCGGCCCCGTCGACGTCCCCGACCCGCAGGACCCCGCGACGTTCACCGCGAGCGTGCTGGACTGGTCCGAGCCGGAGCAGCCCGACCACGCGCGGCTGCTCGAGTGGTACCGCGTGCTCGTCGCGCTGCGCCGGTCGGTCCCGGACCTGGCGTCGGGCGACCGCCACCACACCTCGCTCGACGTGCTCGACCCGCCGTCGCCCACCGACGCCCCCGGGTGGCAGGGGGCCCTGGTGCTGCACCGGGGTGACGCACGCGTCGTCGTGAACCTCGCCCACCAGCCCGTGGCGGTGCCGGTCGCGGCGTCGCACCCGCTGCGCGTCGTCGCCGCGTGGGACGGCGGGGCGGTGCACGCCCCCCACGCCCCCGGCGAGCCGCTGGTGGTGGACGTACCCGCACGCTCGGTCGTCGTGCTGGTCTGACCGTCGCGGCGGGCGTCGCGGCCGGTCAGTCCCGCACGACCAGGGCCGCGCCCTCACCCGCGAGCGCGCCGAGGCGGGACAGCGCCCGGTAGTACTTCTTGCGGTAGCCCCCGGCGAGCATGTCGGGCGTGAACAGGTCGGTGCCGTCCGTGGCGTCGGACCCGGACCCGCCCGCCAGCACGACCGGCACGTCGCGGTCGTACAGCCGGTCCACGAGCACGACGAGGCGCAGGGCGACGTCCTGCGCCGTCACCTGGTGCACACCGGTGAGCCCGACGAGGTCGATGCCGTCCAGCAGCGCGCCGTAGCGGCTGGGGTGGACGGTCGCGAGGTGCTCGAGCAGCGTGTCCAGGTCGTCCAGCGTGGCCCCCGGGTGGGCGGTGACCACGGCACGCACGTCCTGGGCGGACAGGGTGACGGCGTGCGTCGTGACCGCCCGGTGCCGGTGGTCCTCGCCGTCGATGCGCAGCACCTCGAAGCGGGCGGCCAGCGCCTGGATCTCGCGCAGGAAGTCCTCGGCGGCGAACCGCCCCTCGCCCAGCGACTCGGGCAGCGTGTTGGAGGTGGCGGCGATCGCCACGCCACGGTCCGCGAGCTCCCGCAGCAGGCGGGACATCATCACGGTGTCGCCCGGGTCGTCGAGCTCGAACTCGTCGATGCAGACCAGGCGCTTGGCAGCCAGGGCGTCGACGGTCGCGGCGAAGCCCAGCGCCCCCACGAGGTGGGTGAGCTCGACGAACGTGCCGTACGCGGTGCGCTCCGTACCGACGGCGTGCGCGAGCGAGGCGAGCAGGTGGGTCTTGCCGACGCCGAACCCGCCGTCCAGGTACACCGCCGGCGCCTGCGCGGCGGCGCGTCGCCGCCACCACGCCCCGCCGCTGCGCGTGGGGCCGCTGAGCGCGGCCGCGACCTCGCGCAGCCGGTCGAGGGCCTCCCGCTGCGACGGGTGCGCCGCGTCCGGCTCGTACGTGTCGAACGACTCGCGCGCGAAGTGCCGCGGCGGCACGAGCTCGGCGAGCAGCCGCGCCGCGGGCACCCGGGGGTGACGGGCCGTCAGGGAGTCCGGGCGTGCGCTCGGCGCGACGGGGTCGGGGGTGGTCACGGGGGACGACGATACGTCCCACGACACGGCCCGGCCCGGCAGGTCCGCACGAGGCGCGGGCGTGACGTCCTGGACGCCTGTCCGCATGTCGATCACGCATCTCGGGATCCGGACACACCCTGCCGATTCACCCGGACGCGTGTCACGCTCGTCACGTGAACCTCCCCGGGACCTGCCGTCTGTGTCGGTGCTGTCGCGCCGCCGCGGTCCCGTGCGCCTGCTGTCCGCGGACCCGCTGACCAGCCCCGTTCCCCTCGACGGGCGCGTGGTCCGCGCCCGTCGTCCACGACCTTCGTCGTGCGCGGACGCGTGAGCACGCCCCCCAGCACCCCGGAGGTGGCGCCCCGATGGCGCAGACCACGTCACGTCCCCCGCTCGCCCCGCCCGCCAAGCGCCCCGAGGGCCAGTGGGCCTTCGACCAGCGCGACCCGCTCAACGCCAACGAGGCCCTCAAGCAGCAGGACGACGGCCTCAACGTCCGGCACCGGATCGAGACCGTGTACGCCCGCGAGGGCTTCGCGTCCATCCCGGGCGACGACCTGCGCGGCCGCATGCGCTGGTGGGGGCTGTACACGCAGCGCCGGCCCGGCATCGACGGCGGGCGCACCGCCACGCTCGAGCCGCACGAGCTCGAGGACGAGTACTTCATGCTCCGCGTGCGGTGCGACGGCGGCTCCCTCGACCTGCGCCAGCTGCGCACCGTCGCCGGCATCTCCCAGGAGTTCGGCCGCGGGACGGCCGACATCACCGACCGCCAGAACGTGCAGCTGCACTGGATCCGCATCGAGGACGTCCCGGAGATCTGGCGCCGTCTCGAGGCCGTCGGCCTGACGACGCAGGAGGCGTGCGGCGACGTGCCGCGCGTCATCCTGGGCTCGCCGGTCGCCGGCGTCGCGGCCGACGAGATCATCGACGGCACCCCCGCCGTCCGGGCGATCCGCGAGCGGTACATCGGGGACCCGGCGTACTCGAACCTGCCGCGCAAGTTCAAGACCGCGATCAGCGGCTCCCCCCACCAGGACGTCGCGCACGAGATCAACGACGTCGCCTTCGTGGGCGTCGTGCACCCCGAGCTGGGCCCCGGCTTCGACCTGTGGGTCGGCGGCGCCCTGTCGACCAACCCCATGCTGGGCAAGCGGCTGGGCGCGTTCGTCACGCTCGAGCGCGTGCCCGAGGTGTGGAGCGGCGTCGTCGGCATCTTCCGCGACTACGGCTACCGCCGCCTGCGGACCCGCGCACGCCTGAAGTTCCTGCTCGCCGACTGGGGACCGGAGCTGTTCCGCCAGGTCCTGGAGACCGAGTACCTGGGGTACGCGCTGCCCGACGGCCCGCCTCCCCCGCCGCCGCCCACCGGCAACCGCGACCACGTCGGCGTGCACCCGCAGAAGGACGGCCGGTTCTACGTGGGGGCCGCCCCCACCGTCGGACGCGTCTCCGGGCCGGTGCTGACGGCGCTCGCCGACCTGGTCGAGGAGGCCGGGTCCGAGCGGGTGCAGCTGACCACCGAGCAGAAGCTCGTCGTGCTCGACGTCGAGCCGCAGCGCGTCGACACCCTGGTGGACGGTCTGGAGTCGCTGGGCCTGCGGGTCCGCGGCGCCTCGACGTTCCGGCGGGGCACGATCGCCTGCACCGGCATCGAGTTCTGCAAGCTGGCGATCGTCGAGACCAAGGCGCGCGCCGCGGCCCTGGTCGGCGAGCTCGAGGAGCGCCTGCCGACGTTCGACCAGCCCCTCACCATCAACGTCAACGGCTGCCCCAACTCCTGCGCGCGCATCCAGACCGCGGACATCGGCCTCAAGGGCGCGCTGGCCGGCGGCGAGGAGGGCTACCAGGTGCACCTCGGCGGCGGCCTCGGCCTGACCAGCGGGCTCGGGACCACGCTGCGCGGGCTGCGGGTCCCGGCCTCCGAGCTGCCCGACTACGTCGAGCGGGTCACCCGGCGGTTCGACGAGCAGCGCGCACCCGGTGAGCTGTTCGCGCAGTGGGTGCACCGTGCCGCCGAGGAGGACCTGCGATGAGCGAGCAGACCGGCGGGCAGCGGGCGGTGCCGTACTACTGCCCGTTCTGCGCGAGCGAGGACCTGTGGCCGGCCGGGCAGACGCACGGGCAGTGGGAGTGCCGCACGTGCGCCCGGGCGTTCGCGCTGCGGTTCGTCGGCCTCGTGGGCGTCTCGTGAGCACCGCGACGCACCGGGCGCCCGACCTGTCGCCCGACGCGCTGCGTGCCCTGGCCGAGCAGGCGGGCCGGGACCTCGAGGGGTCGCACCCCGCCGACGTGCTGCGCTGGGCGCGCGGCGTGTTCGGCGACGACCTGGTGGTCGCCTCGTCGATGGGCGACGAGGTGCTCGTCCACCTCGCCGCCGCGGCGGCGCCCGGCATCGACGTCGTCTTCCTCGACACCGGGTACCACTTCGCGGAGACCATCGGCACGCGCGACTACTACGCGGACTTCACCGACGTGAGCCTGCGCACCGTCCTGCCGCTGCGCACGGTCGCGGAGCAGGACGCCGAGCACGGCCCCCGGCTGCACGACCGCGACCCGAACCTGTGCTGCGCCCTGCGCAAGGTCGAGCCCCTCGAGCGGGCGCTCGCGCCGTACACGGCGTGGGTCACCGGCATGCGTCGCGAGGACGCCCCGACCCGCACGGACATCACGGTCGTCGGCTGGGACGCCCGCCGCGGCAAGGTGAAGCTCAACCCCCTGGCGGCCTGGTCGCAGGACGACGTGGCGGCGTACGTCGCCGAGCACCACGTGGTGCTCAACCCGCTGCGCGAGCTCGGGTACACCTCGATCGGCTGCGCGCCCTGCACGCGGGCGGTCGCCCCGGGCGAGGACCCCCGCGCAGGCCGCTGGGCAGGCACGAACAAGACGGAATGCGGGCTGCACACATGACGACGACGTTCCCCACCGACACCCCGGCCGCCACGGCGGCCGGCCCGACCACGCCGACGCAGCTCGACGCCCTGGAGTCCGAGGGCGTCCACGTGATGCGCGAGGTCGCCGGCGAGTTCGAGCGGCCCGTGCTGCTGTTCTCCGGCGGCAAGGACTCGATCGTCATGCTGCACCTGGCGCGCAAGGCGTTCTGGCCCGCGCCGGTGCCGTTCCCGGTCATGCACGTCGACACGGGCCACAACTTCCCCGAGGTCATCGCCTACCGCGACCGGGTCGTGGCCGCGCTGGGGCTCCGGCTCGTCGTGGCGAGCGTGCAGCAGGCCATCGACGACGGTCGCGTGACCGAGCGCCCGGGCGCGTCGCGCAACCCGCTGCAGACCGTGCCGCTGCTCGACGCGATCGCGGCGCACCGGTTCGACGCGGTCTTCGGCGGCGGGAGGCGCGACGAGGAGAAGGCCCGCGCCAAGGAGCGCATGTTCTCCCTGCGGGACGAGTTCGGGCAGTGGGACCCCCGCCGCCAGCGCCCCGAGCTGTGGGACCTGTACAACGGTCGGCACCGGCCCGGTGAGCACGTGCGCGTGTTCCCGCTGTCGAACTGGACCGAGCTCGACGTGTGGCGGTACGTGGAGCGCGAGGGCATCGAGCTGCCGAGCATCTACTTCAGCCACGAGCGCGACGTGTTCGCCCGCGACGGCATGTGGTTGACGGCGGGCACCTGGGGCGGCCCGCGACCCGACGAGACCGTCGAGCGGCGCCGGGTGCGGTACCGCACGGTGGGCGACATGAGCTGCACGGGGGCCGTCGACTCCGTGGCCGCCGACGTCGCCGACGTCATCGCGGAGGTCGCCGCCAGCCGCCTGACCGAGCGCGGTGCCACGCGCGCGGACGACCGGGCCTCCGAGGCCGCCATGGAGGACCGCAAGCGCGAGGGGTACTTCTGATGGGCACGCACGCACCGGGCCTCACCGGGACCCGACCGACCCCCGCCGCCGACGTCCACGCGCGGCGCGACCTGCTGCGCCTGGCCACGGCGGGTTCCGTCGACGACGGCAAGAGCACCCTCATCGGCCGCCTGCTGTACGACACCAAGTCCGTCCTGGCCGACCAGCTGTCCGCCGTCGAGCGGGCCACGGCGGCCCGGGGCGGCGAGGGCGCGGCCGTGGACCTCGCGCTGCTCACCGACGGCCTGCGGGCCGAGCGGGAGCAGGGCATCACGATCGACGTGGCCTACCGGTACTTCTCGACCGCGCGCCGGGCCTTCGTGCTGGCCGACACGCCCGGCCACGTCCAGTACACCCGCAACATGGTGACGGGCGCGTCGACCGCGGAGCTCGCGATCGTGCTCGTCGACGCCCGCAAGGGCGTGCTCGAGCAGACGCGGCGGCACGCGGCCCTCACGGCGCTGCTCGGCGTGCCGCACGTGGTCCTGGCGGTCAACAAGATGGACCTCGTCGGGTTCGACGAGGCGACGTTCCGCACCATCGCCGCGCAGTTCACCGAGCACGCGCGCGTCCTGGGCCTGCCCACGGTGCACGCGGTGCCGCTGTCGGCCCTCGAGGGCGACAACGTCGTCAGCCGGTCCGCGCGCACCGACTGGTACGACGGCCCCACGCTCCTCGAGCTGCTGGAGCAGGTGCCCGTGGCACGGGACGCGACGGGTGAGCCGCTGCGCCTGCCCGTCCAGTACGTCATCCGTCCACGGACGGCCGAGCACCCCGACTACCGCGGGTACGCCGGCCGGGTCGCCTCCGGGGTGGTGCACGTCGGTGACGAGGTGCGCGTGCTGCCGTCGGGGCGTACCAGCCGCGTGGTGGCCATCGACACGTTCGACGGCCCCCTGCAGGCCGCCGACGCCCCGCGGTCGGTGACCGTGCGGCTCGCCGACGACCTGGACGTGGCGCGTGGCGACGTGCTGGTCCCCGCCGCCGAGCACGTCACGGTCGGCCAGGACCTGGTCGGGACCGTGTGCTGGCTCACCGAGCGCCGCTCCGTGCCCGGCTCCCGGGTGCTGGTCCGCGTCGGCACCCGCACGGTCCGGGCGCTGCTGCGCGAGGTCGACGCCCGGCTCGACGTCGACACGCTCACGGTGGAGCGGTGGGACCCCGTGGACACCCGGCACACCATCGACGCGACCGACACGTCGACGCAGGCGGCGCCCCCGGCGCTCGGCCTCAACGCGATCGGGCGGGCGCGCCTGCGGCTGGCCGAGCCGGTCGTGCTCGACGACTACGCGACCCACCGCCGCACGGGCGGCTTCCTCGTGGTCGACCCGACGGACGGCTCGACGCTGGCGGCGGGCATGATCGGGCCGACGCTGCTCGACCGGCTCGTGCCGGTGCGCACCGGCGAGCGCGACGACGACTGGCTCGCCGGGGCCGGGATATGAGCCCGCGGCACCCGCTGCTGCTCGACCTCGCCGGTCGGCGGGTCGTCGTGGTGGGCGGCGGCCCCGTCGCGGCGCGCCGCACCCGGGGGCTCCTGGCGGACGGGGCCGACGTGCACGTCGTCGCGCCCGCGCTGTGCGAGGACCTCGCCGACCTCGCCGCCGCCGGTGCCCTCACCTGGTCGGCGCGCGAGTACGCGCCCGGGGACCTCGACGGCGCCTGGCTCGTGCACACGGCGACCGGGGAGCGTCGGACGGACGACGCCGTGGCCGCGGACGCCGAGCTGTCCCGGACCTGGTGCGTCCGGGCGGACGACGCCGCGGCGTCGTCCGCGTGGACACCGGCGGTCGCCCGCGCGGGCGACGTGACCGTCGCGGTGAGCGCGGGCGGCGACCCCCGACGGGCCGTGGCCCTGCGCGCGGCCGTGCAGGTGCAGCTCGACACGGGCGGCCTGCCGCTGCGCCGGCGCCGCGCGGGCCGCGGGCACGTCACGCTGGTCGGCGGCGGGCCGGGTGACCCCGGTCTGATCACCACGCGCGGCCGGCGTGCGCTGGCCGAGGCCGACGTCGTCGTCGTCGACCGGCTGGCGCCGCGCGCGCTGCTCGACGAGCTCGAGCCGGACGTCGAGGTGGTCGAGGCCGGCAAGGCACCGCACGCGCACACGCTGACGCAGACCGAGATCAACCGGCTGCTGGTGGACCGGGCCCGCGCCGGGCAGCACGTGGTGCGCCTCAAGGGCGGGGACCCGTTCGTGCTCGGCCGCGGCGGCGAGGAGCTGGCCGCGTGCCGGGCGGCCGGTGTCGACGTGACGGTCGTGCCCGGGGTCACCAGCGCGATCGCGGTGCCCGGGGCTGCCGGCGTCCCGGTGACGCACCGGGACGTGGCACGTCAGGTGACGATCGTCTCGGCGCACGACGCGGAGACGGACTGGGAGACGCTCGCCCGCCTGCGGGGCACCCTGGTGCTGCTCATGGGGGTCGGGCGCCTGGGCGAGCACATGGCCCGGCTGGCGTCGCACGGGCTGGACGCGGGCACACCCGTCGCCGTGGTCGAGGACGGCACGCTGCCGAGCCAGCGCACGACGCTCGGCACGGTCGGGGACATCGCCGGGCGCGCGCAGGCGGTGGGTGTGCGCAACCCGGCCGTCGTGGTGGTGGGGGCCGTCGCCGAGCTCGCCACCACGCTGGGGGGCGTGGCCGCTCAGGGGTGAGGCGCCGGTGCGTCGTCCCGCTCGACGCGCGCCGCGCGGGCCAGCACGACGACCGCGGCGACCCGCAGGAGCACGGAGCCGGCGAGCGCGACCGGCGCCGTCAGCTCGCGGACCAGCACCGCACCGAGCGCCGCACCCGCCACCAGCGCCACCACCGCCAGCGCACGGTCCCGCTGGACGTGCCGCGGGCCGCGCGGCGCACCCGCGACGCGACTGTCCCGGCCCAGGTTCACCAGGGTGCCGGTCACCACGACCGTCGTGATCTCGGCGTTGCCCAACGGCTTCACGGCGGCCGCCTGCACCCCCGACAGACCGGCCAGCAGCCCGGTCGTGACCAGCACCGTCGTCTCCCCGAGGCGGGGCACCGCGAGCCAGGCCCCGCCCACGAGGACCGTGGCGGCCGTCAGTGCCGCGATCGTGACGACGGTCGCCCGGGGCACGACCGAGGACGACGTGTGGGGCACCGCGCGTCCCCCCACCACCGCGCCGACGAGGAACGCGCCGAGCGCGACCACCGTGCCGGCCAGCGGCACGTCGCCGGTGCCCGCGAGCGCGAACCCGAGGAAGAGCACGTTGCCGGTCATGTTCGCGGCGAACGCGTGGTCGAGGGCGAGGTAGGTGACCGCGTCGAGCGCGCCGCTCGCGGCGGTGAGCAGGAGCAGGGCGGCGCTGACCGCCTCCCGCCGTGCCGTCGCGCCGTCTCCTGGCATCGCTGCTCCCCCGTCGGCGCCGGTCGGGCGGCACGTGCTCCGTCCTCGACGGTGCCACGCCGGACCCGCCGGCGCACCCGGTCCGGGCGCGCCCTAGCCTGGGGACGTGACGCCCACCGTCGACCTCGACCTGCTCCTGCCCCGGGACGCGGCCCGTCGGCTCGCGTCCCCCGCCGACGAGGCGGACCTCGTCGCGCTGCTGCGGCGCGACCGCACCCGTCCGCACGTGCGGGCCACGATGGTCACGAGCGTGGACGGTGCCGCCGTGGGCGCCGAGGGCCGGTCCGGGTCGCTCGGCACCCCGGCCGACCGTCGCGTGTTCGCGGTGCTGCGTGCCCTGGCGGACGTCGTGCTCGTGGGTGCCGGGACCGTGCGGGCCGAGGGGTACCGCGAGCTCCCCGTGGCCGCCGGGCTGCGTGCGGTCCGTGCGTCGCTGGGCCTCGCGCCGGGCATCGTGCCCGCCGTGGTGACGCGTCGCGGCGACGTCCCCGCGGACGTGGCGGACGGTGCCCTGGTGGTCACCGGGGCGCAGGGCGCCGACCGGGCACGGGCCGCGGTGGGTGCGGACCGGACGGTCGTCGTCCCCGCCCCCCACGACCCCGGCTCCCCCGACCTGCGCGCGGCGGTCGACGCCCTGGCGGCCCGTGGGCTGCGCCACGTCCTGGCGGAGGGCGGCCCACGCCTGCTCGCGGACCTGCTGGCCGCGGACCTGGTCGACGAGCTGTGCCTGACGACGAGCCCGCTGCTCGTGGCGGGCGACGCACCCCGGGCCGCGACGGGCACCCGGCCGCTCGACCCGCCGCGCGCAGCCCGCGTGCGCCACCTCCTGCACGCGACCGACGGCACGGTCCTGACCTGCTGGGACCTGCGTGCACCCGTAGGCTCGGGGTCGTGACCGACACCATCCTCGTCCTCACCGAGGACACCCTGGCCGAGTCCGACGTCCGACACATCGTGGGCCTGCACCCCGACGAATCGCCCGCCTACCGCGTGCTCGTGCCCGCCGACACCGACCGCCCCCTGATCCCCTGGATCATCGACGCGCTGAGCCTCGGCGAGCTGCGCGAGGCGTGGGACCGGGCGACGGGCCACGAGCCGAACCGCACGCGTGCCCGTCAGACCGCCGCCGAGCAGGTCGCGGGCAGCGTCGCGGCGTTCGCCGCCGCCGGTCGCGAGGCGACGGGCGAGATCACCGGCGACGACCCCCTGCCTGCCCTGCGCAGCGCGGTCGCCGGCGGCGGCGTCCGCGAGGTCGTCGTGGTGACCTACCCGCACATGGTGGAGGACACGTTCCACACCGACTGGGCCTCGCGGGCGCGCGAGGAGCTGCACGTGCCGGTCCTGCACCTGTACTCGGGGACCAGCGAGCTGGGCTGAGCCGACCGGCGCGCCGGCCCGCGTCGTCGCGCCGTCCCCGGGCGGCGGCCGTCAGCGCAGCGGGTACCCGGCGCGCTCGACGGTCCGCCGTGCGAGGACGTCCAGCGAGTCGACGAACCCGCCGTCGGCGAGCAGGTCGTGCTCGGCCGCCACGACGGAGAGCTCGGTGCAGCCGAGCACCACGACGTCGGCCCCGCGCCGGCGCAGCCGGTCCGCGACCGCGTGCAGGGCACCGACGTCGGCCGGGCGGCCGGCCTTCACCTGGTCGTAGATGATCCGCATGACGGCGTCCTGGTCGGCGTCGTCCGGGACCACCACGGGCAGCCCGCGGTCCTCGAACGCCCGCTGGTACACCTGCGCCGCGAGCGTCCCGCTGGTGGCCAGCACGCCGACGCGCGTGACACCCGGGCGCGCGGCCACCTCGTCGGCCGTCTCGTCGACGATGCTCAGCACGGGCACCCCGACCGCGGCGGCGACCTCGTCCGTGAAGTGGTGCGCGGTGTTGCACGGCACCACGACGAAGCCGACGCCCAGCCGCTCCAGGCGGCGGGCGTCGGCGGCCATGACCGGCCCGGGGTCCTCGGTCGAGCGCCCCAGGATGTACGCGGTGCGGTCGGGGATGCCGGCGTGCTGCAGGACCACCAGGTCGACGTGGTCCTGGTCGCGCTCGGCGGCCGTGCGGCGCACCACGAGGTCCAGGAAGCAGACCGTCGCGGCGGGTCCCACCCCGCCGATGACGCCGACCTCCACGCGGTGCGGCGTCGTGCCGTCACCGCGTGGGGTCACCGTTCCGGCGTCGCTCACGCGTCACCCTTCGGGTAGTGGCGGCGGTACTTGCGCACCTGGTTGGCCTGCGCGACCGCCAGGTAGGCCAGCCGCCGCGGGTCGGTCTCCGCGCGGTACCACAGCGGGTTGGTCACGCGCCCGGCGCGACCGAGCGCCCGGGTGCGGGCCCGCAGCGCGGGGTCGGCGACGTAGCGGCGCAGCAGCCAGCGCGGCAGCACCGTGTACAGGTGCGGCTCCGTGAGGTGGTCCGCGGCCCCGTCGGGCAGCGGGTCGAGCCCCTGCACGTGCTCCCGCACGTAGAGCTCGGCCGTGTTGCGACCACCGGCCGTGATGTAGAAGTTCGACCGCCCCAGCCGCGGGTTGAGCTCGAAGAAGACGGTGCGACCGTCCCGCGGGTCGTACTTGAGGTCGAAGTTGGCGTACCCCGTCCACCCCAGGTGCTCGAGCAGCCGGACCGCCTGCGCGACGATCTGCGCGTCGTGGCCCGTGATGATCCCCGCGGGGTTGCCCAGCGCACCGGGCGTGTGCTCCTCGAGCAGCACGTGCCCGAACGCCGAGAACCGGACCCTGCCGGACGCGTCGCTGTAGCACGTGAGGATGCGCATGCCCGAGTCGTCCCCGGGGATGAGGTCCTGCACGACGAACCGGCCCTGGTACCCGGAGGCCTGCACCCGGGCCAGCAGGTCGGCGAGCTCGGCGGGCGTGTCGACCGTGAAGACCTTCTTCTTCCCGGGGAACTCCACCAGGTGGTAGGCCGCGGTGTCGGCCGCCTTCGCGATGACGGGGAACCGCAGCCCGGAGGTGTCCGGCGTCCCCCCGGCCTGCACGTCGTGCACGACCGTGGCGGGGTGGTCGATCCCGAGCTCGGCACACAGCTCACCGAACAGCACCTTGTCCGTCACGCGGTCGAGCGTCGCGACGTCCACGTACGGGATCGTGTACAGGTCCTCGAGCTGCGCCCGGTTCTCCACGATCGTGCGCACCAGCCAGTCCGCACTGCCCAGCAGCACCCGGTCGGTCCCCGGGTGCTGCTCGGCGATCGCGCGCAACCGGCGCACGACGGTCGGGCCGTCGTCGATGCCCGGCTCGACGACGTTCTCGAGGATGCGCGAGTGGCGCACCAGGCCCGTCGAGACGGACGACACCACGACCGAGCGCACGCCGTACGCCTCGTGGAACGTGCGGGCGAGCGAGTACGCCCCGACGTCGCCGCCGAGGACGACGGGCTGCAGCCGCGGCGCCGGCACCTGGGCGCCCGTGCGCCGGCTCACCAGGTCTGCTCGGTGCGGTCGCCGGACCAGTCGGTGTGGAACACGCCGTCGCGGTCCGTGCGCCGGTAGGTGTGGGCACCGAAGAAGTCGCGCTGGGCCTGGATGAGGTTGGCCGGCAGCCGCTCGGCCCGCACGCCGTCGTAGTACGCGAGGGAGGACGAGAACGCGGGCGTCGGGACGCCGTGGGCCGCGGCCGCCGACACGACCCGCCGCCACGCCGCGACACCGTTGGAGACGGCCGCGGTGAAGTACGGGTCGGCGATGAGCAGCGGCAGCTCCGGGTTGCGCTCGTACGCCTGCGTGATGCGGTCGAGGAACTTGGCCCGGATGATGCAGCCGCCCCGCCAGATGCGCGCCATCGCGGCCCGGTCGATGTCCCACCCGTACTGGGCGGACGCGGCCGCGATCTGGTCGAAGCCCTGCGAGTACGCCACCAGCTTCGAGGCGTACAGGGCCAGGCGCACGTCCTCGATGAACGCACCGGGCTCGGGGACGTTCCAGGCGAGCGTGTCGGCCGGCAGCACGCCGCGCGCGGCCGCGCGCTGCGGGGCGGACCCGGACAGGGCGCGCGCGAACGTCGCCTCCGCGATGCCCGTGATCGGCACGCCGAGGTCGAGCGCGTTCTGCACGGTCCAGCGACCCGTGCCCTTCTGCTCGGCGGCGTCGGCGACCACGTCGACGAACGGGCGACCGGTGGCCGCGTCGGTGTGCGCGAGGACCTCGGCGGTCACCTCGATGAGGTACGACTCGAGGTCGCCGGTGTTCCACGCGGCGAAGACCTCGCCGATCTCGGGTGCCGAGGCACCCAGCCCCTGGCGCAGCAGGTCGTACGCCTCGGCGATGAGCTGCATGTCCGCGTACTCGATGCCGTTGTGCACCATCTTGACGAAGTGCCCGGCACCGTCCGGCCCGACGTGCGTGCAGCAGGGCACGCCGTCGACCTTGGCCGAGATGGCCTCGAGGATCGGGCCCAGCGACGCGTACGACTCGACGGTGCCGCCCGGCATGATCGACGGGCCGTTGAGCGCGCCCTCCTCGCCGCCGGACACGCCCGTCCCGACGAAGTGCAGGCCGTGCGCGCGCAGGGCCTGCTCGCGGCGGACCGTGTCGGGGAAGTGCGCGTTGCCGGCGTCGACGACGATGTCACCGGCCTCCAGCAGCGGGACGAGCTCGTCGATCACCGCGTCGGTCGCGGGACCCGCCTGCACCATGACGACGACCTTGCGGGGCCGGGCGAGCGAGGCGACGAAGTCCGCCATCGACTCCGACGGCACGAACGTGCCCTCGTCCCCGTGCTCGGTCACGAGCGACTGCGTGCGCGCGTACGTGCGGTTGTGGACGGCGACCGTGTACCCGTGACGCGCGAAGTTCCGCGCCAGGTTGCGGCCCATGACGGCCAACCCGGTCACGCCGATCTGCGCGGTGCCGACGACCGACGACGGGACAGACATCACTAGCGCTCCTTATGCCGGATGAGCACGGGCCGCCGGGAGGTGCCGGGCCTGTGCGGCGACCGGCACCGGCGCGCGCGGCGCGTGCGGATGCGTCGTCGAGCCTAGTGCGCGCGAGGCCCGGCGCCCTCGGCGTGCCGGGGACCGAGACGAGCGGTCCGCCCGTACTCTCGCCGCGTGACCCCTGCCGGACCCGAGGACGTCCCCGCCGAGTTCGTCCGCGCCCTGCGCTCGTTGCGCGGGGTGCCCGTGCGCCCCGAGGTGGTGCTGGACGAGGTTCCCGGACCTGCCCGCATCGCGCCGTACACGGCCGCACTGACCGCGGAGGTCCGCACGGCGCGACGGTCGGTCGCCGCGGAGGACCTCGCGTCCGGGCGGTTCGTCGTGCTCTACGACCCCGAGGGCCAGGAGGCGTGGGAGGGCTCGTTCCGACTCGTCACGCTGGTGCGGGCGAGCCTCGAGGCCGAGGTGGGCGCGGACCCGATGCTCGCCGAGGTCGCGTGGTCGTGGTTCCACGACGCCCTGGAGTCCACCGGTGTCACCCCGCACGCCGCCGGCGGCACGGTGACGCGGGTGCTGTCCCAGAGCTTCGGTGCGCTGGACCGGCGCGAGGAGCAGACCGAGCTCGAGATCCGCGCCTCGTGGACCGCCTGGGACGAGAACCTGGCCCCTCACCTGGCGGCCTGGGCCACCCTGCTGTGCACGGCGGCCGGCCTGCCCCCGCTCCCGGAGGGCGTCGTCCCGCTGCCGCGCCGCTGACGGGCCACCCGCGCACCGGCTCAAGTCGTCGGCGGGGCCTGCCGATGCACGGGGCGTGACCATCGAGCCTCTGCGACGCGACGTCCGCGACATCTCGGCCCGCCGCCCGGGCGTCTCGACCGTGCCCACGTCGCGGCGCGTGCCGTCCGCGACCCCCGCACGTCATCCGATGTGCGTGGTGGTCACCCAGATCGCCGAGGGTGAGGGCGAGACGCTGGTCCGCGCCCTGCGCCGGCGGGGGGCGCACCGCGTCGTCGTCCTCGCGCGGCGCGCGGGTCGTGTGGAGCTGCGCACGCTGCTGGCCGGTGGCCTCCGCGGCGGGGTGGCCAGCACCACCGACGCCGCCGGCACGCCCGCCCGCCCGGCACCGGCGCCGCCCGTCCCGACCGCCGAGCTCAGCGCCCGGGAGCTGAGCGTCCTGTCCCGCGTGGCCGAGGGCCGCACCAACCGCCTCATCGGCGAGGAGCTCGGCCTGTCCGCCCTCACGGTCAAGAGCCACCTGGCCCGGATCTCGCGCAAGCTCGGCACCGGTGACCGTGCCGAGCTGGTGGCGATCGCGATCCGCAACCGGTTCATCGACTGACCCACCACCCGCCGGGGCCGGCCGCAGGGACCTCACCCGGAGCGCCGTGCGCGACGCGCGCGCCTGCTGCACGGACGCACCCCCGCGGTCGCCTACGGTGGACGTCATGAATGCCGAGGCGCCGCAGGGCGCGCCGGGTGCGGACGACCACCCGGACGTGACCACGCCGGTCGTCGTCCCCCTGCTGGAGCCGGCCGACGGCGTCCCCGAGGTCGTCGCGACCCCGGAGGCCCTCGCTGCCACCGTCGCGGCCTTCGCGGCGGGCACCGGACCCGTCGCCGTGGACGCCGAGCGCGCCTCGGGCTACCGGTACGGGCAGCGCACCTACCTGGTGCAGCTGCGCCGCGAGGACGCCGGCACGGCACTCATCGACCCGATCGCGCTGCCCGACCTGTCGGCGCTGTCCGACGCCCTCGTCGGTGTCGAGTGGGTGCTGCACGCCGCCTCGCAGGACCTGCCCGGCCTGGCCGAGCAGCACCTGCGCCCGTCCCGCCTCTTCGACACCGAGCTGGCCGCGCGGCTGCTCGGGATGGAGCGCGTCGGCCTCGCGGCCGTCGTGGCCGACACGCTGGGGCTCGGGCTGGCCAAGGAGCACTCGGCCGTCGACTGGTCCACCCGTCCGCTGCCGGCGGAGTGGCTGCGGTACGCCGCGCTCGACGTCGAGGTGCTGGTCGAGGTCCGTCAGGTGCTCGCCGAGCGCCTGGCCGTCGCCGGCAAGGCCGAGTGGGCCCGCCAGGAGTTCGAGGCGGTGCGGCTGGCACCGCCACCGGCGCCGCGGGTCGAGCCGTGGCGGCGGGTGTCGGGGCTGCACAACGTCCGCGACGCGCGACGCCTCGCGGTGGTGCGCGAGCTGTACGCGACCCGTGACCGCAACGCCCGCGAGCGCGACATCTCGCCGGGGCGGGTGCTGCCCGACGCGGCCATCGTGGCGGCGGCGCAGGCGCTGCCGCGCACGGTCGGCCAGCTGGTGACGCTGCCGGCGTTCGCCGGCAAGGGGACGCGACGCCGCGCGGCGCTGTGGCAGTCGGCGATCGACCGGGCCGTGGCCCTGCCCGAGGCGGACCTGCCCGCGACCCGCGGCCCCGCGAGCGACGGACCGCCCCCGGCCCGGGTGTGGGGCGACCGGGACCCGGCCGCCGCCCGCCGGCTGACCGCCGCGCGAGCCGTGGTCGCCGCGGCGTCCCAGGAGCACACCGTGCCCGTCGAGAACCTGCTGCAGCCGGACCTGCTGCGGCGGCTCTGCTGGTCCCCGCCGCAGCCGCTGGACGAGTCCTCCGTGGCGGCCGCGCTCCAGGCCGGCGGTGCGCGGGCCTGGCAGGTCGAGCTGCTCGCCGGCCCGCTCGCCGCGGCTCTCGCTGCTGCCTGAGGTCCCCGCTCGCGGGACTGTGATCTGCATCACCGGCGTCGTTACTCTTGAGTAACCTCGCGTGTCCAGGGACGATGGTCCTGCCCGTGCGCGACTGCGCGTGCGCGCTCCCCCGGACACCGCCGTCCCCCTGGAGGACTGATGCCGAGCACGTCCCGTCCCGACGCCCGGGTGCCCGCCGCCCGGCGCGTCGTCTTCGTCGACGGGGTGCGCACCCCGTTCGGCCGCGCCCGCAAGGACGGGCTCTACGCCCACACCCGCGCCGACGACCTCGCCGTGCGGACGGTCCGTGAGCTGCTGCGACGCCACCCCCGGCTGCCGCCCGAGCGCGTCGACGACGTCGCGCTCGCCGCGACCACCCAGCAGGGCGACCAGGGCCTGACGCTCGGGCGCACCGTCGCGATGCTCTCCGGGCTGCCGACGACCGTCCCCGGCTTCGCGATCGACCGCATGTGCGCCGGCGCGATGACCGCCGTGACGACCACCGCCGCCGCCATCGGCTTCGGCGCCCAGGACGTGACCATCGCCGGTGGTGTGGAGCACATGGGCCGCCACCCGATGGGCTTCGACGCCGACCCCAACCCCCGCTTCCTCGCCGAGCGCATCGTCGCCGCCGACGCCCTCAACATGGGCGTGACGGCCGAGAACCTCCACGACCGGTTCCCGGCGCTCACCAAGGAGCGCGCGGACGCGTACGGCGCCGCGAGCCAGGCCAAGTACGCCGCCGCGCTGGCCGCCGGCAAGATCGACCCGGACCTCGTGCCCGTCGCGCTGCGCGACCCCGCGAACGGCTGGGGCCTGGCGACGGCCGACGAGCCGCCCCGCCCGGGCACCACGCTCGAGGGCCTGGCCGGCCTGGCGACCCCGTTCCGCGCCGGCGGCCGTGTCACCGCCGGCACGTCCGCCCCGCTCACCGACGGTGCCGCCGCCTGCCTGCTCGCCGCGGAGGACGTCGCCGAGGAGCTCGGCCTGCCGGTGCGCATGCGGCTGGTCTCCTTCGCGTACGCCGGGGTGGAGCCCGAGGTCATGGGCCTGGGCCCGGTGCCCTCGACGCAGAAGGCGCTCGCGCGCGCCGGCCTCACGATCGACGACATCGGCCTGTTCGAGCTCAACGAGGCGTTCGCCGTCCAGGTCCTGTCCTTCCTCGACGCGTTCGGCATCGCCGACGACGACCCGCGCGTCAACCCCTACGGCGGCGCGATCGCCGTCGGCCACCCGCTCGCGTCGTCCGGCGTCCGCCTCATGACGCAGCTCGCACGGCAGTTCGCGGAGCACCCCGAGGTCCGGTACGGCCTCACCGCGATGTGCGTCGGCCTCGGGCAGGGCGGCACCGTCATCTGGGAGAACCCGCACTTCACCGCCGAGGAGGCCGCCCGATGAGCACGTCCGAGCCGCGACCCGAGCGCGTCACCCACGCCCTGGTCCGTGACGTCCGGCTGCCGGGGGGCCTGGGCACGCTGGCACTCGTCACCCTCGACAACGGGCTGGACCACACCAAGCCCACGACTCTCGGACCGCAGGGCATCGCCGAGCTCACGGCCACGCTGCGCAGCCTGCAGGAGCGCGCCGCGGCCGGCGAGATCGCCGCCGTCGCCGTCACGGGCAAGCCGTACTACCTCGCGGCGGGCGCCGACCTGCTGCAGGTCGCCGGCGTGCGCACCCGTGAGGCCGCGCTCGCGCTCGGCCGCGGTGGGCACGAGGCGTACCGGATGCTCGGCGAGATGGGTGTGCCGACGTTCGCCTTCGTCAACGGCGCCGCGCTGGGCGGCGGGTTCGAGGTCGCCCTCAACTGCGACTACCGCACCGCCGCCGCCGACGTCCGCGCCCTCGCCCTGCCGGAGACCGGCCTCGGGCTCGTCCCGGGGTGGGGCGGCGCGTACCTCGTGCCCCGGCTCGTCGGCATCGAGAAGGCCGTCGAGGTGGTCCTCACCCGCCCGGCCGCCAACACGCCGTACACCGCGGCGCAGGCGGCGCAGATCGGGCTCGTCGACGTCGTGCTCGACCCCGCGGACTTCCTCGAGGAGTCGGTGCGCTGGGCCGCGGGCGTGCTGCGCGGCGACGTCGTCGTCGAGCGTCGCCCGCTCGACGACGCCGCGACCTGGGAGGCCGTCGTCGAGGCGGCCCGCACCCGGCTCGACGCCGTCGTCCACGGCTCGCGCCCGGCGCCCGGTCGCGCGCTCGACCTCATGGCCGCCGCGCGGGACGCCGACAGGGACGCCGCGTTCGCCGCGGAGGACGAGGCGCTGGCCGACCTCATCCTCAGCGACGAGATGCGCGCCAGCGTCTACGCCTTCGGGCTCGTCCAGGGCGGCAAGAAGCCCACGGGTGCGCCCGACCCCTCGCTCGCCCGCCCCGTCACGCGGGTCGGCGTCGTCGGCGCCGGGCTCATGGCCGGGCAGATCGCGCTGCTGTTCGCCCAGCGGCTCGGGGTGCCCGTCGTCATGCGGGACCTCGACCAGGAGCGCGTCGACCACGGCCTGGCCGCGGTGCGCTCGACCGTCGAGCGGCTCGTGTCCTCGGGCCGCATGACGTCGGACGCGGGCGCGCGCATCACCGCCCAGATCACGGGGTCCACGGACCTCGCGGTGTTCGCGGGGTGCGACCTGGTGATCGAGGCGGTCACCGAGGTGCTGGAGCTCAAGAAGCGGGTGTTCGCCGAGCTCGAGGACGTCGTCGCCCCGGACACGATCCTCGCGACGAACACGTCGGCGCTGTCCGTGACCCGCATGGCGGCGGACCTGCGGCACCCCGAGCGGGTCGTCGGCCTGCACTTCTTCAACCCCGTGGCGGCCATGCCGCTGGTCGAGGTCGTGCAGGCGCAGGCCACGTCCGACGAGGCCCTGGCCACCGGGTTCGCGGTCGCCGCGAAGCTGCGCAAGACCGCTGTCCTGGTCAAGGACCGTCCCGGGTTCGTCGTCAACCGCCTGCTCGTGCTGCTGCTCGGCATCATCGTGGACGCCGTCGAGCACGGCACACCCGTCGAGGTCGCCGACCGCGCCCTCGACCCGCTGGGCCTGCCGATGCCGCCGTTCGAGCTGTTCGACCTCGTCGGGCCCGCCGTCGGGCTGCACGTCCTGACGTCGCTGCGCGAGGACCTGGGCGACCGCTTCCCGCGCTCCCCCGGGCTCGAGAAGCTGGTCGCGGACGGCACGACCGTCGTCACGCCGGCACCCGCCAAGGGGCTGCCGAAGCGCGTCGACCCGGCCGTGCAGGCCGTGTTCGACGCCGCCCGGGAGACCCCGCCGGCCGACGAGCCGCTCGACGAGGCCGGGGTGCTCGACGCCGTCCTCACGGCCCTGACGGTCGAGATCGGTCACATGCTCGACGAGGGCGTCGTGACCACCCCGCAGCAGATCGACCTGTGCATGATCCTGGGCGCCGGGTGGGGCTTCCACCTGGGCGGCATCACGCCGTACCTGGACCGCACCGGCTACAGCGAGAGGGTCCTGGGCCGACGGCTGCTTCCCGACGGCGTGGCGAACGTCCCCACCACCTGACGACCACGGGCTGGATCGACCTCTCCCCGCGAGAGGTCGATCCAGCCCTCGGTGAGAGGTCGATCCGCCTGCACGCCCACGCGGGTGCCCGGTCCCCGGGGCAGGACCCGTCCCGCGGCGCGGCGCGGCGCGGGCGACCGATCCAGCGGTACGTCCCCGCTCCGGTCCGCCGCGCCGTCGGACCCCGAAGCCCGGCCCACGACCCGACCACGGGCCCGGCCGGCGAGTCCGCCGGCGAGTCCTGGTTGCGACTGCGCCTCTTCCAGGCAGGGCTGCCGCGACCCGTACCGCAGATCCGCATCCGTGACGCGTCCGGACGTGCGGTCTACCGCCTCGACCTGGGGTACCCCGACCAGCGGGTCGGGATCGAGTACGACGGTGAGGAGTACCACGCCGCCACGAGCGCACAGCACTGCGCTGACCTGCGACGACGCCAGGACCTCCGGGACCGGTTCGGGTGGGAGGTGCTCGGTCCGCACCGGGGGGACGTCCTCGGACGACGCAACGACCTCGAACGCGTGACCGCGGACATGATCGAGTTCACCGGTCCGCTGCTGGCACGGCAGGAGTGGTAGCACGGCTCGATCACTGTCGCGCCGGATCGACCTCTCACGCCTGACCGGGGGCGATCGGGCGAGCGGCGGAAGGTCGTCAGAACGTGGTCAGCCCGCGGGCGCGGAAGACGTCGCGGACGGCCTCGGTGGCCTCGCGCGTGGGCGGCTCGGTGTCCTCGAGCTCGTACGCCAGGCCGAGGTCGGCCCACTTGTCGCGGCCCATCTGGTGGAACGGCAGGACCTCGACGCGCTCCACCGCCTCGCCCAGCGACGCGACGTAGTCGGCGACGGCCTCGACGTTCTCGGGGGCGTCCGTCAGGCCGGGCACGAGCACGAACCGGATCCACATGCGGTTGCCGCGCGCGGCCAGGCGCCGACCGAAGTCGAGGGTGGGCTGCAGCTCGCGGCCCGTGGCCCGCTTGTACGTCTCGGGCAGCCCCGACTTCACGTCCAGGAGGACGAGCGAGACGTCGTCCAGCATCTCGTCCGTGGCCTGGGCGCCGAGGAAGCCCGACGTGTCGATCGCGACGGGCACGTCCATGGCCGCCGCGCCACGGATCAGGCGCCGCACGAACGCCGGCTGCATGAGGGGCTCGCCACCGGAGATGGTGACGCCCCCGCCGGTGGCCTTGAACACGCCGCGGTAGCGGGCGATGCGGGTGAGGAGCTCGTCGGCGGTGACGTCGGTGCCCCGCCGCATCTCCATGGTGTCGGGGTTGTGGCAGTACAGGCACCGCAGCGGGCACCCGGACAGGAAGATCGTCAGCCGCGTGCCGGGGCCGTCGACGGCCGTGACGAGCTCCCAGGAGTGCACCGAGCCGAGCCGGCCCTCGCGGACCGCCGCGAGCCGCTCGCTGCGCTCCGTCTCGGTGGCCTCGAGGCCGGCGGTGCCGTGCCCCTGCGTGCGGGTGTGCGACCCGCCGACCAGCGGCATGCCGAGCGGCACGACCGGCGCACCGGTCTGCTCGGTGGTGGTGCTCATCGTGGCCTCGCAGGGTCGGTGGTGCCGGGGGTGGCCCCGGCCCGGCGGTCAGGACGCCGGGCCGGGGTCACGAGGGTCAGACCGCGCCGTGGAAGGTGCGGGACAGCACGTCGAGCTGCTGCTCGCGCGTGAGCCGCACGAAGTTCACGGCGTAGCCCGAGACACGGATCGTCAGCTGCGGGTAGTTCTCCGGGTGCTCCATGGCGTCCACGAGCGTCTCGCGGTTCAGCACGTTGACGTTCATGTGGTAGCCGGAGGACAGCACGTAGGCGTCCAGCAGACCGACGAGGTTGGTCACCTGCTCGTCCTTCGTCCGGCCGAGCCCGGCGGGCACGATCGACGAGGTGAGCGAGATGCCGTCCTGCGCCTCGGAGTACGGCAGCTTGGCGACCGACAGCGCGGAGGCCAGCATGCCGTGCGTGTCACGGCCGTTCATCGGGTTGGCGCCCGGGGCGAACGGCTCGCCGAGCTTGCGCCCGTCGGGGGTCGACCCGGTGTTCTTGCCGTACACGACGTTCGACGTGATCGTCAGCACCGACTGCGTGTGCAGCGCGTTGCGGTAGGTCGGCACCGCACGGATCTTCTCCATGAAGCGCCGCACGAGCCACACCGCGATGTCGTCGACCCGGTCGTCGTCGTTGCCGTAGGTCGGGAAGTCGCCCTCGACCGCGTACTCGGTGATGAGGCCGTCCGCGGTCCGCAGGGGCGT
>Ga0233385_1000155_pt1 | contig 38709 bp, 33 predicted proteins | sample ElkDunMinimDraft_16_FD_191543 | JGI IMG/M metagenome (GOLD analysis project Ga0233385, IMG submission 191543) | Fecal eukaryotic communites from dung pellets of Tule Elk in California, USA - Elk Dung G36 | ecosystem: Host-associated > Mammals > Digestive system > Large intestine > Fecal | place...
CCCGACCCCGGCTTCCACGACGCGCTTCGCCGGCTAACCCGCAAGGCCGGCACGCTGCTCCTCATCGACGAGACGCACACCATCTCCACCGGCCCCGGCGGCTACACGAGACGCCACGGCCTCGACCCCGACCTCTTCGTGCTCGGCAAGCCGATAGCCGGTGGCGTGCCGGCGAGCGTCTGGGGCATGAGCGCCGATCTCGCCCGCCGCTACCGCGCCTACAACGCGAAGAAGGAGCCGGGCTATTCCGGCATAGGCACCACCCTGTCGGCCAACCCCCTGCAATTCGCCGCCATGCGCGCGACGCTGGAAGAGGTGATGACCGAGGCCAATTTTGCGGGGATGGAAAACCTCGCGCAGCGCCTCGAAACCGGGCTCGCCGCCGCAATCGCCCGGCACGCCCTGCCCTGGCACGTCGCCCGCGTCGGCGCCCGCGTCGAGTTCATCTGCGCTAAGGGCCCGCTGAGGAACGGCGGCGAGGCGCAAGCCGCCCACGCCCCCGACCTCGAAGCCGCGATCCACGTCGCGCTGGTCAACCGCGGCGTGCTCATCGCCCCCTTCCACAACATGATGCTGGTCTCGCCGGCCACCACCACCCGCCAGGTCGACCGCCTGGTCCGCGCCTTCGACGCGGTTGCGGGAGGGTTGGCGACATGACGTGCATCAGCCGCCCCCTCCACCACTTCGTGGTCCCCCTCCCCCGCTGCGCAGGGGAGGATCCGGAAGCGTCACGGCCGGCCTCGACCTGGATCCTCCCCCGTTCACGGGGGAGGGGGACCGCCGCAGGCGGCATTCCTCTGACCAAGACATTCTGCATCGGAGCGTGCGCCCCATGACCTCCCCCTCAGGCTCGACCGTCGACGAGGCAAAGGCCTTCCTCGACGCCCATCCCGAGATCGAGGCGTTCGACATCGTGCTGACCGACGCCAACGGCATCGGCCGCGGCAAGATCATCCGCCGCCACGAGCTGCTCGGCCTCTACGAGCACGGCCGCCACCTGCCGATCTCGATCCTCGGCCTCGACATCACCGGCGAGGACGTCCACGAAACCGGCCTGATCTGGGATTCCGGCGACGGCGACCTCAGGGCCTGGCCGATCCCTGGCACCCTGAAGCCGCTGCACGGCACCCGGCCCGCGCGCGGCCAGGTGCTGATGTCGATGCACGCACTCGACGGCGCGCCGATGACGTCGGACCCCCGCCATGCACTTGCCCGCCAGGTCGATGCTTTCGCGGCGAAGGGCCTCTTTCCCGCCGGCGCCTTCGAGCTCGAATTTTTTCTGCTTGCCAACGAACGCGACGCCGAGGGCCGCGTGCAGCCGGCGACCGCCGTGCTCGACGGGCGCAAGAGCGGCAAGACCGAGGTCTATTCCGTCGATCACCTGCACGGCATGGAGCCGCTTTTCTCGGACATTTACGCTGCGGCGAAACTCCAGGGCATCCCCGCCGAGACCGTCATCTCCGAATATGCGCCCGGCCAGTACGAGCTGACGCTGAACTACCGGAAGAACATCCTGCAAGCCGCCGACGATCTCCTCATGCTGAAGCGCCTGGTCAGGGCGCAGGCGCGCCGGCATGGCGTCACCGCCTGCTTCATGGCGAAGCCGATCGAAAAATACGCCGGCTCGGGAATGCATCTGCACGTCTCCCTGCAGGATGCGGCTGGCAGGAACGTCTTCGTCGAGGAACGCGAGGGGACCTGGTCGCCGAACCTGCTGCACGCGCTGGGCGGCCTGTCGGCGACGATGGCGGAATCGATGCTGGTCTTCGCCCCGCACGCCAACTCCTGGCGGCGTTTCGTCTCGCAATCCTACGCGCCGGTGGCGCCCACCTGGGGCGTCAACAACCGTTCCGTCGCTCTGCGCGTGCCGGCCGGCAGCGTTGCCGCGCGCCGCATCGAGCATCGCCCGTCCGGCGTCGACGCCAACCCCTATCTTGTCGCGGCGACCGTGCTCGCCGGCATCGCCAAGGGACTGGACGAAAAGCTCGATCCCGGCCCGGAAACGACGGGCAATGGATACGAAGCCGCGGCCGGCGCTTCGGCGACCATGCCGCCCGACTGGCGCTCGGCGATCGAGCTTGCCAGGAGGTCGGATTTCCTGAAGCAGGCGCTCGGCGAGGACATGCACCGGACTTTCGTTGCCATCAAGCAGGCCGAATATCTGCGCGTCGCCCGCACCGTCAGCGAACTCGACTACCACCTCTACCTGCACGAGGTCTGAGCCAAAGCCTTATCAAATGTGATTGGCACACCCGCCGGAAAGAACATATCATGAACGAATGGCTGCGCTGTCCACCCGTGAAAAGCTTGCGATCCTTTCAGATGCCGCGAAATACGACGCGTCCTGCGCTTCCTCCGGCGCCGCAAAGCGTGATTCCCGCAAATCTGGCGGCATCGGCTCGACCGAGGGCATGGGTATCTGCCACTCCTATGCGCCGGACGGCCGCTGCATCTCGCTTCTAAAAATCCTGCTCACCAATTTCTGCATCTACGACTGCAGCTATTGCATCAACCGCTCGTCCTCCAACGTCCGCCGCGCCCGCTTCACGGTCGACGAGGTCGTGAAGCTCACCGTCACCTTTTACAAGCGCAACTATATCGAGGGTCTATTCCTCTCATCCGGCGTCATCCGCTCGCCCGACGAGACGATGGCGGAGCTCGTCGAGGTGGCGCGCCGGCTGCGCGAGGAGGAGAATTTCGCCGGCTATATCCACCTGAAAACGATCCCAGAGTGCTCCCAGGACCTGCTCGACAAGGCAGGCCGCTACGCCGACCGCCTGTCGATCAACATCGAACTGCCGACCGACGAGGGCGTGAAGAAACTCGCACCGGAAAAGAGGCCCGAGACGATCCGCCTTTCCATGGCGGCATTGCGCTCGAAGATCGAGGAAAAATCCGAGCCGACGCTGAAGACGAAGAAGCGGCAGCGCTTCGCCGCCGGCGGCCAGTCGACGCAGATGATCATCGGCGCCGACGCCACGCCCGACGCCGGCATACTGCAGACCAGCGCACGCCTTTACGGCAGCTATCGCCTCCGCCGCGTCTACTATTCCGCCTTCAGCCCCATCCCCGACGCCTCGTCCTCGCTGCCGCTGAAGAAGCCGCCGCTGATGCGCGAGCACAGGCTCTACCAGGCCGATTGGCTGATGCGCTTCTACGGCTTCGCGCAGGCGGAAATCCTCGACGGCCGTCCTGACGGCATGCTCGACCTCGATATCGACCCCAAGCTCGCCTGGGCGCTCCGGCACCGCGCCATGTTCCCCGTCGACGTGAACAGGGCCGACCGCGAAGCGCTGCTGCGCGTGCCTGGCCTTGGCGCAAAGGTGGTCACGCGCATCCTGGAGACCCGCAGGCACCGCCGCCTGCGGCTGGAGGATGTCGGCCGTCTCTGCCGGTCCATATCAAAGGTCCGCCCCTTCATCGTCGCGGAAGGCTGGTCGCCCGGCGGCCTGACCGACCAGCCGGCCCTGCGCCAGAAGATCGTGTCGTCCTGCGAGCAGTTGAGCCTGTTCTGATGCAGCCCGCGCTCCTCGCCCTATCCACCCACACCTTCCGCCTCGCCGGCGAAACCGACTTTGGCGGCTGGCGTGAGGCGGCGCGACGGCTTGCTCTAGCAGGCGTGCGACCTGAAGAGGTAGCGTGGGAAGTCGAGCATCATGAATCCAAGGCGGAGCTGCCCCTCATCCCCTTGCCGGGACCTTCTCCCCGTGAAGAACGGGGAGAAGGCGGAAGCTCCGACGCCGGCGCCTCCCTCTCCCCGTCCTTACCGGGAGAGGGGAAGGGTGAGGCGCAGCACCGACAGGCGACCCAAACCGCCCGCCCCGCCCTCACTGTCTCCCGCGACTTCGTCGAGCGCGCCGAAACCGTCATCTGCCACAGCGATCCAGAGCGCTTCGCCCTGCTCTACCGGTTGCTCTGGCGCATGCTGGAAGAGCCGCACTTGCTCAAGATCGCCTCCGACCCCGACGTCAGACGCTTCGAGGCAATGGAAAAGGCGGTCCGCCGGGACATCCACAAGATGCGCGCCTTCGTGCGTTTTCGGAAGATCGGCGAAGGCGATGACGAGCGCTACGTCGCGTGGTTCGAGCCGGAACATTTCATCGTCGAGCGCAATGCGCCCTTCTTCGTTCGCCGCTTCACCGGCATGCGCTGGTCGATCCTGACGCCCTGCCTTTGTGCGCATTGGGATACGGCCGAACTGACCTTCACCCCCGGGGCCGACAAGCGCGATGCGCCGGCCGAGGACGCAGCCGAGGAGCTATGGCTGACCTACTACGGGAACATCTTCAACCCGGCTCGCCTGAAGACCAAGGCGATGCAGAAGGAGATGCCTAGGAAATATTGGCGGAACCTTCCCGAGGCCCCGCTCATTGCCGGGATGGTGGCCGGCGCGGACGCCGCCGCCCGGGAGATGATCGCGAAGATGCCGACGGCTCCGGCTCCCCATCATGCCAAGGTCCAGGCGAAACATTGGCCAACGCCGCGCGAGCCTGCACAGAGCGACGATGGCGCCGACGCCCGCTCGATTGCCGAGCTGCGCAAGGCTGCGGAGGACTGCCGCCGCTGCCCGCTCTGGCGCGACGCCACGCAGACCGTGTTCGGCGAGGGGCCGGAGGACGCGTCGGTCCTGTTCGTCGGCGAGCAGCCCGGCGACCAGGAGGACCTGGCCGGCAAGCCCTTCGTCGGCCCGGCGGGCAAGGTCTTCGACGCCATCCTCGGCGAAGCCGGCGTCGACCGCAAAAAAACCTACGTCACCAATGCGGTAAAGCATTTCAAGTTCGAGCCGCGCGGCAAGCGCCGCATCCACTCCAAACCGAATGCCGGCGAAATCGAGGCCTGCCGCTGGTGGCTGGACAAGGAACTTGCTCTGACCAAGCCAAACCTCGTCGTCGCGCTCGGCGCCACGGCTGCACAGTCGCTTCTCGGCAAGGCCGTAGCCATTACCAAAATGCGGGGACAGGTGATCGAGCGCGAAGACGGCTTGCGCGTCTTCCTCACGATCCACCCTTCCTTCATCCTGCGCATTCGCGAACCAGCCGACAAGGAGGCCGAACGCGCGCGTTTCCTGCAGGACATGCTGGCGGTGAAGGAACTAATGGCGTGAACGCCTCAGCGGACGAGGATCGCCCTCAGATCGTTGACGTTCGTCCCGGTCGGCCCCGACACGAAGAGGTCGCCGACGGCGTGAAAGGCAGTCCAGGCGTTGTTGCCGGCGAGCATGGCTTTGGCGTCAATGCCCGCCGCACGCATGCGCGGCACCGTCGAGCCGTCGGCAAAAGCGCCGGCATTGTCTTCCGAGCCGTCGATGCCATCCGTGTCGGCAGCCAGCGCATGGATGCCGTCGAAACCGTTGATGCCGATTGCAAGTGAGAGCAGGAACTCGCTGTTACGCCCGCCCTTGCCACCCGCACTGGGACCGGCGCGCAGCGTCACGGTCGTCTCGCCCCCGGAGAGGATCAGCACTGGCTTCTGGAATGGGCGGTCGCGCAACGCAACCTCCCGCGCGAGCGCCGCATGAACCGAGCCGACCTCGCGCGCCTCGCCCTCGATGGAATCCGACAGGATCACGGCCTCGATGCCCCGCCGTGTCGCCTCGGCAGCCGCAGCCGCCAGCGACACCGCGGCGGATGCGATCAAGTGCACTTCGTTGCCGGCAAAACGGGAATCGTCGGCCTTTGGCGCATCGGCCTCGGGCGAATTGAGGTGCGCCATCACAGCGTCGGGCAGCTTCATTCCGTAGGTCTCCACGAAGCCAAGCGCATCGGCGCGGCTGCCCTCGCCGGGGATCGTCGGCCCGGAGGCGACCAGGGCCGGGTCGTCGCCGGGAATGTCGGAGACGACGAGCGAAACCACCTTCGCCGGCCAGGCAGCAGCCGCCAGACGCCCGCCCTTGATGGTCGAGATGTGCTTTCGGATCGTGTTCATCGCCGCGATCGGCGCCCCCGAAGCCAGCAGCGCCTCGTTGACGGCGATCTCGTCGGCAAGCGTCAGCCCTGCGGCTGGCGCCGGAAGCAGCGCCGAGCCGCCTCCGGAGACCAGCGCGACGACCAGATCGTCCGCCGTCAGCCCGGAAACCTTGTCCAGCAGCCGCTTGGATGCCGCCAATCCTGCCGCATCAGGCACCGGATGCGCGGCCTCGATGATCTCGATGCGCTCGCAAGGCGCGGCAAAGCCGTAGCGCGTCACGACGAGCCCCTCGACAGGCCCGTCCCAGGCCTTCTCGAAGGCGGCAGCCATCTGCGCCGATCCCTTGCCGGCGCCGATCACGATCGTGCGGCCCTTGGGTTTCGCGGGCAGATGGGCGCGAATGGTACGCGCCGGATCGGCGGCCGCGACGGCCGCCTCGAAGATCGAAGACAGGAATGCCTTGGGATCGAGCGTCATCACTCTGCCTTGGCGGGCAGGGCGAGCGCCTTGCGCTTGATGCGGAGATGGTCGCACAGCGCATCGACGATTATGCCGTGGTCCTCGCGCTCCGGCAGGCCGGAGACGCCGAAGGCGCCGACTGCGCCGACGCCGTTGATCATGATGGGAAAGCCGCCGCCCGCCAACACATAGTCGCTGACCGGCAGGCCGTGGCCGGTCTTGAACGCGCGGTCCGGGCTGTCCTGCTCCAGCACCATGCGGTAGGTGCTTTTCTGGAACATCTTCACCACGTTGACCTTGCGGCGCACCCAGTCGAAATTCGAGTTCGAGGAGCCCGGCAGCGCGGCATAGAAAAGCAGCCGGTCCCACACGCTCACCTGGATCACGATCGGCAGGTTTTCGGCCAGTCCGCGCTCGCGCAACGCCGAGCCGATGGAAAACGCTGTCGCCTCGTCGAAAGCGCTGAAGGCCAGCCGCTTCTCCTGCTCGGCGATCCTGGCGATGTCGTCGGCGACGCTCATGGTGGTCCTCCTGACCGGCAGCACGGCTTTACGGCATCGGGCCGCCCGGTCAAGCCCGACTTACGGCACGGAAGCTTCGAGCGCGCTTTTCGCTTCTTTGCCGGCAACATAGACCTCAGCAACCGCGCGGTCGTCCCCGAGTGTCTGCAGCAGGAAAAGCTCCTCGGCCAGCGTGTCCACCGTCTCCATGCGGAGCTTCATCGCAGGCGTTGCGCGCGAATCGAGGACGACGATATCTGCGTCGGTGCCGACCTCCAGCGTGCCGGCCTTGTCGGCGATCGACAGCGCCTCGGCGTTGCCGCGCGTCAGCTGCCAGACGGAGGCGAAGGGGTTGAGCTTCTCGCCGTTGAGCGCGATGACCTTGTAGCCCTCGTCCATGGTGCGCAGCATGGAATAGTTGGTGCCGCCGCCGACATCCGTGGCGGTCGCGATCCTCAGTGGCTTTTCCCGCCTGCGGTAGCGCTGGTAGTCGAACAGGCCGGAGCCGAGGAACAAGTTCGAGGTCGGGCAGAACACCGCCACCGAGCCACTATCCGACAGCACATCGGACTCGCGCTCCGACAGGTGGATGCAGTGGCCGAACAGTGCCCGCGGGCCAAGCAGGCCGTAGTGCTCGTAGACGTCGGTATAGTCGCGCGACCACGGGTAGAGTTCTTGCGTGAAGGCGATCTCGGCGCGGTTCTCCGACAGATGCGTCTGCAGGTGGAGGTCCGGGAATTCCCGCATCAGCGCGCCGGCCATCTCCATCTGCTCCGGCGAGGACGTGATCGCGAAGCGCGGCGTGACCGCATAGAGCTGCCGCCCCTTGCCGTGCCACTCGGCGATCAGCGCCTTCGTGTCGTCATAGCCGCTCTCAGGCGTGTCGCGCAGCCCCTGCGGCGCGTTGCGGTCCATCATCACTTTGCCGGCAATGTTGAGCATGTTGCGCTCGTGCGATTCCGCGAAGAACGCTTCCGCCGACTGCTTGTGCACGGAACAATAGGCGGAAACCGTCGTCGTGCCCTGGCGGATCACCTCGTCAAGGAACAGCCGCGCAATGCGCCGACCATGCTGGGCGTCGCGGAACTTCGTCTCTTCCGGGAAGGTGTATGTGTTCAGCCAGTCGAGCAGTTCGGCGCCGTAGGACGCGATCACCCCCATTTGCGGGTAGTGCACATGCGCATCGATGAAGCCTGGCAGGATGAGATGCGGGCGGTGGTCGATGCGCTTCGCGCCCTCCGCGGCAGCGGCCGCGACATCGGCGTAGGAGCCGGCGGCGGCGATCTTGCCCCCGTCGATCAGCAGTCCGCCATCCTCCTCGTAACGGTAGGCGGCGTGGTCGTTCGTGTCCTCGGGCCAGCGCAGGAAGCTCAGCGTACGGCCGCGAAGCAGAATCTGGGCCATGCTACTGCCCGGCGCCTTCGAACCAGCCCACCAGCAGGGCGCGTTCCTGCGGCGTCATCTGGGTGACGTTGCCGGGCGGCATGGCGTGGCTGCGGCCGGCCTGCAGGTAGATCTCCTTTGCATGCTCTCCGATCGCGGCGTCCGTTTCCAGGAACACACCCTTTGGCGCATGGTAGATGCCTTCATAGGAAGGCTCCGCCGCATGACACATGGCGCAGCGTCCGAGCACCGTGTCGCGCACCGCCGGGAAATGCGCCGACGCCACGAAGACGTCCGCTGCCGCCGACGCTCTCGGCTCTCCCGTCAGCACCTTCGGCACGGTCGAAAGCCAGATGATCACGATGAAGAGGATCGTCGCGACAAGCCAGGTCCAGTACGGCTTGCTCTTGCGCGCATGCATCGTGTTGAAGAAATGGCGGATCAAGACGCCGATGATGAAGACGATCGAGGCGATGACCCAGTTGTACTCGGTCCCGAACGCCAGCGGATAGTGGTTCGACAGCATCAGGAACACGACCGGCAACGTCAGGTAATTGTTATGGGTCGAGCGCGTCTTGGCGATCTTGCCGTATTTCGGATCCGGCTTTCTCCCCGCGATGAGATCGGCGACCACGATCTTCTGGTTGGGGATGATGATCAGGAAGACATTCGCCGACATGATCGTCGCGGTGACTGCGCCGAGATGCAGCAAGGCTGCGCGGCCGCTGAATATCTGCGTGAAGCCCCAGGCGAGGAACACCAGGATCGCATAGAGCACCAGCATTAGCAGCGTGTCGTTGTTGCCCAGCGGCGACTTGCAGAGCTGGTCGTAGAGCAGCCAGCCGAGCACCAGCGAGGCGATCGACAGGCCGATCGCGGTCATCGGCGAGATGTCGAGCACATTGCGGTCGATGAGGAAGAGGTCGGCGCCTGCATAATAGACGATGGCGAGCATGGCGAAGCCCGACATCCAGGTGGCGTAGGACTCCCACTTGAACCAGGTCAGGTGGTCCGGCATCTCGGCCGGCGCGACCAGGTATTTCTGGATGTGGTAGAAGCCCCCGCCATGCACCTGCCATTCCTCGCCATGCGCGCCGGCCGGCAAGCCGGGCCGCTGCCGAAGGCCGAGGTCGAGCGCCACGAAATAGAAGGACGAGCCAATCCAGGCGATTGCGGTGACGACGTGCAGCCAGCGCACGGCAAAGCTCAGCCAGTCCCAGGCTATAGCGAAATCCAACATCAAAACCCTCTCGTCTTCCGAACTGTAAGGGCTCCGCTCCAAACGGAAAGAGGGGACATGCCCGATGACTTTCAAAAAAATATGTAAAATGGTACCGGCCTTACCATAAACGGCAGAGGGGCGCGGCCGCGTGGCCTATCTCGACAACATCGCAGTCTTCGTTCGGGTGGTCGAACTCGGCAACCTGTCGGCCGCCGGGCGCGACATGCGCATCTCGCCAGCAGTCGCTTCGAACCGGATAAAGGAGCTGGAAAGGCATCTCGGCGTCAGGCTGTTCAACCGCACGACACGCCAATTGATGCCGACCGAGCACGGCACGGTCTTCTATGCCGGCGCCAAGCAGGTGCTGGAGGCGGTCACCGAAGCGGAAGCGGCGGTGAGCGCACTCTCCGGCCAGCCGCGCGGCACCATCCGCGTCACCGCGCCGCTCGGCCTCGGCCGACGGCTTGTCGCCTCGGGGATTCCCGAGTTCCACGACACATATCCCGGCATCGAGGTGCGCCTGCGCCTCTCCGACCATGAGGTGGACATGATGAAGGAAGGCATCGACGTCGCCTTCCGGCTCGGCCTGCTGGAGGATTCTAGCCTGAGGATGCGCGGCATCATGGATTGCGAGCGCGTGCTGGTCGCCGCCCCCTCCTATCTGGAAGCGCGCGGCGAGCCGACCGAGCCGAGGGAACTGGTCGCAAGGAAGCACGATTGCCTGATGCTGCGCTACCCCGGCATGCGCGAGCATTTCTGGACGCTGAAGACGCCTGCCGGGCCGGCGAAATTCGAGGTGCGCGGCCCGTTCGATTCCGACGACGGCGATGTGCTGACGGGCTGGGCGCTCGCCGGACGCGGCATCATCAACAAGCCACGCTTCGAGGTCGAGCCCTTCATCCGCGACCGCCGGCTGAAAGTCATCATGCCGGACACGCCGCCGACGCCCGTGCAACTCGCCGCCGTCTTTCCGCACAAGAAGCTGCAGGACCCCAAAGTGCGGCTGCTGCTCGACTTCATGGCAGAGCGATGCCAGCGACTTATCAAGGATTTGCTGGCGGGAAGATGAAAGCTCCGAGAGGAGGAGTAGTCAGCCGGCGGCAGCCCTGGCGTCTGCCGCGGCCGAATGGGTGGCGAGCGCCGTCATGATTTCCGCTGCGGCAAGCGCGGCGATGACGGCAGGCCGCTTGTCCTTCACCGCCTCGCCGCCGATCGGCGAGACGAGCCGCAAAAAGTCGGCATCGCTGCCGCCTGCCGATTTCAGGTACCAGCTGCGGAATGTCGCCTTCTTGGTCTTCGAGCCGATCATGCCGACATAGGCGGCGTCCTGCCGCTTCAGCGCCTCGGCGACAATCAGGAAGTCGAGCGCATGGTCATGCGTCAGGACGACGAAGGCGCTGCCGGCCGGTGCCGAGCGGACCATCTCCTCGGGCACCGAGGTCAGTCGTGTCTCGACGCCCTCAGGCATGCTTTCCGCCGCCTCGGCCCGCGTCTCGACGACGGTCGCCTTCACCGGAAGCAGCGACAGCGCATTCGCTAGGGCAAGCCCGACATGGCCGCCGCCGAAGATGTAGACATGAGGCATGCGTGCCTCCTCGCTCTTCGTGGCTTCGAGCAGTTCGGCCCTCAACCCTTCGTTCATCAGCCTGATCAGCACCTCGACGCGGCCGCCGCAGCACTGGCCGATCTCCGGGCCGAGCGGAACGTCGAGCATGAATTCATAGGGCGCACGCATGTCGGCCAGCATCTGCCTTGCCTGGTCGATCGCCATGAATTCGAGCTGGCCGCCGCCGATCGTGCCGTGGATCGCCGACCGTGAGACCAGCATGCAGGCGCCGGCCTCGCGCGGCGTCGAGCCCTTTGCGCGCGCGACCTCGACCAGCGCGATCCGGTCCATCGCGTCGAGAAAAGCTTCCAGGCTCTCGGTGGTCCTAGCCGTAATCATCCTGCCGCAAGATAACATTTTCCGGACGGATTGCTCCAGCGCCCCTCAGCGACGCGCCGCCGCCTCCGCCTTCAAGCGCTCGACTGCCATCAGCACGCGCTCCGGAGTTGCCGGCGCATCGAGGCGCGGGCAGATCTTGTGGTCCGCCACGCTCGCCACCGCATCCGACAGGGCATGCAGCACGGAGATGCCGAGCGGGAACGGCGGCTCGCCGACAGCCTTGGATCGATGGATCGTCGGCTCGTTTGCTTCCGGCCAGTCGGCGAGCTTGACGTTGAACACCTTCGGCCGATCGGACGCCAGCGGGATCTTGTAGGTCGACGGCGCATGCGTCCGCAGCCGCCCCTTCTCGTCCCACCAAAGCTCCTCGGTCGTCAGCCAGCCCATGCCCTGGATGAAGCCGCCCTCCACCTGGCCGAGGTCGATCGCCCGGTTCAGCGAGCGGCCGGCGTCGTGCAGGATATCGGTGCGCTCGACGACATATTCGCCGGTCAGCGTGTCGATCGACACCTCGGAGCAAGCCGCGCCATAGGCGAAATAATAGAACGGCCGGCCCTCGCCCTTGTCGCGGTTCCAGTGGATTTTCGGCGTCTTGTAGAAGCCCGCGGCCGAAAGCTGGATGCGCGCCATATAGGCCTGCTTGATCACGTCGGCGAAGGCGATCTCCTGGTTGCCGATGCGCACGCGGTTGGGCAGGAAGACGACCTGATCCCGGGGCACCTGATACTTTTCCGCCGCGAAATCGATCAGGCGATCCTTGATCTGCCGCGCCGCATTCTGCGCCGCCATGCCGTTGAGATCCGAGCCGGAGGAGGCGGCGGTGGCGGAGGTGTTGGGCACCTTTCCCGTCGTCGTTGCCGTGATCTTCACCTGGTCGAGGTCGATCTGGAATTCTTCCGCCACGACCTGAGCGACCTTGAGGTAGAGCCCCTGCCCCATCTCGGTGCCGCCATGGTTCAGATGCACCGAGCCGTCCGTATAGACATGCACCAGCGCGCCGGCCTGGTTGTATTGCGTCGCGGTGAAGGAGATGCCGAACTTAACCGGGGTCAGCGCGATGCCGCGCTTCACGTAGCGGCTGTTGGTGTTGAACGCCGCGATTGTCCGCCGCCGCCGCGCGTAGTCGGAGCTCTCCTCCAGCTCGGCGACGATGCGGTGGATGATGTTGTCCTCCACCGTCTGGTGATAAGGCGTGACGTCGCGGCCGCCCCCGTCACCCAGCGGTCCGTAGAAATTGAGCTTGCGGATTTCGAGCGGGTCCTTGCCGACCGCGAAGGCGACCTCCTCGATGACGCGCTCGGCCCCCACCATGCCCTGCGGTCCGCCAAACCCGCGAAAGGCGGTATTGGAGACGGTGTTGGTGTAGAGCGGCGCCGATTTCGCATGCACCGCCGGCCAGAAATACGCGTTGTCGCAGTGGAAGAGCGCGCGGTCGGTGACGGGACCCGACAGGTCCGACGAGAAGCCGCAGCGCGCCGCGAACATGAAGTCGACGCCGTGGATGTTGCCTTCCCTGTCGAAGCCGACCTCGTAGTCGATGACGAAGTCGTGCCGCTTGCCGGTGGCGATCATGTCGTCGTCGCGGTCAGGCCTGATCTTCACCGCGCGGCCATGCTTCTTGGCGGCGATTGCCGCGAGTGCCGCAAACTGGTTGCCCTGCGTCTCCTTGCCGCCGAAGCCGCCGCCCATGCGGCGGGTCTCGACCGTCACCGCGTGGTTGGGCACGCCCAGCGCATGCGCGACCATGTGCTGCACCTCGCTCGGATGCTGGGTCGATGAATAGACGGTGACGTCCTTGTCCTCGCCCGGCACGGCCAGCGCGATCTGGCCTTCCAGGTAGAAATGGTCCTGCCCGCCGAGGCTCATCCGGCCCTTGATGCGCTTCGGCGCCTTGTCGATGGCGGCGCGCGCGTCGCCACGTTTCAAGGTCAGCGCCGGCGCGACGAGCTTGTCGTTCTCCGGGTCGAGATTGGCAACGTCGAGGATGAAAGGCAGTTCCTCGTACTCGACCTTCGCGAAACGCGTGGCGCGGCGCGCCTCCTCGCGCGTCCTGGCGATCACGCAGAAGATCGGCTGGCCGAAGAATTGCACGACGCCGTCGGCGAGCACCGGCTCGTCGTGGCGTCCGGTCGGCGAGATGTCGTTCTCGCCGGGGATATCCTCGGCCGTCAGCACGTCGACCACGCCCGGCGCCGAACGTACCGCGGAGAGATCCATCTTCCGTATCCGGCCATGCGTGACGGTCGACAGGCCAAGACAGCCATGCAGCAGGCCGGCGGGCTCCGGCATGTCGTCGATATAGACCGCCGTGCCCGTCACGTGCTTGTGCGCGGAATCGTGGCGCTGGTCGGTCGCGACGCCTCCCTTGATGCGGGCCGCCTTTATGTCCGGCGAAGCGTGCTTGTTCATGGGCGGCACCCTGAAACGTCGCGCGCAGTCGCGCCCCCCTCTGTCCTGCCGGACATCTCCCCCACAAGGGGGGAGATTCGCCCTCGCGACGACTTTCGCCGATCGCCAACGGATGAGTTTGGCAGCGGCGTAGATGAAGGCCAATCTCCCCCCTTGTGGGGGAGATGTCCGGCAGGACAGAGGGGGGCGTCGTAGAACGCAAACATTGTCATCATCACGCCGCTTCCCGCCGCGTCCCGGTCGCCACCTTCTCGCCGCTCGTCTCCGCAAAGAAACGGCGCAGTAAATTCTTCGCCGCCAGTGCCCGATATTCCGCCGTCGCCCGCATGTCGGTCAGCGGCATGAAATCTGTATCATAGACCGAAATTGCGGCCTCGATCGTCGCTTCCGTCCACGGCTTGCCGGCGAGCGCTGCCTCCACTGCGCTGGCCCGCTTCGGCGTCGCCGCCATGCCGCCATAGGCGATGCGGATCGAGGCCACCGTGCCGTCCTTCGCCAGCGCGAGATGAAACGCGCCGAGCGTCGCGGTGATGTCCTCGTCGCGGCGCTTGGTCACCTTGTGCACGGCGAAGTGCGCGCCCTTCGCCGGCAACGGCACGTGCACCGCCTCGACGAATTCGCCGGGCTTCCGGTCCTGCTTGCCATAGGCGATGAAGAATTCCTCGAGCGGGATCGTCCGGCGCTTCTTGCCCTTGCGCAGCGTGAGCGTCGCGCCGAGCGCGATCAACGGCGGCGACATGTCGCCGATCGGCGAGCCGTTGGCGATGTTGCCGCCGATCGTGCCCATGTTGCGCACCTGCTCGCCGCCTATGCGGTCGAACAGCGGCCCCAGCGCCGGGATGCGCTTCGCCAGCGTCGAGAAGGCCTCCGTGTAGGTGACGCCGGCGCCAATCGTGATGACGGCCTTCTCCTCGGAGATGCCGCGCAGCCCGTCGAGCCCGCCAATGAAGACGGCCGGCGAGATGTCGCGCATATGCTTCGTCACCCAGAGCCCGACATCGGTCGAACCCGCGACGATCGTGGCGGCGGGTTCCTTGTCCAGCACGGCGGCGAAATCGTCGACATCGGCGGGCACGATGAAGCGGCGCTTGCCTTCGCCGATCTCGACCCGCGCGCCGTCCCTGAGGTCGGTGAGCCGCGCGATCACGCCCTTGCGCTCGACGGCCAGCGCGTCTTTTGCGACCTGGCCGTAGTTAGAAATCGCCTTGGCAGCGCGCACGATCGCCTCGTAGCCGGTGCAGCGGCAGAGATTGCCCTGCAGCGCCTTCTCGATCACCGCCACCGATGGCTTGGGCGAGCGCATCCACAGGGCATAGAGCGACATGACGAAGCCGGGCGTGCAGAAACCGCATTGCGAGCCATGGAAATCGACCATCGCCTGCTGCACGGGGTGCAGCTTGCCGCCTTCGCCCCTCAAATGTTCGACCGTCACCACGTGACAACCGTCGAGCGAGCCCATGAAGCGGATGCAGGCGTTGACGCTTTCATAGACGAGCTTGCCGGAGGAGAGCTTGCCGACAAGCACCGTGCAGGCGCCGCAATCGCCTTCCGCGCAACCTTCCTTGGTGCCGCGCAGCGCGCGGCGAAGCCGCAGATAGTCGAGCAGCGTCTCGTCCGGACCGACGTCGGAAAGGGCGACGTCGCCGCCATTCAGCATGAAACGCAGTTCGGTCCGAACTCTGGTCTTCGCCATGTTCAGCTGCCCCTGTAGGTGGAATAGCCGAAGGGCGAGAGCAGCAGCGGCACGTGATAGTGCCTAGCCTCGGCCATGCCGAAGCGGATCGGGATCTGGTCGAGGAACGGCGGATCGGGCAGTTGCACCCTGGCCGCCCTCAGATAGTCGCCGGCGAAGAAGACGAGCTCATACTGACCGGTCTGGAACGCTTGGCCTTGCAGCAGCGGCTCGTCGCAGCGCCCGTCGGCATTCGTCACCGCCTCCTTGATCTTGCTGTGCGAATTGCCGGAGACCCGATAGAGCGCGATCTTCAGCCCCGCCGCCGGCAGGCCGGAGGCGGTGTCTAGTACGTGGGTCGTTAGGCGCCCGCCATCGGCTTTTGCCATCGGCCCATCCTTCCTGCGATCGAATGCATATTCAGCACCATTAAAGGCCATGCTATCGGCTGGGTGAAGCGGAAGGCCACAAAAAGACTTTCAAAAATTTTCGAGGGAATGCCTTCCACCCCCTTTGTTTATCCTGAAGATGCACCGGAACAAACAAATGCGCTACGAACGAGACATGCGCGGCTATGGCCGCAACCCGCCAGACCCAAAATGGCCTGATGGTGCGCATGTCTGCGTCCAGTTCGTCCTCAATTATGAGGAAGGCGGCGAGAATTGCGTGTTGCATGGCGACGCGGCGTCCGAGGCCTTTCTCTCCGAGATCGTCGGCGCAGCGCCCTGGCAGGGGCTGCGCCACTGGAACATGGAATCGATCTACGAATATGGCGCGCGAGCGGGCTTCTGGCGCCTCTATCGCATGTTCACCGAGGCCGACGTCCCCGTCACCTGCTACGGCGTCGCCACCGCGCTCGCCCGCTCGCCCGACCAGGTCGCCGCGATGCAGGAGGCCGGCTGGGAGATCGCCTCGCACGGGCTGAAATGGATCGACTACCGCGACTACGCCATCGAGGACGAGCGCCGCCACATGGCGGAGGCGATCAAGCTGCACCGCGAGGTGACCGGCGAGCGGCCGACCGGCTGGTACACCGGCCGCACTTCGGTCAACACGGTGACGCTGGCGGCCGAGGAAGGCGGCTTCGACTATGTCTCAGACACCTATGACGACGAGCTGCCCTACTGGTTCGAGCATGATGGCCGCGCGCAGCTCATCATTCCCTATACGCTCGATGCCAACGACATGCGCTTCGCCACCCCGCAGGGTTTTAACTCCGGCGACCAGTTCTTCGCCTATTTGAAGGACAGTTTCGACACGCTCTATGCCGAGGGCCAGGCCGGCCGGCCCCGCATGATGAACATCGGCCTGCATTGCCGCCTGGTCGGCCGGCCTGGCCGCGCCGCCGCGCTCAAGCGCTTCATCGACTACGTCAAAAGCCACGACAAGGTCTGGCTCGCCCGCCGCATCGACATCGCCCGCCATTGGAAGGAGACGCATCCTTACGTCCCGCAGGCGATCAGGCCATCGAAGATGGACCGCGACGCATTTGTGTCGCAGTTCGGCGGCATATTCGAGCACTCTCCGTGGATCGCCGAGCGCGCCTACGAGCTGGAGCTCGGTCCGGCGCACGACACGGCGGGCGGCCTGCACAACGCTCTCTGCCGAGTCTTCCGGGGGGCGAGCCGGGAGGAGAGGCTCGGCGTGCTCAACGCCCATCCCGACCTCGCCGGCAAGCTTGCGGCGGCGAAACGCCTGACGCCGGAATCGGCGAGGGAACAGGCCTCCGCCGGGCTCGACGCGCTGACCGACGCCGAGCGCGAGCTCTTCTCCAAGCTCAACTCGGCCTATGTCTCGACCTTCGGCTTCCCATTCATCATCGCGGTGAAGGGCAAGACCAAGGAAGAGATACTCGCCGCCTTCGAGACGCGGATCGGCAACGACCGCGCCACCGAGTTCGAGACCGCCTGCAAGCAGGTCGAACGCATCGCGCTGCTGAGGTTGAGGGAAATCCTGCCGTCATGAAAACCGCCCCTTCCAGCCGAAGCTACTATGCGCCGCGAGGCGGCCTGCCGCCGCAGACGGACCTGATCACCGACCGCGCGGTCTTCACCGATGCCTACGCCGTCATCCCGCGGCGAGAGTTCACCGACATCGTGGCGAGCCGCCTGCCGTTCTGGGAGGGCACGCGCGCCTGGGTGATTGCCCGGCCGCTTTCAGGCTTCGCCGAGACCTTCTCGCAATATGTGATGGAGGTGCAGCCGGGTGGCGGCAGCGAACGGCCGGAACCCGACGAGGATGCCGAAGGCGTGCTCTTCGTCGTCGAGGGCGAGGTGACGGTGACAACCGGCGGCGTGTCTCACCAGATGAAGCCTGGCGGCTATGCCTTCCTGCCTCCGGGCTCCAAATGGAGCCTTGCCAACCATGGCAGCTCCGACGCCCGCTTCCATTGGATCCGCAAGACCTATGAGGCGGTCGAGGGCATCGAACGGCCCGAGGCGATTTTCCTCAATGAGAACGACATCGATCCGATCCCGATGCCTGGCACCGAAGGACGCTGGGCGACCACGCGCTTCGTCGATCCGGACGACATCCGCCACGACATGCACGTTACGATCGTCACCTTCGAGCCCGGCGGCGTCATCCCCTTTCCGGAGACGCATGTCATGGAGCACGGGCTTTACGTGCTGGAGGGCAAGGCGGTCTATCGGCTCAACCAGGACTGGGTCGAGGTCGAGGCGGGCGACTTCATGTGGCTGCGTGCCTTCTGCCCGCAGGCCTGCTACGCCGGCGGCCCCGGCCGCTTCCGCTACCTGCTCTACAAGGACGTGAACCGGCACGCCAAGCTTGGGGGCGTTCTGCGCCGATGACCCGCATCGTCACCGCCGTACCCCTTACGCGGGAAAATTTCGCGCCCTTCGGCGACGTCATCGCCGCCGGCGGCGATCACTACCCTATCAACGCTGGCAAGACCGAGCGCTACCACGCGCTCGCCCGCCCCGAGGCCGCCGGCCCGGGCGGCCATGTCCTCATCAGCCTTGCCAAGGCGACGCCCTACGATCTTCCGCTGAAGCTTACGATGGTCGAGCGCCACCCGCTCGGCAGCCAGGCCTTCATGCCGCTGTCGCCGCGTCCCTTCCTGGTCGTCGTCTGCCACGACGAGGACGGCAAGCCGGGGACGCCGCACGCTTTCCTCACCGAGCCCGGCCAGGGCGTGAACTATCCGCGCAACACCTGGCACGGGGTGCTGACGCCGATCGGCGAGCCGCAGGATTTCCTGATTGTCGACCGCGGCGGCGAAGGCGACAATCTCGAAGAGTTCTTCTTCCCCGAGCAATACGAAGTCCGCCTGCCATGACAGACATCTCGCTCATCGACCGGCTGCTCGACGTGGTCGAACAGGACATCGTGCCGAAGACCGCGCAAGGCGTGGCCGAGGGCAACAAGCTGTTCGGCGCGGCGATCCTGCGGAAGTCGGATCGCTCGCTCGTCATCGCCGAGACCAACAACGAGACGGAGAACCCGCTCTGGCACGGCGAGGTGCACTGCCTGAAGCGCTTCTACCAGATGCCGAAGGCCGAGCGCGTCGACACCAAGGATGCTATCTTCCTCGCCACGCATGAGCCCTGCTCGCTCTGCCTGTCGGCGATCACCTGGACCGGCTTCGACAATTTCTATTACCTCTTCAGCCACGAGGATTCGCGCGACAGCTTCGCCATTCCGCACGATTTGAATATCCTGAAGGAGGTCTTCACGCTCGACCCCGGCGGCTATCGCGCCGAGAACGCCTACTGGAAGAGCCACTCGATCCGAAGGCTCGTCCGCGAAATGCCGGAAGCGGAGCGGGCGCGTCTCGAAGCGCGCATCGGGAACATCGCGGCGACCTACGACCGGCTTTCCTCGACCTACCAGTCCGGCAAGGGTGAAAACGATATCCCGCTGAGCTAGCGCCCCTTCCAGACGGGGTCGCGCTTTTCCGCGAAGGCGCGAAAACCTTCCAGATTGTCCTCCGAGCCGTAGAGCATGTCGACGGTGCGGAACTGGCGTCGGGTGATGCGGTTCATCGCATCCTGGAAGTCCATTGCCTCTGCTTCGCGCGCGACTTCCTTGATCGCGGCGAAGACCAGCGGGGGCCCCGACGCGAGCAACCGCGCGATCGCCCAGACGCGGTCCTCGAGCTTTTCCCCGGGCAGCACTTCGTTGACCAGGCCCCAGCGGTGCGCCTCCTGCACATCCATCCAGCGGCCGGTCAAAAGCAGGTCCATTGCGACATGGTAGGGCATGCGCTTCGGCAGCTTCACCGTCGCTGCGTCGGCCAGCGTGCCGGCGCGGATTTCGGGCAGCGCGAAGCTCGAATGGTCGGAGGCGTAGATGAGGTCGCAGGACAGCGCCAGCTCGAAGCCGCCGCCGACCGCCATGCCGTTGACGCAGGCGATCACCGGCTTGTTCATGTCGCGCAATTCCTGCAGCCCGCCGAAGCCGCCGACGCCGTAGTCGCCGTCCACCGCGTCGCCTGCGGCGGCAGCCTTCAGGTCCCATCCGGCGCAGAAGAACTTGTCGCCGGCAGTCTTCACGATGCCGACGCGCAGCTCCGGGTCGTCGCGGAACGCCTTGAAGGTCTCGCCCATAAGCCGCGAGGTCTTCAGATCGATGGCGTTCGCCTTCGGCCGGTCGAGCGTGACTTCGAGGATCGCGCCTTCGCTGCGGGTGGTGATCACATCGGTCATTTTTCAGCTCCGGTTCTTCCCCTCCCCCTTGAGGGGAGGGTGGCCAGCCGCAGGCTGGTCGGGTGGGGTACGTGCGGCAGTGCTCGACGCCTTTGCGGTGCCTTCTGAGGGTACCCCTTCCGACCGCTTCGCGGCCACCTCCCCCTCGTGGGGGGAGGAAACCAGCAGCGCATCGGCCACCCAGGCGCCCTTGCCCTCGGCGCAGACGATGAGCGGATTGATGTCCAGCTCGGCCAGCGCATCGGCATTGGCGAGCGCAAAGTCGGAAATCTTGAGGATCGCGTCGATCGCGGCAGTGAGATCGGCCTTCGGCCGCCCCCGGAACCCGTCGAGCAGCGGGAACAGCTTCAGCCCGCGCAATGCGGCTTCGACCTCGTCGCCGCTCGCCGGCAGCAGCAGCGTCGCGCTGTCCTTCAGAAGCTCGACCAGCACGCCGCCTGAGCCGACCGTCATCACCGGCCCGAACAGGGGATCGCGCGTGATGCCGACGATGAGTTCGGCAACGCCGCCCTCCACCATGCGCTCGACATAGAGGCCGCAGCCAAGCCCGGCGAGCTGTTCGGCCGCTGCACGGACGGAAGCTTCGTCGCGCAGATTGAGCTTCACCGCGCCTGCTTCCGATTTGTGCGCCACGCCGAGCGCCTTGAGCGCGACCGGGAAGCCGAGGGCGGAAGCTGCTGCAACAGCCTCGTCGGTGATTGCGGCGCGACGGCCCGGCGGGACGGAAAGCCCGGCGGCGGCGAGCATCGCTTTCGCCGAGGCTTCGTCGAAGGCGCCAGAATCCCCCTCCCCCTTGCGGGGAGGGGTTAGGGGTAGGGGTATCTTGGCAGCCTTGGCACCATCCCCCCCACCCGCGCCCACTTCGTGGCCGCGACCTCCCCTCAAGGGGGAGGTTGAAGGTCGCCTCCACGCCTCCCCCACAAACGCACCCGCCGTCGCCGCATCCATCGCTTCCGCGATGCCCAGGATCGGCACGATGCCGCGTCGCAGCAACTCCTCCGCATGCCCCTCAGGCAAATTCTCGCTCATCGAGGCGACGATCGCGCCCTTGGCGGCATTGGCCTTCAGCGCCTTCTCGAAAGCGTTGACCGTAAACCACCAGTCCGCATCCGAGCAGCGGTCGGTGCGCGGGAAATCCAGCACCAGCATGTTGAGGCCGAAGCCGCCCGACACCAGCGCCGTGAAGGTCGCCGTCAGCGCCTCCTCCTTGCCCCAGATGTAAGTGTTGTAGTCGAGCGGATTGGCGACGGCGACCAGCGGCCCCAGCGTCGCCTCGACCCGCCTGCGGTGCTCGTCCGCCAGGGCGGGGAAGAACACGGGACGCCCCTCGGCCGTATCCGCCATCACTGAAGCCTCGCCGCCGGAGCAGCTCATGGACGAGAGCGAGTAGTCCCGCAGCGGTCCTGCCACATGGAACAGCTTCAGCGTCTCGAGAAAGGACGGAATCGTATCGACGCGCGGAATGCCGAGACGCTTCAAGAAAGCGTCCGAGGCAGCATCCGAACCGGCGAGCGACGCCGTATGCGAGACGGCCCCTGCCCTCGCCTGCTCGGACCGGCCGACCTTCATCGCGACGATCGGCTTCTTCAATTCCCGCGCGCGCGCCGCCAGCCGCTCGAAGCCGGCGACCGAATCAAAACCCTCGATGTGCAGGCCGAGCGAAGAGACGCGCGGATCCTCGATCAGCCCGAGCGCCATCTCGGAGATGCCCGTCTGCGCCTGGTTGCCGGCCGTCATCAGGAAGGAGAGCGGCAGGCCGCGCGTCTGCATGGTCAGGTTGCAGGCGATGTTGGAGGACTGCGTGATGATCGCAGCGCCCGTCTCGCCTTGCTTCAGGCGTCGTCCGCCATGCTGGTCCGGCCAGAGCAGCGCGCCGTCGGCATAGTTGATCAGGCCGTAGCAGTTCGGCCCGATGACCGGCATGTCGCCGGCCGCGTCGAGCAACGCGTCCTGCAGCTGTGATCCGTCCGCGTCGTAGTGCGCCGTCTCGCGAAACCCGGCGGCAAAGCAGATTGCGCCGCCCGCCCCGCGCTTGCGCAGCGCCTTCAGCATGTCGATGGTGAGGTTGCGATTGACGCCGATGAAGGTGGCGTCCGGCGCGCCCGGCAGGTCGGCGATCGAGCGGAAGGCGCGCACGCCCGCCACCTCGTCCTTCTCGTGATGCACCGGCCAGATGTTCCCGGCAAAGCCCATCTTGAGGCTTTGCCTGATGACGTTGGGCGTGAAGAAGCCGCCGCCCACGACGGCGATTGATTTCGGCCGCAAAAGGCGGTCGAGGCGGCTCATCCGCCGACAGCCCTGAGCAGCGCGCGGCTGATGATATGGCGCTGGATCTCAGATGTGCCTTCCCAGATGCGCTCGACGCGGGCGTCGCGCCAGATGCGCTCCAGCGGCAGGTCGTCCATCAAGCCCATGCCGCCATGGATCTGGATCGCCTCGTCGGCGATGAAGGCGAGCATCTCGGTGGCCTTCAGCTTGGCCATCGCCATGTCCTGGTCGGTCACCGTGCCCTGGTCGTATTTCCAGCCGGCCTCGAGGATCATCAGCTCGGCGGCCTTGAGCTCCGTCGCCATGTCGGCAAGCTTGAAGGACACGCCCTGGAACTTGCCTATCTGCTGGCCGAACTGTTCTCGGCTCGCCGCGTAGTCGATGGCGTGCCCGAGCGCGCGCTCCGCACGGCCAAGGCAGGTTGCGCCAACCTGCAGGCGCGTCGCGCCGAGCCAGCTGTTCGCGACCTCGAAACCCCTGTGCACCTCGCCGAGGATCTGGCTTGCAGGCACGCGGCAATCGTCGAACTCCAGCACCGAGTTGGTGTAGCCGCGATGCGAAACGTTGCGGTAGCCGTCGCGCACGGTGAAGCCGGGCATGCCCTTGTCGACGAAGAAGGCGGTGATCTTCTTGCGTTTGCCGCGCGGGCTCTCCTCCTCGCCCGACGCCATGAAGACGATGACGAAATCGGCGACGTCGGCATGGCTGATGAAATGCTTGGTGCCGTTCAGCACCCAGTCGCCGCCGTCCTCAACGGCGGAGGCCTTCATGCCGCGCAGGTCGGAGCCTGCGCCGGGTTCGGTCATGGCGAGGCAGTCGGACTTCTCGCCGCGGATGCAGGGGAACAGATATTTCTCGCGCTGCTCCGGCGTGCCGGCGAGCAGGATGTTCGAGGGACGCGCGACGCAGGTCCAGTGCAGCGCGTAGTTGGCGCGGCCAAGCTCCTTCTCGTAGAGCAGCCATGTCACGGTATCGAGACCGGCGCCGCCGACATCCGCCGGCATGTTGGCGGCATAAAGCCCCGCCTCGATCGCCTTCGCCTTCAACTCGGCGACGAGGTCGGGCCTGAGAACGCCGCTGCGCTCGACCTCCTGCTCATGCGGATAGAGCTCGTTCTCCACGAAGGCGCGCGTCGTCTCGACGATGAGCTTCTGTTCTTCCGACAGGCCGAAATCCATTAGGAGACCTCCTCCAGGATCGCCGATACGCAGTTCCAAGCCGCCCCCTCCACCACGCTTCGCGTGGTCCCCCTCCCCCGCTTCGCAGGGGAGGAACCAGCTGCGATGCCGTACGCGACCCGGATCCTCCCCCGTTCACGGGGGAGGAGGACCACGAAGTGGTGGAGGGGGCGGAAACCAGTCACCATCACTTCCTTTGTGCCTTCTTCGGCTTCTCCGCCTTTGCCTTGGCCGCCGACTTCGCAACCTTGGACTTCAGCTCCGGCTTCTTCTTCGACGCCAGCCTGGAAAGCTGCTTCGTATAATCGTTGTACAGTTCGCCGGCGCCCCAGCCCTTGCCCTTATTCTGCCGGCCGAGCGCTTCCATGATCGCGACCAGATTGTCGTCGCGGATTTTCTCCAGCTCGCGGATCGACCATTTGCCGGATTGTTCGTCCGACTGGCCGGCGATCAGGTCGACCAGCTCGTCGTTGAATTCCGGCACGTCCATCAGCTTGGTCCACGGCCATTTCAGGCACGGTCCGAACTGCGCCATGAAGTGGCGCATGCCGGCCTCGCCGCCGGCCACGCGATAGACCTGGAACATGCCCATCTGCGCCCAGCGGATGCCGAACGAGTAGCGCATGATGTCATCGAATTCCTCGACGGTGCAGATGCCGTCCTTGATCAGCCACAGCGCCTCGCGCCAGGCCGCCTCCAGGATGCGGTCGCCGACGAAAGCCTCGATCTCCTTGCGGATGACCACCGGCTTCATGCCGATCGAGGCGTAGATCTCCCTGGCGACCTCGACAGCCTCCGGAAAAGTCTGCTTGCCCGCGACCACCTCGACCAGCGGCAGCAGGTAGACAGGGTTGAACGGATGGCCGACGACCAGCCGCTCCGGGTGCTTCTTCATCGCCACCTGCATGTCGGAGGGCAGGATGCCCGACGTCGACGAGCCGACGATTGCGTTGGCCGGCGCATGGCTGTCGATCTCGGCCAGCACCTTGTGCTTCAGGTCGAGCCGCTCCGGCACGCTCTCCTGGATGAAGTCGGCGTCCGCCACCGCCTCGGCGATGGTCTTGGCGAAGGTCAGCTTGCCTTCCTTGGGCAGGCCATCCGGCAGCATCTTCTTGTAGGCCCGCCGCGCGCCCTTCATGACCTCGCCGACCTTGCGGCTGGCTTCCGGGTCCGGATCGTAGATCGCGACGTCGATGCCGTTGAGCAGCAGCCGGGCCACCCAGCCCGCTCCGATCACGCCGCCGCCGATACAGGCCGCCTTGGTGATGGTCATGTTATCCTTTTCCTCTTCTATTCACGTCCGCCCCCTCCACCACGCTTCGCAGGGGAGGAACAGGAAGCGCCGACGCCTCTGATCCTCCCCCGTTTACGCGGGAGGGGGACCGGCGAAGCCGGTGGAGGGGGCGGAACCCAACTGCGTTCCTTACCCCGCCACCGGCGCCCTTTTCACCAACCCCAGCTTCTTGCGCACTTCCTCCGGGCCGATCACCCGCGCGCCGAGATTCTCGACAATGGCGACCGCCCGGTCGACGAGCTGCGCGTTGGTTGCGAGCACGCCCTTGTCGAGCCACAGATTGTCCTCCAGCCCGACGCGGACATTGCCGCCGGCAAGCACGGCGGCTGCCGCGTAGGCCATCTGGTTGCGGCCGAGCGAAAACGCGGAAAAAGTCCATTCCGGCGGCACGTTGTTCACCATCGCCATGAAGGTGTTGAGGTCGTCCGGCGCGCCCCAGGGCACGCCCATGCAGAGCTGCACCAGCGCGTCGGGCTTCAGCACGCCCTCGGTCACGAGCTGCTTGGCGAACCACAGATGCCCTGTGTCGAAGGCCTCGATCTCCGGCTTCACGCCCATCGCGGTCATCATGCCGCCCATGGCGCGCAGCATGCCCGGCGTGTTGGTCATCACATAGTCGGCTTCGTTGAAGTTCATCGTGCCGCAGTCGAGCGTGCAGATCTCCGGCAGGCATTGCCGCACATGCTCGACGCGGTCGGTGGCGCCACCCATGTCTGTGCCCTGCTCTCTCAGCGGCAGCGGGCTCTCGACCGGACCGAACACCATGTCGCCGCCCATGCCGGCGGTGAGGTTCAGCACAACGTCGACATCGGCCGCGCGGATGCGCTCGGTCACCTCACGGTAGAGCGAGACGTCGCGGCGCGGCTTGCCTGTCTCCGGGTCGCGCACATGGCAGTGCACGATCGCAGCACCCGCCTTGGCGGCATCGATCGCGGAGTCGGCGATCTGCTTGGGCGAGCGCGGCACGTGCGGGCTGCGGTCCTGCGTACCGCCCGATCCGGTGACGGCACAGGTGATGAAGACCTCGCGGTTCATGGCAAGCGGCATGTCTCTCTCCCTCTATAAGCCGATCTTGCAGCGGCTTGCGGCGGCTTGCTTTGCGTTTTACGAATAGACCATGACAAAAAGCGAACGGCGCGGCGTCTTCCAGGCAGAGCGAACGCCGCTCGACGTAACGTTTCTGGTCTTCTCCGGTGCCTCGATCATGTGCGTGGCTTCAGCCATCGATCCTCTGCGCGCCGCCAACCGCATCGCCGGCGAGGAATTGTTCCGCTATCGGCTCGTCTCGGTGAGCGGCGAGCCGGCGATCACGACCTGCGGCCTGCCCGTCGCCGTGAGCGGCCGGTTCGATCCCGCCGCCGGGACCGACATGATCGTGGTCGTCGCCGGCTTCGGCACGCAGGGCTATGCGACGGCAGCGTTCCTGCAGGGCCTGCGCCGGGCGGCGCGCTCGGCGCGAGCCTGCGGCGGCGTCGAGGCCGGCACTTGGCTCGTCGCGCGGGCCGGGCTGCTGGAGGGCCGCGCGGCGACCACCCATTGGGAGGACATGGAGGATTTCGCGGCCACCTTCCCCGGCACCGACGTGAGGCCGGACCGCTACGTCATCGACGGACCGGTCTTCACCACCGGCGGCGCCTCGCCGACCTTCGACCTGATGCTGCACCTCGTCCGCTCGCGGCTCGGCATGGCCGTGGCGCTCGATGTCGCCAGCGTCTTCATCTACGACCAGTCGCGCGCCGCAACCGACGCGCAGCCCCTGGTCTCACTCGGCCGGCTGGACGGCTACGACCCGCGGCTGGCGCAGGCTATCCGGTTGATGGAAGCACATGTCGACCGGCCGCTCGGCATCGACGCGATTGCCAAGCGAACCGGCGTCACCACGCGTACGCTGGAAGGCATCTTCCGCAGGTCGATCGGCGAGACGCCGGGCGCCTATTATCTCAGGCTGAGGCTGACCGCCGCGCGCAAGCTTGTCGTCGACACCCGCGTCTCCATGACAGATATCGCTGCCCGCACCGGCTTCTCGTCGGCGGCGGCTTTCTCGCGGGCGTTTTCGCGAAGCTTCGGCAATCCGCCAACCGCACTGCGCGGCGGCTAGGCGCGGCGGCGTTCCGGCTGGCCAGGCTCGATGATGGCCCGCATCGTGTCGGCGAGCCGGCGCTCGAGCCGCTTCGTCACGGCTGCGTCCCACTCCGGCGCCGCATCGTCATCGCTGGCCGGCGGCATCGCCATCAGCCTGTCGATGATCGACGCCGATTCATCGATTCGATCGAGCAGCGCTCCGACCTGCGCGTCGAAGCCGCTCTGCGGATGGCTATTCGTGCGGTTCGTTCCCATGTCGCTAATATAACCGTCGTTCATGACGGCCAGAAGGCAAACACATGTCGAACCGACGACAGTTTCATTACGGCCGTTGCGACAGACTTCGTCCGAGGGGAACGGCTTTGCCGGCTTGCCCTACACGTAGCGGTTGACGATGTTCTCCAAGAATTCCTGGCGGCCGGATTTCGGCTGCGGCTCGATCGTCTTCTTCACAACGCGGTCGGCGATCTCCTCCAGCGAACGCTTGCCGGAGAGCATGGCGCGACCTTCCGCCGTGCGCCAGCCGGCGTAGCGTTCCTCGAGCGGGCCGGAGAGCGCCTTGTCCTCGATCATCTTCGCCGCAGCCTTCAGCCCCCGCGCGCAGCAGTCCATCGCGCCGACATGAGCGATCAGCAGATCCTGCGGGTCGATCGACTGGCGCCGGATCTTGGCGTCGAAGTTGGTGCCGCCCGTCTTGAAGCCGCCGGCCTGCAGCACGTAGTAGTAGGCGAGCGCCATCTCCGGCACGTTGTTGGGGAACTGGTCGGTATCCCAGCCGGACTGGTAGTCGTTGCGGTTCATGTCGATCGAGCCGAAGATTCCGAGCGCGCCTGCGAGCGCCAACTCGTGCTCGAAGGAGTGGCCGGCGAGGATGGCGTGGCCCTGCTCGATGTTGACCTTCACCTCCTTCTCCAGCCCGAAGTCCTTGAGGAAACCGTAGACGGTCGCGACATCGTAGTCGTACTGGTGCTTGGTCGGTTCCTGCGGCTTCGGCTCGATCAGGATCGTGCCCTTGAAGCCGATCTTCTTCTTGTAGTCGACGACCAGCGACAGGAAACGCCCGGCCTGCTCGCGCTCGCGCTTGAGGTCGGTGTTGAGCAGCGTCTCATAGCCCTCGCGACCGCCCCAAAGCACATAGTTCTCGCCGCCGAGGCGCTTGGTGACGTCCAGGCACGACTTCACCGTCGCAGCCGCATAGGCGAAGACATCCGGATCGGGATTGGTCGCCGCGCCGGCCATGAAGCGGCGGTGCGAGAAGAGGTTGGCCGTGCCCCAGAGCAGCTTTACGCCCGTCTGCTTCTGCTTCGTGGCGAAATAGTCGGCGATCTCGTCCAGCCGGGCCGCGCTCTCTGCGAAAGTCTTGCCTTCGGGGCGCACGTCGGCATCGTGGAAGCAGTAGTAGGGCACGTCGAGCAGCGTGAACATCTCGAAGGCGACGTCGGCCTTGAGCTTCGCCAGTTCCATCGTGTCGCCGAACCAGGGCCGTTCGAAGGTCTGGCCGCCGAACGGGTCGCCGCCCGGCCAGGCGAAGGAATGCCAGTAGGCGACGGCGAAGCGCAGATGATCCTCCAGCCGCTTGCCGGCCACCACCTCGTCCTTGTTGTAGAAGCGGTAGGCGAGTGGATTGGTGCTGTCCGGGCCCTCGTATTTGACCTTCTTGACGTCGCCGAAAAAGCCGGTGGGCATCACGAAACTCCTTTGATGGCGGGATAGAGCGCGCGGTAGCGTTTGTAGGATTCCGAATAGGCACCGGCGAGGCTGGCTTCGGGCTCGACCGTCTCCTCGGTCGCCGGCGCGGTGCAGACCGCCAGGGGATCGGCCTTCTCGGCTGCGATGAGGCCGAGGCGCGCCGCCCCGAAAGCCGCGCCGAAATCGCCGTCGGCCGGGATGTCCACCGGCATGTCGAGCGCCGTGGCCAGCGACTTCAGCCAGTAGCGCGAGCGCGAGCCGCCCCCAATTGCCGTGACGCGCGTCAGCTCCGTACCCGCGGCGCGCAGCGCTTCCAGGCTGTCGCGGAATGCGAAGGCGACGCCTTCCAGCACTGCCTGCGTCAGCGTCGCGCGGTCGGCCTCGTGGCCGAGCCCGGTGAAGGAGCCGCGGATCGCGGCATCGTTGTGCGGCGTGCGCTCGCCTGAAAGATAGGGCAGGAAGGTGACGCCGGTCGGCTTCCTGAGGTCATGACCAAGCTCGGCGGTCAGGTCGCCGGCGCTCTTGCCCGATATGCTGGATAGCCAGTTGATCGAGTCGGTCGCCGACAGGATGACGCCCATCTGGTGCCAGGTGTTCGGCAGCGCATGACAGAACGTGTGCACCGCGCTTTCGGGATTTGGCAGGTAGGAACCGTTTGCGGCAAACAGCACGCCCGACGTGCCGAGCGAGGCGAAGGCCTGTCCGGGCTTCACCGTGCCCATGCCGCAGGCCGACGCCGCATTGTCCCCTGCCCCGCCGGCGACGGGGACGCCTGCTCGCAGACCCCATTTCGAGGCGAGTTCGGCCCGCAAGGCTCCGGCCGGCTCGGTGCCCTCGACCAGGCGCGGCATCTGGCTTTCGCCGAGGTCGGTGGCGGCGAGCAACTCGCCCGACCAGCCGCGCTTCTCGACATCAAGCCAGGATGTCCCGGCCGAGTCCGACATCTCCGACATGTGCTCTCCGGTCAGCCACAGCCGCAGGTAATCCTTCGGCAGCAGCACATTCGCGACCTTCGCGAACACGTCCGGCTCGTTGTTCTTCACCCAGGCGAGCTTCGGCGCGGTGAAGCCGGGGAACACGATGTTGCCGGTGATCTTGCGGAAACGCGGGTCCGCGTCGAGCTTGGCCGCTTCGGCATGGCTGCGGGTATCGTTCCACATGATGCAGGGCCGCAGCACCTTGTCGGCGGCATCGACCAGCGTCGCTCCATGCATGTGGCCGGAAAGGCCGATGCCCCTCACGGCGGCAAGCGCCGCCCCGTGCTTCGCCTTCAGATCGTCGAGCGCCTTCTCGGTCGCCGCGATCCAGTCGGCCGGATCTTGCTCGGACCAGCCGGGATGAGGACGCGAGAGTTCGACGGACGCGCTGGCCGAGGCGACTGCCGCCTGGTTGGAATCGATGAGAAGCGCCTTGACGCTCGACGTGCCGAGATCGATGCCGAGATACATGCCGCTCCTCCCGGCCGTTTATCCGGCCGTTCTATGGTCCGCCGATCGGGGACCGCGCTTCCTCCGGACAAATCCTACAGCGCAAAATCCCACGGTGCGCAACTGGCCAAGCCAGATTTTTTTCGTGTTTCGCAAAAAATCAGACGGATTGATACGTAGGGCCGCGCCGGTCCCGTCGGCGCCGGAAAGCAGGAGACTAGCTTGTCCTTTTCGGCACCAACACCTCCGCCTCAGTTGCCCGAGCGCACGGCGACGGTGGCGATGCCGGCGCCGACGAGCAGCGAGCCGCCAGCGCGATTGAAGATGCGGATTGCGCGCGGATTGCGCACCATGTCCCTGGCGCGCGCGGCGACCAGCGCATAGCCAAAGGCATTGGCGAAGGCGAGCGCCAGGAACGTCGCCTCGAAGATCGCCATCTGCGTCCAGAAATCGGCATGGCGGTCGAGGAACTGCGGCAGGAAGGCGACGAAGAAGGTGATGCTCTTCGGGTTGAGCGCGGTGACCAGCCAGGCATGGGCCATCATCTTGGCCGAGGAAACAGCATCCGTGCGCGGCTCGGCGCTGAGCGCGCCGCCGGCGCGGAAAAGTTTGATGCCGAGATAGATGAGGTAGGCCGCTCCGATCCATTTCAGCGCGGTGAAGACGGTGGCGGACGCCGCGAGCAGCGCGCCGATGCCGAGCATGGAGAGCGTCATGGCGGTGAAGTCGCCGAGCGCCACCCCGACGGCCATCGGCAGCGCGGTGCGCCAGCCCTGCCCCAAGGCGTAGGAAACGACGAGCAGAATGGTCGGCCCCGGTATCACGAGGAGGATGCTGGAGGCGGCGACGAAAGCAAGCCAGGTTTCGAAGGACATGGAAGCACTCCTCTCCTGGGCGATGATAAGCCCTTCCGGCGGGGTGTTTGTAAAGTATCCTGATCTTTCGCAGCAATCGATGCAGGGGTATCAGGCCCGGTCGAGATATTCCTTCGCGATCTCCTTCATCCGAGCCTCGCCGAAGCTCGCCCCATGGCCGCCATGAACGATGCGGACCGGCAGGTCGAGAAGCCTGCGCATGGTGTCGCGGTAGTCGTCCCTGTCGGAGCACCACATGTCGTCGATCAGCGTGTCGTCATAGACCGCGTCGCCGGCAAACAGCAGCCCGTCACGCTCGTCGTAGAGGCCGATGCAGCCGAAGGAATGGCCGGGCAGCTCGAGCACCGTGAAGATGCGGTCGCCGGTGTCGATGCGGTCGCCTTCTTCCAGGATGCGGGTGAGCGGCGCGGGCCGGATACGGTAGTCCCCTGCCCGCCAGCCGGCGGAAGGCAGGCGCGTCACCGGCTCGGCCAGCGCGCGGAACTCGTCGGCGAAGGTCCAGCGGTCGTCCATCGTCGCGAAAGCCTCGGCCTCCCGGCGCGGGCCGGCCCGCTCGGCGAACTCGAAAAGCGAGCCGACATGGTCGGCATGGATGTGGGTGGCGACGGCCAGCACCGGCTTGCCGTGCGTCAGGCCGAGCATCGGCGTGAGCGGCGCGAGCCCCATGCCGGCGTCAATGACGAGGTCGAGATCGCGGCCTTTGAGGTGATAGAAATTCGCCCTGAAGTAGTCGTTCAGGAACGGTTCGGTATATGCGGCGAGGTCCGCTCCAAGTTTCGAATCTGGCGAGGTTCTCGAGAACCATGGCTGGCCTGCTGGTAATAGTGCCGGCTGCAAGCTCGATCTCCTCGAAGCGATGTCAGCCGGATAGGGACAGGAAACGCTGCACCGGACAAGTGCCGGGTCGCGTCAATGAGCGCCGATCAGCGCGCCCAGCATATGGGCGAGGCTGGTGTCGGCCCCGAGCACGAACGCGCTCGCAATGAAGGCCGCGACGAACAGCGCAAGGTCGGTCTTCAATGTGTGGCTCATGGATGCCCCTCTATGTCTCAGCTGCAGCGAAGTAGCCGTCCGTTCGGGGAGAGATTGTGACGGCGGCATGGCGTTTTCGTGCAGTGCTCGCCGGCGCGCGTCGGCGTTGCCCAAAAGCCACGGCGCGGCGCCTTGGCGGCCAAGGCTTTCACTTTTCGTCAACCATGAATCGCTAAAATGCTGGATAGCTCCGGCACTCACGCCCGAGCGCGTCGCCGAGTGGAACTGTGCCCGTGTCTAAGCTCGCCTCCAAGCCGCCCGCACCGCAGCAACTCCCTGAACCAATCTCGCGCCGTGCCGCGCTTCTCGGCCTCGGGTCGACGGCGCTCCTCGCCGGCTGCTCGCAGTCGCTGGACATGGCGGCGCTCGAGGTCCCCGCCTACCGGGTCGACGACATGACGACCGGCTCGATCCGGCCGAAGATCAGCGTCGATCGCCAGGTGACGTCGCCCGAGCTGATGTATGCCTCGTTCACCGACGAGAATTTCACCCTGCCCGAGGTGCCGTTCAAGAAGATCGAGCCGAAATGGCGCCGCCAGGTGGTGGTCGATCCGACCGGCGAGGCGCCCGGCACCATCGTGGTCAAGCTGCAGGAACGCTTCCTCTATTACGTGCAGCCGGGCGGCGACGCGCTGCGCTATGGCGTCGGCATCGGCAAGGACGGTTTCATCTGGTCCGGCCGGGCCAATATCCAGTACGGCAAGAAATGGCCGACCTGGACGCCGCCGGAAGAGATGATCGCCCGCAAGCCGGAAGTGGCGAAATGGCGCGGCGGCCAGCCCGGCGGGCTGGAGAACCCGCTCGGCGCGCGCGCGCTCTACATCTTCAAGGACGGTCAGGATACGGGCTTCCGCGTGCACGGCTCGCCGGAATGGTGGACCATCGGCCAGGCCATGTCGTCGGGCTGCGTGCGCATGATCAACCAGGACGTCATCGACCTCTACAACCGCGTGAACGGCAAGACGCCGATCGTGGTGGCGTAATGCCGACACCCCACTTCCCCCTTGAGGGGAGGTCGGCGAGCAAAGCGAGCCGGGTGGGGTATCCGGAGGTAGCGCTCGGCGTTCGTCTTCATCGTCGAATCCCACGCGAGGCTACCCCACCCGTCCAACCGCCTGCGGCGGTTGTCCACCCCTGCCGGGTCCCCGCTGCTAAAGCAGCGTCCCGGCGTTCGCCGGCCTTTCGCCATGCCACCGGCATGGCGAATTCGCGTTCCGCGAACCGGCTGCTCACCCCACGCAAGGGGGAGGGAAGCCTGCGCGCTTCATCGTTGCCACGCCCTGCTTTCGCAGTCTGGCCTTTGTCAAAGAACGCTGCTCGCCACGGGAGCAGAAGTCGGGAAGCGGGGCGCAGGCCCAAGCCTCTCAAATTTTTAATACGTGGCCCGGTTCCCCGCGCCCCGCCGGCGTTCTTGCCCCGATGGAGGACACGGCCGTTGCCGTTGGTCTCCGCCGGGGCCCGGACCTGGGGGTTCATCACCCAGCCGCGCCACCGAAGCGCGACCGATCCGGCGCCGCCGCCCTCCCCTGATACCCGGTGCGCACCAGGTTCCCGCGAGGGCGATGCCGGGGATTATGATCCAGCTGCGATGGACGTGAATAAAGTAGGCAAATATTCCTGCCATTCCCTGACAAGAATACGCGAGCAAACGTCATTCCGGGGCCGTTTCGCGACCCCGGAAGTGCCAAAGGCGGGATAGGCTTTGCGCTGCCCCTCACCTGCCTGCCGGCATCCTCTCCCCGTAGAGTGACGGGGAGAGGAAAGACGCGTTCACCCGTTAGCGACAACCAAGGCCCGTTCCAGCTTGGCGAGGCCTTCGTCGAGATGTGCATCGGAGATGGTGAGCGGCATCAGGATGCGGATCGTGTTGGCGTGCACGCCGCAGGAGAGCAGCACGAGACCCTCGCCGAGTGCTGCGGTGGTGACGCGCCTGGTGGCGTCGGCGTCGGGCTCCTCGCCGCCGCGCGCCTTGACCACGTCGAAGGCGACCATGGCGCCCGGACCGCGGATCGACGACATGGCGACCGTATCGTTGCGCTGGGCGATGCGCTTGAGCTCGCCCTTGATCTTCTGGCCGAGCGTGTCGGCGCGCTCGACCAGCTTCTCCTCTGCGATCACGTCGAGCACGGCGAGCGCCGCCGCGCAGGCCAGCGGGCTGCCGGCGTAGGTGCCGCCGAGACCGCCGGGCTCCGGCGCGTCCATGACAACCGCCCTGCCGACGACGCCCGACAGCGGGAAGCCGCCCGCCAGCGACTTGGCGATGGTGATGATGTCGGGCTCGACGCCGGAATGCTCGATGCCGAACATCTTTCCGGTGCGCGCGAAGCCGGTCTGGACCTCGTCGGCGATCAGGAGGATGCCGTGCTGGTCGCAGATCCGGCGCAGGCCTTCGAGCAGCTCGGTCGGCGCCGGATGGAAGCCGCCCTCGCCCTGCACCGGCTCGATGATGATGGCCGCAACGTTGACCGGGTCGACGTCGGCGCGGAAGAGATAGTCGATGGCGCGCAGCGAATCCGCGACCGTGACGCCGAACTGCGGCACCGGGAACGGCACGTGCCAGATGCCGCCCGGCATCGGCCCGAACTTCTTCTTGTAGGGCGCGACCTTGCCGGTGAGCGCGGAGCCGAGCAGCGTACGGCCATGGAAGGCGCCGGAGAAGGCGATGACGTTGGTGCGGCCGGTGGAGGCGCGGGCGATCTTGATCGCGTTCTCGACGGCTTCCGCGCCGGTGGAGAAGAGGATCGACTTCGCCTCGCCGGAGAATGGCGCGATCTCGTTCAGCCGTTCGCAGAGCTCGATATAGGGCTCGTAGGGCACGATCTGGAAGGCGGTGTGGGTGAAGGCGTCGAGCTGCTTCTTCACCGCGGCTATCACCCTCGGGTGGCGGTGCCCGGTGTTGAGGACGGCGATGCCGCCGGCGAAGTCGATGAAGCGCTTGCCGTCGCGGTCCCACAACTCGGAGCCCTCGGCGCGTTCGGCGAAGACCGGATAGGCGGTGGCGACCCCGCGCGGGATGGCCGCGTTCCTGCGGGCCTGGAGCGCTGCGTTCGTGGACATGAAGACCCCTCTTATGAATACGAATACACCATCCTACAGGGACAGGCAGGCGAGCGATACGGCCAGAAGCAGCGAGAACAGAGAGGCAGCCGGCGTCAGGTGTCCTCGCGATCCTTCGCCCGCTCCTCGCGCTGGTGCTCCCGCTCTTCGCGCTGGTGCTCGCGCTCCTCCCGCTGGCGTTGCAGCGCGTCGCTGAAGGCGGCGGCCAGGATGCCGGTCGGCATCGCGATCAGCCCGATGCCGGTGATGGCGGTGACGCCCGCCAGCAGCCTGCCGAGGACGGTGTGCGGGACGGCATCGCCGTAGCCCACCGTCGTGAGCGTCGCGATCGACCACCACATGGCCCGCGGGATCGAGCCGAAATCGTCGGGCTGGCTCCCGCCCTCGACCATGTAGAGCAAGGTCGAGGAGACCAGCAGCAGCAGGCCGGCGACGACCACGCTCATCGCCAGCTCGTAGCGGCGCGAATAGACGGCGCGGCTGATGGCGTTGAGCGCGGAGGAATAGCGGCCGAGCTTGGCGAGGGTAATGATGCGCAGAAGTCGGACCAGGCGCAGCACGGCGCCCTCCGCACCGACAAGCGTCACGAACAGGCTGATGAGCACGAGCAAGTCGATGAGCGAAGGCAGGGTGAGCGCGTAGCGCAGCCGTCCGGAGAAGCTCGGCCCGTAGTCCGGATTCTCGGCGGCGATCCAGATGCGCGCCGCATATTCGGCCAGGAAGATCAGTGCGAAGACGATCTCGGCGGCGCGGAAGAGCGCCTCGTGGCCGCTGTAGACCATCGGCTCGCTCTGCAGGACGGCGACGCCGACGGCAAGCAGGATGGCAAGCGCGACCAGGCGGTTGAGGGGCGACAGGCCGCGCCTGTGCCATGCGGGCGGGTGAAGGTTGACGTAGAGCCAGCGGCGCCAGCTTCGATGTTCGCGCATGGGCAGGACCCCAGCGGAGGCGGTTCGGTGCCTCCGCTCGCCGGAGCGTAAGGCAAAGCGGGGATGTCAGCCAAATGGTTTTGGCGAGGCCGCACGCATGGGCGCCCGGCCGCCCCCTCCACCATGCTTCGCATGGTCCCCCTCCCCCGCTTTGCGGGGGAGGAAACAAGCTCACACGAACGGCTGGGCGACGTCGTACTTTTTCGGCACGAGGCGCTGGAGATAGGCCATGCCCTTGTCGGTCAGGCCGGTGCCTTCGGCGGTGATGAAATCTTCGGGCATGTGGCGGGTCTTGGCGGCGACGTTCTTGAGCGGCACGATCTTCAGAACGGTCTTCTGACCGTCATACTGGAGCGCGACCGAGCCGCCGCCCTGCGCCGCCGCCTCGACGGCATGGACGCCGGCGTCGAAGGCTTCCTGGCTGTCCGTCTTGTTGATCGCGCCGATATAGCCGCGCGGCATGTAGCCCAGCGCGTCGACGCGGGCGCGCTTGCCCGGCAGCCCTTCGGCGAGCGCCGTCTCGAAGGCGCGGTTGAGGTCGCTGCCCGACAGCTTGACGTTGCCGTGCGCATCGCGCTCGACCTTGTCGGGACCGACGATGCTTTCCACCAGCGACGTGCCCTCGGCGGTCTGCACGCCTTCCGAGACGGCGACGATGCAGCGCTTGTGCCTGTCGAGCTTGGCCTTCACGTCGTCGAGGAACTGCTTCACGGAGAAGGCGCGCTCGGGCACGTAGATGAGATGCGGGCCGCTCTCTTCGTCGAGGCGCCAGGCGGCCGACGCCGCGGTGAGGAAGCCAGCATGCCGGCCCATGACGATCCCGACATAGACGCCGGGCAGCGCGCGGAAGTCGAGATCGACGGAGAGGAAGGCGCCGGCGACGAATTCGGCCGCCGAGATGAAGCCCGGCGTGTGGTCGTTCTCCATCAGGTCGTTGTCGATGGTCTTCGGCGCATGCACGAAGGCGATCGAGCCGCCCGAGGCGTCGGTGAGGATCTGCTGGGTGCCCGACGTGTCGTTGCCGCCGATATAGATGAAGGCCTGCGCGTCGACCTTCTTCAGGCCCTTCAGCACCAGGTCGCAATAGGCGGCGTCCGGCTTATCGCGGGTCGAGCCCAGGCCCGAGGACGGCGTGCCGCCGAACAGGCGCAGCTGCGCCTCGGAGAGATCGGAGAGCGTGACGAAATCGCCGTCGCGCACGCCGCGCACGCCGTAGCGCGAGCCGAGCACCTTCGCCCCCGGATAGCGCTTCAGGATTTCGAGCGTGGCGCCCGCCACCGTCTGGTTGATCACCGCGGTGGGGCCGCCGCCCTGTGCGATCACGAACGTCTCTGCCATGTCGAAAATCTCCGAAAACTCTGCCCCTGGGGCACACATGCCCGACCTTGGCGGGCAGCGCAACCGGTGCAGGAGAGTTCGCGTCAGGCGCCAAGTTCGGTGAGCACGAGCTCATCCTCGTGTCCGCGCATTTCCTTCTGCGCGGCGGGGATATCGATGGTCGCCTTGAGCGGCAGATGGTCGGAAGCGACCCGCGCCAGCTCGCTGTCGTGGACTTCCATCGCCGTGACGAGGCCCGGCGATCCGATCACGCGGTCGAGCGCCACGACGGGGAAGTATGACGGGAAGGAGAAATGCGCATGCACCAGCGGCCCGAAGACGGGCCTGAGCTCGTGCAGCGAGGATTTGCGGCCGGGCCGCCACTCGTTGAAGTCGCCGACCAGCAGGGTCGGCATGGGCGGCCCCTCGTTTATCGCGTCGAGGATGGAGCGCACCTGCCAGCGGCGGCTGCGCCTGAGCAGGCCGAGATGGGCCGCGACGAGCCTGAGCGGCCCGGCCGGCAGGTCGAGGTCGACGACCAGCGCGCCGCGCGGTTCCGCCCCCGGCAGCGCCAGCCGGCGCATGTCCAGCACCTTGCCCTTGCGCAGCAGCAGCGCGTTGCCGTGCCAGCCATGGCCGCCGGGCCGTTCGGAGGTCGGGATGAGCGACAGGCCGGTTCGCTTTTCCAGCGCCTTGATGTCGAGCAGGCCGTTGCGGCGGCCGAAACGCTTGTCAGCCTCCTGGATCGCCACCACGTCAGCGTCGAGCTCGGCGATCACGCCGATGATGCGCGCGGGGTCGAAACGGCCGTCGGTGCCGACGCATTTGTGGATGTTGTAGGAAGCGACGACCACTTCATGGTCGCCATTGGCCTTGACGGCCCGGCCCGGCGTGGCCGCCGCGAGATCGACCGCCTGCATGGCGAGCAGCCGGGCCCGCAGCCGCGTCTTGAGCGACGTGAACCGCGGATTCTTCCGGAGTCGCGCAAGCAGCACGGGATCCAGAAATGCGAGGCGGCTCTTGATCATGCACTGACCTTGGCGGACATTCCTGACGACACTGTTAACCGGACCTTTTCGTCAGGAAAAGAAGGTGCGGCGGCGAAGGTTCCGTTATCCGAAGGCAGAGAGCCGTCAGAGGTGGGACTCGACCGGCAGCAGGCTGATCGTGCTGGCAAGCACCCGCCTGTGCAGGCTGGCCTCGGGCTCGTTGTCCAGCACGCGATCGCCGCCGTCCTGCCAGCCGACGACGCCGTCGGCAAGGACCAGGCGATAGCTGCGCTTGGCCGCGGTTTCCCTGGCGTAGACGGCCTGCATCTCGTGCGCCAGCTCCGCATGCTCGAAGAGAACCCCCATCTCGGTGTTGAGCGAGACCGAACGCGGGTCGAAATTGAACGA
>Ga0233385_1000164_pt1 | contig 37585 bp, 60 predicted proteins | sample ElkDunMinimDraft_16_FD_191543 | JGI IMG/M metagenome (GOLD analysis project Ga0233385, IMG submission 191543) | Fecal eukaryotic communites from dung pellets of Tule Elk in California, USA - Elk Dung G36 | ecosystem: Host-associated > Mammals > Digestive system > Large intestine > Fecal | place...
TCTAGCTGGGGGCCAGAGAGGTGAGCCGCAGGAGGAGCTGGCGGCCGTAGAACGACTTGTCGGTCGGGGCGACCGTGGGGCCCTCGCACTCGGCGACGTAGGCGCCAGGCGCGAGGCCGTCGGGCTGGCGGTGGAGCAGTGCCCGGGCTCGCTCGGCGATCGCCTCGACCTCGAGCGTGGAGCCGGTCGCATCGGTGTAGACCCGGATGGGGCGCAGGACCTCGCGGCCGTCGCGGTCTTTCGTGTCGGAGGCGAAGTCCTGGTCGCTGCCGTGGATCACCACGAACGGGGGCTTGATGTCCTCGGGGATGGTCCCCTCGTCGCCGACGACCACCGCGGGCTCGCCCCGGTAGCTGGCGAGCATGGCGGCGAAGGTGGCGTCGCCGGCTAGGCGTGCCTGGATCTCGGCCGAGAGCGTCACGAACCGTCCTTCCATGCCGGCTGAGTGAAGGCGGGCGGCGCCGCGTCCTCCTCGGCCTGCAGCGCGGCGAGGTCCTCGAGCGCCTGCTCGAGCTCGGCGATGCGCCGGCCGTACCAGACGGTGAGCGCTACGAGGGCGCCGGCGACGAGGAGGAGGGCCAGCCAGATCACGGGGTGCCCTCCGGGCCGGCGTCGCTCCCGCTGTCCTCGGGCGGCGGCTGTGCGGGCGCCTCGTCGCCTGTGGCGGGTTCCGGCGGGTGCGGGTGCTGCGGACTCGTGGCGCCGCACGCGCCGCAGCGCAGCGCCCACGGGCGTGCGTTGCTTGGGTGGTAGCTGAACTCACCGCATGCGGGGCAGTAGTGCGTCACGGGGTCAGCCCTTCTTGGCCTTGGGCAACCAGGTCGAGGCGGTCGACGCCACGATGTCGGCGAGCTTGGACCGGTTGCGGTTCACGTACGGGTCGACGAACGGGCGGCCGCGCTGCGAGTAGACGCGTCCCTTGCGGTCTCGGCCGACGAACCCGCGGGCGAGGCGCAGCGCCTTGGCGTACATCTCGCCGGGGTACTTCTGGTCTCGCTTGTTGGGGCGGATGACGCCGACGTCGAGGGCGAGGAACTTCCCACGTCGGGTCTTGGTCCGGTAGCTGATGGCGCGGGAGAGGTCGCCGGAGACCTTCCCGGGGGGGCTGCCCTCGGGCGATGGGCCCTTGCCGCGCAGCTCAGCCTTGATGCCCTTGCGGGCGACCTTGCCGGCCTCTCTGAGCCCGGCGGCCATGGCTTTCGTGGTGAGCGCCTCGACCTGCTTGCCTTCCCAGGAGAGCTTCACGCGGGCGCTCTTACCGGCCACTCTGCACCTCCTCGAGATCGACCCGGATGTGGTCGATTGTTGAGGCCGCGTCCCAGGCGCCTACGGCCAGCACACGCCAGCGGTGGTCGACGACGTCGACGAGCTCGTCGCCCCGGGCGATGTCCTCGTCGGGGTCGACGTAGAAGACCCAGCGGGCCTCGGCGCGCTGCTGGTCGGCGGCGGAGGTCTCGGCGACGCCCAGGGGCTGCAGAGATCCGGTCACGTTGCCGATCGAGGCGAAGGCCTCGGTCCAGCCGCCGGCGCCGTCGCTCGTGCGGGTGATGCGCTCCACGGTGAGGGTGTGGGTCCGGAACCGCTTGTGGAGGGCCATCAGGCGACCGCAGGGCCGCTCATGTCGGTGAGGCGGCCGGCCTCGGCCTGCGTGAGCCAGATGGTGGCGCCGGCGGACGTCACGGCGTAGCTGACGGATTGGGCCCCGGTGGTCTGCTGCTGGATCCCCTCGAGCGCCTCGGGGCGTGCGGCCCGGTGGACCATCGAGCAGACGAGGCCGATGATGTCGGCGGGGACGGGGTCCCAGCCGTGGGTGTAGCTGACGGTGATCGGCCGTTCGCAGGGCCAGCGACCGTGCTCGCGGCGCAGCTGGCCGGTACGGCCGCCGTCGAGGATCCGCCACGCGGGCGGGGCGAGGGCGACGCCGTCCTCGAGCACCGCGGCCACGGCGACGATCGGCAGCTCGTCCAGCTGCAGCAGGGTTGAGCCGTCGCCCTCGCGGGTCTCGTCGGTCGTCGCCGTGGAGATCGTGAGCTTGGCCACCCTGCGCACGAGGCTGGCCGCGTCGGCCAGGCGGGTCTCGACCTGTCCGGAGTCGTCGACGTTGCCATAGCGGGCCTCGTAGTCGGGCAGGGTGGCCAGCATCAGCGGTCAGGCCTCGGGGTCGGCCGGCGCCGCGGCTTGGTTGTCTGCCGGCGTGCCGGCGGCCGCGGGGTCCTCGGCGCCGGCGGGCGTTCCATCCGGTCCTCCGGGCGCGTTGCCCGGTCCTCGGGGGTCCTGGGCCGTGGTTTCATCGGTGCCTCCCTGGGTGGCGATCTCCTCGAGGTTGGCCATGAGGGTCTTGCGCGCCGCGTCGCCCTTGGCCACCTCGGCGTCGAGAGCGGTGCGGGCGCGAGCGGGGTCGCCGGCGACCCAGGCCATCACGGCGGGGATCGTGCCGTCGGGCGGTGCGTCGGCCGCGGGCGGGGGGTCGGTGGGCGGCGCCGCGGGCTCGTCGACGTCGGCCTCGTCGAGGTGCTCGGCGTAGCCGGCGTTCACGAGGTGCTCGGCCTCGCTGGCGCTGCAGTCGAGCAGCTCCCCGCGAGCGGGCCACTCCTTGCCGCTGCGGTAGCCGGTGATCTGGATCTTCATGCGGACGTTCGCCACGTGGCCTCCTCGGGTCGTGGTTGTGCCTGGCCGGGCCCGGGGCCGTGCGGGCTACCGGGCCCAGCCAGGGACAGCTGGTGGATCAGGTGACGGGCGCGAGGCGGGGCGCCGCCCGCAGCACGCTGATGCCGATGGCACCGCCTGTCGCCGGCGAACCGGAGGCGGTCAGTCCGCAGCGGACGTAGCGGCGGTTCCCGACGTAGCCGACCTCCTGCACCCGGTCGTCAGCGGCCGACGTGGCGTTGGTGAACGCGCCGGACAGGTCGCCGGCGGCGCAGTTCTCCCAATCGGTGCCGTTGTCGCTGTGCTCGGGGTCGAAGGCGAAGGTGCCGTCGGTGATCGTCCCGATGTGGGCGATGAACACCGCCTCGCCGAAACCGGCCAGGTCCACGCTGACGCCGGCCACCGTGGCGGTGCGCACGTTGGGGATCAGCGTCGCGGCCACGCTGATCTCCTCGTTGAGGGCCCGGCGGGTCAAGCTGCCATCTCCAGGTACTTGATGGCCGAGGGGTCCTGCACCACCGAGTCGTGGCGGCTGAACCCGAAGAAGCCGACCTGCAGGTAGTCGGCGTACCGCTCCTCGAGCCGCTTCAGGGCGCCTCCGGTGACGTTGCGCACGACGAACCCGTCCTCGAAGTTGCCGAAGTAGACGGGCTTGTCGCCGGCCGCAGCGGTCGACGCCTGGAAGTTGTTCACGAAGTACGGGTAGCCGAGGATCGTGTCGGGCACGCCGGCGGCGACCGACGGGATCCACAGCGGCCGGTTCTCGGCGTCGCGCCACTTCCGGACCTCGGCCAGGATCAGGTCGTGGAGAGCGAAGCGGGCGTTGCCTCGGTACGCGACGTCGACCGAGTGGATCAGGTCGACGAACGCCTGCCAGGCCACGCCGGTCGCCCACTCGCCATCGCTGATGTCGGCGATCGTGCCCTGCGTCGCGCCGACGGTGTAACCCTGGGGCTGAGCCGAGCCGGTGCCCACGGTGAAGTGCCGGTTCGTGATCCGGCCGAGGCGCTGCCCCAGCTTCCGGGCGATGAGGCCCTCGATGTCGACGCCCGAGTCCTGCAGCAGCTGGTAGCTGACGAGCACGAGCCGGCTGGTGTACATGAAGGCGTCGAGCTCGGCCTGCCCGAACGTGAGGTCCTGCCCGGTGATCTGGGTGTTCTCGTCGAGCAGGGCGCCCTCGTTGGACGTGTCGTTGTTGGTCGGCCACGGGATCTTGGCGCCCGTCGAGGTGGTCAGGACCTCGGCGAACTGGGCCACCGTGGCGTAGTACTTCATGGTCTCGGTGACCTTGGCCCAGAAGCCCTCGGGCACGGTGAAGCCGCCGGCGGACCCGGAGGTGGTGCCCTGGGCCCGGGTGTCGACGGCCCGCTGCTGGATCAGCGCCCGCGCCTCGGGCTCGAGGTCGCTGAGGCCCTGGCGGATGAACCCTTCGAAGGCGGCCCGGTAGTCGTCGAGGCTGGCGCCATCGTTGCCCGCGGGCAGACCGGTGCTCGAGGCCCCGCGCTGGGCTTCGCGCTCGGCCTGCTCCTGGTCGATCTGGCGGAAGCGGACCTCGAGCGCGTCGTTGCGCTCGCGGTTCTCGATCTGGGTGCCGAGCTCGTCCATCTGGCGCAGGGCCCGAGACCAGGCGGCCTCGTCCTCGGCGCTCATCGTCTCGCCCTGCTTGTGGCGCTCGTTGAACTCCTGGGCCTGGGCCCAGGTGCTCGCGCGCTGGTTGCGCAGATCCTGCAGTGTCGTCATGACACCTCGTCCTTTCGTGCCATGGCGGTCGCGGTGGCGAGGTGCCGGAGCGCGAGCGCCGAGGGGGTGGTGTTGGGGTTGCTGCCGGACCGGCTGGCGTCGTCGGTGCCGTCAGGGGCCCCGCTGGCATGCGGGGTTGCCGGAGCGTCGAGCCGCATGGCGGCGGCCCGGAGGCGCTCGGCGAGATCGGGTGAAGGGTCTCCGCTGCGCAGCGCCACAACGAGGCGCTGGCGCTCGGCGACGTCGTCGACGCCGAGGTCATGCATCAGCGAGTCGAAGGACTTCAGCTGCGCGTCGGTGTCGGCGTAGGCGGGGAAGGTGACGGGGCTGACCTCCCACAGCAGCGAGAAGTCGAGGAGGGTGCGAAGCTCGTCGCCCTCCTTGCCGCCCCAGGGCTGATCGGCGTCGAGGATCTCCCACTTGTCCGCCGCGAGGCTGAAGGCGAAGGACATCTGCGTCACGACGCCGGCGTCGAGGGTGAGGGCCAGGTCCTGCGCGTAGGTCGTGGGCACCATGTCGGCGTCGACGTCGAGCCCGTCGCTGCCCACCGCGAGGCGGAGGTTGCCGGCGCTGACGCGGGCGAGCGGCAGGTCGGTGTTGTGGTTCTTCAGCATGCGGGCGTCGTCGCCTCGCTCGAGTGCCGAGTCGTACGCGCCGGGGTCGATCTGCTCCCACCAGCCCCAGCGGCCGCCGATCTTGGTGGGCTTGTTGAAGACGCTGGCGGTGCCCTTGAAACCGATGGGGTCGCCGTCGGCCTTGGCGGCCCGCACCTCGACGTTGCGCAGCTCGGCGAGTCGGAGCTCGCGGCCGGCGGGCGGGGTGAGGCGGCGCTCAGGCTTGGTCGTCGGTCTGGTCATCGTCGGTGCCCTCCTGGGAGGCGTCGTCGCCGGCGGTGTCGACGACCTGCATGTTCTTCGGGACGGTGTAGAAGTCGAGGCCGTCGACCGGCTCGAGGTTCTCCTTGTCTCGGACCTCGGCGGGCGAGAGGGCGCCGATGCCGACGAGGACTCGGTAGAACTCGGCGCGGGCCTTGCTGTCGCCTCGGAGCAGGCCCTCGAGGATCGACTCGGCGTACCAGGCGGCTTGGTTCCAGCCGCCCGGCAGGAGCTCGCGGGTGTACCGCTGCTCGCTGGCGGTGATCCAGGTGGCGAGGGTGAACTTGACCCAGCCGAGCGCCTGCTGCTCGATGCCGGTTCCCCACGACGTCGACCGCTCGACGTCCATCACGAGGTGCGGTGGCGTGCCGATCATCCGTGCGATCTCGGTCACGCTGAACTTCTGGGACTCGAGCAGCTGGGCGTCGCCGGGCGGGAGCGCCACCTTCTCGAACTTGGCGCCTCGGTCGAGGACGGCGACGTCGCCGGCACGGTGGGGCCCGGAGACCTTGGCCTTCCAGCGGCGCTTCAGCGCCTCGGCCTCGGTGGGTGTCAGCTCCTGTTCCGTGCTGAGGATGCCGGAGACCATGGCGCCGGATCCGTAGAAGCCCGCTGCGGTCTCCTCCGCTGCGATGGCGATGCCGAGGCGCTGGCGGAATAGCTCGAGCGGCCGGATGCCCGAGACGCCGTCGAGGCTCATGTAGGGCAGGTGGAAGACGTCCCACGGTGTGAAGAGCCCGCTCACCCCATCGAAGAAGGTGACGCGGAACAGCTTCCCGGCGGGGTTGGCGGGCGTCGGGTGGACCTCGATGACGTCGACTCGGGAGGGGTGGATCAGCCAGGTCTCGGTGACGACGTCGGCCGCGTTGCGGATCTTGAAGGCGAAGCCGTTGCCCCAGGAGAGGGCGTTGGCGTACAGGCTGAATCGGAACTCGAAGGGGGTCTGGCGCGGGTTGGGGTTGTCGATGACGGTCTGCTGGTGGACCCGCTCCCGCGTGCCCGCTCGGTAGACCTTGACGGGCAGCCCGGCGAGGGTGCCGGCGGTGACGGCGATCGCCCGGTAGTAGGCGGGGAGCCCGTAGACCCGGCGCTCGGTGACTCGGACGCCGGCGGCCGTCGGGCCTCCGCCCACCCAATCGAGCAGCGACGAGGCGGTGAGCGGCGTGTTGGTGTCCTCGAGGCTGCCGCGGAGCAGCGCGCCGCCGATGGTCACCGGTCGCTACCGGCCTTGTCTCGGGCGGTGGCGAGCGCGGCGATGTCGCTCTCCCACGCCTTGAGGACGAGGGCGGTGCCGCCGGCGATCCAGCCTGCCCAGCCGCCCTGCCACTGGACGAGGCCGACGACGATGGCGCCGGCGCCGGCGGCCTCGACGAGGTGGGGGCGGTGGCGGGTCGCGGCGGCGACGAGCAGCATCAGCGTGCGGATCATGGGGCGGCCTCCTAGTGGAGCATCGGGGCCCGGTGCTGCTCGACGGGCTCATACAGCTGTTCGGCGCGAAGGGCGTTGGCAGCGGCCGCCATGCCGTCGATCCGCTTGCCGGACCGGTTGCGCTGGGGCTTCACGACCTTGAGGCGCTCTTGGTCGTCCTGGCGGACCTCGACGCTGTCGGCGTTCCATCGGGCGACGGGGTGGCCGCCGTGGCGCCAGCGTCCGGCCTTGACGAGCCGCATCATGTCCTTGAGCGCCGGGCTGAGGGCGAAGCCCTGGTAGATCGGCGTGATGTCGAGGCCGATCGATTGCATGTGCTGGGCGGTGGCGGTCGCCTCGCGCTGGTCGTAGCCGACGTTCAGGATGCGGTATCGCTTGGCGTCGGCGGCGATCTGGGGGTGGATGGCGAGCTTGGCGGGGCCTCGGAGACCGTGGTGCGACTTGCCGGTGATGGGGTCGCCCCAGTAGTCGATCCAGTCGCCTTCGCCGGCGGCGAGGTGTCCGTCGCGGACCCAGACCGACGCGGCGCCGGCGGTGTGCTGATCGAGGAACGGGATCTGCGCCTCGGGCGTCCAGAAGCGCCAGAGCACGTCGTAGGGCGCCTCGGCATCGTCGGGGTCCTCGGGCGGGAACACGAGTACCCAGGCGGCGAGGTCGGTGGTCGACGCCAGGTCCAGCCCGCCCCAGCATGAGCGCCCCTCGAGGGCCGCCTCGTCGACGATGCCGGCGGAGGAGTCCCATCGGTGCAGCGGCATCCAGCGGGTGTTCTGCTGCACCCGCTGGTTGCATTGGAACTGGCGGAAGGCGTTCTCTTTCGTGGGGTCCTCGCGCGCCTCGAGCGCCTGGCTGTGCATCTCGGCCCTCGACTTGAACGTGTCGAGAGCGGGGTTGGCCCAGGCCCAATTGCGCTCGTCGAAGACGTCGAGGCTGACGGGCAGGTCGGGGCGGCCTCGGTGCCGCCGGCGAAGGTCGGCCAGCTCCTCGCGGTTCGAGGGGGTCTTGCGCACCCAGGCGAAGATGTGCGGGGCCCGGCTGGGGTCGGCCTCGATCCGCTCGGCCTCGTCGATGAGCGCCGCGCCGAACGACGCTGGGTCGCCGGTCTCGGTGGTGATGGCGACGAAGAGGGGCTGGGCCCGGGCGCCGGCGGCGGTACGGAGGGCGTCCCACAGGGACCGGTCGGGCTGCGAGAGGACCTCGTCGAGGATGAAGCCGTGCGGGTTGTGCCCGAGCTCGCCGAGCGCGTCGGCGGTGATGACCTCGTAGTACGAGCCGCTGCGCTCGTCGTAGATGCGGCGGGCTGCCTTGTTCTCCTTGAGGCGCCGGCCGAGGGTGACTGACAGCTGCACCATGCGCTGCACCGGTTGGTAGACCTTGGCGGCCTGCTTGGTGTCGGCCGCGGCGCCGTACAGCTCGGCGGCCTCCTCGTCATCGCCGACGAGGAGGAAGAGCACGATCGCCGCGGCCAGGGCGCTCTTGCCGTTCTTCCGGGCGAGGACGATGTAGGCGACGCGGTAGCGGCGGACGTAGCGGCGCCACTCGGTCGACCAGACGACCTCGCCGAAGATCGGGCGGGCGAGCTCCCACTCCTGCCAGGGCTCGAGGACGAAGGCTTGCCGGGCGTAGGGCCCGGCGGTGTGGACGAGCAGCTCCTCGCAGAAGGCGACGAACCGGTCGGCCCGCGGCTCGCAGTAGTGCGCTCCTCGCTTGGTGCAGGTCTTGTCGTCGAAGGTGTAGTGGCAGACCTTGCCGCCGCGGGCTCGCGGTCTCCAGCGGCGGGTGGGATCGGGGGGCCGTGGGCGGCTAGCTGAGGAGCCGTTCCTTGTCGCGCTTGTCGCCATCGTGGCTCCCCGGGGTGCGGAACTCTGCTCGAGCTCTCGGGGTGAGTCCGAACTCCGCGGCGAACGCCTTGATGGTCATGGCGGCGTCGCGCTGCATCTGCACCAGCGGGTTGCGCACGACGTTGCCCTTCTGGCCCTTGATGAGGACGTCGGACCTTGAGAGCAGCTCGGTCGTGCGCCGGTGCAGGGCTACGGCCTCGCAGTAGGCGGCGAGTGCGTCGCGGTCGGCCGGCTTGGCCACCCGCATCACGCCCAGCTCGGCGAGGGTGTAGTCCCAGACCTGGCGGCCCTCCTCCGACATCGTGGTCGGCGGTTCGGGGACGCCGTCTCGGGGGATGGGCTCGCTGGTGTTGATGCGATCCTTGCGATCGCCGTGGAGGACGCGCAGCTGCGTGGGCTTAGGTGCCGGGCCTCGCTTTCCCACGTCGCTCCTCCCCTCCCCTACTCGGTGAAGTCGTGCGCCTCGCCGGTGGCCTCGAGCACCGGGGCGATCCCGGTGTGCTCTTGCCAGCGCCGGCAGATCACGTCGACGTAGTGCCGGTCATGCTCGATGAGGCGGGCCAGGCGGCCGGTGCGGTGCGCAGCGATGAGCGTGGATCCGGAGCCGCCGAAGGGGTCGAGGACGACGTCGCCCTTGAGGCTGCTGTTCGACATGATCCGGGCGATCAAGCGGACCGGTTTCATCGTGGGGTGGACGCCGTTGCGGGTGGGCTTGGCCTCGCGCACCACGGTGGAGAGGGCCCGGATCTCCTCGAGGATCTCGACCAGCTCGGCCTTCTTCAGCGAGCGGATGGTCACCTCGTCGTCGAAGAACGTCGAGCGGGTACGGCCTCCGTGCCAGTAGTGCGCGGCGCCCGGGCGCCACCCGTAGAGGATCGGCTCGTGCTGCCACTGGTAGTCCTGGCGGCCGAGCACGAACACGTTCTTCGCCCAGATCAGGATCTGCTTGAGGAGGAGCCCGGCGTCGACGAAGGCCCGGCGGAAGGCGGCGCCGGCCGCCTCCGAGTAGAAGACGTACGCGCCTCCGCCCTCGCGTAGCCGGCTGGTCGCCGCTGTGAACGACTGCACGAGCAGCTGATAGAGCTCGTCGTCGTCGAGGTCGTCGCCTTCGATGGTCAGCCGGTCGGCGGTCTTGCCTTCGTAGTCGACGCCGTAGGGCGGGTCCGTGAGGAGCAGGGCCACGGTCTCGCCGGCGAGGAGGGCGTCGTGGTCGTCGGGGTCGCGGGCGTCGCCGCAGATGAGGCGGTGCTCGCCGAGCAGCCAGACGTCGCCGGGCTTGGTGCGGGCCGGCGCGCCCTCGGGGACGGCGTCCGGATCGGTGAGGCCCTCGGCCTCGTCCCTGGTGTCGATGCCGGCGAGCAGGTCGGCGAGGTCCGTCGTGGTGTAGCCGGTGCCGATGAGCCCGTCGTCGGTGGCGGCGACATCGCGCAGCAGGTCGGCCAGGGCCTCGTTGTCGTAGCCACCGAGCTCGCCGTAGCGGTTGTCGGCGAGGAGGATGCGGGTGGCGGTCTCGTCGTCGCAGTCGACGAAGGTGGCGGCGATCTCCGTCCAGCCCAGTCGCTGGGCTGCCTTCCAGGTGTGATTGCCGGCGAGGATCTCGCCGCTCGAGCGGCGGACGACGATCGGCCGGTATTGGCCGTTCTCGGCCAGGCTCTCGACGAGCCGGCTGACCGCGCCTCGCCGGGCGTTGCGCGGGTGCGGCCGGACCGAATCGATGGGCACGGCGAGGTCGCCGATCTCCTCACGGACCGTGGGCATCGATCTCCTCGGGATACGTTCGGCGAAACCTGTCCGCAAAAGTGCCAACCGGGCGGCGGGTGTTGAGGCGCCAGGAATCGCCAGACTTTCGACCCGCCCCCCCGCCCAGCACGCGCAGAGCGTGGTTAGCGGTCGGCCTTGCGGCCGTTGCATGGCCTGCAGAGCACGCCCAGATTCACTGGCTGGCTGCTGCCTCCACGGGCCCGAGCGACGACGTGATCGGTCGTCAGGTCGGCGGGGTCGACCTCGTGCTCGGGCCGTTGCCAGCCCGGGCAGATGGGCCCCACCGTGGCGAGGTGGTGGGCGATCATCGCCTTGCTCGTGCGCTTCCAGGCGGCGGTGTCGGTGACCTTGTGCGTGCGTCGCTGGCCTCGTGGCACGCAGCCTGGCGTCGGGCACGGGCCCCCGCCCCCCGCACGGTGGGGGGCGGTGGGGGCCCCGCACCGGGGGCACTGGCGGGGGGTGGGGCGTCGGGGCATGGGCCCCCCGGGGGACGCGGAACAGCCGCCCGCTGGACGGACGGCTGCTCATCTATCTGAGCGAGAAGGTAGCAGGAGGCTGCCTCCCTCCCCACGTCATGCCCTGCCTCAGCCCAGCATGATCCGGTCGTCGGGCGCCTCAGCGAGGAGGTCCAGGGCCGCCTCGGGCCCCTCGGACTGGATGTGCGCGTGCTCCTCTCGGGTGAGGTCGAGGCTGATCGCCTGGCCGGTGGTGGTCATGGCCCGCAGGCTCGCTCGAGCCGAGCCAGCGACCTGCCGCCTGGAGGCGCTCTCGGGGTGGCCGGATCTCGGGTCGAGCGAGACGTCGTGTATCTCGCGCTCGACCTCGAGCCGGACGCTGCTGGGCCTGATCTCCATGCTGGCTCCTCGCTCGGGGCTCACGCCTTGCGTCTCTTGCGCTTTGTCTTGCTCCTCGGCGCGGCGGACTTGGCCTTGGCCATCACCCGGTCGAGCTCCCGCGTCGGCAGGCGACCGTACCGGTGGCGGTACTCGAGCAGCTCGAGCGGGGGGTCGATGCCGTGCTTGGCCTTGAAGCCGCCGCACCACTTGCACACGTCTCGGTAGTAGCGGTTCCCTCGGCGGTCGGTGGTGATGGGCTCGTGGCGCTGTCCGTCGCGGTAGCAGGAGCGGCACCAGCCCTCGAGGGCGAGGTCGGCGCTCGTGCGCTTCTCGTTGCCTCGCTTGGTGACGAGGCGGGGCGTGCCGCACTCGCCGCAGGCGGCCGTCAGGGTGCCGGGCTGCGGGGGGAGCAGTCCGTCGACGGTGTGCTTGAGCCGGCGGGCGACCTCGTCGGCCTGGCGCATGAGCTCGAGGTAGTCGCCGGCGAGGTGCAGCGTCGGGTCGCCGGCGATGGCCAGCTCTCCGGCGGGGTCCTGGGGCAGGTCGACGCGCTCGGTCTCGCCCTCGGGCCAGACGATCTCCTCGGTGCGCCGGCCGCCGGCGGGCTCGAGGCGGGCGGCCTGCTGGCCGGGGGCGAACTCGCGCGCCGCGTCCAGGGCCGCCTCGGCGACGGTCACGGTGCCGCGGGCGGTCGTGGTCGGGCGGGCGAGAAGCTGGCCGAGCTCGGCGAGCGTGCGGGCGACCGCGGGCAGGTCGGAGCGGTTCACTCGGGCAGGGCTTCCAGGGTTGCGGGGCGGGCGATGATGAGCTCGACCTGGTGGACGACGAGGACGGCGTTGTCGGGGAAGGTCGCCTCGAGGCGAGTCTTGAGGGCGTGGGCCTCCTGGGCGGTCAGCTGGTGGGCTGCTGCGACGGTGGCGAGGACGATGTCGCCCGGGCGGACGTCGGCGGTCTCGAGGCGGTCGAGGGGCGGGTGCTCGGGGCCCTCGTGGGTTGCGGTCATGGGCTGGGGGTCTCCTGGGGTTGGCGGAGCGCGTTACGGAGGTGGTTGAGCTCGGTCCGGAGGCGGGCGGCCACCTCGACGGCGGCAGCGGTGGCCGCTCGGTCTGTGCGGTGGCGTCGCTCGAGGCCGCGCACCTGGGCCTCGAGCCCGGCGACGTAGGCGACGTCGGCGAGGGTGAGGACCGCGCCGGCGGTGAGCGTTCGGCGGGGTGGCTGCCGGGTGATGCGCTGGTCGGTCATCCGGCGCTCCGGTGGGGCAGGCCGAGGCTGGACCGGAGGCGTTGGACGTCCTCGAGGTTGCGGTGGCGGTTCCCGGGCTGGACGAGGGTGTCGCGGATCTTGGCGCGGGTCTGTTCCTCGGCCTGGCGCTGGCGCTCGCGCTGGGCGGCGGCGTCGTCGGGCCCGCGGTCGAGGAGGTCGGCGAGGGCGAGCGGGGTGAGGTCGGGGTACTCGGTGAGGAGCCGGTGTCCGGTCTCGGCGTGTTCGTCGGCGAGGCGCTCGGCGACGGCGCCGATCCAGCGGTCGGGGCGGGCGACGCTGGGGGACTTCTCCGCGAGGCGGCGGGCGAGGATCGTTGTGGCTTCTTGGATCCGCTTCCGGCGGCCCTCGGCGTTGGCGGCTGGCGGGTGCTCGGACGGCTGCTGATCGATCGTTGGCCCCCCGGCCGTGTCGCCGTCGGGGGTGACTCCGCGCGGCTCACGTGAGGGAGGGGGTGTTTTCAGTGACTGTTCCAATGACTGTTTGGGTGTCGCTTCCCGACACCCCTCAGTGTCGGGAGGCTTCACCCCACCCTGTCCGGAGGCTTCACCCCAGGCGGCGGGAGGGGTGTACGTCGCGTGCACCCCAGGGTCGGGGGAAGGGGTGTCGTCAGGCGACACCCCTTCGAAATCGGGCGCGGGGAGGGGCCTCGGGCCGATGGGGTGTACGCGAGCTTCACCCCTTCCCTCGGTGATGATGCGGTAGAGGTTCGAGCGGCGGCCGCCTCGGATCCGGTCGTCCGGGGCGCCGTTGATGATGCGCTCGATCACGCTGTCGGCCTCGAGCCGGGAGAGGCTGGTCTGGACCACCCGGGGGGCGAGGTTGGCCTCGCGGGCGATGAGCGTGACGCCGGGCCACGACTCCCACGCGCCGTCGACGGGCGACGTGCCGGCGTGGTTGGCGATGGCCAGGAGGACGAGCCTGTCAGCGAGGCGGGTCTTGGAGTGCTCGAGGACCCAGCACACGGCTTGGAAGCTCACGTGCGGTCGCTCCTTTCGGATCTGGGACGGTCGCCGGCGGTCTCCTCGCGCCACAGGGCGCGGCGGTTGGCCATGGCGTCGTACTCGTCGGGTGCGGAGGTGAACTGGTTGCCGCAGGAGCCGCAGAGGAGGCCGCCGAGGGCGCCCTGGTTGAGCTCGTGGCCCTTGGTGGCGCTGCACCAGGGGCATCGGGGCATGGCGGCTGCTGCGGGCTCGTGGGGGCCGTGCTGGTGGGGCTGGTAGCCGGCGTCGGCCCACGCGTCGCCGTCGTCGTGGACTCCCCCGCCGAGGTCGGTCATGCCGTGTCCTCGGGGAAGGCGCGGCAGAGCACGCACAGGTCGCTGTGGCGGGCGCCGGCGGCGGGGCCGGGGGCGAGGACGGTGCTGCAGGAGCGGCACCGTGCCTCGAGGTCGTACGCTCCGGGCTCGTGGCGCTCGACTGGCGTGAGGCGCACTGGGGCGGGAGCTGGCACGGCTACGAAGGCGGGCTGCTCGTCGGCCAGGTGGTCGCCTACCGCGACTCGTTCGTCGGGGCTGAGCTCGGGCCCGCCGAGGAGCACTGGCAGGCGTTCCTCCGCGGTCACCAGGTGGTGGGCCGCTATGCGACCGCGGAGGAAGCGATGGCCGCGGCGGACGAGGCCCACAGCCAGTCCCCCGCGGGCTGAGCGGGCGGGCGCCTTCATCGCCTGCTCCAGGTGGCGCCCTCGGGGCAGGTGGCGAAGTGGGGCATGTAGAGGTTGGTGTCGGTCAGGGTGGGCTGGTGGTGGACGACCGCGAGCCCGTCGACCATCTCGACGTTGCCCTGCTCGGTCGGCGTCGGGTCGAGCGGCATGAGCTTGCCGGCGGGCGTGCGGGCCCAGACGATCGGCTCCCGGCAGGACCTGCAGCGCTCGGTGGCCGTCATCGCTTGGCCTTCGCCCGGGCGGTCTCCTTGCCGGCGAGCACGCGGCCGGCTGGAGTGAGGCGGACGTCGTCGATGTCGGCCTCGGTGGCGAGCCCATGGGTGACCAGCCAGTTGCAGGCCTTCCAGTGGACGCTGAGCGGGCGGGTGGCGAGGTCGGTGGTGTGATCGGTGCGGAGGACCCGGCTGCCGGTCCGGTCGCCCTCGGCGACGACGAGGAGGGCCCGCCGGCGGGCGGCGGTCAGGCTGAGCTCGGGCATGGGCGTGGACTCCTCGAGGAGGTGGGCGTCGTCGGCGGTCATCGGGGTCTCTGGAGCCGCGCGGCGAGGTGCTCGCGGGCGAGGAGGAGGACGAGCCGCGGGTCGGGGCACCGGTCGGCGATCTCGCCGGCGGTGATCAGGGCGGCGCCGACGAGGGCGAGTGGGCCGAGCACGACCACGCTCGCCACGGTCTCGACGGCGCGCTGTCCGGGGCTGAGGCGGCGGGGCTTGCTCACGAGGCTGCCGCCTTGACTCGGGCGGGGCTGCGGAGGTGGGCGTAGATGTCGCCGACGGCCACGACGAGGGCGGCGCCGCGCTCGTGGGCTACGACGAGGCCGACGCCGGCGGTGCGGCACACCCGCGGGGGTGTGCCGTTGAGCGGGGCGACGATCCAGCGGTCGTCGCCGGCGTCGGGCTGGTGGCGGTCGACGAACTCGGCGAGGGTGTCGAGGACGGCGCCGGCGGTGCCGGGGAGCAGCTTGGCGAGGACCTCGCCGATCGTGGGCCCGGGCGGCGGCGGGGTCAGGGCCTTGGCGCGCTCGGCCGCCCGGCGGTGCCCTGCCCGGTGGTTGCCGAGCCCGGTGGGCCGCACGCGCTGCTTGCACTCGGGGCACTCGACATCGGCCTTGCGGGCGGCGGGTGCCGGTGTGGCGGGTGCCGCGGGCTCGGGGGCCGGCGCTGGCGGGAGGGGCTCGGGGTCCTGGTCGGGCGCGGGCCCGGGTGCCGCGGGCTCGTCGACGTCGGCGGCGAGCGGCTCGGGGGCGGGGTCGGGGTGGAAGATGCGCTTGTGGGCGTCGAGCCCGCTGGCGTTGACCGTCGCGCCGCACTGCTCGCAGTCGGCGGTGTGGTGGGCGCGGATGTGAGCGGTGCGCTCGGCCTGGGTTGACCAGGGCCCGGTGCTCGAGCAGAGCGGGCAGGGCTTCATGGCTGCAGCCCGAGGTTGAGGGCCAGCTGGGCGTCGTCGTCTCGGGCCTTGGCCCGGGCGTCGAGCCAGTCGGCGGCGTCGGCCATGAGGCGGGCGGCGGCGCGCAGGTCCGCTGGCGCCCGGGTGGTCCAGATCCCGGGGAGGGTGGAGATCTCGACGTCGTCGCTGCCCTCGCCCGGGCGGGCCCGGACGGTCATGCGGGCGGTGGTGGCGGTACGGACCTCGCCGATCGTCAGGATCGTCACAGCCGCTCCCCCGCTGCCTCGGGTGTGGCGCCGGCGTGGCGGGCGGCCTGCTGGGCGATCGCCTGGCGGGCCTCGCCGGGCTGCAGGTGGATCCGCAGGGTCTTGCCGGCGTGGTCGGTGAGCAGCTCGAGCGCGGAGCCGGCGCGGTCGTCGTCGACGATCTGCTCGTCGGGCGGGGTGACGCCGAGCCAGTGCAGCAGGTCGAGCACGGCCGCGGCCTCGGAGACGGTCAGCACCACGACTTCCTCCCGGTGAAGTGCTCGACCAGCTGGCGGCGGCGCGGGCGGCCGAGGCGCTTGTCGACGCTGTGGTAGATGCGGCGGGCGGTGGTGGCGAACTCGACCTGCCCTGCCGCGAGGTGCTCGGTCAGGCGGATGACGTCGGACCACCCTTGGACGGTGATCACGACCTCGGGTTCGTCGTGGGCGTTCCACTGGACGCGCTTGTCGATCACGGTCAGTTGCTCCTGGTCTGCTCGAGCGGGGCCAGCTGCAGCTGGCGACGGGACCTGCGGATGCGTCGTCGTTCGCGCTCGGACTTGCCGCCCCACACGCCGGCGTCCTGGCGGGTCGTGAGGGCGTACTCGAGGCACTGCCTGCGGACTGAGCACTCGGCGCAGATGGCCTTGGCCGCTGCGAGGTCCTCGTCGTGGCTGTCGAACGGGAAGAACACGTCGGGGTCGACGCCGAGGCAGTTGGCGAGGTCCTGCCAGCTGCGGTCGTCGGGGTCCGGGGCGGCGGAGCGTCTCATCGCTGCCGATCCCGGGTGTCGGGCAGGTCGTGGACCTCGCTGAGCGTCTGCCCCAGAGGCGTGTGCAGCATCGCGATCCGGGCCTCGGCCTCGGAGCGCTCGGCCTCGGCCTGCCAGTTGATCGCCCGGGCCCGCCAGGCGCGCACGCCTGTCACGAGGGCGCTGTTGGCGCTGTCGAGCTCGCTGGCTGTCTGCTCCCACCGGGCGGCCCGACGGCGGTCGGACGCCCAGGCGAGGTGGTCTACGGCCGCGCCGATGGCCACCCAGAAGATGGCGAAGCCGGCGACGGCCCGGAGGGCCATGGCGAGGCCCTCGTTGGTCGCGGTGGCGGCGTCGACGAGCAGCCCGCCGGCGACGCCGGCGAGGACGAGGCGGACGGTGCTGTGGATCGGGCCGGGCTGCGGGAGCATGCGGCCGAGCCCGCGGCGGGTGTGGGCGCTCATCGGGCGTGCGGCCCGTAGTCGGGCACCGCGTTGCGGCGCGCGGGCTGGGGGCGGGGCTGGCGCTGGCGCTGGCCTCGAGCGCGGGTCTCGCCGAGGCGGGTGAGGAGGTCGAGCATGCCCTCGTGTGCGCGGTCCAGCCGCCGCTCGACGCGCTGCCGGAGGCGGCGCTCGTGGTCGGCGGTGGCGTGCAGCTCTCGCACTCGTGTCGCCTCGAGGCGGACCCGCCGGTAGTGGTGGGCCTCTGCCCAGCGGAGGTGGGCGGACCACATGGCGCCGGCGCCGGCTGCGGCGCCGGCGCATGCGGCGGCGAGGATGCTGATCATCGGGGTTCTGCTCCCATCTTCGAGATGGCCTGCAGCCGGGCGATGACGTCCTCGAGCGTGAGCTTGCCGCGGCGGTCCTGGCGGACGACCGCTGCGATCCCTTTCAGCTGCTGGGCGTCGAGGGCCTCGTAGCGGCCGTCGGTGCGAGACATGCGCTGCACGATCGCGATGGCGACCGAGTGGCTGATGTGCTTCGCCTTGCGGTTGAGCTTGGTGGCCTGCCTCATTCGGTACTCTCCGTGTCTCGGGTGGCCCGGGTCCTCGCTGCGTCCAAGCGATGAGGACTCGGGCCGCTTGCTGTTAGAGGGGGTGCGGCGCCCGGGCGGGCGGCGGGGGAACACCGCCCGCCCGGCGCCTGAACCCACGCACGGCGGCGGGTTCCGTGCTGGGTTCTTCGGCCGCGCGCTCCCCCACGCAGGCCGAGATCAGGTCGGTGATGAGGGCGCCGGCGCCGATGACGGCGAGGGCGAGGAGGAGCCATGCCGTCACCAGCAGCTCGGTCACGAGGCCGCCCTCGTGGCCTCGACGCGCTGGCGGCGCATCATCAGGTCGAGGTCTTGCATGTCGAACCGGAGGGACCGGCCCATCCGGATGTGGTCGATCTGGCCTCGGCGCACCCGGTCGTAGAGGGCGGCCCGGCTGAGCCCGAGGTACTCGGCGGCCTCGTCGACGGTGAGGTACCGCTTCATGACCGCTCCCCCGGCAGGCGGAGGCCGATGACCTCCCAGCCGGCGGCGAACGCCGGCGGGTCGCAGGGGTAGTAGTCCTCGGGGACCGGGCCGAGGACGATCCAGTCGCCGATGTCGGCGGGGACGTCGCCGCGCTTCTTGGTCTCGACGTAGAGCGTTCCGCCCTCGGCGACGTAGGCGTGGCCCTCAGACCAGGCGACGATCTCGGCTGCGTTGTCGCCGGTCCAGAGGACGGCCTCGCCGCGGGCCTCGGCCCGCTTCTGGATCACGACGGGGCCGGTCACGCCGGCTGCCCCAGCTCGAGGGTGAGCTCGTAGTAGCGGGCGAGCCGGTCGTAGATGTCGACGCTGGCTCGCCCGGTCTCGGCCTTGTGGACCGTGGGGCCGGCGACGCCGACGGCCGCCGCGGCTTCCGCTTGCGACTCACGCCGGCGCAGGCGAGCGATCCGCAGCTCGTCGCCCCAGCGTTCCCGCACGTCTGGCTGCTCCGTTGTTGCTGGCACGAGCCGTACCGTACTGGTACTGCCAGGTCGGTGCAACCCCTTCCACCTTGGAAGCGACGGTGTTGCGGGATGGCACGTCTAGTGCCAGGATGGCAGTCGTGGCACATGCGCCTGACGAAGCTCTAGGCCGCGCCGTCGGCGCGGCCATCCGTTCGTTGCGCGCGGATGGGTGGACGACGCGGGAGATCGCCGACCGTCTCGAGGTCGCCGATCCCACGGTGATCCGGTGGGAGAACGGCAACCGGGTGCCCAGCCTCGACCTGCTGCCCAAGCTCGACGAGCTATGCGAGCAGCCTCGTGGGCACATCCTGCGCCTGGCGGGCTACGTCGAGGACCTCGACGGCGACGTCCGGGCGGCGGTGCTGGCCGACTCGCGCCTGTCGAAGCAGGAGCAGGCCATGCTGGTCGATATCTACGAGTCGGCTCTCAGGCGCTCGAGGGCGACGACCACGCCGTCGAAGGCGGCTGCCACGGCCGGCGCCGTGCCCCGCAGCTGAGCGACGTCAGCGACGACTGCCTCGACCTGGCTTTCGAGGTCATCCAGGCGGCGGTCCTGTCGATCGAGGCGCTCCATCACCAGGCTCGCCAGAGCCTCGTCCTCGGTCTGAGTCGCTGTCGGGGACCCGTCGATCAACGTCACTCATCCGCTCCCGCTGTAGTCCTGCCGCTACTCGTTTCTAGCGTGACTACTGACACACGTCTAGTGGCAAAACACCGTAGGGGAACGACCTCGTTCGGTGATATCCCTCGGGTTGGGGTGTGCCTCCGCTCAGACCGCTCGGAGCTTGCGGGCCTCGCTGCGCAGCCCGTCGAGGTCGGCCGCCGCGGGCCCGATGAGCGGCAACCGCCTCCCTCGGGGCCAGGTCATGGTGGCCCGGTTCCGACAGCGAGCCTGAGGGAAGGCGCGCCGGCCTCGACCGGATGACGACGCGCCGAGGGGTCACGCTCACCGCCTACCTCGAGGCGCTGGGCCGGCTCGCCTCTGCGATCGACGATTAGGTCGTCGCGGCCGCCCGGGAGATCGACCGGGAACGACGCTCGCGCCGGTAGTCCGACAGGGGCGCGAGACCAACGTCTACAAGCAGCTCGAGTTCCTCGGACGCGACGAGGCCCCCGCACCGTTGCGGGGGCCCCATGGTCGACAGGCGGCGTCGTCAGGCGAGCGTCGCGTCAGCCCTCAAGTACTGACGCAGGGCGTACCGAACGGTCTGGGCGATGGACCGTTCCTCCTGCTCCGCCCGTTCCTTGACCTCTGCATGCAGGTCCACGGGGATCCGCACGACCAGTTCCTTGGTGTCCGTCTTGTTCATGTCCGGTCCCTCCCTCGGGGGGTTCCTTCCCCAGCCAAACTACAGCGATGTAGTATCACGCCGGTGGATGCCGGGTGGCATCGCGGAGGGTCCGCGGCCCTACAAGGGGGGTCAGTTACGATCCCGGACGCAAGATCGCGGAGGCGTGGCCGAGTGGACTAAGGCGCCGGCTTGAAGACCCGGTTTGTCTCACCAGACACGTGGGTTCGAATCCCACCGCCTCCGCAAATGAAGAAGGGACCCCTTGCCGGGGGTCCCTTCTCCGCGTCTTGAGCTCCTTGCCAAGGAGACCCAACCCCATGGGGCCCGGCTCCCGGACCGGTGGCCAAGGCAATGTCTCACCAGACGTCCGCAGTATGGCGCCACGTGACCCAAGGGTCAACCGCCGTGACGAACGACCACCGTCACTGCCCGCGCGATTTTCTATACGGCGCGCAGTCGGCGGGCGGTGGTGCGCAGTTGGTCGAGGTCAGCGGCGGCGGTGGTGTCGATGCCCTCAATGAGGTGGCCGTAGGTGCCGAGCGTGACCTCGATGCTGGCGTGGCCGAGGCGGGCCTGGATGACGCGCGGGTGCATGCGTGCGGCGACTGCGAGGCCGACGCTGGTGTGGCGCAGGTCGTGGAACCGGAGCGGTTCGAGCTCGGCCTTGGCGACGGCGCGGCACCAGTAGCCGCGGGGGTTGACCTCCCACCGTTCCTTGTCCTTGCCGTTGACCTTCACCTTGACCCGGCGGCCGGCGGTGCCGCGCCAGCGGTTGTGCACGAGGGGCCCGCCGTCGGGCATCGTCCACACCGGGTCGCTCGTCGCCCGGCCGTCGATGTGCTCGGCGAGCTCGTCCATCACCGACTCGGGCAGAGTCACCCACCGGCGGCCCGCTGACGTCTTCGGTTCGGAGCGGCGCTTGCCATCGGTGGAGAGCTGCTCGACGACGTGCACGCGGCCGCCCGAGACGTCGACCCGGCCGATCGTCAGCGCCGCGGCCTCGCCCCAGCGGAAGCCGCCCCAGCCGGCGGCGAGGACGAGCGTGCGGTAGCGGGCGTCGATCGAGCCCGCGAGGCGTTCGAGCTCGCCGGCCTCGAGGAACCTCATCTCGGTGGCGGGCACGAGGGGAGCGGCCACCTGGCTGATCGGGTTGGCGAGGAGGTGACCGCGCTGGTGCGCGACGTTGAGCATGCGGCGGAGGGTGCGGTAGTCGCGGTGCACGCTCGACGCCGCGGCGCCGGCGGCGGCCCGGGCGGCGAGCCACTCGTCGATCGCCGCGGGGGTGAGGCGGGTGAGGGCGACGTCCTCGAGCGGGCCGAGGCGGGCGATCGTCTCGGCGTACACCTTGCGCGTCTTCGGGCGGAGGTTGTGGGCGCCGGTGAGCCACTGGTCGGCCCAGTCGCCGACGCTCATGGAGCGGGGCCGGGCGGTGGGTACGCCGCGGCCGGTGTCGACGCGGGCGTTGCGCTCGAAATCCTCCGCGGCGGTCTTGGTGGGGAAGGTGCGGGCGCGTTGGCGGCCGTGGACGTCTCGCCAGCGGGCCTGCCAGGTGCCTCTCGCGGTCTTCTTGACGCTCACGTGCACCTCCCGCGCGTGCACTCAGGTGCACAATCGATCGTGTCAGAAGCCGACTCATCATGACTTATCACGACTCGCCAGGCCAGTGCCACACACCCGGTATACCGCGCCTGACCTGCGGAAATGCAGGTCAGACGGGTGGTGCCCTCGCCGTGACTCGAACACGGGGCCTACCGCTTAGGAGGCGGTCCGACGCCCCAGGTCATCACCTCGATCTGACGCCAGCGTGCACATCCGTGCACATTGCCGAGGCCCTTGCATGGACCCACCGCCCTCGAAGCGGTCGGTCCACATCCGCCAGCGGTCAGAGGCCGCGGTGCTCGAGCTCGGCCTCGATCGTGTCGGCGTGCTCGGGGCATAGGTGCTCCCCTGCCGCGCGGAGCACCACCGCCACCGCGTCGTCGGACGTGTCTGCGGAGAATGCCGTGTCGATCGCCATCGTGCCTACGGTTGCGTTCACGGCAGCGTCGGTGATCGGGCTGTCGTTCGGGGCGTCCGCAGCGGCCACCCCCTCGGCGGTGTCGAGCAGGCCGCAGATTGACTCGGCCAGCTCCAGCGACGCCTCGGGGCCGCTGCTGTCGGGGCCGCTGAACGTGAGGGTCCGGTCGATGTCGGCCAGGTAGGCGTCCGTCGGCGACAGGGTGGTCGTCGTGCGTTCGACGGTGGTGGTCGACCGCTCAGGCGCCGAGTCGTCCGATCCGCCTCCTCCACCGCAGGCCGCGAGGGCCGAGATCATCGCCGCTGCCAGGACCGTCCGCATGGCGGCGGATGGTACGTCAGGAGGGGCGTCGTCGCGTCTCGGCCCACGCTCGGATCTCGGAGCGCAGCCAGATTCGGCAGCGGCTCGAGCCGAGGTCGAGCACGGGCTCAGGGAAGTCGTCGTAGCGCGACCGGTAGGTGCGCACGCTGTTGCTGTGCGACAGCCCCAAGATCTCGGCCACCCCAGCGGCGTCGGTGATGTCGTCGAGGTCGACCAGTCTGCCCACCAGCCGAAGCCTACTGACGGCTCCCCTCCCCCCAGGTAGTCTAAGAAGCGACACAGACGTAGTGGCCCCGGCGCAGCGTGAACTGCCCCGGGGCCCGACACGAGGAGTGAGCCTCATGCCGACCAGGAAAGCTATCCCCCACGACGTCGCCAGGTCGGTGGACCGATGAGCGGCACCCGCCTCGGCCGCGGCCACGTCATCGTGGCTCGGTTCCGGCAGTCCGCCCGCGGCAAGGCCGCCTACCTGGAGGACGACCTCCTCAAGGACGACCGGCTGCCTGCCGTGCCCGGGCGTGTCGCCCCGGTGTCCCGCGACGCCGAGCCCGAGGACGCGCCGGCGCCTCGCCAGCGCGTCGAGGCGTCGCTGATGCCCTCGCGCCCCGACCTCGCCGAGGTCCCTGTCATCGATCGTGACGCCGGCCCGCCCATCGCGCCGCCGTGGGTCCGTCACCCTGTCGCGGCGGTGCGCCGTGTGCTCGCCCACTGGGCGCACGTCACCGCGTTTCACTTCCTGCGGCTGCCGCAGTACGCAGGCCAGGCGCTCCGGTGGTCGCCGCGCGGCCTCTTTCGCATCGTCGTCGGCCTGTACCGGTGGGTGACCGACGGCGAGGCCAAGGAGCTCCGGTGGGACACGGCAGCCCGGCGCGACACCAAGGAGTACGGTCGCCTGTCTCGGCAGCGGGATCGGCGGGTCCACAACCGGGGTTGGGCGGTCGCCGTCCTCGTACCCGCTGCCATCACCGCGGTGGTCGCCGCGGTGATGGTGTCGCCCTACTCGCCGCTCACCCGCATCGTTGTGGCCGTGGCCGTCATCGCGGGGCTCGGCGGGATCGGGGCGCCGGCGGACCGGCCGTGGATCGAGCACGCCACGGTGCCGCCGGGCGCCCGGAAGATCACGCCCGACCTCCTCGTCCAGGCGTTCGCTGCGGCGAAGCTCTGCAGCATCGAAGGCGACAAGCCCGGGCCGCTCCGGTTCCTGTCCCCCATCGCGCACGACGGCCCGGGAGTGCGGGCGGTGGTCGAGCTCCCCGCTGGCGTCACCGCTGACACGGCGGTCAAGCGTCGTGTCGAGATCGCCTCCGGCCTCAACATCGACGAGTTCCGGGTGTTCCTCGAGCGCGTGCGCGGCACCGAAGGCTCGGCTCGGAGGGTCGTGGTGTGGATCGCTGACCGGGATCCCTACGAGGCCAGCTCGACGGTCACGCCGCTGGCCACCGCGAGGACGTGGGACTTCTGGCAGGCGTTCCCGTTCGGGGTCGACGCCCGAGGCCGCGGCGTCGCGTGGTCGCTCGTGTGGACCTCGTTCCTCGTCGGCTCGATTCCCCGCATGGGCAAGTCGAACGCGGCCCGCATCGTGGTCGCCGCTGCCGCCCTCGACCCGACCACCCGTCTCATCGTGTTCGACGGCAAGGGCGGCAAGGACTGGCAGGCGACCGAGGCCGTCGCCCACTTCTACGCGGCGGGCACCCGCAAGACCGTCGTCGAGGCGCTCGTCGGTGTGCTGCAGGACGCGGTCGAGGACATGGACCAGCGGTTCGAGCGCATGCGGAAGATGCCCGACGACGTGTGCCCCGAGGGCAAGGTCACGCCTCAGATCACCCGCCGGCCGCACTACGGCATGCCCCTCACCGTGGTGTGCGTCGACGAGGTGCACCGGTATCTCGAGCACCCGGAGCACGGCGGCACGATCGAGGCGCTGCTCACCGAGCTCGCCAAGGTCGGGCCCGCTGCGGGGATCATGCTCGTGCTCGCCACCCAGCGCCCGGACGCCAAGGTGATCCCCGCCGGCCTCCGTGATCAGATGGGCACCCGGTTCGCGTTGAAGGTCATGACGTGGCAGTCGTCCGAGGTCGTCCTCGGCGCCGGCACGTACGGGGCTGGCCTCAACGCTGCCGAGTTCCTGAAGGAGCACGTCGGCGTCGGCATCCTCCTCGGTGCCGACGACAGCCAGGCGACCGGCGGTGGCGCCTTGACCGTGCGCACGCATGAGCTCGACCTGCCGGTCATGCGGACGATCTGTGACCGGGCGCGCGAGGCGCGGGCCAAGGCGGGGCTGCTTACCGGCATGGCTGCCGGCGAGAGCGTCCTGCCGGAAACGCCGCGCCGCCGGTTGCTCGACGACCTGCTCGACGTGTTCGAGCCCGCCGAGGCCAAGGTGTGGTCGGAGGTGCTGTGCGCCCGCCTCGCCGAGCGGTGGCCCGACCAGTACGACGGTTGGCAGGCCACCACCCTCGCCAACACCCTGCGGTCATTCGGGATCGAGACCTCCCAGACCTGGGGCCGTACCGAGACCGGCGAGGGCGCCAACCGGCGGGGCGTCGCCCGCCAGGACCTCCTCGACACGATCGCTGAGCGGGAGCTCGAGCGGCCGTCCGACCGCCAGCTCACTAGCGGCTAGCGGCCCAGCACGGGTCTCTCTAACCGGGGGTGACGGCCCTATCGACGGCCGCTCGCTAGACGCTAGTCACCTGGTCAGAGGACCTATCGGGGGCGCTAGACCTAGCGGCCCTCGGTGCTAGAGCGACCCGATTCTGACCACTCGATCGACGGCGAAGCGGGGCCGGTTGCGCCCCCCGCCCGACCCCAGCACCCACGAGCACGAAGGGACCCATCCCATGCAGACCGTCACCCCTCCATCCGAGGCTCCTCGCCTCCCTCCCGCCGAAGCCCGGGCGCTCGCCCTGCAGCTGTGGGAGGAGTCCGGACGCGTCCTCACAGGCCCCGAGCTCGGGCCCATGGTCGGCCGCAGCGAGCGGTGGGTGCGCGGCGTCCTCGCCGACGCCCGGAAGGCCGACGACGCCCAGCCCGCCCCGCCGGCAACGGAGGACGGCGCGGAGCCGGCCTCGCCGGCAGCGGAAGACCGCCGCGGCAATCCCGGCGGCAATGCCGCCTCGATGCCGACGGCAATCCCTCGCCCGCTCAACGGCACCGCCCGGCAGCCGCAGCCGGCGGCCCGGCAGCCGGCGGCAGCCCGGCGGCGGCAGCCGGCCCGCGGCCCTGCCGGCACGCCGCTGCCGCTGTTGGTCCTCACCGTTGCCGCCGTCGGCACCGTTGCCGCCGTGTGCGCCGTCGTGTCGTGGATCCACATCCGGGACCTGGCGGTGACCGCCGGCATGGGCTCCTTGTCGGGGTGGCTGCCGCTTGGCATCGACGGCCTGGCCGTCGCATGCACCTGCTCGCTGATCGCCGACCGGCGCCAGGACAAGGACGCCCACCCGCTCGCCGTTGCCGGCCTCGTGCTCGGCATCGGCGGCAGCCTCGTGGCCAACGTGCTCGCCGTCGACCCGGAGCTCGTGCCGCTGCGCGCTGTCCGATGGGGGCTCGCTGGGTATCCCCCGCTCGCTCTGGCGGTCTCGGCCCACATGCTGTTCCGGATGCTGGGCGAAGGCGGTGACCGCTGATGCTGCCGTGGCTCCTCGCATGCGTCCTCGGTGCCACAGCAACGGCGGCGCTGATCGCCGGCCTGCGAGCGATGGACCGGCGGCCTGCCGCCGGTGTGCCGCTCGCCGCGGCCTCTCCCCCACCGCGCCAGCGCCGCGAGCCGCTGCTGCCGGCCGGCGATGACGGGCACCTCGCTTTCGCCCGCGTGCTGCACCGGGCCGCCACGATGAACCTCGAGGAGTGCGAAGCCCGGGCGGTCGACCGGGCCGCGCTCCCGCCGGCGGACGTGATCGAGGCCAGCCACCGGGAGGGCCGGTGAGGACGTTCGAGTGCCCGGAGTGCGGCGCGCTGGTGGAGGCGCTGGCGTCGGACGCGTGGCACCGCTGTGCGGGCCGCTTCCGGGCGCTGCGGCCCGTTGCGCCGGCGGCGGCCGCCCCGGTGCTGGCCGCTCCGATGGAGGGCCAGGCGCCGCCACCGGGGTCTCCGGCGGGCGCTCAGGGCCAGCTGTTCTGAGCCTGGGCGCGCCGCGGCCCCCGGCGCACCACCGGGGGCCGCATTGCATGGACCCGTCGCCCGAACCGTACCGGCGAGGTGTGACGGGTAGGGTCCTCGGCCATGGGCCATTGGGGACGGGGTAGAGGGTCCGCACTCGCGTGCGGGCTCGCGCTGGCGCTCGCGTGTAGCTGCAGCGGTGATGAAGGTGCCGCCGGCGGAACTACGACTACAGCGGGGCCGCCCGCCCCGCCGGTCACCGCGATGCCCATGCCGGCAGGCTGCACTCCGGCGACGCCCGACCAGATCGCTGCCGTCACGCAGGCGCTCAGCGGCGCTGACAATCAGCTGTCCGACGCCTTCATCGCCACGACCGACGGCGGCTGGACGGTCCTAGTGGCGAACCTCGACAGCGCCGCTGGTGAACGGCTGAGCTCGGCCGACGCTTGGGGCTGGCATCCGGGCTCGGGTGACCTCTACTCGATCTCGTCGGGCGCCCAGGAGTACTCGGTGCTCCCGATGAGCAGCGGGCTGGCCGATGACCCGGTGGCCGATCCGATCATCGGCGACCAGATCGGCTGTCTCGCTGCGTCGGCTCAGGCGCGGAACCTCGGCGGCTGAGCGGCGGACCTGCGGGTTGTTGCACGCGCACGGGTCCTCGCCACTGTCAGTGATGGCGGCTACCCTCTGTTGGCAATCGGGTGAACAAGAACGGCCCCCGCCGCTGGGGCGAGGGCCGGTCCGGTGTTCGAAGCCTGGGGCTCGAATTCACAAGAGGCCCGCAACATAGCGGGTGGACGCGAGCGCTGCAGCTTCGGGTGCCGGGCGTAACCCGGAGGGAGGAGAACTGCATGGCGTTCCGCAGACTGCGGCGCGTGGTGCCTGTTCGTCGGCATGTCCGACGTACCGGGCGCCCGTTGCGGCGGATTGTGCCCGTGCAACCGCACCGTAGGCGACTGCCTCGGCGTGGTCGCTGAGTGAAGCAGGCCCGCAAGGGGCCGTGACGGGCAGCTTCCCCCGGCCGCCACGGACTCCTGCTGGCCGATCGGTCAAGACGCGAACGAGCCCCCGCACCTCGAGGTGCGGGGGCTCGTCGTCAACGCAGGCTGGAGGGCTGAGGGCTACGCGGCCCTTCGTGAGGTCACGTTGATCGCGCCGCGGCCGTAGCGGGCGTTCAGGTCTCCGCCGGCGAGGGGCTGCCAGATCTGGTGGTAGGTGCCGAACTCGGCGGCGAGCAGGAGGGCCAGCTGCAGGAGCCATGGGCCCGAGAGGACGGCCGATCCGTCGGCCCTCACCGCCTGCTGCAGGGCGTTCAGGACGATGCCCACGACGCCGGCGAGGAGGATCTTGACCCAGGTGGGGTTGGTCGGGCGGACGATCGCCCCGGTGACGAGTGGGGCGACGATGCCGAGGACGATCGTCACGAGCGTCGCTGAGACCGTCAGCGTGCTGCCGACGGTCTCGGTGCCGGTCTCCTGGCCGACGGCCGCTACGGCGGCGCTGGCGGGCCCTGCGGCCGCCACGAGGGCTGTGAGGGTGAGGGCTGCGGCGGGCAGCCAGCGGATGATGCGCATGCGCGGTTCTCCTTGCTGTGGGCGCCCGCGGGTGCCGCGGGCGGGGGTGTGGGCGCCGGGTCGAGGGCGGCGGTCAGCCGGGCTCGGGCGCGTCAGGGTCGAGGGTGATCGCCGTTTCGACGGTCGCGAGCCGGCCGTCGATGTCCTCGACCCGCTCCTCGATCCGGTTGCTCTGGTCTCGGAGGCTGCCGCCGCCGTTGGGCCGGAACTCGGCCTCAACGGCGCCGAGGCGCTCCTCGAGCGGGGCGGTGTGCTTGGCGACGCGGGCGTCGACCTGGTCGACGAGCTCGGCGAAGATCTTGCCGCCGCCGCGCCAGAGCAGCCCAAGGAGGGCGATGATCGCCGTCAGGGCGCCGGCGGCGACTCCCCAATCGACGAGCAGCCCCGGTGCCTCGGCGAGCATCAGGCGTAGAGGAGGCTGTGCCAGGTAGCGGGGCCGGCGATGCCGTCGGGCTTGAGGGCGTGGCCCTGCTGCCAGTGGACGACGACGTGGTTGGTCGCCTGCCCGAACTGGCCGTCGGCCTTGAGGTCGTAGCCGCGCTCGACGAGGACCTGCTGCCACACTCGGACGGTCGAGCTCGCCTTGGCGGGCGGCATCCCGTCGCCCATCCGGCAGGGGCCCGGATAGGTGCGCGGTGCCGGCCGCCGCGGGCTGCCGACGTGCTGGGGCGGCGGCGGGGTCTTGCCTCCCTGCGCCGCGAAGAAGCGCCGCAGGTTGTCGGCCGTCCGGCGGGCGTCGGCGGCGGTGCCTCGCCACTCGAAGTGCATGGGGTCGGGCCAGGCCCAGCGGCCGCCCCAGGTCCAGCCGACGCCCTCGAGGAAGGCGATCACCTTGGCGGGGATGTCCGAGACCATGGGGAGGCCGCGGGCGCGCCGCGGGTTGCGCGGGGCGTTGATGTCCCCCGCGGTGCCCCAGCTGTGGTTGCTGGGGGTGCGCGTGCCGGCGACCGCCCTGCAGGCGTAGCCCCAGGTCCAGTCGGGGCGGATGTCGTAGCCGAGGGCCTCGACGACGTCGAGGCTGATGGCGGCGAGCTCGACGAGATCTCGGTGCAGGGGTAAGCGGAGGCCGTCGGCCCGGACGAGGGTGACGATCTTGGACCGGTCGCACGCTGGCCAGCCGGTACCGAAGGAGCTATGCGCCATCGTGGTCGCCGTCCTCGCCTGTGCAGTCGTCGTCGGTGCCGCTGGGGGCCTCGTCGACGTCGGGGTCGAATGGTTCGGTGTGCCAGCGCGCGGGCGCGTCGAACTCGTCATTCAGGGGCACAGGGGCCTCCTCGTTGTAGGGGTTGGGGTGGGCTCAGGCCCGGGTGACGGAGGCGACCTCCACGCCGGCCGGCTCAGCTCGGCGCTGGGATCGGGCCGGCGGGTGGAGCGCTCAGGCGCTCCCGGTGAGGAGGTCGATCGTCGACGCTGCGGTGAGCTCGTGGCCGGTGTCGGACAGGTGGATGGTGTCGGGGCTGCCGGGGCTGAGCTCGCCCCAGGCGTCGAGGCTGTCGAAGTAGTCCCAGCTGCGCCGGCCCTCGGCCCAGACGTCGACGACCGCGGCGCCGATCGAGGACGCCCACGTGCGGAGCGTCGCGGCGACTCGCGGGTACTCGGGCGACGTGTCGGCGTCGTCGTGCTTGCCGACGTGCGGGAGGATCACCACGATCAGCGGGGGTTCGCCGTCGGGGCCCTTGCGGCGCAGGGCGTCCCACAGGGTGTGCAGGACGGTCTCGAGCCCGGCCGTGGCGATCTCGGTGTCGAGCGCGTCGTTGACGCCAAGACCGAGGACGGCGACGTCGATGACGTCGTGCATGCCGATGGTGGTCGAGAGGGTCGTCGCGCCGGAGATGCCCTCGGCCGCGCGCAGGAGGTGGAGCGACGCCGTCGGGTTCACGTACGCGGCCGACCCGATGCTGTAGTTGTCGAGGCACACGCCGGCATCGTTCCGGCCTCGGATCCCCGCAATCCGGCAGTCGCCGGTCGTGGCGGTGATGACGACCTGGTGGTCGCCGGGGGCGAGCCCGGTGACGGTCGTGGTGTGCACGTCCGCGGTCGCGTTCGCTGCGGACACCGAGACCGCGCTGGCGCCGTCGATGCTGTAGGTCCACGAACCGAACCCGGACCCGCGGCGCTGCACCATGTCGATGGTCGTGCCCCGCACGGTCGTCGTGATCGTCGCACCGTTCCCGGCGACGGTCGGACGCTGCGTTACCCAGCCGGGGCCTCCGAGCGCCGCTGTCCACGCTCCCGTGGTGGCCCACTGCCCGGACGCACCGGGCATGAAGAAGAACGATGCCCACGCCGAGTTGATCCATCCGGAGCCGCCGTCGCCGAGCTCGGCCTGCAGCGCGTCGCCGATGAGGCGCATGTATCCGTTGTCGAGGAAGTCCGACGCGTAGTAGCCGACGCCGAGCGAGTCGCCGAACCCGATCATGCGGAACGGTCGGTTGGCTGCCGCGGCCTTGCGCTCGGCGAGCCGGTCGAGGAACCCGGCCTCGATCGACACGACGGGGCGGACGATGCGGCCGTGGGCGCCGTCCTCGAGCGTGGTGGCAGCATGGAGGCTGAGCGCCGGCGATGCGACGGAGGCGGGCGGGTCGGAGACGATGTCTTCCTCGGACACGGGCCCGTCGGCGGGGACGTCGAGGTAGATCGTGGTGGCGGACCGGCCGCTGCCGTGCGAGCGCGCCCAGCGGGTGCCGGTCGGGCTGATGTCGGCGGTGGCGGGGACGTCGATCGAGTACTCGCCGTTCTCGTCGAGCTCGGCGGTTGAGGCGCCCACGATCGTCTGGTCGTCGACGAACCCGGTGGAGAGCGCCCGGCCGTTCTCGCCGGCGAGTTGCAACACTACGCTGCCGGTCGCCGGGCTGCCGTCGGGGTTGACGATCGTGCCCGTGACGACGGTCATCAGGTTGCTCCAGGCGTAGGCGGGGCGATGATGTCGACCTCGTTGACGGGGTCGCCGGTGGGGACGTCGAGCCAGATGGTTGAGGCTGCGCGGCCGGTGCCGTGTGAGCGGGCCCACAGGGTGTCGGGCGGGACGATGTCCTCGTTGGCAGGCACATCGATCGTGTAGGCGCCGTCGACGATCGGCGCGCTCGAGGTGCCGGTCAGGGTCTCGTCGCTGCCGAGGAGAAACGCTGTGGGCACCGGGGCGCCGTCGACGTCGACGAGCGTGAGGCGGACGGTGCCGGTTGCGGGGTCGCCGTTCGGCAGGCGCAGCGATCCGTTGACGGTGGTCAAGAGGGGCCTCCTAGATCGGGCCGAGGTAGACGAGGGTCAGGTGGACGTTGCAGCTGAGCGATCCGCCGGAGTCCTGGCGCGCTCGGGCGGTCAGCGTTTCGCCGGCGGGGATCGCGACGCCGCGCACCGCGCTGGCGCCGGTGCCGAACCCGGCTGAGCTCGCAACGGGCACCGTGACTGGGAGCCACGCCGCGCCGAGGGACGAGCCAACGATCGAGACGAGCCGGGTGGTGCCCGCGAGGCTCGTACCCCAGGAGGCCGTGTTGATCGCCAGGTACAGGCCACCGGTGTTGAGGGTGATGACGCCGGCGGCGACGCCGTAGTCGAGGTCCCCGTTCTCGATCACCTCCGCGAGGGTGTCGACGTCGGTCGCGGTTCCGGTTCCGTTCGCGACCGCTTTCGACCCGGAGAACGTGACGACCCGTCCGATGCGCTCCCACAGATGCATCAGGTTGTCGACGGTCTCGGTGTTGAACTGGGAGCTCGAGGCGTCGCCGGCGGCTACGTGTGACGGTGGTGTCCAGAGGGTCACTGGTGTGCCTTCCTCATGGCCAGACGCTGCGGTCCCAGCCGCGTCCGGGGGTGTCCCACTGCAGGGCGGGGAGCACGATCACCTCGGATGTGCCGAGCGAGACGCGGTGGTCGTGGGCCTGGTAGTCGAACGTGTGGGAGATGCGCTCGACGAGCGATCGCTGCTCGAGCGGGTCGCCTGGGCCGGGCGGTGTCCCGACGATGTCGACCGCGTCGCCGAGCTCGAGGTCGAACGTGGCGGCGACGGGGACGTCGTCTCGTCGACCGGCGAGTTCGATCCCTTCGATCACGGTGCGCGGCTCCCGGTGCCGGGCGACCAGGCGTGAGCCGATGGATCGCAGCTGGGATCCCGCCATGGCGGCGGTGTCGATCTGCGCCGAGATCGGCCCGTACTCGGTGACCGACTCGCTGTCCTCGACACGCTCGGGCTCCGCTGGCCCATCGGTGGCGACCTCGGCGACGTTCACCATTCGGGCGAGGTCGTAGGAGGGCGTCAGGTCGGCGTAGGGAACGACGGCGGGATCGAGCGGGTCGGGCTTCCCAGCGAAGCCGGTGGTCGCCGGCGGATCGTTCGGCGGTCGGCTGCGGAACCTGATCCGCCCGGCGGGGTCGACGAAGAGGGCGCCCTGCTCGGTCGCCACGATCCGGCGCAGGTAGTCGAGCACGCCGGAGCCCTTCCACATGGCGGGTCCAACCACCTCGGTGCCGACGTCGAGGTCGCGGTCGACCGGGTCGATCCCAACGAGGTCGAGCACGCGGGCGATGCGGGCGCCGGTCGTCTCGCCGCGCCACGCATTGAGGGCTGCGTCGATCAGGGCGTGCGGTCTGGGGTCGGGCAGATTGCGGTCGAACCCTTCCCAGTACGTGACGTGCCCGACGATCCCGGCGCCGGCGAAGCCGGGACCGCTCGAGACGTAGTTGTGCAGCCCGAGGGTCAGCGTTGACGGGAACATCGGTGTCTCGGGCCAGGCCATGCCCGGATAGCCCGCGGCCGCTCCGATGCCGTCGACCCAGATCACGATCCGGGGCTCGTCCGTGGTCGGGTCGACGTCGACGAGGACGCGGATGTGGTGCAGGTTCCCGTCGGCGATCGTCGGCGAGTCGGGGTTGACCGTGTTCACCAGCTCGAACGGTGCGCCGGCCGAGCGGGTCCATCGGACGAACGGCCGACCGTGCAGCTCGGGGCTGTTGTCCCAGCGGATCCAGAGGGCGAACTCTTGGGAGGGCCCGGCGATCGATCGGCGGTGGAAGAGGCGGGCGTTCGGCCACAGGTTCGTTCCGGCATTGATCGCTACGGGTGGAGCGGTGAGCCTCACCCAGGCGTCGATCATGAAGGGGTAGCCGGTGCCTCGGAATCCGGGGACCGTCATGACCTTGCCCAGCTGGCCTGGCCTCCACGCCTTGCCTTGCTCGGAGCCGAACGATTCGTTGCCTCGGCCGCCCTCGAAGGGAAGGAGCGGGTCCTGGGACGACAGGTCGGCCGACCAGGTGCCGTGGTCGGTGCCGATGGCGTCGCGAGCGGTGCGGCCCTCGGCCTCGTCGAGCCGCCACCAGTGCGCCGGCGCCGGCCACTGTGTGAGCAGCGCCTGCTCGAACGGCGAGTGCGTGATCGTGTCGCTGCCGAGGAGCGCAAGCAGATCGACCGCGGCCAGGTTCACCGTGGCGTCGCCGAGATGCCATGCGGGGGGCAGCCGGTCGATGAATCCCGTGAAGACGGGCCGGTCGCCCTCGGGCGTCTCGGCGACGTACCGGATCCGCCGGCGCAACTTGAGGTGGGGCGCCCACGGCGAGACCGGGTTGTTGGGGTCGAGCGCCCGGTGCCGGTTGTCGAAGCTGCCGATCGCCTCGCCAGCCTCGACCTCGGCGATCTTCATTCGGGCGCCGCGGGTTGTGGTGAGCGCACGCAGAGGGGACGCGTGGAGCGGATCGTCTGTCTGGTCGATCCTTGTCCAGGGCTGTCCGCCTGGGCGCACCCATCCGGCACCGCCCTCGAGCAGACCCATCCGGTCGGTGTACATGGGGCCGGCGTGGTTGGTGGTGACGACGCGCATCGTCGCCCAGCCGGCGCTGGCGGGCGCCTCGGCGATCGTCCGGACCTGTGTCCAGGCGCCGGGAAGGATCGGCTGCCACGTGCCGTCGATGAACTCGAAGGTCCCGTTGGGGATCGTCTCGTAGAAGACGAGCGATACGAACGCGAAGCCGGAGGTGCCGGCGCTCGCCCGGACGTCTGCGGTGGCGCAGTAGAACTCGCCCGGGCTGACGACGAAGCCGGTCTGCAGCGGCCCGCTGCCGTAGTCCCAGACCACGACCTGGCCCGGATCAGTGATCCGCGCGTCGGCAAACCAGAACGAGCCGCCCGGGGTCGACGTGAGCTTGAGCGACCATTCGCCGTCCGAGGCGAGGTCGTCGGACCGCTCGAGGAGGTTCGGGCTCCCGGGCATGTAGAACCAGCCGGCGGCGCTCGTCTCGATCGACGCCTGATTGAGCGTGAGCAGGTTCGTGGCGGGCCGCTGCCTCGGGGGCACCTCGAGCGCGACCTCGACTCGCATGCCGGGCATGTCCGCCACCGTCAGAAGGTCCCCGCGAGCGAAGGTCGGCCGTTGCGTCTGCGGATGTCGGTCATCCGGTCGCGGACGACTTCGGTCACCTGGCGGCCGTCGATGTAGAGCTTGATGATCTCGTGTCCGCCGGCGCCCCGGTCGGCGTCGGAGCCCACGCGGTCGAGCGGGGTGACGCGGGCGCCTCGGGGGAGCTCGAGCAGCTCGGGGCCTGCCTCGCCGACCCACGCCGCGCCCTGGGAGAGGACGCTGCCGCCGTGCTCGAGGTAGGCGATGTTCGGGGTGTTGATGGTGGGCGTGGAGAACGAGGGGAAGGACGGGCCCGGGCCGGGCGGGTTCCAGCCGCCGATGGTGATCGACGGGATCGAGAAGTTGTTCCACACGCCGATCACCGAGTTGAGCGCCGACTTGAAGCTCGAGGTGATCCAGTCCCACATGCCCGAGGCCGCGCTGGCGAGGGCGCCGGGCACGCCGGTGAACCAGCTGATGACGCCTTGGACCTTTCCGGTGATCCAGTCCCAGGCGGCGCCGGCGGCCGACTTGATCGTGTCCCAGTGCTTCACGATCCGGCCGACGAGGGTCCAGTTGAGGAAGAGGTCGGTGATGAACTGGGCGGCCTGGCCCACCTTGGTCTTCACCCACTCCCAGGCCTGCCCGGTCTTTTCCTTGACCCACTCCCAGGCCTGGCCGATCCAGCGCTTGATGGTGTCGAAGTGGATGATGATCAGCGCGACGAGGCCGACCACCGCGGCGATCACCAGGGCGATCGGGCCGAGGGAGATCAGCCACGCGAGCGCGATCTTCGCCGCGTGCGCCAGAGCCTGGATGCCCATCCACGCCCACTTGGCCGCCATGAGGCCCATAGATGCGGCGGTCTTGGCGGAGGCGTACACGGCCTTCGTGGCCATCACGGTGTAGTGCGTAGCGACCGCTGCGGCGACGCCGGCGAGGACGACCTTGGCGGCGAGCGCCGCGTCCTCGTTGCGCCCGAACCAGTCGACGAGGCCGCGCATCTTGGGGATGGCGGTGTTGCCGATGAAGTTGGTCAGGCGCAACAGGGCGCCGCGCCGGAATTCCTCGACCTCCGTGGCCGCGTTGTCGTTGACGGTCTCGCCCATCGTGGTGGCGGCGCCGGCGACGTCGGCCATGCCGCCGGTGGCGAGCGTGCGGAGCAGCTCGTCGGTCTTGGCGGCGTCGCCGGAGATGTCCTCGAAGGGCGTGCCGAACAGGGCGATGGCGGTGTTGGCCTTGGTGGCGGGGTCCTCGATACCGCTGAGCCCGGCGACGATCTGGTCGAAGGCCGACTTGGCGTCCGCGCCACCGGTGAGGAGCTTGGCGGTCATCTCCTCGGCGTTGAGGCCGAGGGTGTCGTACGCGGCGACGGTGCCGGCGCTCATGTCCGTCGCCCGGATGCGCAGCTCCTTGAGGGCGTCGCCGACCTTGTCCAGCTGGTAGGTGCCGCCCTTGCTGGCCTCCACGAGGATGCCCATCGCCTGCTGGCCATCGAGGCCGAGCCCGGCGAAGAACTGCGAGTACTCGTTGGTCGCCTCCATGAGCTCGTCGCGCACCGAGACGGGGACCCGCTGCATGCTCGCGGTGAGAAGGTCGAAGGCCTCGTCGGCGTCGCGGGCGAGGCCGCTGTTGATGAGGACGCCGGCGTTGCCGACGGCCTGGGCGACGTCCTGGTCGAAGACGTGGGCGAAGTTCAGGGCGTGCTGGCTGAGGCGCTCGAGGTCGGCGTCGGTCTTGGCGAAGTCGCCGAGGGTGGACAGCACGGAGGCGACCGCGCTGTTCACCTGCTCGATGCTTTCGCCGTAGGCGTCGGCGTAGAGCCGGCCGGCGGTGTCGCCAGCCCGCTCGGCGGCCGCCCCGGTGAGGCCCAGGGACGCGGCGAGCTTGTCCTCGGCGGCACCGATGTCGAGCGTCTCAGCGAACGCGAGCCCGAGCGCGGCGCCGCCGGCGACGCCGATGGCGGTCAGCGCGCTGGTGAGCCGGCCGGAGCCCTTCTCGACCTTGGTGGTGGCGCCGTCGACGAGCTCGTCGCCGATCTCCTCGCCGGACTTGTCGGCCTCCTTCTCGGCCTGGCCCAGCTCCCTGCGGAACCGCCCGAGGCCGACGACGAGGCCGAAGGTTGCGCTACCGATCTCGGACACGGGGCGTCACCTCCTCGGGCGGTTGTTGAGCTCGTCTGCCCACTTCTGTGCGGCGTCGATCAGCTGGGCCCGCTCGGCGGCGCTGGGAGGCGGGGGCGGGTCGCCGAGACGGCCTCGGCGGGCGAGGTACGACTTCAGCGGCCGGAGGCGCTTGGCTCGTCGGAACGCTGCGGTGTGCCAGGCGAGCGAGAGGTCTCGATCGAGCTCGTGGCGCTGGCGGTCGACGGCGGCGTCGACGAGTGCGTCGACCTGTCGGGGCGTCAGACCCCAGAGGTCTCGGTGGCTGATTCCTGCCCGGAGGGCGCCGGCGACGTAGGCGTCCCAATCCCAGCGGCCACCCTCCGAGCCTCCGCCAAAGGGGACTCCTCGCCGGCCTCCTCGGCGGCGCGCTCGATCTCCTCGGAGCGCTTCTTGAACGGGGCCGATAGCTGGATGAGCAGGACGCACAGGTTGTAGGCGTCATCGAGGCCGACCGTGTCGATCACGACGTCGGCGTCGTCGATGGTCCACTCGGGCCCGGGGAGGCCCTGGTGTCGTCGCTCGTGCTCGACCGCGGCCCAGAGCACGGTGGCGGCCACGGCCACGGGGAACCCCGGAATCACCCCGCCTCCTTTCTCGGCCAGCTGGGCCCGGCGGACGAAGTTGGCGTAGATGTCGTCGATCGACTTGCCGGTCGACTCCTCGACCCAGCGCATGGCACGCGAGGCGAGCCGCCCGACGACGTAGGTGTCGCCGAGCGGGATCTTCACCTGCCCCTCGAGCGGGTTGACCGCGACGGCGGTCATCGACGGCATCGCCATCAGGCGGCGACCGGTGCGAGAGCGCCGGAGATCTGCAGCTCCATCGACAGGGTGACCGCCTCCTCGCGGCCCGCCGAGAGGCTGTAGCTCGTGATCGTCGCCGTGAACTCCTCGACGGCCGCGCCGCCGACGACGATCCGGCCGTCGACCTGCGTGCCGGTCTCGGCGGCGTCGCGGATGATCTGCTCGACGCCGGCGGGCGAGATGTTGAGCTCGGGCCAGGCGGACGGCATCGTCTCGACGCTGATGGTCCGCTCGCGGGAGCCCGGCAGGTTCTGGGCGTCGGGGCTGTCCTTGCAGCTCGTGTCCATCGCCTCGACGCTCAGCGAGTACTCGCCAGAAACCTGGCAAGGGATCACGCTGAAGACGTCCGGGCCAGTTGAGGTCAGGACGGAGATCAGGACGGATGAGCCGTTGATCGCCATGGGGGTGCCTCCTCGGGGGGCGCGCCGAAGGCCCGGACGAGGGCCCGGGCGTTGGGTTGGGGGTGCCCCACGATCGGGGCGGGTGCTCTAGCTGGGGGCCAGAGAGGTGAGCCGCAGGAGGACCTGGCGGCCGTAGAACGACTTGTCGGTCGGGGCGACCGTGGGGCCCTCGCACTCGGCGATGTAG
>Ga0233385_1000168_pt1 | contig 36950 bp, 32 predicted proteins | sample ElkDunMinimDraft_16_FD_191543 | JGI IMG/M metagenome (GOLD analysis project Ga0233385, IMG submission 191543) | Fecal eukaryotic communites from dung pellets of Tule Elk in California, USA - Elk Dung G36 | ecosystem: Host-associated > Mammals > Digestive system > Large intestine > Fecal | place...
GGACCGGTTGCAGCAGGTCGCTCATGCCGGCCGGCGCGCGAAGAGGTGCAGCTGGGCGGCGAGATCGCGGTAGGGAATGCGGGAGGCCAGCGCGAGTTCCAGCTCCAGCAGAGCGCCCGGGTCACCGTCGGCGACCACCGCCGGCACCAGATCGGCGAGCACCCGTACGCCGTGGATCTCCTCCACCGTCAGGCCGGCCGCGGTCAGCAGCGTGGCGGCGGTGTCGGCGTCGTAGCGGCGGCGCAGCGTGTCCCGGGCGCCGGTGCTCCCCTCGGGCGCTGCCGCCAGCGACGCCGCGGTGCTCAGGTGCCCGTTCATCGCCCGGGTCAGTACCGCCGCGGCCCGGCCGGCGACCAGCACGCTCGCCGCGGCGCCCGGCCGCAGCGCGGTGGCAATGGCCGCCAGCACCGTCGCCGGGTCGTCGACCACCTCCAGCACGGCGTGGCAGAGCACCAGGTCGACGCTGCCCGGCTCGACCAGCCCGGCGAGCGCATCCCCGTCGCCCTGCACGGCGCGGATCCGGTCGCCGACTGCGGCCTCGGCGGCCCGGCGGGTCAGCGCGGCCAGCGCGTCGGGGCTGGCGTCGACGACGGTGACCCGGTGCCCGGCGGCTGCCAGCGGCACGGCGAAGCCGCCGGTGCCGCCGCCGATGTCGAGCACGGTCAGTGGCCGGCCGCCGTGCCGGTCGAGTTCGGCGCGCAGCACCGTCCAGACGACAGCGGTACGGGGGGTCAACTCGGGTCCGGCGAGCGCTCGGGTCTGCTCCACGCGATCGAGACTAGTGCCGCCGGGCGACAGCGGCGACGGGTGCCCGCCCTCCCGCGCCGCCGCCGGCGCTCAGCGGAAGTCGCGGGCGGCGACGCGGGTCGGCACGACGATCGGGTCGAGCCGGTCGGCGACCAGGTTGGTCACCCCCTCGACCCGCTCCAGCCGCCCCCGGATCAGCAGCGCGGCACTGCTGCGGGCCACCCGGCGGTAGCGCTGCCACAACCCGGGTGAGCAGATGACGTTGAGCATCCCGGTCTCGTCCTCGAGGTTCAGAAAGGTGACCCCGCCCGCGGTGGCCGGCCGCTGCCGGTGGGTGACGATCCCGCCCACCCGGATCCGGCTGCGGTGCGCCACCCGCCCCAGCTCGCCGATCGGCACCGCGCCGAGCGCCCCCAGCCGGGGCCGGATCACCCGTACCGGATGGTCGGTCGGCGACAGTCCGGTGGCCCAGACGTCGGCCCGCAGGGTGTCCACCTCGTCCATCCCGGGCAGGGTCGGCGCGGTCAGCCCGCCGGTCGCGCCGGGCAGCCGGCCGGGCCGTTCCTGCGCCGCCGCCCCGGCCGCCCAGAGCGCCTCGCGCCGGGTCAGCCCGAAGCAGGCGAAGGCGTCCGCGGTGGCCAGCGCCTCCAGCTGGGCGGCGCTCAGCCCGGTGCGCCGGGCCAGATCCGCCATGTCCCGGTACGGCCCACCGGCCGCCCGTTCGGCCTCGATCCGCTCGGCCGGTTCGGTGCCGATGGTGCGCACCGAGGCGAGCCCGAGCCGGACCGCCGGACCGCCCAGCCCCCACCGCTGCGGCGGCTCCCCCGCCGCGCTGCCCCACCGGGTCTGCGGGGTGGACTCCAGGACGGCGTCGGCGCCGCTGGCGTTGATGTCCGGACGGCGTACCTCCACACCGTGCCGGCGGGCGTCGTCGACCAGGGTCTGCGGTGCGTAGAAACCCATCGGCTGGGCGTTGAGCAGCGCGGCCAGGAACGGCGCCGGGTGGTAGCGCTTGAGCCAGGCGCTGGCGTAGACCAGATAGGCGAAGCTCATCGCGTGGCTCTCCGGGAAGCCGTAGCTGGCGAAGGAGGAGAGCTTCAGGTAGACGTCGTCGGCGACCTCCCCGGTGATGCCGTTGCGGGCCATCCCCGCATAGAGGCGCTGCGAGATCGCCGCCATCCGCTCGGTGGAGCGTTTGGAGCCCATCGCCCGGCGCAGCTGATCGGCCTCGGCGGCGTCGAAACCGGCCAGGTCGATGGCGAGCTGCATCAACTGCTCCTGGAACAGCGGCACCCCCAGCGTCTTCTCCAGCGCGTTGCGCATCAGCGGATGGGCGTAGGTGACCGGCTCCAAGCCGTTGCGACGGCGGATGTACGGGTGCACCGAGCCGCCCTGGATCGGCCCGGGACGGATCAGCGCCACCTCGACCACCAGGTCGTAGAACTCCCGCGGCTTGAGCCGGGGCAGGGTCGCCATCTGCGCGCGGCTCTCCACCTGGAACACCCCGACCGAGTCGGCCCGGCAGAGCATCGCGTAGACCTCCGGGTCGTCCAGCGACATGCTCCCCAGGTCCAGGGTCGACTCGATCAGGTCGTGCGCCAGGTGCAGGGCGGTGAGCATGCCGAGACCGAGCAGGTCGAACTTGACCAGCCCGACGGCGGCGCAGTCGTCCTTGTCCCACTGCAGCACGGTGCGGCCGGGCATCCGCGCCCACTCCACCGGGCAGACCTCGATCACCGGGCGGTCGCAGATCACCATCCCGCCGGAGTGGATGCCCAGGTGCCGCGGGAAGGTCTGCAGCTCGTTGGCGTACGCGACCACCTGCTCGGGGATCCCCTCCGCCTCGGAGCCGGCAACCGTGCCCCAGCGGTCGATCTGTTTGCTCCAGGCGTCCTGCTGCCCGGGCGGGAAGCCGAAGGCACGGGCGATGTCGCGCACCGCCGACCGGGGGCGGTAGGAGATGACGTTGGCGACCTGGGCGGTGTGCTCCCGGCCGTAGCGGGCGTAGACGTGCTGAATCACCTCTTCCCGGCGGCCGGATTCGATGTCGACGTCGATGTCGGGCGGTCCGTCCCGTTCGGGGGCGAGGAAACGTTCGAAGAGCAGCCGGTGCCGGACGGCGTCCACGTTGGTGATCCGCAGCGCGTAGCAGACCGCCGAGTTCGCCGCCGACCCCCGCCCCTGGCAGTAGATGTCCTGCTCCCGGCAGAACTTCACGATCTCGTAGACCACCAGGAAGTAGCCGGGGAACCCCAATTTGTCGATCATGTCGAGTTCGTGGTCGAGCTGCCGGTGCGCCTGCGGGTGTGCTGCGCGCGGGCCGTACCGGTCCAGCGCGCCGTCCATGGTCAGCTGCCGCAGCCAGCTCATCTCGGTGTGCCCGGGCGGCACCGGGTACGCCGGCAGCCGCGGGGCGACCACGTCCAGGTCGAAGGCGAGTTCGGCGCCGAACTCGGCGGCCCGCGCCACCGCCCCGGGGTAGGCGGCGAAGCGGGCGGCCATCTCCGCGCCGCTGCGCAGGTGGGCGGTACCGGCGGCGGGCAGCCAGCCGTCGATCTCGTCGAGGCTGCGCCGGGCCCGGACCGCCGCCAGTGTGGTCGCGAGCCGGCGCCGGGCGGGGGTGGCGTAGTGGACGTTGCCGGTGGCCACGGTCGGCAGCCCGGCACCGGCGGCCAGCTCGGCGAGGGCGTCGTTGCGGTCGCCGTCGGCCGGGTCGCCGTGATCGGTCAGCTCCACCGCCACCGTCTCGGCGCCGAAGAGCGCGGTCAGCCGGTCCAGTTCCCGGGCAGCCGCCTCGACCCCTCCGGTCAGCAGCGCCGCCGGCACCGGTCCCTTGCGGCAGCCGGTGAGGACCAGAACGTGGTCGCGCAGCTCGGCGGCGACCTGCTCCAGCTCGCCGTAGTCCGGGCGGCCCTTCTCCCCGCCGCGCAGCTGGGCGCGGGCGATGGCCGCCGACAGCCGGGCGTACCCCTCGGGGCCGTGGGCGAGGACCAGCAGGTGCCGGCCGGCCGGATCCGGTTCGCCACTGCGCGGTCCGGGACGGCCCAGGGTCAGCTCCGCGCCGAAGACGGTGGGCAGCCCCACCTCCCGGGCCGCCTCGGCGAAGCGCACCACCCCGTAGAGGCCGTCGTGGTCGGTGACCGCCAGCGCGCCCAGCCCCAGCCGGGCCGCCTCGGCGGCCAGCTCCTGCGGGTGGCTTGCGCCGTCGAGGAAGCTGAAGTTGGTGTGGGCGTGCAGCTCGGCGTAGGGCACCCGCCCCGCCTCCACCGGAGCCGGCGAAGGCATCGCCGGTGGCTGCCGGGGCGGCCGTTCGCTGTCGTCGGCGGCGAGCGGGTCGACCACCCGCAGATGCCGGTGCGGGCCGGGACGGCCGGAGAGGATCCGTTCCAGCTCCCTCCAGGGCAGGTCCGGGTTGTGGAAACTCACCGGAGCACCTCCGCTCCGGGCACCCCGCGGCGGTCAGTCATAGATCGCCTCCACCACCCAGCGCCCCTCGGTCAGGCAGAGCAGCAGGGCGCCGCCGTCGGCGAGGCCGATCTGGAACCGGGCGCCCCGGCGGGCCTCGGCCGGCGCCCACCAGCGCTCGTCGACCGGCCACGGACCGGACCAGCCGGTGATCTCCATCGGGGCGGCGCCGTCGACGGCGAGCCGGGCCGGGGCGGCGCTGACCTCCAGCCGGGCGCTGACGCGTACCGGCGCTCCGGAGCTGTCGCGCACGTCGGCGGCGAGCGGCACCGGCAGCACCAGGGCGGGCGCCGGTGGCGGGATCCGGCCCGGCCAGGGCGCGGCCGGCGGCCGGGCCGGGGTGCGCTCGTCGCCCCAGGGCACCAGCCGGACCTGGTCGGCGGCGCCGCGTCCGCCGCCGAGCACGGCGGTGACCACCGCGTCCGGGCCGAGCAGGCCCTGCACCCGGCTGAGCACCCGGTGCGCGCGGTCGCGTTCCGGCCCCATCTCGCCCCAGAGCCCGGGCTGCAGCCCGGCCTGGGCGAGCACCCCGGCCGGGGTCAGGCGCAGCCGGATGATCCCGGCGGTCGGGCGCGCGGTCACCGCCGTGGCGCCGCGGCGGTGACCGCCGGAGAGCCAGCCGTCGAGCTGCCAGCGCAGCCGGTCGGCGATCGCCGCGGCGGTGAGCAGTCCGTCGTGCCGCCAGGTGCGGTGCAGTTCCTGCCCGTCGGCGGTGACCGCCTCGATCTCGAGCCGGGTGCAGCCCAGGCCGTGCCCGGTGAGCCGCTCGTGCAGCCGTTCGGCGAGGACGCGGGTGGCGAAGGCCGCCGCGTCGACCCGGTCCAGCGGTTCGTCGTACGTCTCGGTCACCGCCAGGTCGGGCGGGGGCCGGCGGACGGCGAGGGGCCGGTGGTCGCGGCCGGCCGCCAGCCGGTGGGCCAGGGCCGCGTCGAAGCCGAACCGGGCCAGGACGTCTCCGGCGGGCAGCGCCGCGAAGTCGCCGAGGGTACGCAGGCCGAGCCGGCGCAGCAGATCGGTCAGGGCGGTCCGTGCCAGCGCCTCGATCGGCTGGCCGGCGAGGAACCCCCGGGTGGCGCCGGGGGCGATGATCTGTCCGCTGCGAGCGGCCAGCCCGGCGGCGAAGACCCCGTCGGCGATGCCGACCTGGCTCTCCACCTCGCAGCTCTGGGCGATCTGCTCCACGATCTGCTCGGCGGCCTGCTCCTCGCCGCCGAAGTAGCGGGCCGGTCCGCGCGCGGCGAGGGCAGCCACACCGGGGCGGATCACCTCGACGCCGGCGGCGACCTGCGCGATGGCGGTCAGCACCGGTTCGAAGGCGCGGGCGTCCCGGCCGGGATCGTGGTCGACGACGACCAGCTCCGGGCAGCGGCCCTGCGCCTCCCGTTTGCGCAGGCCCCGCCGGACGCCCTCGGCGCGGGCAGCCGTGGAGCAGGCCAGCACCCGGTTGGCGTGCAGCACCGCCACCGGGCCGGCGGCCGGCACACCGTCGACGATTTCGGCGGCGGCCACCGGCCAGTCCGGGCACCAGACGACCAGGGTGCGCACCGCCGCCGCGTCGTCCGGCATCTGCGCACCTCCGTCCCCGCCCGGCCCTCACCAGGCGTCCCCGCCGGCACCATCAGGGTCAGACTAGAACACCTGTTCGAAATGCGGGGAGTGCGGGCGCGCGACCGGGCCTGGGTCACATCTGTGGCTGAGCGCGCTGGTTGGCGAAGTTGAGCGCATGGGTGCCCCCAAGCAGAGGAGAGTCCGCAGGCTCACTTCACCAGGACGAAGGGCGCCCGGCGCGGTGCGCAGCCGGCGGCGCTCGCCGCTGCGGCGTCCACCGCGACATCCGCCGCCGCGGGGCTCGCCGCCACAACTCCCGCCGGTGTGGCATCGGCGCCGGGGAGCCAGACCTTGACCTCCTTGGGGCGGGCCGCGGCGCCTCGCCCCCGGGCGGAGAGGACAACTTCCCGCCGGCGCAGCCGCCCTCGGCCGTGACCGAGCCCTTCCCAGGCGCCGCGTACCACCCGCAGGGTGACGTCGGCGCCTGTCCAGGGGCCGTAGGAGACCAGGACGCAGCCCCGCTGGCGGGCGCGCGCGGCGAGCCGGTCGGCCACGGCGGCGCCGACCGTCGCGGGCATGGCGGCGACGACGACGACGTCGAGTCCGTCGATCAGGGCGGCGACCGCCGCCGTCCAGTCCGGCCCCGGGGCCGGCACGAGGGCGAACCGGTCCAGGGCGATGCCGAGGTCGGCGGCGGCGGCCATCCCCAGCTCGGGCAGGCCCACCACCGCGCACCACGATCCGGCCCGGGACGCCTGGGCCAGCAGCGCCAGCAGCAGGGAAGTCCCGCCGTTGCTCACCGGACGGCCGGTGGCGACCGCGACGACGCTGCCCCGGCGCAGCACGCCGTGGGGCAGCAGCCCGGCCAGCTCGGGCAGGACCGGCAGGCTGCGCCCGGCCCCCAGGGGGGCCGGCTCACTGGCGGGGCGGACCAGACCGGCCAGCGCCGTGGCGCCCACCACCGTCCGGGCCGCCGTGGCTGCTGCGCCGGTCTCCGTCCGGCCGTTCACCCTTGTCGGCACCTCAGGCCGCGGCCAGACCGTCCAGCGCCGGCTGGTGCACGGCGCCGAGCGCCTGCTCGACGAGGGTCACGAAATCTTCGGCGGCGCGCAGCAGGTCATCCGCCTCACGGGCGGTCACCACCCGCGGAATGCCCGCCTCGGCGGCGGCCCGCTTGACGGCGGCGGTGGCGAAGAAGGCGGCCCACTCCCCCAGCTCGGGAGCGACGAGCACGAGCAGGTCCCAGACGCTGGTGACCTTGCTGCGACGGGCGGGGACCGGACGGGCCCGGGCCGCGAGCAGTGCCGCCGCGGCGCGCAGCGCGGCCAGGTGGGCGGCGGCGTAACGCAGCCCGTCCGGCTGTGTCCGGGCGGCCTCGGCCAGCCCGTTGCGGGCGATCACGAGAAGCTGCGCGGGAGTGCGGTGCGGCAGCACGTGCGCGGGCACCGTGGGCATCTGAGCCGGGTCGATCGACATGGGCTTCCTCCTCCGCATCGCCGTCGGCGCCACCGTGTCGATCGGTGGGCCTGCGTGTGAAGCGATCCGGCGCGGAGGAAGACGCACCGGGATCGCCGGCCGGATATGGGCGCTTCCCCACGTCCACATCCGGCCGGCGGTTTACCGGCGGGCCGTCGCACGCCGCCCGGGGGTCGGGGGCGGCGTGCGACGGTCTGCCTGTCGGCCTCGGACTCGCGAGCGTCCGGAGCCAGGCGGTCCGCGGAACCGCAGCGGAAGCCGGTGCCGCGAAACACCGCCTCCGCAGGGGAACGAATGCTCGACTTCATCGAACGCCGAATCAATCGAACACCCGTTCTAACCAGAGACAGTACACCTCGACGCCGACGAAAACGCAACCAGAACTTTCCCAGTTCACCGGCGGGTCGGCGCCGGTGATCAAATCGCAGGTCACCGATGGATCACCGTGGCCGCCGACACACTCTGCGGTAATGGCCCAGATCCACTTCAGCCCCTGACAGCCCGAGCGCTACCCTCACCGCCGTGACCAAACCCGGGCCCCTGCTGGGCGTACTCATGGTGATCTCGTCGACCGCCCTGTTCGCGGTCAACGGCACCGTCTCCAAGCTCGTCATGCGGGCCGGCGTCGAGGCCCCCCAGCTCACCCTCATCCGGGCCGCGGGCGCGGTCACCGGACTGCTGCTGCTGAGCGCGCTGCTCCGCCCCGGACTGCGGCGGCTGCGGATCACCCGCCGGGAACTGCCCATGCTGGTCGGCTACGGCCTGGCCGGTTTCTTCGGCGTGCCGATGCTCTACTTCGTGGCCATCTCCCGGATGCCGGTCGGCATCGCGCTGCTGTTCGAGTTCACCGCGCCGATCTTCATCGCGCTCTGGGCCCGTTTCGGCCAGCGGCACCCGGTCCGCTCCCGGCTCTGGCTGGGGCTGGCGCTGAGCCTGGCCGGGCTCGCCTGCGTCGCCGAGGTCTGGGGCGACCTGAAACTCGACGGCCTCGGCATCCTCGCCGCGCTCGCCTCCGCCGTGCTGCTCGCCGTCTACTACGTGCTCGGCGCGCAGGGCGTCCGCAACCGGGACACCCTCTCCCTGACCACCTGGGCGTTCGGCGTCTCCGCCGTGGCCGGACTGCTGCTGCGCGCGCTCACCCACGGCACCGCCGGCTGGGACGTGCTCACCGCACCCACCGACGCGGGCGTACCCGTGGTCGTGCTCTGCCTCTACGTCGTCGTCGGCGGCTCGATCGCGCCGTACCTGCTGGTCGCCGCCGCCCTGCGCCACCTCCCGGCCACCAGCGTCGGAATCCTCGGGATGATCGAGCCGGTGATCGCCACCGCGGTGGCCTGGCTGGCGCTGAGCGAGACGCTGAACCTGCCCCAGCTCGCCGGCGGGGCGCTGGTGCTCGCCGGCGTCGCGCTGGCCGAGACCGCCCGGGTGCGGTCGGCCGCCGCACCACCACCGGCCGCCGGGCCCACCCTCGCACCACCCGCGGGCATCGCTCCACGCTGACGCCACCCGACGACGCCGCCGGCACCCGCGCCGCCACCGCACCCGCGCCGTCACCGCACCCGCGCCCGGCGCCCACGCCCGGCGGGTGTCACCCCCGCCCGGCGGCCGGCGAAACGCCGACAAGGGCGTCCCACCGGGCGAACCTCGCTCGCCTGACCGCCGCCGGGTTGGGAAGATGAACGCATGCAGTCACATGCCAACGTCCAGGCGGTGCAGATCGCCCTGGACAACGCCGACGCCCGCGACGGCTCCGGCGCCCCGAGCCAGGTACGGGTGCTGCCCGACGCCGTGCACACGGCCGTCGCGGCGGCCGAGGCGCTCGGCGTGACGGTCGGCCAGATCGCCAACTCGCTCATCTTCGACGCCGACGGGCAGCCGCTGCTCGTGCTCACCTCCGGCGCGCACCGGGTGGACACCGCCCGCGTCGCCGCCGACCTCGGCCTGAGCGCGCTCAAACGGGCCACCCCGGAATTCGTCCGGCAGCACACCGGACAGCCGATCGGCGGGGTCGCCCCGCTCGGGCACCCGAAGCCGGTCCGCACCCTGGTCGACACGGCCCTGGCCGGCTACGACGAGATCTGGGCGGCCGGCGGCGTACCCCGGGCGGTCTTCCCCACCACCTACGCCGAGCTGCTGCGGATCACCGCCGGCACCGCGGCCGAGGTGGCGTGAACAGCGTTCCCGGACTCGTCACGCTGCACGTCTGGCGGACCCCCCGCCGGGCGCTGCCCCGTGCCCTGATGCGGATGGCCCGCGACCCACGACGGCTGCGGGCGCTGCCCGGCGTACGGTTCGGCAAGCTCCTCGGCACCGGGACCGGCACCGGCTTCGGGCCCGGCGACGCCGACCTGACCCGGTGGGCAGCGCTGGTGGCCTGGGACGACCCGCGGCACGCCGACGGCTTCGCGGCCGGCCCGGTCGGACAGGCATGGGGGCGCATCGCCACCGGCGCCGCCCGGCTGGACCTACGCCCGGTCAGCAGCCGCGGTCAGTGGTCCGGCGTGCACCCCTTCGGCGACCCGGCCGGCGGGCGTACGCAGGGGCCGGTGCTGGCCCTGACCCGGGCCCGGCTGCGACCGGCGCGGGCAGTGACGTTCTGGCGCGCGGTGCCGCCGGTGGCGGCGGCGCTGCGGACCGCGCCGGGACTGCTCGCCCGCTTCGGCGTCGGCGAGGCGCCGATCGGCTGGCAGGGCACGGTGAGCGTGTGGCGCGAGTCGGCGGACCTGATGGACTTCGCGTACCGTCGGCCCGAGCACCGGGACGCGATCATGCAGACCCCCGTCCGCCGCTGGTACGCCGAGGAACTCTTCGCGCGCTTCGAGATAGGCGAGGTCACCGGCGACCGGTCGGTGCTCGGCTGGCACCCGGACGAGAAGGACCCGACAGTGAAGGACAGCACGGCATGAGGCTCATCCCGTGGCAGCCGGACGACATGGTGCGGCGCCTCGACGACGTGCTGACCGTCTACGGCGAGGCGATGAACTACCGCCGGGACATGCTGGAGGCCCGGCGCGGCTACATCGCCACCCACGTCCGGCGGCCCGGTTTCCGGGCGGTGGCGACCCTCACCGACGAGGGCCGGCTGGCCGGCTTCGGGTACGGCTACCGCTCCGAGCCCGGCCAGTGGTGGCACGACCAGGTCTACGCCTCCCTCGACGAGGTCGCCCGCAAGACCTGGTTCGGCAACTGCTTCGAAGTGGTGGAGCTGCACGTGCGCCCCACCGCGCAGGGCCACGGCCTCGGCGCCGGGCAGCTGCGGGCGTTGCTGACCATGGCCGAGGGGAACACCACCCTGCTCTCCACTCCGGAGGCCGACGAGGAGCGCTCCCGGGCCTGGCGGCTCTACCGCCGCTTCGGCTTCGTCGACGTGCTGCGCCACTTCTGCTTCCCCGGCGACGAGCGGCCCTTCGCCGTGCTGGGCCACGAACTGCCCCTGCCGCCGGTCGGGACATGACCGCCCGCCGGCTGCCCTGGCTGCTGCTGGGCGTGCTCGTCCTGGCACAGATCGCGTACCCGTTGACCACCGGCACCACCCGCGCCCGGCTCACGGTGGCCGTGGTCCTGTTCGGCTGCCTGCTGTCGGTGGGCCACGCGTTGCTGACCCGGGGCCCGCGGGCCGCCGCCGCGCTGGCGCTGATCGCCGGTGGCGGCGGGCTGGCGATCGAGGCGCTCGGGGTCGCCACCGGCTTCCCGTTCGGCAGCTACGACTACTCCGGACAGCTCGGACCGCAGCTGGCCGGGGTGCCCCTGGTCATCCCGCTGGCCTGGACCTGGATGGCCTGGCCCGCCTGGCTGGCCGCCACCCGGCTGCTGCCGCCCGGCGTCGGGCGCATCGCGCTGGCCACGGCCGGACTGGTCACCTGGGACCTCTTCCTCGACCCGCAGATGGTCGCCGAGGGGTACTGGCGCTGGCTCGGCGACGGCCCCGCCCTGCCCGGCCTGGACGGCATCCCGATCAGCAACTACCTCGGCTGGCTGCTCTTCGCGGCGCTGGTGATGACCCTGCTGCGCCCGCTGGGCGGGGCTGCGGTGGCCGTACCCGACGACGGCGACGAGCCGATGTACGCCCTCTACCTCTGGACGTACGCCTCCAGCGTCCTGGCGCACGCGGTCTTCCTCGGCCTGCCCGCCTCCGCGCTCTGGGGTGCGGCGGGAATGGCCGTGGTGGCGGTGCCGCTGGCGGTGACCCTGCTGCGGCAGCGATCCCGGCGGCCGGTGGTCCCGGCGACGTGAGCTGGCTGCTCACGGCCGTCGTCGCCGTGCTCACCGCGCACACCCTGGTCAACGCCCGCTGGTGGCTGCGCCGCCCACCGGCACGGCCGGCCCCGGTCACCGAACCGGTGGTGGTGCTGCTGCCGCTGCGCGACGAAGCCGACCGGGTCGAGCCCTGCCTGCGGTCGCTGCTGGCCCAGCGCGACGTGCCCGGCCTGCGCATCGTGATCCTCGACGACGGCTCCACCGACGGCACCACCGACGTGGTCCGCGCGGTGACCGCCGCCGATCCCCGGGTCACCCTGCTCACCGGGGCACCCCTGCCGCCGGGCTGGCTGGGCAAGCCGCACGCCTGCCGGCAGCTGGCCGAGGCCGGTGCCGGCGACGCGGAAGTGCTGGTCTTCGTCGACGCCGACGTGGTGCTCGCCCCGCACGCGGTGGCCGCCGCGGTGACGACGCTGCGGGCCTCCGGCGCGGGACTGCTCACGGCGTACCCGCGCATCGTCGCCGGCTCGGGCGGTGAGCGGCTGGTCCAGCCGCTGCTGCAGTGGCTCTGGCTGACCTTCCTGCCGCTGGCGGCGATGGAGCGCTCGGCCCGGCCGTCGCTGGCCGCCGCCGGCGGGCAGTTCCTGCTCGTCGACGCGGAGACCTACCGGCGCTGCGGCGGGCACGCCGCGGTCCGCGACCGGGTGCTGGAGGACATCGAGCTGGCCCGGGCGGTCAAGCGCGCCGGGGCGCGGATCGCCCTCGCCGACGGCTCGGCGATCGCGCGGTGCCGGATGTACAGCTCCTGGCCGGAGGTCCGCGACGGCTACAGCAAGTCGCTCTGGGCCACCTTTGGCTCCCCGCTCGCCGCCGGCGCGGTGCTGGCGCTGCTGCTGACGCTCTACACCGCACCGCCGCTGGTGGCGCTCGCCGCCGCCCTGGTGGGGCAGACGCAGCTGGCGCTGGCCGCCGCCGCGGCGTACCTGCTCGGGGTGGCCGGGCGGGGCGTGGCCGCGTCCGCGACCGGCGGCCGGGCCTGGCCCGACGCGCTGGCGCACCCGTTGTCGGTCGGGATCCTCGGCTGGCTGACTCTGCGGTCGTACCATCTGCGGGCACGGCATCGCCTGCTCTGGCGGGGCCGGCCGGTCAACTAGGAGGCTCGCATGGCTCGCGTCGTGGTCGTCGGCGCCGGCATGGGTGGGCTGGCGGCCGCCGCCCGGCTCGCCGCGGCCGGACACGAGGTCACCGTCTTCGAACGCGCCGACACCGTCGGCGGAAAGCTCGGTCGGCACACCGAGCAGACCCCGGCCGGGGCGTTCACCTTCGACACCGGGCCGAGCCTGCTGACCCTGCCGCAGGTCTTCTCCGACCTCTTCACCGCCACCGGCGCCAAACTCGACGAGTACGTCGACCTGGTGCCGCTGGACCCGATCGTGCGGCACGTCTTCGCGGACGGCACCGTGCTCGACTCCTGTGCCGACCCGCAGGTCTTCACCGCCCGCATCGGCGCGGCCCTCGGCGCCGAGGCGGCCGCCGACTGGCAGCGGCTCTGGCAGCGGGCGGGCCGCATCTGGGAGGCGTCCTGGCGGGACATCCTGCGCCGCCCGGTCGACTCTCCGCTGGATGTGGCCCGGCTGGCCTGGCGGCTGGGCGACCTGGCAGCCATCGCGCCCGGCCGGACGCTGCGCGGCCTGGGCCGCGGCCTGCTGCGCGACCCGCGCCTGCGGATGCTGCTGGACCGGTACGCCACCTACACCGGAGCCGACCCGCGCCGGGCGCCCGCGGCGCTGGCGGCCGTGCCCTACGCGGAGCTGGCCTTCGGCGGCTGGTATCCGCGCGGCGGGCTGGCCACGCTCGGCGACGCCCTGCTCTCCCGCTGCCTGGACCTGGGCGTGGTGGTGGAGACCGGCACCGCCGTCGCCGGGATCGACGCCCCCGGTGGGCGGGTACGCGGGGTACGCCTCGCGGGCTCCGCAGCCCGGGTCCCCGCCGACGTGGTGGTCGCCAACGTCGACGCGGCGACGGTCCACCGCGAACTGCTGCCGGACCCCCGCCGGCTGGCCCGGCTCGCCGATCGCAGCCTCGCCGGTTTCGTGCTGCTGCTCGGGGTCACCGGCAGCTCCGGCCTGGCCCACCACAACGTGTTCTTCCCCGCCGACTACGACGCCGAGTTCGATGCGGTCTTCGGTGATCCGGGGCGGGGCGTACCGGCCCGGCCCGCGCCGGACCCGACGGTCTTCGTCACCGTGGCCGACGATCCGCTGGTCCGTCCCGAGGGGCACGAGGCATGGTTCGTGCTGGTCAACGCCGCCCGGCACGGCCGGTCACCGGGCAGTGTCGACTGGCACCGGCCCGGCCTGGCCGACGCGTACGCCGACCGGGTCCTGGCGGTGCTGGCAGCGCGGGGCGTCGAGGTGCGCGACCGGCTGTTGTTCCGCCAGGTCCGCACGCCGGCGGAGCTGGCCGAGGAGACGGCGGCGCCGGGCGGGAGCATCTACGGCACCGCGGGCGGACTGCTGCGCCCGGCCAACCGCACCGGCACACACGGCCTGTTCCTGGTCGGCGGCTCCACCCATCCCGGTGGCGGGCTGCCGATGGTCACCCTCTCGGCGCAGATCGTCGCCGACCGGATCGGCCCGGCCTGACGCGTCGCCGTGGCAGCGGCTCAGAGCGGCGGCGCAGGCGGCCGCCCCGGTGGCGGCGGCGGTGGCTGCTGTGGTGACGGCCGCATCGGTGGCGGCAGTGGCGGCGCCTGGGGCGGCGCCTGCGGTGGCGGCGCAGGTTGCGACCGTGGTGGCGCCTGCGGTGACGGCGCCGGCTGCGGTTGTGGCGGTTGCGCCGGCCGGGTCTGCCCGGTGGGCAGCAGGGCACTACGGACAACGGTGAGGAGCTGTCCGAGACCGAAGCCGGCGGTCAGCACCCAGACCGCGGCGGCGAGGGTGACCGCGGCGGGGGCGAGCTCCGCATCGATCGCGGCGGCGAGGCCGGCGACGAGAAGCCCGACCAGCGCCACCGAGACCCGGGTCGGGCGTTCCCCGACGGTGACCACGCCGATCTCGCGCATCCCGGCGGCGATCGCCCGCGCCCGCAGGTACTCGTGCAGCCAGGAGAGGGCGCCGGCGGTGACCACCAGCGGGCCGGGCGCCCCGAGCAGCCAGAACGCGGCCAGCCAGGCCACCTCGCCGAGCCGGTCGGCGAGCGAGTCGTAGACGTAGCCGAGCCGGCTGGTCCGCCGGCTGATCACCGCCACCGCGCCGTCGACGCTGTCGGCGACCGCGGCGATCAGGATCAGCAGGGCGCCCAGAAAGGGGCCCGGCACGCCCTGCCGTGCGACGAGCGGCACCCCCGCGCAGATCACCACCCCGGCGACGGTGACCGCCGTCGGGGAGACCCGCATCCGGGCGAGCAGAAACCCGATCTGGTACGCCACCCGAAGCCAGCCCCGGACCACCGGCGTGGCCAGTCGCGGGTCGAACCCGCCGTGCAGCCGGGCCCAGGCGGCGGTGTACTCGTCCCACGTCAGTTCGGTACGGGCCGGCGGGACTGTCTTCTCTTCGCCGGTCACGCCGCCGATTGCTCCGGCAGGTCGCTGCGGAGTTGCTGCCACAGTTCCCGGGTCGCGGTGGAGCGGTTGAGGGTGATGAAGTGGATTCCGGGCACCCCTTCGTCCAGCAGTCGCCGGCACATCTGCCCGGCCTGCTCGATACCGAGGCGACGGACCGCCGCCGGGTCGTCGGCGACGCGGGCGAACCGTTCTGCCAGCCGGCGTGGGAACGGCGCGCCGGAGAGCTGCTCGGAACGCTCGATGGTGGCCATCCGGGTAACCGGCATGACCCCGGCCAGGATCGGGGTGTCGCAGCCGGCGGCGGCGACCCGGTCGCGCAGCCGCAGATAGTCGTCGGCGTCGAAGAACATCTGGGTGATGGCGAAGTCGGCGCCGGCGCGGCACTTGCGCACGAACTGCGCGGTGTCGGTCTCGATGTCCGGTGACCGGGGGTGCTTGTACGGGAAGGCGGCGACCCCGACGCTGAAGTCGCCGGAGTCACGGACCAGCCGGACCAGGTCCTCGGCGTAGCGCACGCCCTCGGGGTGGGCCACCCACTCCCCCATCGGGTTGCCGGGCGGATCGCCGCGCACCGCCAGCACGTTGCGCACCCCGGCACCGGCCAGCCGGCCGATGACGTTGCGCAGTTCGGCCACGGAATGGTCGACCGCGGTGAGGTGGGCCATCGGCAGCAGCGTCGTCTCGGTCGCGACGCGTTCGGTCACCGCCACCGTGGTGTCCCGGGTGGTCCCGCCGGCGCCGTAGGTGATCGAGACGAACGAGGGCTGCAACGGCTCCAGCTCGCGGATCGCCTGCCAGAGCAGGCGTTCGCCCTCGGGCGTCTTGGGCGGGAAGAACTCGAAGGAGAAGGTCGGCCTGCGGGCAGGAATCAGCTCCCCGATCGCCGGTGGTGAGTTGGGGAGGACCGAGGGAAGACCGAGCGCCACCCTGCGACCCTACCGGGCGGGCCCTGCCCGTTGCCGACTTTCCCAGGTCACGGAACACGCGGCGGAAAACGTCGTACCGCGCGGCTAGAAAGATCCGGCACGGGCCCGGGGCCGACACCCCGGCGCACCGGCGGGGGTCGTGTCGGCCGGCGGCAGATCGGGTGCCGGCGGCCGGACGGGGGTCGGCACTGAGAAACGGCGGCACCGGAGCTACGCGAGGCTCCGGGCCGTCACCCCGCCTGTCCGCCGGAGGAGCCGATGAGACCGCTCGCCCCGCACACTCTCGGGCCGCTGCTGGCCCGGCTGCGTCGCGAACGCGGCTGGAGTCAGCTGCGTACCGCCCGCGAGCTCGCCGCCGTATCGGGCTGCGACACGGTGACCCGGCACGAGATATCCCGCTGGGAGCGTCAGGAGCGGACACCGGGTGATTTCTGGCTCGACCGCCTGGCCCTGCTCTTCGAGGTGCCGGCCGCCGAACTGCGGCGGGTGCGGGCCTGCTCGCCCCGCGGCGCAGCCGCCACCGGGGAGGTGTCCCGGCTGCGCGCCGAGCTCTGCGCGCTGGCCCGGCGGTGGCTCGCCGACCCCGGCGCTCCGCTGGCACCGATCGGCCCGCCGTGGCCTGCCCTCGGCGCGTCCGGGGCGCCCCGGCCCGTCACCGGCGCCGATCTGGCGCAGCTACGGCGCCTCGACGACCTGCTCGGCGGGGCGGACCTGGCCGGTCACGGCGCGCAGCGGCTGGAGTCGGCGCTGGTCGCGCTCGACCAGGGCGGACGCGGCGAGCGCCGTCCGCTGTTGCGGCTGGTCGCCGGGACCGGGCAGCTGGCCGGCTGGCAGGCCGCGGACGCGGGTGACGCGGTGGCTGCCCTGCACGCCTACCGGCTGGCGCTGCTCGCCGCCGCTGCGGCCGGCGACCGGACGGCCGCCGGTCACGTACTGGCCTCGGCGAGCCACCTTTTCGCCACCGTCGAACCCGGCACCGCGCTGCTGCTGGCCCGCGCCGGGCAGGGCGGTGCCGGCCGTGGCGGGCCGCCGGCCCTGCGGGCGTTGCTGGCCCACCGGGTGGCCTTCGCCGCCGCCCTGCTCGGACGCCGCCCGGCCGCGGACACCGCGCTGACCGTGGCCGAGCAGGCCCTGGCCCGGCACCGGCCCGCTGCCGCGCCCGACTGGTCCTACTGGCTGGATCCGCCGGCCGCGGCGGGGATGACCGGACGGACCCTGGTGGCGCTGGGCCGGCCACTGCGGGCGGTGCCGCTGCTGCGCGCCGGCGCCCGCAGCGGACGGCTGCGCGAACGCGCCGTCTACGGCAGCTGGCTGGCGCGCGCCTACGCCGAGCTGGGCGAGGTCGAGCAGGCCGTCGAGGCCGGCGGGGCCGCCCTGGTCGCCGCGGTCGGCTCCGGCTCGGCCCGTGCCGCCGCGGAGGTGACCGGGGTGGCCCGGCTACTGGGAACGCACCGTGACCGCGCCCCGGCTCGTCGGCACCTCCGCCTGGTCCGCGCGACGCGCCCCTGGTTGCCCAGCGCCGCTCCACCCGCCGAGGCCCGCCAGGCTGGGCCGATCTTCGTCACCTCCGGCCACGGTGCGGGGCGGCGCTGTGGCCAGCCCGACGGGGACCCCGGGGGTCAGCCGGGTGGCGCCCCGTGACCGACTACCGTCATGGCGGTGACTCCAGCTGCTCCCCTCTCTCCGGTCGACCGGGCCGATCTTCGCCGACGTGTCGACGCGGCCCTGACCAGCTTCATGGCCTCCCGCCGGGCCTGGATGGCCGGCATCGACGACGGACTGACCCCGGTCGCCGACGCCCTGGAGGCGTTTCTGCTGCGCGGCGGCAAGCGCCTGCGTCCTGCCTTCGCCTACTGGGGCTACCGGGGCGCCGGCGGGCCCGACTCCACCCAGGTCGTCGCCACCCTGGCCGCCCTGGAGCTGGTGCAGGCAAGCGCACTGATCCACGACGACCTGATGGACCGCTCCGACACCCGGCGCGGCGAGCCGGCGATCCACCGGCGCTTCGGCACCCACCACCGCCGGGCCGGCTGGACCGGAAGCGCGGACGCCTTCGGCGAGGCCTCGGCGATCCTGCTCGGCGACCTCTGCCTCGTCTGGTCCGACGAGCTGCTGCACAGCAGCGGACTCGACTCGACCACCCTGGCCCGGGCCCGGCCGGTCTTCGACGAGATGCGTTCGGAGGTCACCGTCGGGCAGTACCTGGACGTGCTGACCCAGGCCACCGGCGACACCTCGCTGGAGCGGGCGGGCAAGGTCGCCCGGTTCAAGTCGGCCAAGTACACCGTCGAGCGTCCGCTGCTGGTGGGTGCCGCGCTGGCCGACGCCGGCCCCGAGGTCCAAGCCGCCTACTCGGCGTACGGGCTGCCGCTGGGCGAGGCCTTCCAGCTGCGCGACGACGTGCTGGGGGTCTTCGGCGACCCGGAGCAGACCGGCAAGCCGGCCGGCGACGACCTGCGCGAGGGCAAGCGGACCTACCTCGTGGCCGCGGCGATGCAGACCCTCGACCCGGCCGGCCGCAAGCTGCTGGAGCAGCGCCTCGGCGACCCGGAGCTGGACACCGAGGGCGTCGCCGCACTGCGGGAGCTCATCGTCGGCAGCGGCGCCCTGGAACGCACCGAGACGCGCATCGCGCAGCTGACCGAGACGGCTGTCGCCGCGTTGCACCGGGTCGAACTGCTGCCCGAGGCCCGTGAGGTGCTGGTGGAGCTGGCGGCCGCGGCGACCCGGCGCCGGGACTGAAGCGCAGGCGGCGGGTCAGTAGCCGAGCGCCTGGGCCCGCCGCTTGACCTCCCGGGCGAGATCCCCGGCGAGCGCCCGCGCGGGCGTGCCCGGCAGCGAGTCGTCGGGCCGCAGCAGCCACTCCATCGCCTCGTCGTCGTCGTAGCCGGCGTCGCGCAACAGGTTGAGCACGCCGGGCAGGTGCTTGTGCACGTTGTCGTTGGCGATCAGCTCGGCCGGCATTCGGCGCACGCCGTCGCGGCGTACGGCGATCAGCTCACGGTCGCGGATCTTCTGGTGCACCTTGCTGATGGAGACGCCGAGCCGCTCGGCGACGTCCGGCAGGGTCAGCCATTCCTCGGCGTCGACGGCACCGGCGCTGGGGTCTGCGGGCACTGATTCAGTCACCCGACCACCCTGCCATGCCGGGTGCCGCCAGGGCCAACGGTCCAGGTCAACCACGTGCGCAAAGATCGATTACGGGTGGCTGCGGCAGACGACTCGCCGTACAGCTGTAGCATCCTGTTCTGCCCCTGCCGCCTCGAGACATAGACTCCCTGCCGATGGACATACAGGTCGCCGACACGTTGCTTGGCTCGCTCATCGACGGGCGCTACCGCATTCGCGGTCGCGTGGCCCGTGGTGGCGTGGCGACCGTGTACACGGCAACGGACGAACGCCTCGAGCGGACAGTCGCGCTCAAGATCATTCACCCGACCCAGGCGCCGCAGACGCCCGAGGACGGCGGTCACTTCCTCACCCGCTTCACCGAGGAAGCCAAGACGATCGCCCGGCTGACGCACCCCAACGTGGTCGCGGTCTACGACCAGGGCACCCACAACGGCCTGCCGTACCTGGTGATGGAGTACGTCCGCGGCCGCACGCTGCGCGACGTGCTCATCGAGCGCAACCGGCTCAAACCGGACGAGGCGCTGGCGGTCACCGAGCAGATGCTCGCCGCACTGGCCGCCGCCCACCGCGCCGGCCTGGTGCACCGGGACGTCAAACCGGAGAACGTGCTGGTGGCCGAGGCGCCCAGCAGCGCCTCCGCCACACTCGTCGACAGCGTCGTCAAGGTCGCCGACTTCGGGCTGGCCCGCGCCGTGGAGGCCAGCGACGAAGCGGGCAACCAGCTGATGGCCACCGTCGCGTACGTGCCACCGGAGCTGGTCAGCGACGGGCGGGCCGACCCCCGCTCCGACGTCTACTCCGCGGGCATCGTGCTGTTCGAGATGCTGACCGGCCGGGTGCCGTACGACCAGGGCCGCGCCGTCGACATCGCGTGGCAGCACGTCGACCGGGACGTGCCGCCGCCCTCGACGCTCGTGCCGGGGCTGCCGCCGCTGGTGGACGAGCTGGTGCTGCGCGCCACCCGCCGCGACCCGCAGGCACGCCCGGGCGATGCCGCCGCCTTCCTCGCCGAGGTGCAGGCCACCCGGGAAGGGCTGACTTCGGCGCAGAGCAGCACCACGGTGCTGCCGAAGCTGCCGCCGTCCGCCGACCAGACCATGATCGTCGCCGCGGTCTCGCCGGCCGAGCGGCCGGCCTGGGCCCGGCTGCCGGAGACCAAGGCACGGCAGCAGCCGCACCGCCGGCGCGCCGTCGAGCCCGCCGTCCCGGCCGAGGTGACCGAGCCCGGCGACGGACCGCTGGGCGATCCCCGGCGCCGGACCGCGATCATCGCCGCCGCGGTGGTGCTGGGCCTGGTCGCCATGATCGGCGGCTGGTGGTTCGGGGTGGGCCGCTACACCTCGACTCCGCAGCTGGTGAACCTCACCAAGGCCGAGGCCCAGGAGCTGGCGGACCGGGGCGGCTTCACCCTCGCCTACGACACCCCCCGGTACGACCCGAACAGCTCCCGCGACACCGTGTTGTCACAGGACCCGTCCTCGACCGAACGCGTCGTCAAGGGCGGCACCATCACCCTGGTCCTCTCGCTCGGACCGGAGAGCGTGCGGGTGCCGGACGTGGTCGGCAAGACATTCGAGCTGGCCCAGGCGGAGCTGCGCAACAGCCGGCTCAAGGCCGTCAAGGGCACCGCGCGCTACGACGACGACCTGCCCGAGGGTGTCGTGATCGATGTCGACCCGGCTGTCGGCGAGGAGGTCAAACCGGATCAGGAGATCACCCTTGTGCTGAGCAAGGGCCGGGCGCCGCTGAGCGTGCCGAACCTGGTGGGCAAGAACATCAACGAGGCCCGCGCCGCGCTGACGCAGCTGGGGCTCGTTCCGGTCGAGACGTACAAGGACTCCGACCGGCCCAAGGACGAGGTGCTCGCGCAGAGCCCGAGCAACGGCTCCGGCGTGGAAGCGGGCGCCCAGGTCAAGCTGGAGGTCAGCAACGGCCCGGCGGCCGTGGCCGTGCCCAAGGTGATCGACATGCCCTGCCAGGAGGCCAAGGCGCTGCTGGAGAGCCAGCAGTTCGCGGTCTCGATCCAGCTCAATCCCAACGGGACCGTGCGGTTCCAGAACCCGGGCGAGAATGCCCAGGTGGCACCGGGCACCCAGATCACCATCGGATGCATCTGATGGCCGCCACCCGCCTGGTCGGTTCGCACACCCCCACCTCCGGTGGGCTGGCGCGGGCTGCCCTGCCCTACGTCGACGCCGCCGGCTCCGAGGTGGTGCAGGTCTACGTCTCCAACTCCCGTGGCTGGGCGTTGCCGGCGGGCGACCCGGAGCAGGACGCCGCCTTCCGGGACGGCTGTGAGCAGCGCGGGGTGCCGGTTTTCATCCACGCCTCGCTGCTGGTGAACCTCGGTTCGCCGACCGCCGCGACGGTGGAGAAGTCGGCGGCGACCCTGGCGCATGCGCTGGAGCGCGGCCGGGCGATCGGCGCGGCCGGGGTGGTCTACCACGCCGGCAGCGCGGTCGACGCCGGCTACGGCGACACGGCCATGCGCCAGGTGCGCGAAACCCTCCTGCCGCTGCTGGACGCGGCGGCGCAGCAGGGCGGTCCGCTGCTGCTGGTGGAGCCGAGCGCCGGCGGCGGCCGTTCGCTCGCCTCGCGGGTGGAGGACCTGGGGCCGTACCTGGAGGCGGTGGAGCGTCACCCCGGGCTGGGGGTCTGCTTCGACACCTGCCACGCCTGGGCGGCCGGGCACGACCTGGCGGCCGAGGGCGGCATGACGGCGACCCTGGACGCGCTGGTGGCGACAGTGGGCGCGGACCGTCTGAAGCTGGTGCACGCCAACGACTCCCGTGACCTCTGCGGGTCGACGCGGGACCGGCACGAGTCGATCGGCAAGGGCAACATCGGCGAAGCGGCGTTCGCCGAACTGATGACCCACCCGGCGACCGCCGGGGTGCCGCTGGTGGTGGAGACGCCGACCGAGAAGCACCACGGCCACGCCGCCGACATCGCCCTGCTCAAGCGCCTGCGCCCCACCGGCTGACCTCGCGCTCCCGCACACGCGCGAGGCTGCCGGCGGTGGGGGTGGGTCAGTCGCGCAGGATGCGGGTGAGGACGGCCACCGCCCGGTCGATGCCGGCGTCGTCCACGTCGAGATGGGTGACCAGCCGGCCGGTGCGCGGGCCGAGCACCGAGACGAGCACTCCCTCGGCGCGGGCGGCCGCGGCGAACGCCGGAGCGTCGAGCGTCGCCTTGGTGAAGTCCAGCGGCACGATGTTGGTGCGGGCCGGGGCTGCCAGCACCCCGAACGGCTCCAGCGCCTCGGCCAGCCGGGCGGCCCGGGCGTGGTCCTCGGCGAGACGGTCGATGTTGGTACGCAGCGCGTACCGCCCGGCGGCGGCGAGGATGCCGGCCTGGCGCATGCCGCCGCCCATCCGCTTGCGGATGAACCGGGCACGTTCGATCTTGTCGGCGCTGCCGACGACCACTGAGCCGACCGGCGCGCCGAGCCCCTTGGAGAGGCAGACCGACAGGGTGTCGAAGAGCGCGCCGTACTCGGCCAGCGGCACCCCGTCGGCGACGTGGGCGTGCCAGATCCGGGCCCCGTCGCAGTGCAGCGCGACCTGCGCGACGTCGGCGATGTCACGCAACTGCCGCAGGGTGGCCAGCGGGATCACGCCACCGCCGCCGCGGTTGTGCGTCTGCTCGACGGCGATCGCCCGGGTCGGCACCGCCCAGTAACCGTCGGGGCGGATCATCGCGGCCACCACGTCCGCGTCGAGGTCGCCGCCGACGGCCGGCCAGGTCCGCGAGGAGATCCCCCCGTACGCCGCGGCGGCGCCGATCTCGTACGTCACCACGTGCGCGTCGGCATCGCAGAGCAGTTCGTGCGCGGGTGGCACCAGCAGCTGCAGGGCGATCTGGTTGGCCATCGAGCCGCTCGGGGCGAAGAGCGCCGCCTCGTGCCCGAAGAGGGCGGCGACCTCCGCCTCCAGCGCGTTGATCTCGGGGTCCTCGCCGTAGACGTCGTCGCCGACCTCGGCGCGCGCCATCGCCTCACGCATCGCCGCCGTGGGGCGGGTGACGGTGTCGGAACGGAGGTCGACAGTTCGCTCAGCCACGCAGCATCTCCGCCACCAGGAAGGCCAGCTCCAGCGACTGCTGGGTGTTCAGTCGCGGGTCGCAGGCGGTTTCGTAACGGTCGGGCAGGTGCACGTCCTCGATGGCCTGGGCGCCGCCGAGGCATTCGGTGACGTCCTCGCCGGTGAGTTCGACGTGCAGTCCGCCGGGGTGGGTGCCCAGGCCGCGGTGCACCTCGAAGTAGCCGAGCACCTCGTCGACGATGCGGTCGAAGTGGCGGGTCTTGTAACCGTTGGAGGACTCGTGGGTGTTGCCGTGCATCGGGTCGCACTGCCAGACGACCTTCGCGCCGGAGGCGCTGACCTTCTCCACGATCGGCGCGAGCGCGTCACGGACCTTGTGGTTGCCCATCCGGCTGATCAGGGTCAGCCGGCCCGGGATGTTCTCCGGGTTGAGCTTCTCGCAGAGCTCGATCGCCTCGTCCGGGGTGGTGGTCGGGCCGATCTTGACCCCGATCGGGTTGGCGATCCGGGAGATGAAGTCGAGGTGCGCGCCGTCGATCTGGCGGGTCCGCTCGCCGACCCAGAGGAAGTGCCCCGACAGCCCGTACGCCCGGCCGTCGGAGACCCGGGTCAGCGCGCGGTCGTACTCCAGGGCGAGGGTCTCGTGGGAGCAGTAGAGGGTGACGGTGCGCAGCGCGTCGTCGTCGCTCATGCCGCAGGCCTGCATGAATGCCAGCGCCCGGTCGATCTCCCGGGCGATGGCGTCGTAGCGCTCACCGGCCGGCGATGCCTTGACGAATCCCATGTTCCAGTCGTGCACGGCGTGCAGGTCGGCCAGCCCGCCGGCCAGGTACGCCCGGAGCATGTTCATCGCCGCGGCCGAGTTGGCGTACGCGCGGATCATGCGCTGCGGGTCGGCGACGCGGGCCTCGAAGACCGGATCCAACGAGTTGATCATGTCGCCGCGGTACGACGGGAGCCCGAGCGCGTCCAGCGCCGCCGAACGGGGCTTGGTGTACTGGCCGGCGACCCGGGCGACCTTGACCACCGGCAGCGACGCGCCGTAGGTGAGCACGATCGACATCTGCAGCAGGGCGCGGGCGTTGGCGATCAGGTGGCTCTCGGTGTTGTCGGCGAAGGTCTCGGCGCAGTCGCCGCCCTGCAGCAGGAACGCCTTGCCCTCGCAGACCAGCGCGAGCCGGCGGCGCAGGTCGTCGACCTCGTACGGCGCGACGATCGACGGGACGTTCTCCAGGACCTTGCAGACGTCGGCCACGGCGGCGGCGTCCGGCCACGGCGGGGTCTGGGCCCGGGGCAGTTCCCGCCAGCGGTCGAGACCGAGCGCGGCGTCCTCCGCCGAGTCGTGGGTGGGCCGGCTGGTCTGCAGCGCCTGCACGCCGACCGCCGGGTAGCTCAATTGATGCCACTGATCGCGCATGACAGAAAGCCTACGGCGCGCAGCCGCGCCGATTGCCGCCGAGGGCTGCCGTTCCGCCACTTGGAAGATTCATCTCACCCCGGCCGCCCAAAATCGGCGCCGCACCGCATCGGCGCAGGTCAAGACCGCGGGCGCCGCGAGTGACGTACGCCTCAGGCCGGCCGCCGGGCGGTGAACCGGCACTCGCCGCGGTGACACCGGCCGAGCTCGCGCTCGCGCTCCGGCGCAAGCACCGGCCGGTCCCCATCATCAGCGGCGCCGACCAGTGGTCGGACAGGTGAAACAGGACCAACGGCGGGGAACCGGCGGACGGGTAATCTCGCCGCCATGAGCATCTTCGACACGCAGATCAACACTCTCGACGGCAAGCCGTTCGACCTCGCGGCCCTGCGCGGGCAGGCCCTGCTGATCGTGAACGTCGCCTCCAAGTGCGGGCTCACGCCGCAGTACGCCGGGCTGCAGGCGCTCGCCACCGCGTACGCCGACCGGGGCCTGACCGTGCTCGGGGTGCCCTGCAACCAGTTCATGGGGCAGGAGCCGGGCACGCCGGAGGAGATCGCCGAGTTCTGCGACGTGAACTACGGGGTGAGCTTCCCGCTGACCGAGAAGGTCGACGTGAACGGCGAGCACCGGCACCCGCTCTACGCGCAGCTGGTGCCGACCGCCGACGCCGAGGGGCGCAGCGGCGACATCCAGTGGAACTTCGAGAAGTTCCTCGTCGCCCCCGACGGCACGGTGGCGGCCCGGTTCGGCCCCCGGGTGGAGCCGCAGTCCGCCGAGGTGGTCGCCGCCATCGAGGAGGTACTGCCCCGCTGATCCTCGGGGTGAGCGGCGGGGCGGCGGGCGTACCGGGGCCTGGATCAGATGATCTATCCTCGGGCGCCCGCTCCCCGCCGCACAGGAGACACCCCTCGTGATCAACAAGTTCCCCGGTTCCTGCGGAGAGTGCCACGACCGCGTCGCCGCCGGCGCCGGTCAGGCGGTCAACCAGGACGGCCGCTGGCGCACGTACCACAACGAGTGCGCGCCCAGGCGCGTCGCGCCGCCGCGAGGCGGGCACGGCGGCTGGCACGAGCTGCCGCTGGTCGGCTTCGACCTGGAGGGCACCTCCACGCAGCCGCTGCAGACCCGCATCGTCTCGGCGGCGCTGGTGCACTCCGACGGCCGCCGGTCCGACTGGCTCATCGACCCCGCGGTGCCGATCCCCGCCGACGCGACCGCCGTGCACGGCATCACCGACGAGCACGTACGCCGGCACGGCCGCCCCGCCGCCGTCGCGCTCGCCGAACTCGCCACCGCCATCTCGAAGCTGATCGCCGACGCCACTCCCCTGGTGGCCTTCTGCGCCCAGTACGACGTGACCGCGCTCGCCGCCGAACTCGCCCGCCACGGGCTGCCGCCGGTCGACTGGGACCGGGCGATCATCATCGACCCGTCGATCCTGCACCGCGAGGTGGAGCCCCGCTGGTCGGGCAGCCGCCAGCTCGGGGAGCTCTGCGGGTACTACGAGGTGACCCTCGCCAACGCCCACGACGCCGCCGCCGACGCGCAGGCCGCGCTGGAGCTGGCCCGGTCGATCGCCGCCCGGCACCCGCACATCGCCGGGTTGCCGCCCGCGCAGCTGCACGGCCGCCAGATCGAGTGGTTCGCCGCGCAGGGCCGCGACCTGCAGGCCTTCTTCGACCGCAAGGGCCGCCGGGAGACCGTCAGCCTGGAATGGCCGTTGGAGACCGCCCCCCGCCCCGAGCGCCCCCGCCCCACCACACCTCCCACCTGACCTGGCCTGACCTGATCTGGCCTGACCTGATCTGGCCTGACCTGATCTGGCTTGACCTGACCTGGCCTGGTCGCGACTTCGTCGATGACGCCGCCTCGGTTCGGGCGGCAGGCAGCAATATCTCCGAAGTTGCGGCAGGGGCCAGGCGGGATCGGTGCAGTTGCCGGGAATTAACGCAGCGGCCATTCCATACGTGATCTTGACTCGCTAACATCCGTCGGCATGAATACCAGACGCGCCGCCTGGCTGTGGCCGGGCCGGCTGACGATCGCGTTCGTCCTCACCCTCGTCGTCGGCCTCCCCACCTGGGCGGTCTCAGCCGGTGCGGCGGTCAACCTCACCGTCGCGCAGGCCATCGCCAACCAGTCCGGCACCGCGGCGGTGACCGGGTACGTCGTCGGCCAGCCGACCGCGACCAACACCGTCATCCGCAGCGGGTTCACCGGCGACACGGCGATCGCCATCGCCGACACCGCCGGCGAGCAGAGCACCGCCAGGATGCTCTACGTCCAGGTCACCAGCGCCTACCGTGCCACCTTCGGCCTGCAGTCGAACCCGTCGCTGCTGGGCCGGGCGGTGACGGTGACGGGGACGCTGACGGCGTACTTCACGCACGCCGGGTTGAAGAACCCGACCGCGATGAGCCTCGGTGGCGGCGGCACCCCGGCCCCCACTCCCACGCCGAGCGCCCCCGGCAGCCCGTACGACTCGACGTACTACGCGGGCGCGATCGGCAAGACCGGCCCGCAGTTGCGCGGCGCGCTGCACAACATCATCAAGGTCCAGACCAGGATCTCGTACGCGACGGTCTGGGACGCGCTCAAGCAGACCGACCAGGACCCGGCCAACTCCGCCAACGTGATCCTGTTCTACACCGGACGCTCCCAGAGCAAGAGCAGCAACGGCGGCGGCGTCAACGACTGGAACCGCGAGCACGTGTGGGCCCAGTCGCACGGCGACTTCGGCACCGCGGCCGGCCCCGGCACCGACCTGCACCACCTGCGCCCCACCGACGTCTCGGTCAACAGCACCCGCGGCAACAAGGACTTCGACAACGGCGGCAGCCCGGTGGCCGAGGCGCCCGGCTGCTACACCGACGCCGACTCGTGGGAGCCCCGCAACGCCGTCAAGGGCGACGTCGCCCGCATGATCATGTACATGGCGATCCGGTACGAGGGCGCCGACGGCTGGCCCAACCTCGAGATCAACAACTCGGTCTCCAACGGCAGCGCCCCGTACCACGGCAAGCTCTCCGTGCTGCTGCAGTGGCACGCCCAGGACCCGCCGGACGCCTTCGAGAAGCGCCGCAACGACGTCATCTACGCCAACTGGCAGAACAACCGCAACCCCTTCATCGACCACCCCGAGTGGGCAACCGCCATCTGGAACTGACCCGGCACACCGGAATCCAGCGCGGGCACCAGCGGACGGGAGCCGACGGACGGGAATCCGCGCCGGAGCTTGAAACAGCCCGGCGCGGATTCCGGTGTACTGACGGGTGAGACGGCACCGTTGCTGGACGTCTGGTCGGCCACCGCGGCTGGGCGCCGGGCCGGCGCCCGCGGCTGGATGCTGGGCCGGCGACCGCGGCTGCCAGCCCTGGGTGAACGGACCTCAAGTGCCGACCGGCGAACGCTCGACGTAGTTGGCGACGTCCGCCTCGATGCCGGCCCGCGCGAAGAACGCCGCCGGGTCGAAGCCTGCGGCCCGGTGCGCCGCGTGCACCGCGTCCCGGGCCGCGGGCAGAGCGTCGGCCGACGCCCAGCGCACGATGGTCACCGCGTCGAAGCGGCCCGGGCCGGAGACCTGCTCCAGCAGGGCGTCGTCGAGGAACCCCGGCTGTGTCCGCAGGAGTGCGTGCGTCCGCCCCACGTGTCCCCAGAATTCCTCGCGCGCCTTCTCGGGTACGGCGAACTTGTCAACTCGATAGACGATCGACACGATGTCTCCTTGCTCCAGGGGCCGGAAACCGACGCTAGAACCTCAACCCTGATCGAAGTCAACGGTCGCGCTCACCGGACCGCGAGCAGCTGACAACGAGCAGCGGGAAGGGGGAAGCGAGAAGGGCGGGTTATTCGTTCTCGGCGGCGAGCTGGCGGGCCCGGTCACGGGCCGCCTCGAGGGCGTCGAGCATCGCGGCGCGTACGCCGTGCTTCTCCAGCTCGCGCAGCGCGGCCGCGGTGGTGCCGCCCGGCGAGGTGACCGCCGCCCGCAGCTGGGCCGGGTGCTCGGCGGACTCGCGCAGCATCACCGCCGACCCGAGCGCGGTCTGCACGATCAGCTCGTGGGCGGTCTGCCGGGGCAGCCCGAGCAGCACACCCGCGTCGACCATCGCCTCCACCAGCAGGTAGAAGTACGCCGGCCCCGAACCGGAGAGGGCGGTCAGCGCGTCCTGCTGGTACTCCGGCACCCGGACCGTGCGCCCCAGCGGCGCGAACATCTCCTCGGCGATCGCCAGGTGCTCCGGCCCGGCGTGGGCGCCCGCGGAGATGCCGCTCATCCCCTCGCCGACCAGCGCCGGGGTGTTGGGCATGACCCGCACCACCGGGGTGCCGGCGGGCAGCCGGCGGGCGAAGAAGTCGGTGGTCAGCCCGGCGCAGATCGACACGACCAGGGTCTGTGGCGAGATCCGGCCGGACACCTCGGCCAGGAGCGCGGCGGCGTCCTGCGGTTTGACCGCGACGACCAGCACGTCCGCTTCGGCGGCGGTGGCGTTGTCGACGACGCGAACGCCGTAACGGGCCCGCAGCTCCTCGCCCCGTTCGGGCCGGACGTCCGTGGCCAGCAGCCGCTCGGCGGGCCGGCCGGCCCGCAGCAGCCCCGCCAGCACCGCCTCCCCCATCTTGCCCGCGCCGAGCAGGGCCACCGTACGGGTGTCGGGTTGCATCCGCCGTACCTCTCTTCCGAACAGTCGTGGGGGCCCGGCGTCTACCGGACCCCCACGATCATGCTGGACGTGCCTCAGCTGCCGAAGAAGACCTCGGCCTCGGTGTACCGCTCCGTGGGCACGGTCTTGAGCTCGCGTACCGCCTCGGCCAGTGCGACCCGGACGATGTCGGTGCCGTGGATGGCGACCATCTTGCCCCAGTCGCCGTCGTGCACCGCGTCGATCGCGCCGAGCCCCATCCGGGTGGCGAGCACCCGGTCGAAGGCCGTCGGGGTGCCGCCGCGCTGGATGTGACCCAGCACGACCGTACGGGCCTCCTTGCCGGTGCGTTCCTCCAGCTGCTCGGCCAGCCACTGGCCGATGCCGCCGAGGCGCACGTGCCCGAACGAGTCGAGCTCCTGGTTGTGCAGCACCATCTGCCCCTCCAGCGGGTGGGCGCCCTCGGCGACCACCACGATCGGGGCGTACTGGTGCTGGAAACGCTTCTCGACGTAGCCGGCCACCTGCTCCACATCGAACTCGCGCTCGGGGATCAGGATGACGTTGGCGCCACCGGCCAGGCCGGCGTGCAGCGCGATCCAGCCCGCGTGGCGACCCATCACCTCGACCACCAGGGTGCGGTGGTGGCTCTCGGCGGTGGTGTGCAGCCGGTCGATCGCCTCCATGGCGATGTTGACGGCGGTGTCGAAGCCGAAGGTGTAGTCGGTGGCGCCGAGGTCGTTGTCGATCGTCTTCGGCACGCCCACCACCTGCACGCCCAGGTCGTGCAGCTTCGCGGCGACCCCGAGGGTGTCCTCACCGCCGATGGCGATCAGCGCGTCGATCCCCTGCGCGGCGAGGTTCTCCTTGATCCGCTCCACCCCACCGTCGATCTTGAAGGGGTTGGTCCGGGAGGAGCCGAGAATCGTGCCGCCGCGCGGCAGGATGCCCCGCACGTCAGCGACGGTCAGCGGCCGGGTCAGCCCCTCCAGGGGCCCCTTCCAGCCGTCCCGGAACCCCACGAATTCGTGGCCGTAGTTGTCGATGCCCTTGCGGACGACCGCGCGGATGACCGCGTTGAGTCCGGGGCAGTCGCCGCCACCCGTGAGCACGCCGATGCGCATGATCCGCTCATCCTCCTGGCTGAAGCCGAGATCGTGGTCAGGTCTCAGAATAGGTGCCGCCGCACTTCCGCGTCGCCGTTGCCCCGTGCCGGGTGACTTGCGCTGCCTCAGGGGTTCAGTGCCCGCCAGCGCGCCAGGTTGTGCCGGGCGTCGACGAGGGCGTCATGCCGGGCCTCGGCAGCGTCGGGCAGCACCGGCCGGCCCCGGTCGTCCCAGAGCTGACGCAACTCCTTGGTGAAGCGCGGAATCTCCCGCGGCAGGGCCGTCATCGCGCCCCAGAGCTGAGCGAGCACGACGTGGTCGTAGGCGGCGTACCAGGCCCAGAGCTCCAGCTGCTCTCCCGGGGAGTCCCGCAGCGGCTCCAGCAGGAAGTCGTAGAGGTCGTCGCGGATGCGCTCCCGGGAGCGCCAGGCCCGGTCGGCGGGCGAGGGCAGCCGGTCGAGCACGTTGCGGCGCACCCAGGGGATTGCCCGGGAGCCGTCGAACTCGGTGGAGACCGCGTAGAACTCACGGCCGTACTCGTCGACCACGCCGATGGAGACGAGCTCGATGGTGCGCCCGTCCTCGATGAACTCGCAGTCGTAGAAGTAGCGGTAGACCATTCGTGTCATCCTCGCGCACCGTGCCCCGGCCCGCGACGCCGGGTCCGCCACAGCCGGCGCCGGGAACGCACCCGGCCGGCGCAGCTCGCTGCCGCGCGCCGGCCGGGACGTCCACCCCCGCCTCCGCCACGCCCCCGTCCGGCCCCCACCCGCGGCGAATCCGTCTCCATGCTCGCCCGGATCAACGGACGGCACTGTCACCCAAGTGATGGCAGGGCTGTACAGCAAGCGACAGGAGGGCCATGATCTGATGTGTATCGCGGCCGGAAGGGGTGTCCGGCGTGCGTCCACACCGCCGAGTGCCGGCATGACGCCGCACCGGCAGGGGCCGCCGGAACGGGGAGGATGTGACCGTGGAGATGCGCCTGCCGGAACAGGGCGACGCGCTCACCGGAGTGGAACTGTTCGCCGGTTTGGAACCGGAGGTGCGCCGCCGGGTGATCGCCACAGCGGTGCCCCGGACCTACCGCAAGGGACAGCTGCTCTTCGTGGAGAACGACCCGGGCGAATCACTGATCATCCTGCGCCGCGGGGCGGTGGCGGTCTTCCGCACCTCGCCCTCCGGTGAGCGTGCGGTCCTGTCGGTGGTACGCCCGCCGGACGTGCTCGGGGAGGTCAGCCTCCTCGACGCCTCGACCCGCTCCGCCTCGGCCGAGGCGATCGAGGACTGCAGCGCGCTGGCGCTGTCGCGTCCGGCCTTCATGGACCTGGTGCACGCCAACCCACGCATCCTCGACGCGGTCATGCGCTCACTCGGCGGTCTGATCCGTCGCCTCACCGAGCAGAACGCCGACCATGTCTTCCTCGACCTGCCCGGCCGGGTGGCCAAGACCCTGGTCCGGCTCGCCGGCACCAGCCAGGCCCCGATGATCACCATTGAGCTGAATCAGAGCCAGCTCGCCGAGATGGCCGGCGGCTCGCGGCAGAGCGTCAACCAGGCGATCGGCTCGTTCGCCAACCGCGGCTGGCTGCGGACCGAAGGGCGGCGGATCGTCGTCACCGATGTCTCCGCGCTGCGCCGGCGGGCCGGGATGAACGAACGCTGACGTCCGTGCCACGTGAGTGCGGCACGGACGTCAGCGCGTCGGCGTCCGGCGGTTCAGGGGGTCTTGGTCGGACCCACCCAGTCGGTGGTGTCCGTGCCGCCCGGGCCCGCCCAGTCGGTGGTGTCCTTGCCGCCGGTCGGGCCGACCCAGTTGGGGTCGCAGATCCCGGAATCCCTCAGCGCGGCCGCGGTCGCGTCGTCGACCGCCACGACCTCGCCGGCCGGATGCTGCTGCCCCTGACCGTCGGTCCACGCGGCGATCAGCAGAACCTTTGCCATGTTCGTCTCCCCAGAGGTTTCTTCGGCTTGCGGGTGGCCCCGACTGTAGCCCCGGCGAGCGCCGTTTCCGGGGGGTGCGGAACTGTCCACTAGGCAACAGCCCGGTATCCGACAGTCCACAGAGACCACACGCCTGCCCGGTGATCGGCCGGTGCACCGCGGGTTATCGTGCCATCTACCGGCCTCCGCGGCCGCGGAGCAGAGTGTGCGTACGGAGGAGGAAGCATCAGCGCCCCCTGTGCCAACTGTGGACGGCAGCCCGGCCCCGACGACCGCTTCTGCGGCCGCTGCGGCACGGAGCTCGCCCTGTCGTGTCCGCAGTGCGCGCGAGCGCTCCCCGTCGACGCCGCGTTCTGCACCGCGTGCGGAGTCAAGGTCGGCGGCACCGGCAGCGGCGCCCTCGGCGCGCCCTCGCAGGAGGACCGCCGGCGGATCAGTGTCCTCTTCGTCGACCTGATCGACTTCACCCCGTACGTCGAGCGCTCCGACCCCGAGCTGGTCCGGGGACTGCAGACCGGGTTCTTCGCCGCCGCCCGCCGCGTCGTCGGCCAGTACGGCGGGGTCGTGGAGAAGTACATCGGCGACGCGGTGATGGCGCTCTTCGGGGCGCCGGTGGCGACCGAGACCGACGCCCTGCGCTGCGTACGGGCCGGTCTGGAGCTGCAGCGGGTACTGGCCCGCTTCGCCCCCTCCGGCGCCGACGGGCTGCAGTTCCGGGTCGGGGTGGCGACCGGCGAGGCGCTGGTCGACGTCGCCGCGGCTCACGACGGCGGGCAGGCGATCGTCGCCGGGGACGTGGTGAACACCGCCTCGCGGCTGCAGTCGGTGGCCCCGCCGGGCGGGGTGCTCGTCTGCGGCCCCACGTACGCGCTGACCCGCGACGGCATCGGCTACGAAGAACGCCCGCCGATCACCCTGCGCGGCCGCTCCACGCCGACCGAGGTCTGGCTGGCGCTGCGGCCGGCGCAGCCGCCAGCGCCGGAGCCGGCCGCGGACGCCAGCCCGTTCGTCGACCGCGAGCACGAACTGGGCATGCTGGCGAACGCGGCGGGCCGGGTCACCCGCGAGCGCATGCCGCGGCTGGTCACCGTCTTCGGCCGGGCCGGCATCGGCAAGAGCCGGCTGATGCGGGAGCTGCGCCGGGAGACCGGCCGGCTGGAACTGCCGATGACCTGGCGGGTGGGGCGCTGCCCGCCCTTCGGCGAGAACGTCAACTTCGCTGCGCTGGCCGACATCGTCAAGGCCGAGGCGGGCATCCTCGACACCGACCACGCCGCCGCTGCCGGCGCCCGGCTCGAGGCGACGGTCCGTGAGGTGGCCGAGGGCGCCGAAGCGGACCGGCTGATCGCGGCGCTGCGCCCGCTGATCGGGCTGCCCGGCACCAACCTCGCCGCGAAGGAGATCGAGTCCGGCTGGCGGCGGTTCCTGATCGCCGTCGCGGCCCGGCGGCCGACGGTGCTGGTCTTCGAGGACCTGCACTGGGCCGACGAGGCGATGCTGCGCTTCGTGGAGCTGCTCGGCGCCAGCGCCCGCGACGTGCCGCTGCTGCTGCTCTGCACCGCCCGCCCGGAGCTGATCGACCGCGATCCGAGCTGGGCCGGCTCCACCACCGGATCACTGACGATCACCCTGCCGCCGCTGCGCGACAGCGGCGTGGTCGCGCTCTACGCGCACATGTTCGACCAGGCGGTCTTCCCCGCCGAGATGATCGGCCCCCTGGTGGAGGTGGCCGGCGGAAACCCCCTCTACGCCCACGAGTACGTCCGGATGCTGATCGAGCAGGGCTTCCTGCACCGCATCGGCCGGGGCTGGACGTTGAGCCGCCCGCAGGAGCTGCCGATCCCCGACAGCGTGCACTCGGTGATCGCCAACCGGATCGACCTGCTCGACCCGGCCGACCGCGCCGTGCTGCTCACCGCCTCCGTGGTCGGCTCCCAGTTCTGGCCCGGCGCGATCGCCGCGGCGCTCGGGCAGCCGGTGGAGGCGGTGGAGCGTTCACTGCGCCGGCTGGAGCAGTCCGACTTCGTCCACGAGGAGAGCAGCTCCAGCATGGCCGGGCAGGCGGAGTTCCGTTTCGGGCACGTCCTGGTCCGCGACGTCTGCTACCAGCGGCTGCCGCGTACCGAGCGGGTTACCCGGCACGAGCGGACCGCGGACTGGCTCGACGAACTCTCCCGCGACACCGACCTGGCCGAGGTGCTCGCCCATCACCGCTGGGCGGCGTACGAGATCACCGGCAGCCTGGGTCTGGACACCGACCGGTACGCCCCGGCCACCCGGGACGCGATGCACCGGGCGGCGCGGCGGGCGTACGCGCTGCACGCACTGGACGCCGCCGCCGCGCACATCTCCTGCGCGGTGGAGCTGGCGGCCGGCGCCGAGCCGCTGGAGCGGCTGCGGCTGGAGCTGCTCAGTACCGAGATCGCCTTCCACCGCGACGGCGCGGGGTTCCTCTCCGGCGGCGGCGAGGGCCGGCTCACCACGCTGGCCGAGCGCCTCTTCGCCGCCGGCGACCGGGCGGGCGCGGCGCGCGCCTGGACCCTGCTGGGCAAGGCCGCCTGGCTGCGGGCCGACCGCGGCAGCGCGACGGCCCGCTTCGACCGGGCGGTGGAGCTCTTCGACGAGCTGCCCGACACCGTCGCCAAGGCGGACGCGTACGGCGAGCTGGGGCGGCTGCACATGCTCAACCTGGAACGCGACGCGGCGGTCAGCGCCGCGGGCGCCGCCGCCCTGATCGCCGAGGGCCTGGGGCTGGTGGAGACAGCGGTCAACGCCCGGATCACCGTCGCCATGGCCCGCTACCAGGGCGGCGACCCGGCGGGCCTGGCCGAGCTGCGGGAGATCACCGACTACTGCCGCAGCGAGCAGCTGCTGGCCCTGCCCCGGGCGGCGCAGAACCTCTGCCACGCGCTGGCCGAGGAGGGCGACTGGATCGCCTCCAACGAGCTGATCGCGGTTGCCAGCGGCGGCCAGGTCGCCACGGGCTACTCCGACGAGGCGATGCGGGCCTACTTCGAGGGCGACTTCCACCGGCTGCTCGTCGCCGCCGACGCCTTCGTCGACACCCCCGCCGGGGCCTGGGACATGCAGGTGCGCGGCACCCGCGCAGTGCTGCGGGTGCTGCGCGACCAGCCGGTGCCGGGCAGCGCCCCGGACGGCACCGACGACGTGACCGCCGCGCTGGAGACGGCCCGGCGCAGCGGCTTCCACCGCACCCACTGGGCCATGCTCGGCCACGGCGCGCTCTGCCGGGCACTTCAGGGCCGCACCGGTGAGGCCCACGAACTCCTCGACGAACTCGTCCGGTCCTGGCTGCCGGTGCCGGCGCTGGCCAGCGGCGAGTGGCTGACTGCGGCGACGTACGCGGCGGCGCTCAGCGGTCGGGGGGCGATCGAGCTGATCCGGCAGATGCTGGAGCGGGTGGAGCATCACACGGTCTGGACCGAGGCCGCGGGGCGGACGGTGGCCGCGGTCACGGCGGGCGCGGCCGGCGACCACCGGCGGGCGGCCCGACTGCACACCGCCGCGGCTGGGATCTACGCGGGCATCCCCGACGTCACCGACCGGTTCTTCTCCTCCTGCCTGGCGGTGGGCGAGCTGCGCCGGGGCGCCGAGGAGGACGCCCGGCTGCTGGCCGAGATCCGTGCCTTCACCGCACGCAACGAGGCGCCCGGCCTGCTCCGGCTGGCCCTGGGGCCGGTCGAACCGGGGGCGGCCGGGGCGCTGGCCGGTTGAGTGCCGCGCGGCGGCTTCGACACCACCCTGCGCAGGCCCTCCCATAAACCGGGGTGGACGTGTCACGATTCAGGGCACGGCGCGCAGTGCGCCGGTCACGGACTACTACGGGATCGGGCGGTCGGCCCGGTGAGGAGGGTGTCCGGTGTCAGCGGGCGGAGCACGCCGGGGACGGCGGGACAACGGGCTGGACGCGAAGGACTTCGCGATCGCCGGTGACGTCGATCCACGCGTGGGCGAGCATCTGCTCGACGTGCTCGCCGCCGGTGGCATCGCCGCCTACCTGCAGCCCTCGGCCGACCTGAATCCGGTGACCCGCACCACCACCGTCCCGCCCCGCCCGGTCGACCGGCTCTACGTCGACCGTGTCCACCTGAGCACCGCCCGCGACTACCTGGCTCAGCTCGCCGACGAGGCGCCGCCGGTGGCCGCGCCGCCGGAGCAGCCCGACGACCGGCACATCGACGCCGAGTGGGAGCGGATCGTCGCCGGCTACCACGCCTCCCCGGCCGGCGACCAACGGCCGTGGCCCGCGGTGGAGGACGTGCCGGCGGTGGAGGAGGTGCCCGCGGACCCGACGGCCGATCCACGCCCGCCGGCCGCTGGCAGCGCCCCGTCCGGAGTGCGGCAACTGCCCTCGGCGACGGACTTCACCGGTATCTCCGTACGCGGTCCCCGCGCCGACGAGCCGTCGCTCCTCGACGGGCTCGACACCTTCGGCGCCGACCTGCCCGGCGGGCCGGAGGAGGAGTACACGCCGCCGCCTCCGCCGCCGCTGCCGCGGCTCTCCAAGCACGCCGTCGTCGGCATCCTCGCGGTCGTCGGCGGGTTCCTGCTCTTCGTCTTCCCCAGCCTGCTGCCGGTGGACCGGATGCTGGCGACGCTGCTCGGCTTCACCGGCATCGTCGGCGGTTTCGGGGTGCTCATCTCCCGGCTGCGCGCCGGCGACGAGGACGACGACCTCGACGACGGCGCGGTGGTCTGACCAGCACCTCCGACAGCAGGA
>Ga0233385_1000169_pt1 | contig 36944 bp, 37 predicted proteins | sample ElkDunMinimDraft_16_FD_191543 | JGI IMG/M metagenome (GOLD analysis project Ga0233385, IMG submission 191543) | Fecal eukaryotic communites from dung pellets of Tule Elk in California, USA - Elk Dung G36 | ecosystem: Host-associated > Mammals > Digestive system > Large intestine > Fecal | place...
TCTCCGGCAAGCAGGGGAGCGAGCCCGGCCGGTCGATCGACACGGTCGCCAACACCGGGCAGTACCTCTGACGAGGGCTCCGTCGCACAATGTTCCCGTGACGGAGACCACCTGCCCTGTGCTCGACATCCGTGTCGTGCCGTACGACCACGGTGACGCGACGCTGCTCATCGGCGAGCTCCAGAGGGTGTACGCCGAGCGCTACGGCGTGCACGACGTCAGTCCGACAGACCCTGCGGAGTTCCGTGCGCCGCAGGGCCTGTTCGCGGTGGCGTACGACGCGTCCGACACCCCGGTCGCGACGGGTGGCTGGCGGATGCTGGGGGAGGGGCGGGCCGAGGTGCGGCGGATGTACGTGCGGGCCTCGGCGCGTGGCCAGGGGCATGCCCGTCGTGTCCTCGGCTGGCTCGAGCAGACCGCACGTACGGCGGGCTGCTCGAGGATGGTGCTCGAGACCGGGACCCCTCAGCCGGAGGCGATCGCGCTCTACCGCTCCTCGGGGTACACAGAGATCGACCCCTTCGGGTACTACGCCGACGACCCGAAGTCCGTGTTCCTCGGCAAGCAGCTGGCCGCTGTCGGAGCGGTGGAGGGCCGCTGAGCCGGGGCCGCCGACACGCGCGGAGCCCACATGGTGGACGCGGTGTCCGGTGGACGGACCTGGTCTACCCTGGGACGAGGCGTTCGCCGACGCGTACGCCGTACCTCCTCCTCCGGAAGGTGGGCGTTGAACGCAGTGCCGGCTACCCCGAACCTCCGCCCCGACGCGACCGCTGAGCTGACCGAGGCCCTCCGGTCGCGCATCCTCGTGCTCGACGGTGCGATGGGTACCGCGATCCAGCGCGACCGGCCGGACGAGGCCGGCTACCGGGGCGAGCGCTTCAAGGACTGGCCGAGCGACGTCCAGGGCAACAACGACCTGCTGTCGCTGACCCAGCCCGCGCTCATCGCCGACATCCACCGCGAGTACCTCGACGCGGGCGCGGACATCATCGAGACCAACACCTTCAACGCCACCGCGATCTCGCTGAGCGACTACGGCATGGAGGATCTCGCGTACGAGCTGAACTACGCGTCAGCCCGCCTGGCCCGCGAGGTCGCCGACGAGGTCGCCGCAGCGAGCGGGCGGCCGCGCTACGTCGCCGGTGCCCTCGGTCCGACCACGCGCACCGCATCGATCTCACCCGACGTCAACGACCCGGGTGCCCGCAACGTCACGTACGACGAGCTGGTCGCCGCCTACACGACCGCGACGCGTGGCCTGCTCGACGGTGGTGCCGACCTCATCACCATCGAGACGATCTTCGACACGCTCAACGCCAAGGCCGCCATCTTCGCGGTCGAGTCGGTCTTCGCCGACCACGGTCGCCGCTGGCCGGTGATCATCTCCGGGACGATCACCGACGCGTCGGGCCGGACCCTGTCAGGGCAGGTCACCGAGGCGTTCTGGCACTCGGTGCGCCACGCCCAGCCCTTGCTCGTCGGCCTCAACTGCGCGCTCGGCGCCAAGGAGATGCGCCCGTACATCGCCGAGATCTCGCGCATCGCGGACACCTTCGTCAGCTGCTACCCGAACGCCGGGCTCCCCAACGCCTTCGGCGAGTACGACGAGGCGCCGCACGAGACGGCGGCGATCCTCGCCGAGTTCGCCGACGCGGGCTTCGTGAACGTCGTCGGGGGGTGCTGCGGTACGACGCCGGCGCACATCGAGGCGATCGCGCGCGGGGTCGCGGACAAGACGCCCCGGGTCCCGCCGACGACGACACCGGCCCTTCGCCTCGCCGGGCTCGAGCCCGTCACCGTCGTGGACGACACCCTCTTCGTGAACATCGGGGAGCGGACGAACATCACGGGGTCGGCCCGTTTCCGCAACCTGATCAAGGCCGGCGACTTCTCCACCGCCCTCACGGTCGCACGCCAGCAGGTCGAGAACGGCGCGCAGGTGATCGACGTCAACATGGACGAGGGCATGATCGACGGCGTCGACGCGATGGTGCGGTTCCTCAACCTCATCGCGTCCGAGCCCGACATCAGCCGCGTCCCGGTCATGGTCGACTCCTCGAAGTGGGAGGTCATCGAGGCCGGTCTCAAGTGCGTCCAGGGCAAGCCGATCGTCAACTCCATCTCGATGAAGGAGGGCGAGGAGGCGTTCGTCGAGCACGCGCGGCTCTGCCGCCGGTACGGTGCGGCCGTCGTCGTCATGGCCTTCGACGAGCACGGCCAGGCCGACACGCTGGAGCGCCGTCAGCAGATCTGCGCCCGGGCGTACAAGATCCTGGTCGACGAGGTCGGTTTCCCTGCCGAGGACATCATCTTCGACCCGAACGTGTTCGCGGTCGCGACCGGCATCGAGGAGCACGCCGAGTACGGCGTGGACTTCATCGAGGCGACCCGCTGGATCAAGCAGCACCTCCCGTACGCGCTCGTCTCGGGCGGCGTCTCCAACGTGTCGTTCTCCTTCCGCGGCAACAACGCCGTCCGCGAGGCGATCCACGCCGTGTTCCTGTACCACGCGATCGGCGCGGGCATGGACATGGGCATCGTCAACGCGGGGGCGCTGGAGGTCTACGCGGAGGTGCCCGAGGTGCTCCGGGCCCGCATCGAGGACGTCGTGCTCAACCGGCGCCCGGATGCCACCGAGCGGCTGCTCGAGATCGCGTCGGACTTCGCGAACGACGGGGCCGCCAAGGAGGTCGCCGACGAGGAGTGGCGCTCGCTCCCGGTGGGCGAGCGGATCACCCACGCCCTCGTGAAGGGCATCGACCAGTACGCCGAGTCCGACACCGAGGAGCTGCGTCAGGAGATCGCGGCCCGTGGCGGTCGTCCGATCGAGGTCATCGAGGGCCCGCTGATGGACGGCATGAACGTCGTCGGCGACCTGTTCGGCGAGGGCAAGATGTTCCTGCCGCAGGTGGTGAAGTCGGCGCGCGTCATGAAGAAGGCCGTCGCCCACCTCATCCCGTACATCGAGGCCGAGAAGCAGCCGGGCGACGTCGAGCGCAGCAACGGCAAGGTCGTGATGGCGACCGTGAAGGGCGATGTCCACGACATCGGCAAGAACATCGTCGGCGTCGTCCTGCAGTGCAACAACTACGACGTGGTCGACCTGGGGGTGATGGTGCCGGCGCAGAAGATCCTCGACGCCGCCCGTGCCGAGGGCGCCGACGTGATCGGCCTCTCGGGACTCATCACCCCGTCGCTCGACGAGATGGTGAACCTCGCCGCCGAGATGGAGCGCCAGGGCTTCGAGATCCCGCTGCTCATCGGCGGAGCCACGACCTCACGGGCCCACACCGCGGTCAAGGTCGACCAGAAGTACCACGGTCCGGTTCTCTGGGTGAAGGACGCCTCGCGCTCGGTCCCGGTCGTGGCCGCCCTGCTCTCCGACGCGCAGCGACCGGCGCTCCTGGCGGAGACCTCCTCGGAGTACGCGTCACTCCGCGAGCGCCATGCGGCACGACAGACCGCGCGGCCGCTCCTGCGCCTCGAGGACGCACGCGCCCAGTCGACACCGATCGACTGGGACGGCTACGTGCCGCCGCGTCCGCACATGATCGTCCAGCAGGCGCTCGACCTGTGCACGGGTCCGGGTTGCGACCACCGGCACGGCGGACGCGTCCAGCACGTCCGTACGCTCACCGACTACCCGTTGGAGGAGCTGCGCGAGTACATCGACTGGCAGCCCTTCTTCAACGCCTGGGAGATGCGGGGCCGGTTCCCCGACATCCTCCACAACCCGTTGACGGGCGAGGCCGCCCGCAAGCTGTACGACGACGCCCAGGTCATGCTCGACCGTATCGTCGAGGAGAAGTGGATCCGCGCCAACGGAGTCTTCGGGCTCTTCCCGGCCAACCAGGTCGCTGGTGACGACATCGAGGTCTACACCGACGAGTCCAGGTCCGCGGTTCTCGGCACGCTGCACCAGCTCCGCCAGCAGGGTGAGGGCCGCGAGGGCACGGCGCGCAAGTCTCTCGCCGACTTCGTCGCTCCCAAGGACACCGGCCTGCGTGACTACGTCGGTGCCTTCGCCGTGACCGCCGGCCTCGGGGCGACCGAGAAGATCGCGGAGTTCAAGAAGGAGCTGGACGACTACAGCGCCATCCTGCTCGAGTCGCTCGCCGACCGGCTGGCCGAGGCGTTCGCCGAGCGGCTCCACGAGCGCGTGCGCCGGGAGTTCTGGGGTTACGCGCCCGACGAGTCGCTGACGAACGAGGGCTTGATCAAGGAGAGCTACACGGGCATCCGTCCGGCACCGGGCTACCCGGCGTGCCCGGAGCACACGGAGAAGCAGACCATCTGGGAGCTCCTCGACGTCGAGCGCAACACCGGGATCGAGCTGACCGAGAGCATGGCGATGTGGCCGGGGGCCGCCGTCAGCGGGCTCTACTTCTCGCACCCGGACTCGCAGTACTTCGTCCTCGGCCGGATCGGACGCGACCAGGCCGAGGACTACGCGAGGCGCAAGGGATGGACCATGGCCGAGGCTGAGAGGTGGCTCTCGCCCAACCTCGGCTACCGCACCGACGAGGACTGAGCGCGCGCCCGCAGCCACGGGCCGACCAAGGCCCTCGAGTCCGGGACGAGCGGCCACATCGGGTCGTCGAGCCGCGCGACGACGTCCTCGAGCGGTATCCACGCACCCCAGTCGACCTCCTCGGGCTGCCACCGGATCTCCCCGGTCCAGCCCTCCACGAGGTAGCCGAAGGCCTCGTACGACGTGTGCGTGTCCTCGTACGTGCCGGTGAAGATCGGGGTCAGCGGCACGCCCGACACGCCGAGCTCCTCCGCGACCTCGCGAACGGCTCCGTCGTCCGGGTCCTCGCCGGCAAGGAGCACTCCGCCGGCACACACGTCGTACATCCCGGGGAAGACGTCCTTCGTCGGCGTGCGCCGATGGACGTAGACCCGCCCTTCGGCGTCCAGGACCACGACCGCTGTCGCCGCGTGGTGCAGGTTGTCGCGCCGTACGAGCGAGCGCGGAGCACTCCCGCACGGCTTGCCGTCGGTGTCGTACAGAGCCACTGTCTCGTCCACGCCCGCCATCATCGCGCAGCGCACGACCTCGGGTGGACACGTCTTGGTGGCTAGGCTGGCGGAATGACGGTGCGACGGGTGATGGGGTCCGAGGTCGAGTACGGCATCTCGGTGAAGGGTCAGCCGACGGCCAACCAGATGGTGGCGTCGACGCAGGTCGTCAACGCGTACGCCAGCGCTCACGGGCTGACCCGCCGCGCGCGGTGGGACTTCGAGGAGGAGAACCCGCTCCGGGACGCCCGAGGATTCGACCTCAGCCGCGACCGAGCCGACCCCACGCAGCTCACCGACGAGGATCTCGGGCTGGCCAACGTCATCCTCACCAACGGTGCTCGCCTGTACGTCGACCACGCGCACCCCGAGTACGCGACCCCGGAGTGCACGACCCCGCGCGACGTCGTGCTCTGGGAGAAGGCCGGCGAGCGCATCATGCAGCGCGGCGCCGACCTCGCCTCACAGATGCCAGGATCCCCGGGGCTGCTGCTGTACAAGAACAACGTCGACAACAAGGGCGCCTCGTACGGGTCCCACGAGAACTACCTGATGCGCCGCGACGTGCCGTTCGGCGCGATCGTCGAGCACCTGACGCCGTTCTTCGTCTCGCGCCCTGTCGTGTGCGGCGCCGGCCGCGTGGGGCGGCAGCAGGACGGCTCGGAGAGCGGCTTCCAGATCAGCCAGCGCGCCGACTACTTCGAGGTCGGCGTCGGGCTCGAGACGACACTGAAGCGCCCGATCATCAACACTCGGGACGAGCCGCACGCCGACCCGTCGAAGTACCGCCGGCTCCACGTCATCATCGGTGACGCCAACCTGTCCGAGATCTCGGCGTACCTGAAGCTCGGCACCACGGCCCTCGTGCTCGCCATGGTCGAGGCGGGTGTGCTCGAGAGCGGCCTGGAGCTCGCCCAGCCGGTCAACGCCCTCCACGCGATCTCGCACGACCCGTCCCTGAGCACGGCTGTCGAGCTCGCGGACGGCCGGACGATCACCGCCCTGGACCTCCAGTGGGCGTACCTGGAGAGGGCCGCGGCGTTCGTCGAGCAGGCCGACGACGGGGTGGACCTCGGTGCCGGCCAGACGAAGGACGTCCTGGACCGGTGGGAATCGGTGCTGACGCGGCTCGGCGACGACCCGATGTCGCTCCGCGAGGAGCTGGACTGGGTCGCCAAGCTCGCGCTGCTGGAGTCCTACCGTGAGCGCGACGGGCTCGACTGGGACCACGCCAAGCTCCATCTCGTCGACCTCCAGTACGCCGACCTGCGCCCGGAGAAGGGGCTCTACCACCGACTCGTACGTTCCGGGCGCATGAAGCGCCTGCTGTCGGACGCGGAGATCGAGCGTGCGGTCACCGAGCCGCCCGAGGACACTCGCGCGTACTTCCGCGGGTCATGCCTCTCCCGATACCCCGAGTCGGTGGCAGCCGCCTCCTGGGACTCCGTGATCTTCGACCTGCCGGGACGCGACACGTTGCAGCGGATCCCGACGCTGGAGCCGCTGCGCGGGACCCGCGAGCACGTCGGGCGGCTGCTCGAGGAGAGCGCCACCGCTCAGGACCTGTTCAACACGATCACGGGCCGCTGAGCCCTCGTCCGCCGTTCGAGCAGGGCAGCGTTTCTCGGTGGTCGAATGGGGCGGCGTTTCGGTGGTCGAGTAGGGCGGAGCGCTAGCGGAGCCCGTATCGAGGCCGGTCTCGATACCGACTCGCCCTTGAGGGCTCGACCAGCGGGGTGAGGGCTCGGACTCCTCGACCGGCGGGGGTGACCGGCCTGCTCGTGCGGCGAATTGCGCACACCGTCCGTCACGCCTCCGGTATAGGGTCGTGAGCACGGCACGACAGCCGACTCGAGGAGGTTGTGATGGCACGCGACGGCGGACAGCAGCACAAGACCACACGCAAGAGCACCGAGTCCGAGGAGGACGTCGAGGTTGCCCCCGCGGAGGACGTCGCGGAGCGCAAAGAGAAGCTCGACGACGACATCGACTCCATCCTCGACGAGATCGACGACGTGCTGGAGGAGAACGCCGAGGAGTTCGTCCGCAGCTTCGTGCAGAAGGGCGGGCAGTGATGCTGCCAGAGGCGTTCCTGACCCCCGGTTCGTCCTCTTTCACCGAGTTCCTTTCCCGCCACCAGCCCGAGCTTCTGCCCTCGGCACGCCTCGGTGACGCGACAGTGGCCCAGCCGGTCGCGCACGCGACGACGATCGTCGCCGCGACGTTCCCCGGCGGCGTGGTGATGGCAGGTGACCGACGCGCCACGATGGGCAACGTCATCGCTCAGCGCGACATCCAGAAGGTCTTCCCCGCAGACGAGTTCTCCGCGGTCGGCATCGCCGGCACCGCAGGGATCGCCGTCGAGATGACGCGGCTCTTCCAGCTGGAGCTGGAGCACTACGAGAAGATCGAGGGCACGCCGCTGTCGACGGACGGCAAGGCCAACCGCCTCGCGACGCTCATCCGCAACAACCTTGCGATGGCGATGCAGGGACTCGCCGTCGTGCCACTGTTCGCCGCGTACGACCGCGAGGCCTCGGTCGGCCGCATCTTCGTCTTCGACGTCACCGGCAACCGCAACGAAGAGCGGTCGTTCCACTCCGTCGGGTCAGGCTCGACGTTCGCCCGCGGCGCCCTCAAGAAGCTCTACAACCCCGATCTCAGCGAGACCGAGACGGTGACGGCCTGCATCCAGGCGCTGTACGACGCCGCTGACGACGACTCTGCGACCGGCGGCCCGGACCTGACCCGCCGGATCTTCCCGATGGTCGCCGTGATCACCGCCGACGGCTACCGCGCATACGACGACGACGCGACGGCAGCGATCGCCGACCGCGTCATCGGCGGCCGCATGACCCGCCCTGACGGTCCTTCGGCTCCGGTCGAGTAGACCCGATCGATCCCGCCCCTCGTCGTCCCTGAACCAGAGAGGAATCCCGTGAGCGCAGGGTTCTACGTCTCGCCCGAGCAGCTGATGAAGGACCGCGCGGACTTCGCGCGCAAGGGCATCGCCCGCGGCCGCAGCGTCGTGGTCGTCCAGTACGCCGACGGCGTCCTCTTCGTCGCCGAGAACCAGTCCAACGCGTTGCACAAGATCAGCGAGATCTACGACCGCATCGGGTTCGCCGCTGTCGGGCGCTACAACGAGTTCGAGAACCTCCGGATCGCGGGCGTCCGACTGGCCGACCTCCGTGGCTACTCGTACGACCGCAGCGACGTCACGGGCCGTGGCCTCGCGAACGCGTACGCCCAGACGCTGGGCACGATCTTCTCCTCCGGCGGAGAGAAGCCGTACGAGGTGGAGCTGTTTGTGGCCGAGGTCGGGGTCACCCCCGACCTGGACCAGATCTACCGGCTCACGTACGACGGGTCCGTGGCCGACATCCAGGGGCACGCCGTGATGGGCGGTCAGGCGGAGTCGGCCGAGGGCTACCTCACGGACAACTACAGCCCTGGTCTCGACCTCGACGCCGCCATCGCGCTCGCTGCCAAGGCGCTCGGCCATGACGACACGACGCCGAGGACCCTCACGGGTGCTCAGCTCGAGGTCGCGGTGCTCGACCGGACACGCAGTCAGCCGCGCAAGTTCAAGCGGATCTCCGAGGCCCAGGTCGACGCGGCACTCGCCGCCGGCTGACGCCCGCTGCGTCAGCCGGCGGGCGGGTCACCGACGGCGGCCGTACGCCCGCATGGTGAGCGGGCCGAAGATCGCGATGATCACCACGGCGGCGATGAACGTCCACACGACCTCGTCGCCGACCGAGTCACCGGACATCAGTCCGCGGACGGCGTAGACAGCGTGGGAGATCGGGTTGACCTCGACGAACGCCTGCAGCCACTCCGGCATCGTCTTCGGATCGACGAAGACCGGGCTCAGGAACGCGAGCGGGAACAGCACCATCATGCTGATGCCCATCACCGACTGAGGGCTTCGGGCCAGGAGGCCGACCCAGGTCCAGACCCAGCTGAACGCGAAGCAGAACACCATGAGCACCGCGACGCCCGCGATGACGCCCAGCGGCCCGCCGTCCGGCCGGTAGCCGAGGATCAGACCGAGCACCACGACGAACATCGACGCGAGCGTGTAGCGGACCGCGTCGCCGAGAAGTGCGCCGACGAGTGCGGAGGGCCGCCACACCGGCAGCGTCCGGATGCGGTCGAAGACGCCCTTCTCGATGTCGGTGTTGAGCGCGACGCCGGTGTACATCGTGATCATCACGACGGTCTGGACCAGGATCCCGGGCAGCAGGAACTGGAGGTACGCGCTTGTCGAGCCTGCGATCGCCCCACCGAACAGGTAGGTGAACATCAGGACCGAGATGATCGGGAACAGCGTCACGTCGAACAGCTGCTCAGGGACGTGCTTGATCCGAAGGATGGCCCGCCAGCCGAAGGCGAGCGAGGTCGTCAGCGCGCTCGGGCGCGCCGGGCGTGGCCCGGAGGCCAGCACCGCGTCGAGCTTCTCGGTGACGATCTGCGGGTCGTGGGTCGTGGTCGTCATGCCACCGCTCCTTCGGTGTCGGTCTTCGAGGAGGCCTCCGCCTCCTCGGCGGTGTGGCCGGTGAGGGCGAGGAACACCTCGTCGAGGGTCGGCTGGCCGTAGCTGAAGCCGGCGAGCTCCACGCCGTCGGCCGCCAGCGTCGCGAGTGCCGCCGGGACCTTCGTGCGGTCGTCGACACGGCCGGTCACGTCGGCGGGATCGCTGCCGGGGAACACCTCGTCGCCGAACGCGCGGGTGAGGATGTCGATCGCCCGCGGACGCTCGGCAGGGTCGAGCAGGTGCACGTGGAGCGCGCCCGAACCGACGGAGGACTTGAGCTGGCTGCTCGTACCCTCGGCGATGATCCGGCCGGTGTCGATGACGGCGATCCGCTCGGCCAGCTGATCGGCCTCGTCGAGGTACTGCGTGGTGAGGAGGACCGTCGTGCCTCGGGCGGTCAACGCTCGCACGATGTCCCAGACCTGGTTGCGGCTGCGGGGGTCGAGGCCGGTCGTCGGCTCGTCCAGGAACAAGAGCTGCGGCGTGACCACGATGCTCGCGGCGATGTCGAGGCGCCGGCGCATGCCGCCGGAGTAGCGCTTGACCTGCTTGGTGGCCGCGTCCGTGAGACCGAACGCCTCGAGGAGGTCGTCGCAGCGCCCGCGCGCCTGCTCACGGGAGAACCCGAGCACCCGGCCGAGGAGCTGGAGGTTCTCGCGGCCGGTGAGGTCCTCGTCGACCGAGGAGTACTGGCCGGTCAGGCTCACGATGCTCCGGACCGAGTCCGGGTCGCGCGCCACGTCGTGGCCGAAGACGTGGGCGGAACCTCCGTCCGGACGGAGCAACGTCGCCAGGATCTGGATGGTCGTCGTCTTCCCGGCGCCGTTCGGGCCGAGGAATCCGTAGACCCCGCCCTCCGGCACGCGCAGGTCGATCCCGTCGACCGCGCGCTTGTCTCCGAACGTCTTGACGAGCTCGTGCGTCTCGATCGCGATGCCGCTGTCCATGTCCCCTCACCCGGTGGTTGCCTTGTTGAACTATTCCTGTTAGGAACAGTTTCACCCTCGCACACGGTTACGACAGTTCTCCATCGAAATACTCATCGCAGCGCCGCCGGACGCCCAGTGACTTGACCAGTTCCGGCATAGGGTGGAGAAGTGGAACGACGGATCTTCGGCATCGAGAACGAGTACGGCGTGACGTGCACGTTCCGGGGACAGCGGCGCCTGTCGCCGGACGAGGTCGCGCGCTATCTCTTCCGCCGCGTCGTGTCGTGGGGGAGGAGCAGCAACGTCTTCCTGCGCAACGGGGCGCGGCTCTACCTCGACGTCGGCAGCCACCCCGAGTACGCCACCCCCGAGTGCGACAACATCGTGGAGCTCGTGACCCACGACAAGGCGGGGGAGAGGGTCCTCGAAGGGCTTCTCCTGGACGCCCAGACCCGGCTGCGCGAGGACGGGATCCTCGGCGACATCTACCTGTTCAAGAACAACACCGACTCCGCCGGCAACTCGTACGGCTGCCACGAGAACTACCTGGTGTCCCGCGACGGCGAGTTCAGCCGGATCGCCGACATCCTCATCCCGTTCCTGGTCTCGCGGCAGATCATCTGCGGCGCAGGCAAGGTCCAGCAGACGCCCCGTGGTGCGATGTTCTCGGTCTCGCAGCGCGCCGAGCACATCTGGGAGGGAGTCTCGTCGGCGACGACGCGCTCGCGCCCCATCATCAACACCCGCGACGAGCCGCACGCCGACGCCGAGCGCTACCGCCGCCTGCACGTCATCGTCGGCGACTCCAACATGAGCGAGACGACGATGCTGCTCAAGGTCGCCACGACCCATCTGGTGCTCCAGATGATCGAGGCCGGCATCCCGATGCGTGACCTCACGCTCGACAACCCGATCCGCGCGATCCGCGAGATCTCCCACGACATGACGGGACGCCGCAAGGTCGCCCTCGCCAACGGTCGCGAGCTCTCCGCGCTGGAGATCCAGTCCGAGTACCTCACGAAGGCGCGTGGTTTCGTCGACCGCTTCGACCCCGACAACGCCGTCTCCGTACGCGCACTGGAGCTGTGGGAGCGGACGCTGAAGGCCGTCGAGTCGGGAGACCTGTCGCTCGTCGAGCGTGAGATCGACTGGGTCATCAAGTACCGCCTGCTCGACCGCTACCGCGAGAAGAACAACCTCACGTGGAGCCACCCGCGGATCGCCCAGATGGACCTCGCGTACCACGACATCCTGCGTGACCGTGGTCTCTACTACCTGCTGGAACGCCAGGGAGCGGTGGCCCGGGTCACCGACGACCTCGCGATCTTCGAGGCGAAGTCCAAGCCGCCGCAGACCACTCGTGCCCGTCTGCGGGGCGAGTTCATCAAGCGGGCGCAGGAGCGTCGACGCGACTTCACCGTCGACTGGGTGCACCTCAAGCTCAACGATCAGGCGCAGCGCACGGTGCTCTGCAAGGACCCGTTCCGAGCACACGACGAGCGCGTCCAGAAGCTCATCGACGGTATGTGAGACGGGCTCTCAGACTCCTCATGGTTTTCTGAGGTTCGTCGGCTACCGTTGCTGACGTTCCCCAGACTCCGAGTGATTGGTACCGCCGCGTGCGCCGCCTAGCAGCCCTCATGATCGCCCCGCTCCTCGTCCTCACCGCCGCCTGCGGTGGCGGAGACGACGAGTCCGACGCGGGTACGTTCGACGACGTCAAGGTCACCGGCAAGGTCGGTGAGGCACCCGAGGTCAAGGGCGCGAAGGGTGTCGAGGTCGACAAGATGACCAGCCGCGTCATCACCGAGGGTGACGGCCCGAAGGTCGCCGAGGGTGACAACGCCACGATGCGGTACGTCATCATCCAGGCCAAGGACGCGAAGGAGATGGGCGGCACCTTCGAGACCGAGGCCGCAGGCGCCACCGAGATGAACTCCGAGCAGGACACGATCCTCGCGCCGGCACTCGTCGGCAAGCCGTACGGCACCCGCGTGCTCATCGGGCTCACCGGCAAGGACCTCGGCCAGGCCGAGGGCGAGTCCGCGGACGACACCCTGCTGATCGTCGCGGACGTCCTCTCCAAGTGGGAGCCGCCCAAGCCGACCGGCACGATCGCCGACGTCAGCGTCTCCGCCAAGGGTGACCAGGAGCCGAAGATCACGCTGAAGAAGACGCCGCTGGTCGTTGCCAAGACCGAGTCGAAGGTCATCACGCCTGCCAAGGGCAAGAAGGCCGAGACCATCAAGGAGGGCGACTCCGTCTCCGTGCGCTACGTCGGCGTCAACGGTCGCGACGGCAAGACCTTCGACAGCTCGTACAAGTCCGGTGGGACCGTCGACTTCGAGCTCAAGCAGGGACAGATGATCCCAGGCTTCATCACCGGCCTCGTCGGCAAGAAGATGGGTGACCGCGTGCTCATCACCATCCCCTACACCGACGCCTACGGTGCAGCCGGCCGTCCTGACGGTGGCATCAACGGCGGCGACACCCTGGTGTTCGTGGTCGACCTCGTCAAGAAGGCAGCCCCGCCGCAGGGCTGATCGAGGGACCTTCGTCGGGTCCCGCAAGGCGGTACGTTGTCTGCAGACCCTGGCCGGACCCGACGAGGAGTGATCTGGTGGCGCCACGCACGACAGAGCGGCTGATGAATCTGCTCATCGCGCTGCTGGTGACACCGACCTACCTCCCGAAGTCCCGTATCCGGGAGATCATCGAGCCCTATCGGGGGCAGTCGGACACCGCGTTCGACCGGATGTTCGAACGCGACAAGGACGCCCTGCGGACCCTCGGCATCCGGATCGAGGTGGGGGAGACCGAGTCCTACCACGGGGTCGAGCCGGGCTACCGGATCCGCCGCGAGGACTTCGAGCTCCCCCCGATCGACCTCGAGCCGGCCGAGGCCGCGGTGATCGGCGTGGCCGCGCGCGTCTGGCAGAGCGCCCGCCTCGGGGACGCCACGGCGGTGGCCCTCCGCAAGCTCGTGGCTGCCGGCGTGCCGATCGATCCCGACGCTCTCTCGGGTGTCGAGCCCCGGCTCGCCGCCAGCGAGCCTGCCTTCGAGGCCGTCTGGGACGCCGTGGTCACGCGCACCCCGGTCACCTTCCTCTACGAGCGCGCCGACGGTGCCAGGGCCCAGCGCGTCGTCGAGCCCTGGCGGGTCGTGTCGTGGCACGGTCGCTGGTACCTCGTCGGGTTCGACCGTGACCGGTCCGACCAGCGGCTCTTCCGCCTCAGCCGGGTCGTCGGCGACGTCGAGCCGGCAGGGTCTCCCATGGAGTTCGATGTCCCGGACGACGCCGACGTACGTGAGATCGCCGCCTCCCTGTTCCCCGCGCCGCCGACCTCCGACGCGGTCGTGCGCGTCCGCAAGGGCCGCGGGCTCGGCCTGCGGCGGCGTGCGCTCACGCAGGAGCCAGGCGAGGAGGGCTGGGACGTGATCACCGTCCCGTACGGATCGGTGGGGGAGCTGGCCTCCGACATCGCGTCGTACGGACCCGACGCCGTCGCCGTCTCACCGCCCGAGCTGCGCGCCGAGGTCCGTGACCGCCTGCTGCGAGTCCTGGAGGTGTCGACCCGATGAGTCCTTCCGCGAAGCAGATCGAGCGCATGCTCGCCCTCGTCCCGTACCTGCGCAGCAACGACGGGGTCCCCGTGACCGAGGTCGCCGAGCTGTTCGGGGTCCCCAAGGCCCAGATCGTCAAGGATCTCAACGTCCTCTGGTTCTGCGGGCTCCCCGAGGCGGTGACGGGGGAGATGATCGACGTCGACATGGACGCCCTCACCACCGATGGCGTCGTCTACATCGACAACGCCGACTTCCTCGAGCGCCCGCTGCGGCTGAACGGCTACGAGGCCGCCTCCCTGATCACCGCCCTGCGTGCGCTCAAGGAGACCGTCGCCGGCCGCGACCTGGCGGCGCTGGAGTCCGCGCTCGCCAAGCTGATCGCCGCGACCGGTGGCGCCGAGCGCGGTGCGAGCGCGGCGGAGGTGCTGGTCGAGGACGCGGAGTCGCAGGTCCACGAGCAGGCGGCAGAGGCCCTGCGCCAGGGACGCCGGCTCCACCTCCAGTACCGGGTCGAGTCCCGCGACGAGCTGACCGACCGAGACGTCGACCCGCTGCGCCTGATCACCGCTGAGGGCAGGCTCTACCTCGAGGGCTGGTGCTACCGTGCCCAGGACGTCCGGCTGTTCCGTCTGGACCGGATCGAGGGGATGACGGTCCTCGACGACCCGGTCGCCGAGCACGAGGGCGTCGAACGGCGCGACTACGCCACCCGTCTCTTCCACCCCGACGAGGACGCGTACGAGGCGGTGGTGGCGCTGCACCCGAACGCACTCTGGGTCCGCGAGTACGTCGACCACACCGAGCTCGGTCCCGACGAGGACGGGTGGGTCCGGATCAAGGTCGTCACCGGCGACGAGGCGTGGTTGAAGCGCTTCGTCCTGCGGGCCGGTGGCAATATCCGCGTCGTGGAGCCCACACGTCTCGCTGAGCACGTGGTCAGCGAGACTCGTGCTTCACTTGCGGCGTACGATGCCGAGTGACGGCCAATTCGTCCGAGAAACCGAGGTCACCCTATGTTCAGGCAAATCGGCCCCATGGAGATCATCCTGATCCTGGGCATCCTCGTCCTGCTGTTCGGGGCTAAGAAGCTGCCCGAGCTCGCCCGCGGGTCAGGACGTGCACTGCGGATCTTCAAGTCCGAGACCAAGGGCCTGATGGACGACGAGGACGACAAGACGACCACCACCAGGGTCGTCGAGGAGAAGCCCGCCGCCCTTCCGTCCGACGTGGTCCAGCCGACCCGGCCGACCTCGTACGACAAGCACCCCGACACGCCCTGACCTGATCCGTGGCGCTCATCTCTCGAGGGAAGCAACCGCACCCGGCTGCTGCCCCCGACGGCACGATGCCGTTGGCCGAGCACCTGCGGGAGCTCCGTAACCGGCTCGTGAAGTCCGTGCTGGCGATCCTTGCCGGCACGATCGTGGCAGCGTTCTTCTACGACCAGCTCCTCGATCTGCTCACGGGGCCGTGGGAGCGCGCCATCGACAACCTCCGCGACAGCGGCCAGCCGGTGAAGGCGGAGCTGACCTTCCCGGGGATCGCGGAGCCCTTCACCTTCGCGCTGAAGATCTCGCTGGTCGCCGGCCTCGTGGTCTCCAGCCCGGTCTGGCTCTACCAGATCTGGTCGTTCATCGTTCCTGCGCTCCATCGCAACGAGCGCCGCTGGTCGCTGCTGTTCTCGGCGATCGCCGGCCCGCTGTTCATCGTCGGGTTCGTGACCGGCTACTACGTGCTTCCCAAGGGCATCGAGCTGCTGATCTCGTTCACTCCCGAGGGCGTCGCCAACCTCAACTCGCTGTCGGACTACCTCAGCTTCGTGCTGCGGATCCTGCTGGTGTTCGCGGTGGCGTTCGAGATCCCGCTGTTCGTCATCCTGCTCAACGGCATGGGTGCCGTGAGCGCCAAGCAGCTCGCGGGCGCCCGGGCGTGGATCATCGTCGGCACGTTCGTGTTCGCGGCGGTGGCGACGCCGTCGACGGACCCGATCACGATGCTGTTCCTCGCGCTGCCGATGACCGTGCTGTTCCTGGTCGCGGAGCTCGTCGCGTTCCTCGTGGACCGCCGGCGTGCGAAACGTGACGCCGAGGTCGGGCTCGTGGGCGTCTCAGACGACGAGGCGTCCGAGATCCGCATCGAGCGCGACGTCAGGGACGACATGCCGAGCCCTCTGGACGACGACGACACGGGGGGCTCGCGTCCCGCCCCGTAGGCTGGAGACATGACGTCACCGGCGGAGCGTTACGCCCAGTTCCGGGCCACGCAGGCCAACCCCCTCCTCGCCGAGTTCGCCGGTCTGTACGACTTCCGGCTCGACGACTTCCAGGTGGAGTCGTGCGAGGCGCTCGAGGCGGGCCACGGCGTCCTCGTGGCGGCGCCGACGGGCTCCGGCAAGACGCTGGTCGGCGAGTTCGCGGTGCATCTCGCTCTCGCGACCGGACGCAAGTGCTTCTACACCACGCCGATCAAGGCCCTGTCGAACCAGAAGTTCCACGACCTCGTCGAGCGCTACGGCGCCGACCGCGTCGGTCTGCTCACCGGTGACAACACCATCAACGGCGAGGCCCCGATCGTCATCATGACGACCGAGGTGCTCCGCAACATGCTCTACGCCGGCTCCCGAACGCTGGAGGGCCTCGGCTTCGTGGTGATGGACGAGGTCCACTACCTCGCCGACCGGTTCCGCGGCGCGGTCTGGGAAGAGGTGATCATCCACCTCCCGGAGTCGGTGCAGGTCGTGTCCCTGTCCGCGACCGTCTCCAACGCCGAGGAGTTCGGCGACTGGCTGTCGGAGGTCCGCGGCGACACCGTCACGGTGGTCTCCGAGCGGCGTCCTGTGCCGCTCTACCAGCACGTCCTCGTCGGCCGGCGCCTGTACGACCTCTTCGAGGGCGACCCCGCCGCAGGGGGACGCGTCAACGGCGAGCTGGAGCGCATCGCGCGCGACGAGTGGCGCATGCGCCAGGTCGGGCGCGCCGGCGGTGGCCCGGGCAAGCGCGGCAAGCGTGGTCAGTCCTACGGCGCTCACCGGCACCGCTCGCGCAACTTCACCCCGAACCGCGTGGAGGTGCTCGACCGCCTGGACGCTGCCGGGCTGCTTCCCGCGATCACGTTCATCTTCAGCCGTGCCGGCTGTCAGGCGGCCGTCGAGCAGTGCCTCGCCTCCCATCTCCGTCTCACGACTCCCGCCGAGGAGCGCGAGATCCGCGCGTACGTGGAGGAGGCGACGGCGTCGCTGCCCAGCGCCGACCTCGAGGTCCTCGGCTACCCGGACTTCGTCGAGGGCCTTGCACGGGGTGTTGCCGCGCACCACGCGGGGATGCTCCCGACCTTCAAGGAGGTCGTCGAGCACCTCTTCAGCACCGGCCTGGTCAAGGCGGTGTTCGCGACCGAGACGCTCGCGCTGGGGATCAACATGCCGGCTCGCTCGGTGGTCATCGAGAAGCTCACCAAGTGGAACGGCGAGACCCACGCCGAGGTGACCGCGGGGGAGTACACGCAGCTCACCGGTCGTGCAGGCCGTCGCGGGATCGACGTCGAAGGTCACGGGGTCGTCCTGTGGCAGCCCGGTCTCGACCCGAAGCACGTCGCCGGTCTGGCCTCGACCCGTACGTACCCGCTCCGGTCCTCGTTCCACCCTTCGTACAACATGGCTGTCAACCTCGTGCACCAGGTTGGCCGTTCGACGGCACGCCAGATGCTGGAGCAGTCCTTCGCCCAGTTCCAAGCCGACCGCCAGGTCGTCGGCCTCGCCCGGCAGGTGCACAAGGCCGACGAGGCGCTCGACGGGTACGCCGAGGCAGCGGCGTGCTCACGGGGCGACTTCATGGAGTACGCGGCGCTGCGTCGACGCGTGAAGGACCTGGAGCAGGCATCCTCGCGCAAGCGGCGCTCCGCCCACGCCGACGACGTCGCCGCCTCGCTGGCGCGCCTCCGTACGGGCGACGTGATCGCGGTCCCGTCGGGTCGCTGGGCAGGCTGGGCGGTCGTCCTGGACGCGGGTGCGGCCCAGGACCGCAGCGCGCCTCGTCCCTTCGTCCTCACCGTGGACCGGCACGCCCGGCGTCTGGGACTCGTCGACTTCCCGACCCCCGTGGAGGCGACGACACGGATGCGGGTGCCCAAGTCGTTCAACGCCCGCAATCCTCAGCAGCGCCGCGACCTCGCGTCGACGCTGCGGCTCAAGACCCGGGACCTGGACCTTCCGAGCGGCCGCAGAGCCAAGGGTGCCGCCGTCCACGACCCGCAGATCGACGAGGTCCGCCGCCAGCTCAAGGACCACCCTTGCCACCAGTGCCCGGACCGGGAGGACCACGCCAGGTGGGCCGAGCGCTGGTTCCGGCTGGAGCGCGACACCGCCAACCAGCGGCGTCGCATCGAGCAGCGCACCAACACTGTCGCCCGACAGTTCGACCGGGTGTGCGAGGTGCTCGACGAGCTCGGTTACCTCGACGGTGACACGGTCACGCCCGACGGTCAGCGGCTCCAGCGCCTGTACTCCGAGCTCGACCTCCTGGCGGGGGAGTGCCTCCGTCGCGGCACCTGGGACGCCCTCGAGCCGGCCGAGCTCGCCGCCGTGCTCAGCGGGCTCACGTACGAGTCGCGCAGCCCCGAAGGTGACGGGCCGCCGCGGTTCCCTCATGGCAGCGCGGCGATCGTCGGCGACGAGATGAGCCGGATCTGGGCGGAGCTCGAGGAGGTCGAGCGCTCGCACCGGCTGTCGTTCCTGCGTCGGCCGGACTTCGGCTTCGCCTGGACCGCCTGGCAGTGGGCGTCGGGCTACGACCTCGACGAGGTGCTGGAGTCCAACGACATCGCGGCCGGCGACTTCGTCCGCTCGGTCAAGCAGCTGCTCGACGTCATCGAGCAGGTCGCGGCGGCGGCCACGGACAAGGGGCTCCGCTCCAAGGCGCGTGCGGCCGCCGATCTCCTGCGACGCGGCGTCGTGTCGTACACGTCCGTCTCCGAGTAGCCGCGGGTCACGCTCCGGCCCGGCGGATCAGTGGTCGAGGATCTCCTCGATCCTCTGGACCTTCTGGACGAGCTGGCCCGTATGACCGGGCCGGATGTCGGCCTTCAGGACCAGGGACACGCGGGGCGACACCTCGGCGACCGCGTCGACGGCACGCTTGACGACGTCCATGACCTCGTCCCACTCACCCTCGACGTTGGTGAACATCGCGTTGGTCTCGTGCGGGAGCCCGCTCGCGCGGACCACCTCGACGGCTCGGGCGACGGCCTCGGCGACCCCGCCGGTCTCGTCGGCGGTCGCTGGGCTGATGCTGAACGCTGCGATCATTGCTCCAGCGTACGAGCCGGTCGGGTGCGCCGGGGGTGGCTCGCGGGTGCGCCGGGGGTGGCTCGCCGGACGGTACGGTGCGGGTATGCCCGGTCAGAAGCTCCTCCTGCTCGACTCCGCCTCGTTGTACTTCCGCGCGTTCTTCGGGATGCCCGACAGCCTGAGAGCGCCCGACGGCACGCCGGTCAACGCCGTGCGGGGCATGCTCGACTTCGTCGCGACGCTCGTGGACACCACTCGCCCGTCGGCGATCGCCGCGTGCTGGGACAACGACTGGCGTCCGGCGTGGCGGGTGGAGCTGATCCCCTCGTACAAGGAGCACCGCGTCGAGGCGCCGAAGGCGACCGAGCCGGACGTCGAGGAGACTCCGGACCTGCTCGACGTCCAGGTGCCGGTGATCGCCCGTGCGCTCCAGATCCTGGGGATCCCGATCGTGGGTGCCGACGGATATGAGGCCGACGACGTCATCGGCACGCTCGCGACCACGTGGGACGGCCCTGTCGACATCGTCACGGGCGACCGTGACCTTTTCCAGCTGGTCGACGACGACCGCGGCGTCCGCGTCCTCTACCCCGCCAAGGGGATGAGCAAGCTCGAGAGCGTCGACGCCGCGTGGGTCCGCGAGCGGTACGGCATCGAGCCGAGGCAGTACGCCGACTTCGCGGTCCTGCGTGGTGATCCGTCCGACGGGCTGCCGGGTGTCGCGGGCATCGGCGAGAAGACTGCCGCCTCACTGCTGGCCTCGTACGGCGATCTCGACGGCATCCTCGCCGCCGCCGCGGACCGGCACGCGAAGGTCGCACCCCGGGCGCGCGCCAACCTGCTCGCCTCCGCGGACTACCTCGCCGTCGCGCCGCGGGTGGTGGAGGTCGTACGCGATCTGCCGCTCGACGTCGACCTCACCCTCCGCCCCGTCTCGAGCGAGCAGGTCCGCGAGATGGCCGAGCTCGCCGAGGCGTGGGGCCTGGGCCGCCCCGCGGAACGGGCCGTCACCGCCCTCGCAGCACCCTGATCGCGCGGGGTCGGCCGCGGGTAGTGTCGAACCCATGAGCACCGACATCACCCGCAGGCTCGACGCCGCCCGTACGGCGGCCGCCGAAGCCGGCATCGACGCCCTCCTCGTCACCCCGGGCGCGGACCTCCGCTACCTCACCGGTTTTGCGGCGATGCCGCTCGAGCGGCTCACGTGCCTGGTCCTCCCCGTCGAGGGTGAGCCGGTGCTCGTCCTTCCCCGGCTCGAGCTCGCGATGGCCCTCGAGGCAGGGGTGGACGGCCACGGCATCGTCCTGCACGGGTGGGACGAGACGGAGGACCCGTTCGCCGCGGCAGCGGTGCCGCTCGCGGACGCGCGCCGCGTCGCTGTCGACGACCACATGTGGGCCGAACGGGTGTTCGCGTTCCGCTCAGCCGTGCCCGACGCCGAGCAGGTGCTCGCCGGGCCCGTGCTGCGCGGCCTGCGGCTGCGCAAGACGGCGGCCGAGGTCGACGCGCTGCGCGACGCCGGTGCCGCCATCGACAGGGTGCACCGACGCATGGGGGAGTGGCTGCGCCCCGGACGTACCGAGCGCGAGGTCGGCCGTGACATCGCCGAGGCGATCCTGGCCGAGGGGCACGAGTCGGTCGACTTCGTCATCGTCGGGTCCGGCCCGAACGGCGCCTCCCCCCACGCCGAGGTCAGCGACCGCGTGATCGAGGCGGGCGACCCGGTCGTCGTCGACATCGGCGGCACCATGCCGTCGGGCTACTGCTCGGACTCCACCCGTACGTACGTGGCCGGCGGGTCCGCGCCCGCGGAGTTCGTCGCCTTCTACGAGGTCCTTCAGCGCGCCCAGGAAGCGCAGTGCGACTATGCCCGTCCTGGGGTCACCGCGGCGTCGGTCGACGCCGTGGGGCGCGGCATCATCGACGCCGCAGGGTTCGGCAAGGAGTTCCTCCACAGGACCGGTCACGGCATCGGCCTGGAGACCCACGAGGAGCCGTACATCGTCTCGGGCAACGACCTGGTGCTCGAGTCCGGGATGGCCTTCTCCCTCGAGCCCGGCATCTATCTCGAAGGCCGGTACGGCGCACGGATCGAGGACATCGCAGTCACCACCGAGGACGGCCTCGAGCGTCTCAACCTGACTCCCCGCGACCTCGTCGTGATCGACTGAGCCGACGGTGAGCGCGGTCTCTGTGGGTGAGCGCCTCCGCGACCGCGAGGCCCGCGCGTATACGCTGTCCAGCGTGGAGGAGACCGATGCGCAGATCGTCCGGCTGCTGTCCGCCGACGGCAGGATGTCTTTCACCGACCTCGGCCGGGCCACCGGACTGTCCACCAGTGCGGTCCACCAACGGGTGAAGCGCCTGGAGGCCAGGGGAGTCATCACCGGCTACCAGGCGCGCCTCGACAACGAGGCGGTCGGGCTGTCGCTGACGGCGTTCATCTCGATCCGTCCGATCGACCCGAGCCAGCCCGACGACTCCCCGGAACGCTTGCGCCATCTCGACGCGATCGAGTCCTGCTACTCGGTGGCCGGCGAGGAGAGCTATGTGCTCAAGGTGCGTGTCGGCACCACCAGTGCACTGGAGACGTTGCTCGCGGAGATCCGGGCGGCCGCGAACGTCTCGACCCGGACGACCATCGTCCTCTCGACCCCGTACGAGAACCGCCCGATCGGAGGCTGACCCTGCATGGCCGATGTGGCCACCTACACCGTCCGACGCGTCGTCGAGCCAGAGCCCGCTCTGCTCGACTCGCTGCACGCGCTCATCACGAGACTGGTGAAGGAGGGTGCCGCGCTCGGCTGGCTCGAGCCACCGAGCAGGTCCGACGTCGGTGACCTCCTCGGCGACCTCGTTCAGGAGAGCGACCTCGACGACGCCTGCCTCGCTGTGGCTGAGGACGCGGACGGAACCGTGGTCGGCTTCGCGTACTGGTCGCGACGCATGGGCGAGACCGAGCAGCCGCACGCCGACATCGGTCGCGTGGCCGTGTCACCCGACGCACGTGGGGGAGGGCTCGGACGCCGTCTGGTCACGGAGCTGATCGACTACGCGCGCAAGGCCGGCATCGAGATCCTCACCCTCGACGTACGCGGCAACAACCACGCGGCGATGGCGCTGTACGAGAGGCTGGGCTTCCGCGAGTACGGCCGGATCCCCGACTTCGTCGCGATCGGCGACCAGCGTTGGGACAACGTCTACTTCTGGCTGGACCTGCGTCCGGTCGGCCACGACCTGACGCTCCACGGGGACACTCCGACCGGGCCCGGGGCCTCAGAGGTGCGGTGATGTCCGACGCTCCGGGGAGGGTGCTCTACCGCGGGTTGCGCAGCGGCGGCCTCCCGTGCGCGGTCGCCCTCGCGGTCGAGGGCGGCGCGCTCGCCTGGGCCGGCCCAGATGCGCAGTCTGCCTCGTGGGCCGACAACGCCGACGAGGTCGTGCGGCTGCCCGGCGTCCTGGTGACGCCGGGCTTCGTCGACTCCCACGTGCACCTGGAGATGACCGGGCACGCGATGCGCGGGCTCGACCTTGCCGGGTCGCGCTCGCGCGTGGAGGCGCTCCAACGGCTCGCCGCGCACGTGTCTCGGGTCGACGACCTCGTCGTCCACGGGCACGGGTGGGACGACAGCGACTGGCACGACGGATCGCTGACCGGCCCGGACCTCGACCGTGCCGCGAACGGTCGGGCGGTCTACCTCGCCAGGGTCGACGCGCACTCGGCGATCGTGTCGGGGGCACTCGTCGACCGCGTCCCCTCGCTCCGTGAGACCGACGGGTGGCTGGGCGACGGACGGGTGGAGCGCGAGGCGCACCACCTGGCGCGCGCCTACCTCGAGACGGTCCCGGATCTCGGAGACCGAACGGCGTCGATCGCGACCGCTCTGCGCGCCGCTGCCGCCGCCGGTGTGGTCTCGGTCCACGAGCAGGCGGCGCCGCACATCGCGCCCCTGGAGGACCTGACGAGGATCCGGACGCTCAGCGCCGAGCGGGTCGTGCCGCACGTCGTCACGTACTGGGGTGAGACCGATGCCTTCGACATCGCTCGCGAGTACGGGGTCACCGGCCTTGCCGGCGATCTCAACATCGACGGGTCGTTGGGCTCACGCACGGCGGCGCTCCACACCCCGTACGTCGACGACATGTCCTCGGGACACCTGTACCTCGACGCCGACGCTGTCTCCGCCCACGTGGTCGCCTGCACCCGGGCGGAGCTGCAGGCCGGCTTCCACGTGATCGGCGACCGCGCGAGCGAGGCCCTGATCGCCGGTCTCCGGCAGGCGCGGGACGTCCTGGGCACCGATAGCCTCAGGGCCGCCCGACACCGCGTAGAGCACCTGGAGATGCCCTCCGGGGCGCACCTGGAGCTGCTGGCCCAGCTCGGCGTCACCGCGAGCGTGCAGCCCGCGTTCGACACCGCCTGGGGCGGCGACGAGGGCATGTACGCGGCACGGGTCGGACGCGACCGAGCTCGGGCCATGAACCCGTTCGCGGCGATGGCGGCGATCGGCGTGCCGATGGCGTTCGGGTCGGATGCGCCCGTCACGCCCTTCGCTCCGTGGAGCGCCATCCGGGCCGCGACCCGGCCGCGTTCCGGTGGCCGCGGGCTCTCCGTCCCCGCGGCGCTCCACGCACACACGGTGGGCGGGTGGCACGCCGCACGCATCGACGGTGCCGGCACGCTCGACGTCGGCGCACCGGCTCACCTCGCCTTCTGGGAGGTCCCGTCCGACGCCGATCCGCTGGAGGCAGCCCTCGCCGGCGAGGCCCGATGCGTCCGTACCACCGTCTCCGGGCGTGTCGCCTACGACGCGGCCACCTCCAGCGCGCTTGACAGTTGACAGCAGCGCCGACGTTCGGCACTGTCGTACGGGATCGCCTCTCGGATGCCGGCGAGTATCACGGGGAGAGGCTTCACGCCAGAGGCCCTGACGCCCACTAGACAACAGCGCGAGCTGGTCCGAAGGGTGTCAGGCCTCTGGCGGATCTCTGTCCGGACCTCGGTCCGGCGCACCCTGTCCGTCCGGCCGGGCGGATCGGCTCCCGACCGTGTGACAGCGTTGGGTAGCGTGGTGCCGTGCCGCGCGTCCTCTCCGCCCTCGACCGGACCTGGCTCCGACGGACGGCTGCTGCCGTGGCCGCGGGGCTGGTCGTGTCGTGCGGCTTCGCTCCTGTCGACCAGCCCTGGCTGATGTGGCCCGGTCTGGTCCTGCTCGTCCTCGCGCTGCGCGGGGCGACGCCTGCTCTCGGAGCCTGGCTGGGGTGGGCCTTCGGGACGTCGTTCCTGCTCGTCCTCCTGAACTGGGTTCTGCTCTTCGAGGTCCCTGCCGCGTACGTCGGGCTCGCTGCCTTCGAGGGTCTGTTCTACGCGGGCTTCGGTGCGGTGTTCGCCCTCTTCGTACGCCGCCGTGCGTGGCCGCTGCTCGGCGCTCTCGCGTGGATGGCGACGGAGATGCTGCGCAGCCTGCTGCCGTTCGGCGGCTTCCCGTGGGGACGACTGGCGTTCGCCGCCGTCGACACCCCGCTCGCCTCTCTGGCGCGGTGGCTCGGGGTGTCTGCGCTGTCGGGTGCGGTCTTCCTCACCGCTGCGCTCGTCGTGTGGGCGTTCACGCGCCGCAGCGAGGAGGACCGGCGCGTGCGTCGTCTGCTCGCCGGCGCCGCGTGCCTGGCGGCGGTGTTCGGGGTCGCTGCCGTCCTCCCGGTCGGCATCGCGGGGGAAGGGCGGTCGATGCAGGTGGCGGTCGTCCAAGGTGATGTTCCCGGCACCGGAGCGCAGTGGTACGGGGAGCAGCGCGAGGTGCTCGAGAACCACGTCCGCGTGACCTCGCAGTACGCCGCGCGGGTGCGCGCCGGAGAGCTGCCGCAGCCCGACCTGGTGCTGTGGCCAGAGAACGCCTCCGACATCGACCCGATCACGGATGCCGACGCCGGTGCGATGATCGACGGTGCGACTCGAGACGTCGGTGCCCCGATCCTCATCGGCGCCATCCTTGACGGCCCGAACGACGAGACCGCATACAACGCCTCCGTCGTGTGGGACCCCGTGACCGGCCCCGGCGACCAGTACGTCAAGCAGCATCTCGTGCCGTGGGGCGAGTACGTCCCGATGCGCGGGTTCTCCGAGTGGCTGGTGCCGCTGCTCGCCGAGGAGGTCCCGCGCGACATGCTCTCCGGTGACGAGTCGGGAGCGGTGCGCGTCGGGGAGGGTGTCGTCGGCACGATGACCTGCTTCGACGTCGTGTTCGACGGTCTCGTCCGCGATGCCGTGCTCGACGGCGCAGAGATGCTCGTCGTGCAGACCAACAACGCGACGTTCACCGGCACGCCTCAGCCTGAGCAGCAGTGGCAGATCTCCCGTCTGCGGGCGATCGAGTCCGGCCGCTACGTGGCGGTGCCGTCGACCAACGGCATCAGCGGAGTGATCGGTCCTGACGGTAGCGTTCAGGCGACGGCGCCGGTGCAGCAGCCGGCGTACCTCTCGGAGGAGGTCCAGGCCGCGACCTCCGTCACCACGGGGACGCGGTTCGGCGTGTGGATCGAGCGAGCCTCGCTCCTCGTGGTCGGCGTCGTCCTGGCCGTGGGGATGTGGAGGCGGAAGGTGCGTCGCCGGTGAAGACTCTCGTGATCGTCCCGACCTACAACGAGGCCGACAACGTCGTCCCGCTCGTCCAGCGCGTACGGACGGCGACACCCGACGCGGACGTCCTCGTGGTCGACGACGGATCTCCCGACGGCACCGGCAAGCTCGCTGACGGGCTCGCGGCGGAGGACGCACACGTCCACGTGCTCCACCGCACGGCGAAGAACGGCCTCGGCGCCGCGTACCTGGCGGGCTTCGCATGGGGTCTCGACCGCGGCTACGAGGTCCTGGTCGAGATGGACGCCGACGGCTCCCACCAGCCCGAGCAGCTCTCCCGCCTCCTCGAGGAGGTCGACGCGGGTGCGGACCTCGTGCTGGGTTCACGCTGGGTGCCCGAGGGCGAGGTCGTCAACTGGCCCGCGCGCCGTGCCGTGCTGTCGCGCGGGGGCAACCTCTACACCCGGCTGGCCCTCGGCCTCCCGCTGCGTGACGCGACCGGTGGCTACCGGGCGTTCCGGGCGAGCGCGCTGCGCGAGATCCTCGACGGCGGAGTCGCCTCGCAGGGATACTGCTTCCAGGTGGACCTGGCGCGCCGTGCCGTACGCGGCGGGTTCGACGTGCGGGAGGTCCCGATCACCTTCGTCGAGCGGGTGGCGGGGGAGTCGAAGATGGACGGATCCATCGTCCGCGAGGCGCTCTGGCGGGTGACGCTCTGGGGCGTGCGCGATCGTACGGATTGGCTGCGCCGCGTAGGCTCGAGGAAGGACGCCTGAGCCTGCGGCACGAGTCCGCAGCGAGGAGGGGATGAGGATGCGTCGAGGTGTGGTTGCGGCTCTTCTGCTGCTGCCCGTCGTCGAGATCGCGCTCGCCGTCACGGTGAGCACCTGGATCGGCGTGGGCCCGACGATCATCGCTCTGCTCGGACTGTCGCTCGTGGGCGTGCTCGTCCTGCGCGAGACCGGTCGGCGCGGCTGGCAGGATCTCCGGCTGGCCGCCCGTGACGGTGTCGCTCCCGAGAGCGGGAGTGGTCGCGGACTCACGATGCTCGCCGGGTTCCTCCTTGCGGTGCCCGGGTTCCTCACGGCGGTCCTGGGCCTCCTGCTGCTTCTGCCGCCGGTACGAGGCGTCGTCCGCAGGCGGAGCCGTCGCTGGGTCGAGAGCCGGGGCGCGTGGCAGGTGACGGAGCAGTTCACGCGTCGCACCGGACCGGCGCCGTCGGCCACGGTCGTCCAGGGCGAGGTCGTCGACGACTCGCAGTCCTGAGGTTCGGTCAGCGGGCACAGAAAAAGCCTGGGCCGCACCACGGGGGGACGGCACGACCCAGGCGAATCGGGGGATCTCGTTCAGGTTCCCGAGAAGGGAAACCACCCGTCGATCAGACGGTCAGGCGGTGCGCTTGCGCGCCTTGCTCTTGGACTTCGCCGGCCGGTGCAGGTGCGCCGGGCCGATCTCGCCGGCACGCAGCAGCTCCAGCCGCTCGGTCAGGATCTCCTCGAGCTCAGGGATCGAACGCCGCTCGAGCAGCATGTCCCAGTGCGTACGAGCAGCCTTGACTTCCTTGTGCTCCGGCTCGGTGCCGTCCATCAGACGACCCATCTTGCCGCTGCGGGGGTCCTCCCACTCGGCAGGCACCTCGGCGTCCTCGGCCATGGTGACCGTGAAGCTCCGGCCGTCGGGGAGGACGTACTCGACCTCTTGACGCGGGGCCATCTCCACGCCACGCTCATCCTCGAAGCTCTGGGTTCCGAGGCGCGCTCCCCGGAGTGCGCGTTCTGCCATCACTGCCCTCCCGACTTGTTCACAACGTCTGCGTACAGAACATGTCCGTTTCCGTACACACTGTCCAACGTATCGGGGGCTCGTGAGATTCCCCTGAGAGCACACCGTGTCCTACGACACGCCTTTGATCAGACGACTCGGGGCACCTCGTGCCCGGCGTCCTGGATCGCACGTCTCACGTCGAGGCGCACAAGGAGCACGAGTCCGACGACGAAGAACACGATCAGTGCAAGGATCGCCGGCCGATACGACCCGGTGAGCTGGTGCACCAGGCCGAAGACCAGGGTACCGAGCCAGCTCGTGCCACGCTCAGCGGCCTGATAGAGCGAGAAGTACTCGGCCTCCCGGCCGGCCGGGATCATCTGCGAGAACAACGACCGTGACAGCGCCTGTGTCCCGCCCAGGACGAGGCCGATGCAGGTCGCGAGCACCAGGAACGGCACGACCTCGCGCTCCGGCATCACGTACCCGGCCGAGACGATCAGGATCCAGAGGACGAGCCCGCCCATGATCGTCCGGCGCGCACCCAGGCGCCCGGCCACCGCCCCGAACGTCAGCGCGCCGGCGATCGCGACGAACTGGATGAGCACGATCGTCGCGATCAGGACCTCGGTGGAGAACCCGAGCTGCTTCTGGCCGAAGATCGACGAGGAGTAGATGACGGTCTGGATGCCGTCGTTGTAGAAGAGGTACGCGATGAGGAAGAGCATCGTCTGGGGATAGGTCCGCAGATGCTTGAGCGTGGTCCAGAGCTGCCTGAAGCTGCGGCGTACGAGCGCGCCCTCCGTACGGTCCTCACCTTCGGGGAGCGCGGTCGGCGGGTGGTCGCGGAGCCCTCGGTAGGCGATCACCGTGAAGCCGCCCCACCACACGCCCGCCGAGAGAAGACTGATCCGCACGGCCGTGTCGGTGCCGATGGCGTCTCCGGCCCCGAGGACCAGGCCGAGGTTGAGCACGAGGAGGAGGCCACCACCCAGGTAGCCGAACGCCCACCCGCGCGACGAGACACGGTCACGTTCGTCGGGGGTTGCGATGTCGACGAGGATCGCGTCGTAGACCGTCAGGGAGGCGCCCATGCAGAGGTTGCCGACCACGAGCAGGGCTGCCCCGAGCTCCCAGCTGGTCCCCGCGACGAGGAACATCATGCAGGTGGCCACCGCGCCCACCCACGCGAACGACGCCATCAGGCGGCGCTTGGACTCGACGCGGTCGGCGACCGCGCCGACCACAGGGAGCACGAGCGCGGAGAGCAGCGTCGCGAAGGTGACGACGTAGAAGACCAGCGAGCCTGCCGACAGACCCAGACCGAGCAGATCGACGTCCGCGTGACAGGGATCGCCGACCGTGCCCACACGGCCGCAGGCGTCACGCTCGGCGACGGACGTCAGATACGGCCCGATCAGCACCGTACCGACGCTCGTGATGTACGCCGAGTTGGCCCAGTCGTACCAGTACCAGGCGCGCTGCTCGCGCCGACGGGCGACCGTCGTTCCGGCGGCGTCCGCCGGGTTGGCCAGGGTCATCTCGGAGCTCCTCCGGTCCACTGACCGCGGGCGGTCAGGACGTCGCGCAGGACGTCGATGCGATCGCTCATCAACCCGTCGACCCCGAGGTCGAGGAGCCGTTCCATCTCACGCTCGTCGTCGATGGTCCACACGTGGACCGCCAGGCCGAGGTCGTGCGCTGCGCGGACGAACCGCGGGGTCACGATCTCGAGCCAGCCGTGGCGCGTCGGGACCTGGACGCAGTCGGCCCCCATCGCGCGGACGCGGGGGAGCACGCGCCACGGATGCGTGAGGACCCTCGCGATCTCCGGAGGCGAAGCCGAGGTCGCCAGGCCCGGGGCCAGTGCACGGATCCGCGCGAGCCTGCGATGCGAGAAGGAGGCCAGGCAGACCCGCTCCTCCGCACCGGCGTCGGCGATCGCCTGAAGGGCGGGGGCGATCGCCGCAGTCTCCTTCACGTCGATGTTGACGTACGCATCGGGGAAGCTTGCCAGCATGTCCCGCAGGAGCGGGATCGGCTCACGCCCGCCGATACGGGCCCTGTGCACCTCGTGCGCCGGAAGCCGGGCCAGGACGCCCCGGCGGTCCGTCGTGCGGTCCAGCGACGCGTCGTGGAACGCGAAGACCGTACCGTCAGCGGTGGTGCGGGCATCGGTCTCGAGATAGCGGTAGCCGAGCTGCACCGCGTTCTCGAAGGCGGTCAGGGAGTTCTCGATGCCCGCGTTCGGCCCGTAGTGCGCACCGCCGCGGTGAGCGTAAGCCACCGGCGTGGGCGAGGCGAGGAACGGCGGTACCGGGTCGGTCACTGGGCCAGTATGCCGCTCCGAGGTTCACCCCTCACGGGTCTCGACTCGCCCTTGCCTAGCGTGCGTGTTTCGGTGGTCGAGTAGGGCGGAGCGCTCGCGGAGCCCGTATCGAGACCCGGCGTGCCGGTCAGATGTCGCGGAACGTCTCGATGTCAGCACCGAGCGCGTTGAGGCGCGCGGCGAGGTCCTCGTACCCGCGGTTGATCACGTAGACGCTGCGCAGCACCGACGTGCCCTTCGCCGCGAGCATCGCGATCAGGATCACGACGGCCGGACGCAGCGCCGGCGGGCAGACCAGCTCGGTGGCACGCCAGCGCGTCGGGCCCTCGATGAGGACACGGTGCGGGTCGAGCAGCTTGACGTTCGCCCCGAGCTTGTTGAGCTCGGTGAGGTAGATCGCGCGGTTCTCGTACACCCAGTCGTGCAGCAGCGTCGTGCCGGACGCGTTCGCGGCGATCACCGCGAAGAACGGCAGGTTGTCGATGTTGAGGCCGGGGAACGGCATCGGGTGGATCTTGTCGATCGGCGCGTGGAGGACCGACGGGTACGTCGTGATGTCGACGAGGCGGGTGTGTCCGTTCTCGGCGAGGTACTCCTCGCTGCGGTCGTAGGTGAAGCCCATCTCCTCCAGCAGCGCGAGCTCGATCTCCATGAATTCGATCGGGACCCGCCGCACGGTGATCTGGGACTCGGTGACGATCGCCGCAGTGATCAGGCTCATCGCCTCGATCGGGTCCTCGCTCGGGGCGTACTCGACGTCGACGTCGATGCGCGAACGGCCCGTGACCCGCAGGGTCGTCGTCCCGATGCCCTCGATGACCACGCCGAGCCGCTCGAGGAAGAAGCACAGGTCCTGGACCATGTAGTTGGGGCTGGCGTTGCGGATGACCGTGGTGCCTTCGTGGCGCGCGGCGGCGAGAAGCGCGTTCTCGGTCACGGTGTCACCGCGCTCGGTGAGCACGATCGGCCGGACGGGCGAGACCGACGGGTCCACCGTGGCGTGGTAGCTGCCCTCGGTGGCCTTCACCTCGAGCCCGAACGGACGCAGGGCGGTCATGTGCGGCTCGACCGTCCGCGTGCCGAGGTCGCAGCCACCGGCGTAGGGGAGGTCGAACGACTTCTCGCGGTGCATCAGCGGGCCGAGGAACATGATGATGCTGCGCGTACGCCGTGCGGCCTCGGCGTCGATCGACGACAGGTCGAGGTGCGTAGGCGGGATCAGCTCGAGGTCGCCCTCGTCGCCGATCCAGGTGGTGCGGAAGCCGATGGACTGCAGGACCTCGAGCAGCCGGTTGACCTCCTCGATGCGGGCGACCTTGCGGAGCGTCGTCCGGCCCTCGTTGAGCAGCGCCGCGCACAGCAGGGCGACACCGGCGTTCTTGGAGGACTTCACGGCGATGGAGCCCGACAGCTTCGTCTCGCCGCGGACGCGCAGGTGGCTCGGGCCGGAGGCGCCGAGGGCCACGAACTCGGAGTCGAGCGCGGCGCCGATGCGGGCGAGCATCTCCAGCGTGAGGTTCTGCTGGCCCTGCTCGATACGGTTCACCGCACTCTGGCTCGTCTTCAGGAGCTGAGCGAGCTCCGACTGGGTCAGGCCACGGTGCTTCCGCGCGTCGCGGATGAGCTTGCCGATCCGGGTCAGGTAGTCGTCAGTCATGTGCTCCACCGTATCTCATATGTGAGATAGTTTGTCGAGGGCTGAAGTGTTCCGCGTGTCACGTCCTGCGAGCGCCCGACCCGAGAACAGGCACCCGGACCACCGTACGGGGTGGTTCAATGGCGCGATGAGCAACCCCTCTCTCGTGTCGCAGCCCGGGCACGACCGGCCCCTGGAACCGTTCGTCCACGCGCTGCCGAAGGTCGAGCTCCACGTCCACCTGCTGGGTGCGGCGTCGGCCGAGACGGTTCTCGGGCTCGCGCGTCGCCATCCCGAGGTGGGGATCCCCGTGGACGAGGCGGCCCTGCGTGAGTTCTACCGGTTCCGCGATTTCGCCCACTTCATCGAGGTCTATATCCAGACGAACCAGCTCGTCACCACGCCGCAGGACGTCGAGGACCTCGTCGCCGGCGTCGGGGCGGACATGGCGGGCCAGAACATCCGGTACGCGGAGCTGACCGTCACGCCCGACAGCCAGCTGCTCATGGGCATCGCCCCCGACGAGCTCGCCCAGGCTCTCACCCGAGGCCGCGAGCGCGCCCGTACGGCCGGGGTCGAGCTGGCATGGATCTTCGACATCCCCGGCGAGCTCGGCCTCCCGTCGGGGGAGCGGACCATCGACTGGGTCGAGCGCTACGCGCCGGAGGGCTCGGTCGGCTTCGGGCTCGGCGGTCCGGAGATCGGCGTGGAACGCCCGCAGTTCGCGGAGGTCTTCGCACGGGCGCGCGCGCTGGGGCTCGCCAGTGTCCCGCACGCGGGGGAGACCACGGGCCCGCGGACCGTACGGGATGCCCTCGACAGCCTCGGTGCCGTCCGGATCGGCCACGGCATCCGCGCCGTCGACGACCCCGCGCTCGTCTCGGAGCTCGCCGAGCGGCAGATCCCGCTGGAGATCGCACCGACCTCGAACCTCTGCACGGGCGCGGTCGCCTCGCTCGACGAGCACCCGTTCCCCGTGCTGCGCGACGCCGGCGTCCTGGTGACGCTCAACAGCGACGACCCCGGCATGTTCGACACGACCCTCGAGCGCGAGTACCAGCTCGCGCACGACGCGTTCGGACTGAGCCTGGCGGACCTGGCGGAACTCGCACGGGCAGCGGTCGACGCGTCGTTCGCCGCCGATGACATCAAGATCCGGATCAGTGAGGAGATCGACGCCGTGGTGGGCGAGCTGCTGCTCGAGTCGTGAGCGGCTCGTCGCTCGTCAGAGATCGAACGCCGAGCCGAGGGCGTAGGTCGCGACCATCGCGAGCGCACCTCCGATCACCGTCCGGACCGTCGCCCGCGCCGCCGGAGCATGGCCCAGGCGGGCACTGACCCACCCGGTCAGCACCAGGGCGAGCACCACCGCAGCGAACGTGACCGGGATCCGCGCGGACACGGGGACCAGCACGATCGCCAGCAGCGGAAGCAGCCCGCCGATCGCGAACGAGACGATGGAGGCCAGGGCTGCCTCCCAAGGGTTGGTGAGCGCCTCCGGGTCGAGGTGCAGCTCGGCATCGGCGTGCGCCGCGAGTGCGTCACCCGCGCTGAGCTCGGTCGCCACCTGGCGGGCGAGCCCGTCGCTCAACCCCTTGTCGACGTACTCCTGGGTCAGCTCGTCGAGCGCCGCCTCGGGATCACGCGAGAGGTGCTGGCGCTCAGCCTCCAGGAGTGCCTGTTCGGTGTCGCGCTGCGTGCTCACCGAGACGTACTCGCCCGACGCCATCGACAGCGCGCCGGAGGCCAGCCCGGCAAGCCCTGCGGTGAGGATCACCGGGACCGACCGCGTCGCGGCCGCCATGCCGATGACGATCCCCGCCGTCGAGACGATGCCGTCGTTGGCCCCCAGCACCCCCGCGCGCAGCTGGTTGAGCCACCCGCCGAGGTCCTGTCGATCGCCCGCCGGCGTCGAGGCCGTCATCTCACACGCTCGCTGTGCCGTCCTGCCCGAGGAGCAGTGCCTGCTCGGCGCCGCCCATCTCGGCGACCCGTCCCCAGTAGATCGGGTACGCGAGCTCGGAGACCGTGCAGTCATGGATCGGGAACACGGTCCGCGGGGCGACCGCCCGTACGAAGTCGACCGTCTCGCTCACCTTCGCCCACGGTGCACTGAGGGGGACGGCGAGGACGTCGATGTCGCGGGGGACGGTCGCGTAGGAGTCACCCGGGTGCAGGAGCCGTGTGCCCGCGGCTTCCACGAGGACACCGACGTTCCCGATGCGCGGCATGTCCGGGTGGATCACCGCGTGCTGGAAGCCCACCCCGGTCAGGGTCATCGAGGGCCCGAGCTCGACAGTCACGTCCGCCGCCATCGCCTGCCAGACGCCCAGTCCGTCCAGCGCCGCGACGGTCTGCGGCTCCGCGAGCAGGCGCGCGCTCGGGTTGGCACCCAGCAGGCGCTCGATCCGCGCGGGGTCGACGTGGTCGGGGTGCTGGTGGGTCACCACGATCGCGTCGAGGTCGGTGAGGTCGAAGGCCTCGTCCCGGCTGAAGGTGCCCGGGTCGATGAGGACCCGGTGCGGTCCTGACTCGACGAGGAGAGCGGCATGGCCGAAGCGCGTGATGTCCATGGGGTCATTTACCCATGACATGGGTGAGGGCCGCGAGCCTGACCGATGCCTAAGGGCGGCGCGCGACGAGCTCGAGCGTCGTGCCGGTGTAGCGCTCGCTGAGCAGCTCCCAGCCACGGAGCAGCCCCGCACTGCCGACGCTAAGGCGAGCGGCCAGGTAGCCGCCAGGGCGCAGCGCCTCGACGACGAGGTGCCACTTCGCCCGTCCCTCGTCTCCGAGCAGCGCCGAGCGGGCGAGGACCATGTCGGCCGCCGGGAGGCGGGTCATCTGCCCGAGGCTGCCGAGGACCGGGGTGAGGCGGTCGAACGAGGTGACGTCCGTCGCTGCACGGATGCGCTCGTGCGCCCCGGGGTCCTCGTCGATGCCGACGACTGTCCATCCCAGCCGGAGCAGCGCGATCGCCTCGATCCCTTGGGCACAGCCGATGACGACTGCCGTTCGTCCTTCGCCGCGGCCCACAAGGGTCAGCGCGGTCGCGCACAGCGGGGTCAACGGGGAACGGGCAGTACCGACGCCGGGGGACGTGTCGTGTCGCACACGGCGATGCTGCCACGGTCCGGCTGCCGTGTCCTCCCTTCGCGCGCCCTGCGTGTCGAAGCCGTGTCCGAGTGGGAACAATGGCGACGGCACACCCCCGTTCGAGGAGCCGACGATGTCCGTGATGCGTTCGATCATTCTGTTCGGGGTTGCCGCAGTCTTCGAGATCGGCGGCGCCTGGCTGGTGTGGCAGGGCGTGCGCGAGCACCGGGGGTGGGCATGGATCGGAGCCGGCGTCCTCGCACTCGGTGCGTACGGGTTCGTCGCCACCTTGCAGCCCGACGCCCATTTCGGCCGCATCCTGGCGGCCTACGGCGGCGTGTTCGTCGCCGGGTCGCTCGCGTGGGGGATGGTCGCCGACGGGTTCCGGCCGGATCGTTGGGACGTCACAGGGGCGCTGGTGTGTCTCGTCGGCGTCGCGCTCATCATGTACGCGCCCCGAAGCGCCTGACAGGTCCTGAAGACAGCGATAGTCTGCCCGCCGTGAAGAGCCCTCGCGGGATGCCGCTCGAGACGCGTCGGATGTTCCTCATCACCGCTGCGGTCACGATCGCGATCGGTCAGCAACTGGGAAGTCTGGGCAGCGTCACGGTGCCGTTGGCGCTCGTCGGGCTGGCCGCTTGCGGCGTGGCGTGGGCGCGCGTGGTGTTCGCGTTCGGGGCAGCCTTCTCCACGATCCTGGCCGTGTGGGGGTGGGGCTCCTTCGCCGTGCAGGGAGGTTCCCTCACAGCAGACGACGAGCGCCTTCTGGCTGTGTTGACGATGTTGGCCGTCACGTTGCTGACCATGACGTCACCGGCCGTGAAGCAGTGGGTCCGTGCTCAGCCCTCGTCGCCCGCACCCTCGGAGCGCAGGATCTCGCAGTCCGCGCCCGGGTAGACCAGGGACTCGTGGCCGTCGTCGAACCGGACCACGTACGGCGGTTGCCCGTCGTCACCTCGTACCGTCACGATCTCTCCGCTGTGGTCCGGTGCTCCGACCGTACGGCCGTGGAACCGGATGCGTTCTCCGACTGATGCATGCATGTTCTCACCCCCTCTCGCCAGGCTACGGCGAGAAGGGGTGAGAGGTAAGACCGGCGAAAGGGTCAGGCCTGCGGGACCCGGTCGAGGAAGCCCGCGATGTGACTCATGCGGCCCTCCGCGGTGAGCACCGCGACATCGGCGCCGACGATCGTGTCGGGCGCGGCCGCGGGACCCAGGTGCCAGGTGAACCGCAGGAGGTCGTGGTGTCCGTCGACCAGGTCGCCGCTCGAGAAGCGCATCCCCGGGAGCTGCTGGTGGACGGCACCGACGAGATCCGACAACGCCTCCCGGCCGGTCACCGCCGCCTGCGGGTCGGTGTAGGAGACGTCCGGCGTGAACGTACGGTCCGCGATCGCCGCGCGGGCTTCCGCGTCGGGCTCGTTCCAGAACGCCAGGTAGTCCGCGAGGAGCGTCTCGTACGCCGTGATGGTCAGCTCGGTCATCGGTCGGTCCTTCCGTCGGGAGCCGCCGGTGCGGCTCGGTCGAGGCTCCACGGTGACCGGGGGAGCGAAGGCGTGTCGATGACCTCGCGGGTCATGGTCGCTGGACGCTGGATGAGCCAGAGTGGACCTCGTGACGACGCAGACCATGACGACTCAGACCGGGGAGAGCGCACTGGGGGACCTGCTGCGGACGTGGCGGACACGGCGCCGCTACAGCCAGCTCGCACTGTCCTCGGAGACCGGGATCTCGACCCGCCACATCAGCTTCGTGGAGACAGGGCGGTCGCGACCGAGCAGCGAGATGATCCTCCGCCTCGCCGCTGCCCTCGACGTGCCGACGCGGGAGCAGAACAGGATGCTGCTCGCCGGCGGGTTCGCGCCTGCCTTCCCCGAACGGCCTCTCGACCATGACGACCTGGACGCGGTGCGCTCCGCGGTGCGTGAGGTTCTCGTCGCTCACGAGCCGTACCCCGCGCTCGCTGTCGACCGGCTGTGGAACATCGTCGATGCGAACGCCGGCGTGCGAGCGCTGACGGCACTCGCCTCGCCGACCCTGCTCGAGGGGCAGGTCAATGCGCTCCGTCTGACGCTGCACCCGGACGGCCTCGCACCGCACCTGGTCAATCTCGCGCAGTGGCGTGAGTCGGTGCTCGCCGGGCTCCGCCGCGGTGCGGAGGCGCGAGGAGACGCTCAGATGTTCGCGCTCCACGACGAGC
>Ga0233385_1000174_pt1 | contig 36546 bp, 31 predicted proteins | sample ElkDunMinimDraft_16_FD_191543 | JGI IMG/M metagenome (GOLD analysis project Ga0233385, IMG submission 191543) | Fecal eukaryotic communites from dung pellets of Tule Elk in California, USA - Elk Dung G36 | ecosystem: Host-associated > Mammals > Digestive system > Large intestine > Fecal | place...
CGCCGGCCTGCAGCGCGTCGGACGTGCCGGGCACCAGGTCGGCGCCGTCTCCCGGGGCGTGGTCTTCCCCAAGCACCGTGGCGACCTGGTCTCCTGCGCGGTGGTCGCCGAACGGATGACCGACGGCGCCATCGAGGAGCTGCGGCCACCCCGCAACCCCCTCGACGTACTGGCCCAGCAGATCGTGGCGATGGTGGCGCTGGACCAGTGGCGCGTCGCCGACCTGGCCGCCGTGGTGCGCCGCGCCTGCTCCTTCGCCGAACTGCCCGACTCGGCACTGCACGCCGTGCTGGACATGCTCTCCGGGCGCTACCCCTCCACCGCCTTCGCCGAACTACGGCCCCGGCTCGTCTGGGACCGGGCCGAAGACCTGCTCACCGGCCGGCCCGGCGCGCAGCGGCTCGCCGTCACCTCCGGCGGCACCATCCCCGACCGCGGGCTCTTCGGCGTCTTCCTCGCCGGCGCCGAGCGCGTCGCGAGGGTCGGCGAGCTCGACGAGGAGATGGTCTACGAGTCCCGCGTCGGTGACGTGTTCCTGCTCGGCTCCTCGTCCTGGCGCATCGAGGAGATCACAGCCGACCGGGTGCTGGTCAGCCCGGCGCCGGGTCAGGCCGCCCGGATGCCGTTCTGGAAGGGCGACTCCCCGGGCCGCCCGATCGAGCTGGGCCGGGCCATCGGTGCCCGGCTGCGCACCCTGGCCCGCTCCGGCGACGAAGCCGCGGCCACGGCGCTGGGCGAGGCCGGCCTGGACAAGTGGGCCACACAGAACCTCCTCGGCTACCTGCGCGACCAGCAGGCCGCCACCCGCTCACTCCCCGACGACCGGACCGTCCTGGTGGAACGCTTCCGGGACGAGCTCGGTGACTGGCGGCTCGCCGTGCACTGCGTCCTCGGTGCCAAGGTCAACGCTCCGTGGGCACTGGCCATCGCCCGGCGGCTGGCCGAACGCCACGGTGTGGACGCCCAGGTGCTCCCCGCCGACGACGGCATCGTGGTCCGGCTGCCCGACACCGCGGACTCCCCGCCCGGCGCCGACCTGGTCGTCTTCGATCCCGACGAGATCGCACCGCTGGTCGCCGAGTCCGTCGGAGCCTCCGCGCTCTTCGCCTCCCGGTTCCGGGAGTGCGCCGCCCGGTCCCTGCTGCTGCCCCGGCGCGACCCCCGCCGCCGGCAACCACTCTGGCAGCAGCGGCAACGCGCCGCGGAGCTGCTCGACGTCGCCCGCGACTACCCGGAATTCCCCGTCACCCTGGAGGCCGCCCGCGAATGCCTGCAGGACGTCTTCGACGTGCCCGGGCTCACCGAGGTGATGCGGGAGGTCGCCACCCGCCGGATCCGGCTCGTCGAGGTGGAGACACCGGCCCCCTCACCGTTCGCCCGGTCGCTGCTCTTCGGCTACGTCGGCGCCTTCCTCTACGAGGGCGACGCCCCGCTGGCCGAACGGCGGGCCGCCGCCCTGGCACTGGACACCACCCTCCTCGGGGAGCTGCTCGGCCGGGTCGACCTGCGCGAACTGCTCGAACCGGCGGTCGTCACCGAGACCGAGCAGCAGCTGCGGTGGCGTACCGAGGCGCACCGGCCCCGCGGGCCGGAGGACCTGGTGGAGCTGCTGCGGGTGCTCGGCGACCTCTCCGAAGCCGAACTGGCCGAACGCGGGGCACCCCCGCAGTGGCCCGCCGAGCTGGCCGGGGCCCGGCGGATCCTGCCGGTACGCATCGCCGGGCAGGAGCGCTGGATCGGCGTGGAGGACGCCGGGCGTTACCGCGACGCGCTCGGCGTGGCGCTGCCGGTCGGCGTGGCGCAGGCGTACCTGGAGCCGGTGACCGACCCGCTCGGTGACCTGATCGCCCGGTACGCGCGCACCCACGGGCCGTTCACCGCCGCCGACTGCGCGGCACGGTTCGGTCTCGGCGCCGCCGTCGCCGAGGCCGCCCTGCGCCGTCTGGCCGCCACGGGGCGGGTTGTCGCCGGGGAGTTCACGCCGTACCCGGTGGGCGGGGCCAGCGGCGGCGCGGTGACGCAGTGGTGCGACGCCGAAGTGCTGCGCCTGCTGCGACGCCGGTCGCTGGCCGCGCTGCGGCGGGAGATCGAACCGGTGTCGGCGCGCACGCTGGCGAACTTCCTGCCCCGCTGGCAGCACATCGGCTCCGCCGGCCGCGGGGTGGACGCTGTCGCCGCGGCCGTGGAGCAGCTCCAGGGGGTGGCGGTGCCGGCCTCCGCCCTGGAGAGCCTGATCCTGCCGGCCCGGGTGGCCGGCTACTCCCCCGCGTACCTCGACGAGCTCTGCGCCGGGGGCGAGCTGGTCTGGGCCGGGGCGGGCGCGATCGGGCGCCAGGACGGCTGGATCCGGCTGGCCTACGCCGACAGCGCCGCGCTGCTGTTCCCGCCCCCGGACGAGGCGACAGCGCTGACCCCGCTGCACGAGGCGGTGCTCGCCGCCCTCGATGACGGCCAGGCCCTCTTCTTCCGGCCGCTGGCCGACCGGGTCGGCGCGCTCGACGACGCCGAGCTGACGGCGGTCCTCTGGGACCTCGTCTGGAGCGGCCGGCTGACCAACGACACGCTCGCGCCGCTGCGGGCGCTGCTCGGCGGTGCCGGCGCGCACCGGTCCCGGGCGGCGGCCCCACGGGCTCGCTACCGCCGGCCGGGACGGGCGGTCCTGCCGGCCCGCTCCGGACCGCCGATCGCCGCCGGGCGCTGGTCCCGGCTGCCGGCGCCGGATCCGGACCCGACCCGGCGCGCGACGCTGCTGGCCGACACGCTGCTGGAGCGGCACGGCGTGGTGACCCGCGACGCCGTCGCCGCCGAGCAGATCCCCGGCGGGTACGCCGCGGTCTACCCGGTGCTGGCCGCACTCGAGGAGCGTGGGGCGGCCCGGCGCGGCTACTTCGTCGAAGGCCTGGGGGCGGCGCAGTTCGCCGTACCGGGCGCGGTGGACCGGCTGCGGGCCCTCGCCGACCCCGCCCGCGGCGATGACGAGGCCCGAGTGCTCGCCGCGACCGACCCCGCGAACCCGTACGGCGCCGCCCTGCCCTGGCCGGACCGGGTTGTCGAGTCCGGCGCGGGCGCGCCGGGCGGCACCGGCCACCGGCCCGGACGCAAGGCCGGGGCGCTGGTGGTGCTCACCGCCGGCGAGCCGATCCTCTACGTCGAACGCGGAGGCCGGACCATCCTCTCGTTCACCGACGACGGCGGTGCGCTCGCGGCGGCGGCACGGGCGCTCGGTGCGGCCGTCGCCTCCGGCGCGCTCGGCGTGCTGTCGGTGGAGCGCGCCGACGGCGAGCCGGTGCAGAGCTCCCCACTTCGCGACGCCCTGACCGCCGCCGGCTTCCGGGCGACGCCACGGGGCCTGCGGCTGCGCACCTGACCACGGCGGGGCGGCTGACCACGGCTGCGCACCTGACCACGGCCGGCTTCCGCCGACCCGGCGCCTCAGCACGGCGACCGGCGCTAGCCTGCGGTCATGCCTGGTTACCACTGGATCAGCCTGACCACCGACTACGGCCTGTCGGACGGTTTCGTCGCTGCCTGCCACGGGATGTTCGCCCGGATCGTGCCCGCCATCCGGATCATCGACGTCACCCACCTGGTGCCCCCGGCCGACGTCGCACGCGGAGCGGCGGTGCTGGCGCAGACCGCGCCGTACCTGCCGGACGCGGTGCACGTCGCGGTGGTGGATCCCGGCGTGGGAACCCAGCGGCGGGGAATCGCGCTGCAGACGCCCCGCGGGGCGCTCGTCGGCCCCGACAACGGCCTGCTGCTGCCGGCCGCAGATGCGCTCGGCGGCGTACGGGAGGCTGTCGAGCTGACCAACCCGGCCTGGTTCGCCGGGACCGTGTCGCACACCTTCCACGGCCGTGACGTCTTCGCGCCGGTCGCCGCGCACCTCGCGCTCGGTCACCGCATCAGCGAGGCCGGCCCCCCGCTCGACCCGGCCGACCTGGTCCGGCTGCCGGAGCCCCCTGTCGAAGTCGGTGACGGCTGGCTGAACGCGCCGGTCCGCACCGTCGACCACTTCGGCAATGTCCAGCTCGGTGCGGACGCCTCGGCCCTGGCGGGGCTCGGTCCCCGGGTCCGGGTCGGCGAGGTCCGCGCCAGCAAGGCGGAGACCTTCGGGGTGGTGCCCCCCGGTGAGATGGTTGTCTACGGCGATTCGGCGGGCCTGGTGGCGGTGGCGATCAACGGCGGCCGGGCCTCGGACGTGCTCGGGGTGACCGCGGCGGATCCGCTCCGGATCGAAACGGTCGATTGAGATCCACACGGTCGATGCGGGAGACGGCCCGGTTGTGGAAGGCTCTGGTCCCGTGGGTGCACAACGAACTGCCGACGACGGCGCATGTCCTTGCTGTGGTTTTCTTACCGGCGTCACGACCTGTCCGATCTGCTTCTGGACCGACGACGGCCAGAGCGACACCGATGCCGATGTGGTCCGTGGCGGGCCCAACGGTGATCTGAGCCTCTCCGCCGCCCGGCTGAATTTCGCCATCTACGGCGCGAGCCATCCCCGATACCAGGACGTGGTGCGGACCGCCCGTCCTGACGAACGTGCCTGACGCCGGACTGTGAGCCGCCCGGCTGGTGCCGCACGTGTCAGCTGTGCGGCTCCGGCCTGGCCGCCGCCAGGCCGGGCGGCGCCTGCCGTGGCCGAAGCACCTCACCGCCGCCGAGGACGGCGCGCCCGAGCTGGGTGGGGGTGACCGCGGCACGTTCGGCGCTCGCCCCCTCCGGAAGCTCGAACGGCGAACGGAACGGGAAGTACCGGGGCAGGAAGTCACGCAGCATCTCGACCTGCTCCGCGAGGGGGACCTCGGCGGAGTCGGTGTCGTTGAGGCAGAACACGTCGAAGTTGCGCCGGCGCAGCAGTCTCGCCAGCTTCACCGGAGTCGATGGGTGAGCCAGATCGGCGTAGGTGTAGGTGATCCGCCCCGGCACCGACCGCCGGGTCAGGTACGCCCAGTAGTGCTGCAGCGAGGAGGGGATCGAAAGGTCCCCGGGGTGGCGGAACTGGTGGGCGGCGGTCTGCCGTACCTCGTCGCGCAGTTCGCGTTCGATCTCGGCCAGCACGCTGCGCTGCAACGGGTACGGCACGTGCTGCATCTTCTGGGTGATGGTGCGGCCGAACCGTTCGGCGATGTGCCGGCGGTTGTTCTTTCCGGCGGCGGTGACCGGGGCGTCGAAGACGGTGACCGGGCCGGGGTCCAGCTGCGCAGGCGAGCGGAAGAACTTCGCGATGCCGTTGGCGTGGAAGAACGTCGTCGGGCGGACCGGACGGCCGAGGAACATGTCGTCGTTGAAGTAGACGAAGTGTTCGGCGAGGCCGGGTATGCGGTGCAGCCGCGACTCGATGGCGTGTGAGTTGAAGGTGGGCAGCACCGAGGTGTCGTCGAAGATCTGACGATGGCTGACCACCGTGATCCGGGGATGCTCCGGGTCGAGCCAGGCCGGCACCTGGTCGTCGGTGACCAGGAAGATGCGCCGCAGCCACGGGGCGAAGGTCGCCAGTGAGCGAAACGAGTACCGCAGTTCGTCGCGGCTGGTGTAGCGGGAGTCGTTCGCCGCGATCGGGTTTATCTGGCCCTGACCGGTTCGTTGCAGTGCCGCGTTCTTGCGCTTCGTCCAGTCGGGGTCGGCGCCGTCGACCCAGGTGTAGACGGCGTCGATCGGGAATTCGATCGTCTCCACCGGGGTGGTGGCGAACTCCTCCCGGGAGCGGTAGCCGTCGTCGGCGGCGGTGACCCGGTACTGCTTGAGCGCATCCGCACTGCCGTGGAATTCGCTCAGCGCCCGCGCCGTCACCCGGCAGGCGCTGGGCGCGGCGGGGAAGACCGCACCGACTCCGTTGCGGCGGGGAGCGAGCAGCGCAGGCGCTTCTTCCTCGGTGCCGGGCAGGTCGGCCCAGAACTCCACCTCGCAGGCGACGTCGTCGGCGATGACCAGGGTCGCGGTCGGGTCGGTGAGCGGGAAGAAGACCTGCACCACCGTCACCTGGCGCTGGGCCGGCCGGAACAGGCCGTTGACGACCCGCCCGGTCCGGATCACCGCACCGGCGAGCTGCGGGGCGGAACCCAGCAGCCGCAGCACGCGGTCGCGGTCGCGGTCGCCGACGGCCACCGCCGAGGTCAGGTCATTGGCGGGACGCAGGCAGGAGTATTCGATGCCGCCGCTTTCCAGGAGGGCAACGACAGTGTCCAGATTCCGCCGCCAGACGGCCGTCGGACTCGCCTCGGTGACGACCGTGGCGCGCAGGGTGCCGTGTGTGCCCGTCAGGCGCAGCCGACTGCCCACCGCTGCCGGCGAGCGGCGGCCCGGGGTCCGGGTCAACCGCCGCACCAGCCAGAGCCGACGTTGTGGCGGGACGAGGTACAGCAGTCGCAGGCGATGCTCCCTCGGGAGCATGCGGTACAAGCGCAAAGCGATCATCAATTGTCTCGGCAGGTGTCGCGGGACGGATCCGGAGCGACCAGCAGGTCCACCCGGCGTAATCATTTCGTCACTCATCATGGCTGAAGAAGCGGGAAGTAGCGGACCGCACACGCCGTGCGACGGAATCGGTGACTGCTCAACTCCGGTCCCCGGGCAGGACCTTCCGCGTGGATCGTCGCGACCGGACCGCCCACGCGGCACGATGGAGCGATGCCCGAAGGGGACACTGTCTGGAACACGGCGCGGCTGCTGCACCGCGCTCTCGCCGGAACCCGGCTCACCGGCACAGACCTGCGGGTGCCGGCGCTGGCGACGACGGACCTGACCGGCTGGGTCGTGGTCGAGTCGGCCAGCCGCGGCAAGCACCTGCTGCTGCGACTGGCCGCACCGGACGGCGGCGAGCGCCGAACCCTCCACTCCCACCTGCGCATGGAGGGGTCCTGGCGCACGTACGCGCCGGGGCAGCGCTGGACCGGCGGACCGGGTCATCTGATCCGGGCGGTGCTGCGCGCCCCGCAGGCGGTGGCTGTCGGTTACCACCTGCACGATCTGACGCTGGTGCCGACCGACGAGGAGGAGCGGATCGTCGGCCGGCTCGGGCCCGACCCGCTCGGCACGGACTGGGACGTCGACGAGGTGGTGCGGCGGTTGCTGACCGAGCCGGAGACCGCAGTCGGCGAGGCCCTGCTGGACCAGAGCAAACTCGCCGGGGTCGGGAATCTCTACAAGTGCGAGGCGCTCTTCCTGCGCGGGATCTCGCCGTGGACACCGATCGGGGAGGTCACACAGCCGGCGGCGCTGGCGGAGCTTGCGGGCAGGCTCCTGGCGGCGAATCGCGGCCGCTGGACCCAGAGCAGCACGGGCTCACTGCGGCGCGGCGAGACGACCTATGTGCACGGCCGCCGGGGCCGGCCCTGTCGCCGCTGCGGCACTCCCATCCGGGTCGCGGATCAGGGCGAGAGGATCACCTACTGGTGCCCTGCCTGCCAGCCCGACCGTCGGTGACCCGGTAGCGGCTTGCGGTGCGACGTCGGTCTCAGTAGGCGGTGGAGATCGGCCGTTCGGCGGCACGCAGCTCGGCGAGCGCGGCGGCGACCTCGCGGAGCAGGTCTCCCGCTTCGGTGAGCCGCGCGGTGTCCGGCCCGGCGCCGTGGACCGGGACGGTGGTCTGGGCCACGTAGTCCAGCGCCGCGACCACCAGGTGCTCGTACGCCTCCACCCCGCCCTGCAGCTGCCCCATGAGCTCGTCACGGGCGTGCCGGAGCTGGTCGCGACCAGCCGGCGGGGCGGTGGCGAGGGCGCGTTCCATGCCGGCGGTCCGCTCGACCAGGGCGCTGAGCGTACGGCGGGCTTCGGCGGCTTCGGCGAGGACCGGCTCGGCCACCCCGGTCAGCTGCCCGGCGACAGCGGCCAGGGTCTGCGATGCCCGGTCGAGCCGCTCCCAGGCGGTGCCGGTGGCGGAGCCGCGCAGCGCGAAGCGGGTCCGCTGCCGGCGGAGTTCGGTCAGCACCCCGGCGCCGACCGGCAGCCGCTCGACGGCGCTGACCAGCCGGGCGCGGTTGCGGGCTGCCTGTTCGGCGGCGTCGAGGGCGGGCGGCGCCGGCCGCGCCGCTACCCGGCGCAGATCACTCCAGCGCCAGGCGGCGAGCATCGTCGAGGCACCGGCCGCGCCGGCCCAGACCGCGTCGGCCAGGCCGAGACCGGCGTAGGGGGTGAGGATGGCGGCGGCGCCCGCAAGGCCGCCGGCGGCGACACTCCACCGCCGGGCAGACCCCCGCAGCCGGCGCAGCCGGCGGAAGTACCGGGCCCGTTCGTCCGCCACCACTGCCCTCCCGTTGATGTCAGCTCGCGGTGCCGGCGTCTCCGGTGCCGCCCTGTTCCTTGGCGAGACTGGCCCGGATCGCGTCCAGCCGGGCCGCGCTGTTCGGGTCCGCGCCCGCGCCCGACGCCGCCTGCTGCTCGACCGCGGGCCGCTGCGGGTTCGCCGCCAGCTGCTCGCCGGCCATGCTGCTGCGGATCTGCTCGAGCCGGGACACACCTGCGGTGTCCAGGCTAGCCCGCTGGATCTCCATCATGCGACCTTCGACGGAGTTGCCGGCCAGCTCGGCCCGGCCCATCGCGTTGGTGTAGCGGCGTTCGATCTTGTCCCGGACCTCGTCGAGCGAGGGGGTGTTACCGGGCGCTGCCAGCGACGACATCGACTCCAGCGACTTGGCCACCGTCTCCTGCATCTTGGCCTGCTCGAGCTGGCTGAGCAGCTTGGTCCGCTCGGCGAGCTTCTGCTGGAGGATCATCGAGTTGTTCTCCACCGCCTGGCGGGCCTGCCCGGCCGCGGCGATCGCCTGGTCGTGCAGCGTCTTGAGGTCCTCCGCGCCCTGCTCGGCGGTGACCAGCTGACCGGCCAGCGTCTGCGCGGACTGCTCGTAGCGTCCCGCCTCGACCTCGTCGCCGCCGGCGCGTGCCCGATCGGCCAGAACCAGCGCCTGCCGGGCCATCGCCTGGAGGCGCTCGACCTCGGACATCTGCCGGGAGAGCTTCAGCTCCAGCTGCCGCTGGTTGCCGATCACTGCCGCAGCCTGCTGAACCAGCGCCTGGTGCTGGCGCTGCGCATCTTCGATGGCCTGCTGGATCTGGATCTTGGGATCCGCGTGCTCATCGATCTGAGCGCCGAAGAGCGCCATCAGGTAGCGCCAGCCCTTGACGAACGGGTTAGCCATTGTTGCGGTATCCCCTCAGTGACATCCCACGGTTGCTGCCCACGGGACGCAACAGCGGCGACCACGCGGCAGGGTCTCCATCGTCTCAGCCCGGCGCCACCCCTGTCACCCGTCACCGGGCCGACGACGTGATCAACACTACGCGGGGCCCCACGAAGAGCGGGCAATGCACCGCCGCGCCCCATCGGGCCGCCTTTTCAGGCGGCGCAGACCACGTCGCGGTGCGGCTCGCCGGCGACCCGCCGGGTGGCACGCAGCGTGGTCTTCAACGGCGTCTCCTGCCGTACCTCGACGGAGACCTTGCCGTCGGTGGCAACCTGGCGCACCGGCCGGCGCTCCGCGCGGCGGGCCGGCTGCGCGGCCGGCTCTGCCGCCGCCACCGGCATCAGCTCCGGCAACTGCTCGGCGAGCGCCACAGTGTCGCTGACCTCGCGCAACAGCTCGGAGAGGCGGGCGCCGAGCGCGTCACAGATGGCCGCCAGCAGCTCGCTGGAAGCCTCCTTCTGGCCGCGTTCGATCTCGGAGAGGTAGCCCAGGCTGACGTTGGCGGCCGAGGAGACCTCGCGCAGGGTGCGATGCTGACCCTGACGCCGCGCCCGCAGCGCATCGCCGATCACCCGTCGGAGCAGGACCATCGCACCTCCCCTGATCTGGAACCCACCGCACCGTGGCTCTGCGCGGCACCGGAGGGCGGCTCCGCCTCCGGCGGCACCATCCGTTGCCGAAGCCTTCCCGCAACCGTACCTGCCTTCGGCTCTCCTGACATCGGACCCCGCCCCGGAGATTGCCCGGCCCCCGCTACCGCCCGGCGGCCGCCAGCGCGTGCAGCTGGTCGGCGAGCAGTCGCAGCGCCTCGGTCACCGACGCGGTACGGATCAGGTCCCGGCCGCCCGACAGCTCCAACCGGCGCACCGTACTCCCCTGCGGCCCGGCGACGGCGACGTAGACCAGGCCCACCGGCTTACCGTCCTGCGGCTGCGGCCCGGCGACCCCGGTGGTGGCCACGCACCAGTCCGCGAGGCAGCGTTTCCGGCCGCCCTCGGCCAGCGCCCGGGCGACGTCCGGGTCGACCGGTCCGCGCTCCCGCAGCAGCTCCTGCGGTACGTCGGCCAGCAGCGCCTTCATCTCCGTGGCGTAGACGACCAGCCCACCCCGGAACACCCGGCTGGCCCCGGCCACCTCCACCACGTTCGAGGCGAGCAGGCCACCGGTCAGCGACTCGACGGTGGCGAGGCTCTCCTGCCGCTCGACCAGGGCGTGCACCACCGCTGCGGCCGCACTGCCGCCGGGTTGCCGCCCCTGCGCGTCGCGTTCCATCGGTTCCTCCTCCCGCTGCGCCGCATGTGACAACGCGCAGCCGGCACAGGAATTGCCCGGACCGGGTGAGGCTCAATCCCGGCTGCGCAGCCGTACCGCCCGCAGCACGTAGTCGATCCCGGTCACCACGGTCACCAGCACCGCGGCCCCCATCACCCACGGGCCCACCGCGGCCAGGGCCGCCGGCAGCGGCAGGAGGTACCAGACGATCGCCGCGATCTGCAGAGCGGTCTTGACCTTACCGCCGTGGCTGGCGGCGATCACGCCGTACCGGATCACCCAGAACCGGATCGCGGTGACACCCCACTCGCGGACCAGGATCAGCGCCGTCACCCACCAGGGCAGCAGGTCGTACCAGGAGAGCAGCACCAGGGCGGCGCCGGTGAGCGCCTTGTCGGCGATCGGGTCGGCGACCTTGCCGAACGAGGTGACCAGATCGAACCGGCGGGCGATCCAGCCGTCCAGCAGGTCGGTCATCGAGGCGATGAGGAAGACCACGCAGGCGGCGATCTGCCAGCCGGGACGCGTCATCTGCGAGACGACGACCAGCGCCACGAAGACCGGCACCAGCAGCAGCCGTGCCCCGGTGAGGAGGTTGGCCGCGTTCAGCAGCGGCGGGGTCCGGACCGCGGCCTGCGCGGGCTCGGTCACCCGGGTCACCGCTGACCCGGCGCCGCGGAGATCATCGCCACCGGCACCGCGACCAGATCCACACCCTCGGTACCGGTGACCGTGGCACTGACCAGGTCGCCGGGGCGCAGCGCGGCCAGGTCGACCCCGCCGTCGGCGGGCGCGACCAGCGTCGTGGAGCCGTCGACCTCCGGCGCCTGGTGCGCGGCCCGGCCCTCGACGATGCCCTCCTCGATGCTGTCGACGAGGACCTCGACGGTGTCGCCGAGACGCTCCTCGGCGCGCTGCGAGCAGAGCTCGTCGGCGAGCGCGGCGAGCCGGTCGTAGCGGCGCTTGATCGTCGCGGCGGAGACCTTGCCGGGCAGCCCGGCGGCCTCGGTGCCGTCCTCGTCGCTGTAGTCGAAGACGCCGATGGCGTCCAGCCGTGCCTCGGAGAGGAACCGGACCAGCTCCTCGTAGTCGGCGCGGGTCTCGCCGGGGAACCCGACGATGAAGTTGCTGCGGGCACCGGCTGCCGGCGCCAGTGCCCGGGCGGAGTCGAGCAGCTCCAGGAAGCGCTCGGTGGAGCCGAACCGCCGCATCCGGCGCAGCACGGGCTCGCTGGAGTGCTGGAACGACAGGTCGAAGTAGGGGGCGACACCGGGAGTGCCCGCGATCGCCTCGATCAGGCCGGGGCGGGTCTCGGCCGGCTGCAGGTAGCTCGCGCGCACCCGGACGATGCCGTCGATCGCCGCCAGCTGCGGCAGGAGCTTCTCCAGCGCCCGCGGGTCACCGAGGTCCTTGCCGTAGGAGGTGGAGTTCTCGCTGACCAGCACCAGCTCCCGCACCCCGGACTTGGCCAGCCACTCCGCCTCGGCGAGCAGCTCGTCGGGAGTACGGGAGACGAAGGCGCCGCGGAAGGCCGGGATCGCGCAGAAGGCGCAGCGCCGGTCGCAGCCGCTGGCCAGCTTCAGGGAGGCCACCGGGCCGGAGTCCAGACGACGGCGCAGCACCTGCCGCAGGTGGGCCGGGGTGTGCTCGTCGGTCACCGGCTCGGAACCGTGGCCGGGGACCACGACCGCGGCGGCGCGCCGCTGCACCGGGGTCAGCGGCAGCAGTTTGCGCCGGTCCTGGGGGGTGTGCGCGACGAGCGTCTCACCGGCGAGCACGGCGTCGAGGCGCTGGGCGATCTGCGGGTAGTCGTCGAAGCCGAGCACCGCCTGCGCCTCGGGGAGGCTGTCGGCCAGTTCCCGGCCGTACCGCTCGGCCATGCAACCGGCGGCGACGACCTTCGCGCCCGTCTCGGAGGCGGCCAGCAGGGTCTGGATGGAGTCCTGCTTCGCCTTCTCCACGAAGCCACAGGTGTTGACCAGCACCACGTCGGCGTTCTCACCGTCGGTGGTCACCTGCCAGCCGTCGGCGTGCAGGCGGGCGGCGAGTTCCTCCGAGTCGACCTCGTTACGGGCACAGCCGAGAGTCAGCAGGGCGACCTTGCGGCCGGCGGGAGCGGAGATGGGGTCAGCGGCAGACACCATCCGAGGGTACCGGGCGGCGGTGCCCAGGTCGTAACGGCGCTCGGCGGGAGCGACCCCTTGCACAACCACGGCCGGTGCCGGTGATCACCAGCGCGCCCGCGGGCCGCACGCGATGAGGGACGATGTACGCCGAGCGGCGCGGACCGAGCGCCGGGAAGAGGTGAGCGCGATGGCCTGGCTGGTACTGGTGATCTCGGGGCTGCTGGAGACGGCCTGGGCGATCGCCCTGGACCGCACCGCCGGGTTCACCCGGCTCGTCCCGTCGCTGGTCTTCCTGGTCACTGTCAGCCTGAGCATGGCCGGGCTGGCGTACGCGATGCGCCACATCCCGGTCGGCACGGCGTACGCGGTGTGGGTGGGGATCGGGGCGGTCGGCACGGCGCTGGTGGGCATGGTGGCGCTGGGCGAGCCGGCGAACGTGCCCCGGCTGCTCTGTCTGCTGCTGGTGGTCGCCGGGGTGATCGGACTGAAGGTCTTCTCCTGAGGGCACACCGGCGACGGCCGGCCCGGGGTGCACACCGGCCACGGCGTGCCCCGGCCGGCCGCAAAAGGGGCCGGCGCCGCACAGGCGTAGACGCGGTCCGTGGCGGGTAGAGATGACCGACTCATCCCACCTCGTACCACGGAGGAAGCAATGGCCGACATGCCGAACGGCGCACGTCCGGGCAGCCGCGGCGGCGCCGCCCGTGTCTGCACCATCATCGCGTTCGTCTTCGCGGTGCTGGCGATCTTCCTGTCACCGCTGATCTTCGGCGTGCTCGGCCTGATCCTCGGCATCGTCGGGGCGACCCTCGGCGACAAGCCGCTCGGCTGGTACGCCGCCGGGACCGCCGTGCTCGGCGCGGTGATCGGGGTCCTGATCAACGTCGCCATCATCAACACCTGATCCGGCCGGGACCGCCTTCAGCTCTCCTGGAGCCCCGCCAGCGCCTCGTCCAGCTCGTCGGGCTTGACCAGCACCTCGCGGGCCTTGGAGCCCTCGGACGGCCCGACGATGCCGCGGGTCTCCATCAGGTCCATCAGCCGGCCCGCCTTGGCAAAACCGACCCGCAGCTTGCGCTGGAGCATCGAGGTCGAGCCGAACTGCGAGTTGACCACCAGCTCGATCGCCTGGATCAGCACCTCCAGGTCGTCGCCGATGTCCTCGTCGATCTTCTTCTTGTTGTCCTGGGCCGGGGCCAGCACGTCGGGGCGGAACTCCGGCTCCCGCTGGTCCTTGCAGAACTTGACGACGTCGGCGATTTCCTTCTCGGTGACCCAGGCGCCCTGGATCCGGACCGGCTTGGAGGCGCCCATCGGCAGGAAGAGCCCGTCGCCGCGGCCCAGCAGCTTCTCCGCGCCAGGCTGGTCGAGGATGACCCGGGAGTCGGCCAGCGACGAGGTGGCGAACGCCAGCCGGGACGGCACGTTGGCCTTGATCAGACCGGTGACCACGTCGACCGACGGCCGCTGGGTGGCGAGCACCAGGTGGATGCCGGCGGCCCGGGCGAGCTGCGTGATGCGCACGACGGAGTCCTCCACGTCGCGCGGCGCGACCATCATCAGGTCCGCCAGCTCGTCGACGATCACCAGCAGGTACGGGTACGGCCGCATCTCCCGCTCGCTGCCCGGCGGCGCCTTGATCTCGCCGTTGCGGACCTTGCGGTTGAAGTCGTCGATGTGGCGCACCCCGTTGGCGGCGAGGTCGTCGTAGCGCATGTCCATCTCGCGGACCACCCACTCCAGGGAGTCCGCGGCCTTCTTCGCGTTGGTCACGATCGGTGTCACCAGGTGCGGGATGCCCTCGTAGCCGGTCATCTCCACGCGCTTGGGGTCGATCAGCAGCAGCCGCACCTCGTCCGGTGTGGCGCGGGTCAGGATCGAGACCAGCAGGGTGTTCAGGCAGGAGGACTTACCGGCGCCGGTGGCGCCGGCGATCAGGATGTGCGGCATCTTGGCGAGGTTGGCCACCACGAAGCCGCCCTCGATGTCCTTGCCGAGCGCCACCATCATCGGGTGGTGGTCGCTGGTCGCCGCCCGCGACCGCAGCACGTCGCCGAGCGCGACGTTCTCCGGGTCGGTGTTCGGGATCTCCACGCCGACCGCGCTCTTGCCGGGAATCGGGCTCAGGATCCGTACGTCCGGGCTCTTGACGGCGTAGGCGATGTTGCGGGAGAGCTGGGTGATCCGCTCGACCTTGACGCCGGGCCCGAGCTCCACCTCGTAGCGGGTGACCGTCGGCCCCCGGGTGAACCCGGTGACGGCGGCGTCCACGTCGAACTGTTCGAAGACGCCGGTGAGGGCGTTGATGATCTCGTCGTTGGCCTTGCTGCGCGACTTCGGCGCCGACCCGGTCTTGAGCAGGTTCGCGGGCGGGAGCTTGTAGTCGCCCTCCGTCGCGGTGAGCGCCAGCTGCTCGGCCCGGGTGGGGGGCGGCGAGTGCTCCGGCGGCTCGGCGGCCCGGCGGGCGGCGGGCACCTTGGCGGGCCGGCGCTCCGGCACGGCGGGCTCGCGTACCAGGATCTCGTCGGCGTCGTCGAGCCCGAGGTCCGGCTCCGGCACGGCGCTGCGACGGGGCCGGGCCGAACGACGGCGCCCCGGCGCTGCGGCGGCGGCCTCGGCGGCGTCGTCGACCTCACCGAGGAGCGGCGGCCGGCCGAGGAGCCGTGCGGTGAGCTCCCGGAGCCGCTCCGGCACCTTGTTGACCGGCGTGGCGGTGACCACCAGCAGACCGAAGACGAGCCAGAGCAGCAGCAGCGGCACCGCCACCCAGGAGGTCACCGCCCGCTGCAGCAGGTCGCCGACGGCGGCGCCGATGAGACCACCGGCGTAGTCACGCTCGACATTGGTCGCCGGATCCTGCCCGATGTGCAGCAGCGCGGCGGTCGCCACCAGCATCGACGACCAGCCGACAAGCCCACGGCCGCGGTGCTCCGGTTCGCCCGGATCGCGCATCAGCCGGACCGCGCCGATCAGCAGCAGCAGCGGCAGCACCGCCGCGATCGCGCCGATGAAGAGGCGGATGCCGTCGGCCAGGCCGGCGCCGAGCGGCCCGGCACCGGCGAACCAGACAGCGACTCCACTGAGGATCGCCATGCCGAGCAGGAGCAGTCCCAGCCCGTCGCGGCGGTGCTCCGGATCGAGGTCCCGGGCGGTCGCCGCCTGCCGGCCCATCGCGCGCACCGACCAGCCGACGCTGCGCGCCACACCCATCCAGACCGAACGCGCCGCGCGAACGGCACCGCTGGGCTGGGATTTCTTGACCGGCCGTCGTCGGGCCGCCGTCGAGGGCTTCTTCGCCGGCTGCCGTGCGCGGCCGGTCGCGGAGCTGCGCGACGACGCGCCGCGCCGCCGGCTCGCCTGAGAGGTACGACCCGCCATAGAGTCACCGTAACGGCGCGAGCGGGTTCTCACCCGCTTTTGCGGGTCGTGTCCGCGTGCCGCCGCACCTGCACCACGTCGAGGAGTGATATTCGCCGCAGGAGGGTTCGCCCATGGCGCCGGCGCACAGTCAGGACAGAACGGACGGTCGGATCGACGGCGCGGAAGAGTTGCTCGCGCTGACCGAGGAGCTGATCCGCTCGGTGCTGACCGCCCGGGGTCACCGGCCCGAACCCGGGACGCCGCTGCGCCTGACGTCGCCGGCCGGCACGACCCTGCTGGTGCGACCGGGTCGGGCCGGCAGCCGGCTGGAGGTGGAGATCCGGCTCACCGCCGCCTTCTCCATTCCCGACATTCCGCGCCTGTACGGCTTCTGCAACGCCTGGAACCACGACCGCTTCTGGCCGTCGGCCTATGTCGAGGTCGGCGACCGCGGCACGGTCGGCGTGCGCGGGGCGAGCGTCACGGACCTGCCGTACGGGGTGGCTCCGCACCAGCTCGCCCGGCTGCTGGAACGCGCCCTGGCCGCCGGTGACGAACTGGCCCGGGCCGCCGCCGGCCTGGACCCTTCGATCAGCCGGCAGGCCAGGTGATCTCCCGGGACCGGCTCGCCGCCGTGCTGGCCTGCGCCCGCGACCTGCCCGACGGCGAGGAGAAGTACGCCGAACTGCAGCGCATCGCCGCGCACGCCGACAGCGGCGGGCACCAGCGGATCGGCTTCGCGGCCCGGATGGCGCTGCTGGAGGCGTACCGCGGCGGCGGGCAGGGCTGGCGGGCGCACGAACCGCTGCTCTGGTGCCTCGGGCTGGCCGGCGACCGGCCGGAGTGGATCGACCAGGCGGACCGGTGGCGGCTGCACCGGCAGCAGCGCGCCACCATCGCGGCCTTCTGCACCAGCACCCGGGTGGGCCGCGCCCAGACCGAGGAGCTCCTGGCGGAACTGCGCCGCCGGTTGCCCGGTGGTGACGCGCCGCCGGAGGTGGTCGCCGATCTGAGTGCCCGCGTCGCCGACCACCTCGGCGACGAGGCGGGTGCGCGGCGGTGGCTTGAACGCGGCGCCGCCGCCGAGGCCGACGAGTACAGCGACTGCCCCGGCTGTGCTCCCGCTCGCCGCGCCCGGCTGCTCGCCGGCTGGGGGCAGTGGGAGGCGGCGGTCCGCAGCGCCGAGGCGGGACTACGGGACGGGCCGGGCTGTCCCGCCCAGCCGGAGCGGAACCTGGCGGCGCTGATGCTGCCCTACCTGCGGCTTGGCCGGGTCGAGGAGGCCACGGCGGTGCACCTGCGGTCGTACCGGCGGCACCGCGAGGAGGCGGCGGCCTTCGGTGAGATCGGCGGGCACCTGCGCTTCTGCATGCTCGCCGGAGAATCCGAACGAGGGCTGGCCATCCTCATCGCGCAGCTGCCCCGCCTGGCGGGCGCCACCGACGAACTCGCCGCCATGGAGTTCGCCGCGGCGGGCGCCGCGCTCTGCCAGGCCACGGCCGGACCCGCCGTCGCCGCGGGGCCGGATGCCGGGTTGCCGCGCGAGCGCGCCGACGCGCTCGGTGCCCAGCTGCTGGCGACGGCGCGGCAGCTCGCCGGGGCGTTCGACGCCCGCAACGGCACCGGGCACCAGTCCGGCCGGGTCGCCGCCTGGCTGGCCGAGCCGGACACCCGCACCACACCGGCCCAACGGGCCCCCCGGCGCCGACTGCCCGCGCCCGACACCGGCGACCACGACGCACCGGGACACACCGGCGACCACCACGCGGACGAGGCCGACCGCCGCATCCCCGAACCGCTGAGCGTCGCCGCTGTCACCGCCGCGCTGCGTCGGCGCGGATGCCGCTACGCACTCGACGCCACCCGGACGGTCGGTGTGCGCTCCGGTCCGGCGACCGTGCAGTTCGAACTCGCCGGCGACGACGGGGAGATTTTGCACGCCCGGATCGTCACCGACCACCGCCTGCCGGCCCGCCGCCTGGCCGCCGCCTACGCCTTCTGCAACTGGTGGAACCGGGACCGGCTCACCCCGAAGGCGTACGTGCACGACACCGGAGGCGGGGAGCTGGTGTTCGGGGCGGGGCTCAGCACCGACCTCGCGTACGGCGTCGCCGCCGACCAGCTCGACGCGCTGATCGCCACCGCGCTGGAGTCCGCGGCCGGCTACGGCCGGGCGGTGGCAGCGCTCGGCTGACCGGCGCGGCGGCGGCGCAGCGCCAGCCCGGCCCACGAGCCGAGCACCACCAGCGCCACCAGCACCTGCACCGCGAGCGTGAAACGTTCCGGATAGAGGACGCCCTCGACGTACCGGTCGATGAAGCCGCCCTGCGGGGCCGGCTCCCCGGCGCGCTGCCGGGACCACTCCTCGGCCCAGGTGAGCGGGCAGACCAGCGGGACGAACAGGACGGTGGTGCCCCACACCGCCGCGGCGACGTGCAGCACGATGCTGCGCGGCCAGCGCCAGGCGAGGAAGCCCCCGGCGACCAGGTACGCCAGGAAGCCGAAGTGCGCCACCACGATCACCAGAGTCAGGAGTCGATACGCCGTCACGCGCAGAAGGCTACGTACTGTGCGGCCTGTCGCCCTGGGTACGCGTACCCAGAAACGGCTACGGCCGGACCCGCACGAGGCGGATCCGGCCGTAGGCCGGCGGTGTCAGACCTCGACGACCGTCGGCATGATCATCGGGCGACGGCGGTACGCGTCGTTGACCCAGCGGCCGACGGTGCGCCGCACGATCTGCTGCAGCTGGTGCGGGTCGGTGATCCCGTCGCCCGCCGCGCGGTTGAGCGCCTCGGTGACCAGCGGGATGGCCGGGTCGAAGGCGGAGGGGTCCTCGGAGAAGCCCTTCGCCGAGACCGTCGGCCCGCCGACGACCTTGCCGGTGACCGAGTCGACCACGACGGTGACGGCGATGAAACCGCCGTCGCCGAGGATGCGCCGCTCGGTCAGCAGCGACTCGCTGACGTCGCCCACGGCGAGCCCGTCGACATAGACGTAGCGGCTCTTGACGTGGCCGACGACGCTGGCGCGCCCCTCGACCAGGTCGACGACGTCGCCGTCCTCGCAGAGCACCACCCGGTCGGGGGCCACGCCGGACTCGATGCCGAGCCGGGCGTGGGCGCGCAGGTGCCGCCACTCGCCGTGCACCGGCATCAGGTTGCTCGGCCGGACCACGTTGAGCAGGTAGAGCAGCTCGCCCGCCGGGGCGTGCCCGGAGACGTGCACCTTCGCGACCTCCTTGTGCACCACGTTCGCACCGGCGCGGGCGAGCCGGTTGATCACGCGGTACACGGAGGTCTCGTTGCCCGGCACCAGCGAGCTGGCCAGCACGACCGTGTCGCCGGGGGCGATGGTGATGTGCCGGTGGTCGCCGCTTGCCATCCGGCCCAGGGCGCTCATCGGCTCACCCTGCGAACCGGTCGACATCAGCACGATCTCGTTCGGCGGCAGCGCGGTCGCCTCGTCGAGGCCGACGACCATGCCCGCCGGGATGTTGAGCAGCCCGAGGTCCCGGGCGATGCCCATGTTGCGCACCATCGAACGCCCGATCAGGGCGACCTTGCGGCCGTGCTCCGCGGCGGAGTCGAAAACCTGCTGCACCCGGTGCACATGCGAGGCGAAGGAGGCGACGATGATCCGTCCGGTCGCCTTCGCGAAGATCGCGTCGAGGACCGGTCCGATCTCCTTCTCCGGGGTGACGTAGCCGGGAATCTCGGCGTTGGTCGAGTCCGACAGGAGCAGGTCCACACCCTCGGCGCCGAGCCGGGCGAAACCGGCCAGGTCGGTGATGCGCCCGTCCAGCGGCAGCTGGTCCATCTTGAAGTCACCGGTGTGCAGCACCAGCCCGGCCGGGGTGCGGATGGCGACCGCCATCGCGTCCGGGATCGAGTGGTTCACCGCGAAGAACTCGCACTCGAACGGGCCGAGCTGCTCGCGGTCGCCCTCACGCACCGTCAACGTGTACGGCTTGATCCGCCGCTCGGCGAGCTTCGCCTCGACCAGGGCGAGGGTGAACTGCGAACCGACCAGCGGGATGTCCTTCTTGTGCGCCAGCAGGTACGGCACCGCGCCGATGTGGTCCTCGTGCCCGTGGGTCAGCACGATCGCCTGGACGTCGTCGAGCCGGTCCAGGATCGGACCGAAGTCCGGCAGGATCAGGTCGACACCGGGCTGTTCGACGTCGGGGAAGAGCACCCCGCAGTCGACGATGAGCAGCTTGCCGTCGTACTCGAAGACCGTCATGTTGCGGCCGATCGCACCGAGACCGCCGAGCGGAATGATCCGCAGGCCGCCCTCGGGAAGCGGGGGTGGCAGCTCCGCCTCGTTGTGTGCCGCTGTCATGCCACCACCTCTACTTTCCCTTTGAACGCCGCGCGAACGCGGCCGAATTTCCCATCGAACGCCGCGCGAACGCGGCCGAATTTCCCTTTGAACCCCGCGCGAACGCGGCCATCTGTCTTACGGGCCCCGTGCACGCGGCCGTCTGTCCTGCCGGCAGGAGCCAGGCCGGCGCGACCTGGCGCCTGCGCCGGGTGCCGCAACCTCACCCGGGCAGGTCCAGCCCGGCTGCCGCGAAGTCGAGGCGCAGCTGGGCGATCTCGTCCTCGGTCGCCGGCACCAGCGGGGAGCGCACCGGCCCGGCCGGCAGGCCGAGCGCGGTCAGGCCCGCCTTGACCAGGATGACACCCTGGGTGCGGAAGATCCCCGTGTAGAGCGGCAGCAGCTGCCGGTGCAGGGCCAGCGCGGTGGCGATGTCACCGGCCTCGTACGCCTCGATCATGCGCTTGGTGCCGGGACCGGTGAAGTGCGTGGAGGTGCCGACCATGCCGACCGCGCCGACGGCCAGCGCCGGCAGGGTGGTGGCGTCGTCGCCGCAGTAGATTGCCAGATCGGTCCGGCTGGTCACCCAGGAGGTGGCGATCAGATCGACCTTGGCGTCCTTGACGGCGACGATGCGCTCGTGTTCGGCGAGGCGGACCAGGGTCTCGGTGGCGATCGGCACACCCGAGCGGTGCGGGATGTCGTAGAGCATCACCGGCAGCGCGGTGGCATCGGCGACCGCGGTGAAGTGCCGGACCAGCCCCGCCTGCGGCGGCTTGTTGTAGTACGGCGTGACCACCAGCAGCCCGTGCGCGCCGGCCTTCTCGGCGGTCGCGGCGAGCTCGATGGTGTGCCGGGTGTCGTTGGTGCCGACCCCCGCAATGATCTTCGCGCGGTCACCGACGGCCTCGACGACCGTACGGAGCAGTTGCTCCTTCTCGGCGTCGGTGGTGGTCGGGGATTCCCCGGTGGTGCCACTGATCACCAGCGCGTCGTTGTGCTGCTCGTCGACGAGGTGCGTCGCCAGCCGGGCGACGCCGTCGAGGTCCAGCGAGCCGTCCGCCGCGAACGGCGTCACCATCGCGGTGATGAGGCGTCCGAAGGGCATCGGCGCCCCGGAGTGCGGGGCGACAGGGTGCTCTTGCGTCATGCTGACAACCTAGCGGACGCGGAGACCACCGCCACCGGCGAAGGGCTCAGGACTGCGCCGCATGCGGACTGGCGGCGATCTCGGTGCCGTCGGGCAGCGCCGAGATGGTGAAGTCGGCGAAGACGTTCGGCGCGACCCGCTGCAGCTGACGCAGGCACTCCACCGCCAGCTCACGGATCTCGACATCGGCGGCCTCGGTGGCCCGCATGGCGATGAAGTGCCGCCAGGCGCGGTAGTTGCCGGTGACCACGATGCGCGTCTCGGTGGCGTTGGGCAGCACCGCCCGGGCGGCCTGACGGGCCTGCTTGCGCCGCAGCGTCGGGTTCGGCTCGTCGGCGAAGCGCTGCTCAAGCCCTTCGAGCAGGTCGTTGTAGGCCTGCACGCTCGCCTCGGCGGCGGCGACGAAACGCTTGTGCAGCTCCGGGTCGGCGGCGATCACCGCCGGCTCGACCATCGCCGCGTCCCGCTCCGGGACATACCGCTGGGACAACTGCGAGTACGAGAAGTGCCGGTGCCGGATCAGCTCGTGCGTGAAGGAGCGGGAGACCCCGGTGAAGTAGAAGGTGACACTGCCGTGCTCCAGCACCGACAGGTGCCCCACCTCGAGGATGTGGGCCAGATAGCCGGCGTTGGTGGCGGTGGCCGGGTTCGGCTTCTTCCAGCTCTGGTAACAGGCCCGCCCGGCGAACTCGGCGAGCGCCTGCCCACCGTCGGCGTCGGTCGACCACGGCACCTCGTCCGGGGCCTCGAAGTGGGTCCACGCGATCAGCTTCACCTGCGGCTGCACCATGTCCGGCATTCCTGGGACTGTAGTTGCCTGCTCCGCCGCCGCCCACACCACCCGCCGCGCAGGAGGGGTGGACTACACCTGAAACAGCGTGAAGGGTTCCCAGGGCAGGTTGCGCACCACCGTGAAGACGCCCCAGGCGGCCAGGAAGAGCCCCAGCACCTTCGGCGACAGTTGCAGCTGCGGCAGGCGCCACCCGAAGGCCGTACGGCCCGCCCAGGCGACGTACATGTAGATCAGGAACGGCACCGCGAAGACGAATAGCAGATGGTGCCGGGCGGCCGCCCCGAGATCGCCGTGCAGCAGATACCAGGCGGCGCGGGTGCCGCCGCAACCCGGACAGGTGAAGCCGGTGGTCAGCTTCAGCAGGCACGAGGGGCGGGCGTCGGCGCTGCTCTGCGTCGGGTCGGCGACGAGGGTGTACGCGACTGCGGCGCCGATGCAGCCGAGCGCGGCCAACGGCACCGCCCAGCGCGGTGCGCGGTCGTAGAGCCGGGCGACGAAGAGACTGAAGCGGTCCGGCTGCGGCGCCTGATAGGCCGCCGCCCAGGCGGCCGGATCACCGGGCTGACCGCCCTGCGCCCCCGCCGGGTACGGGTACCCCTCCGGCCCAGGGTGCGGCGCATGACCGAACTGCGGCGCGGCCTCCCCCGGCTCCCGTACCGCCGGCCCCGCCTGCGGTACGGCGTGCGCGGGCTCCGGCGCGGCCTGCTCGGGCTGCGGCCGGGCGTCCGGTCCACCCACGCTCGTCATGTCAACCCCACTCGTGTCGATCAGCGGTCTCACGGTACACCGGAGACGCCCGCCAGCGCGGCGGCCAGCGGGGCCGCCAGGTCACCGGCGGCCGGCGCCGCCACCTCGGCCAGGCCGAGCCAGCCGGCGAGGCGGCGCAGCTCGGCGGCGAGCGCCACGGCCGTCTCCCCCGCCTCGGCGCCCGGCTCGATCCAGGCGGCCGGCACCAGCAGCCGTCCGGCCCGCCGGTCGGCCTTGAGGTCGACCCGGGCGGTGAACCGGTCACCCTGCAGGAAGGGCAGCACGTAGTAGCCGTACAGCCGCTTCGGCGCCGGCACGTAGATCTCGATGCGGTAGCTGAAGCCGAAGAGCTCCTCGACGCGCCGCCGCTGCCACATCAGCGGGTCGAAAGGGCTGATCAGGGTGGCGCGCCCGACGGCGCGGGGCAGCTTGACGTCGGCGTGCCGCCAGGCGGGACGGGGCCGGCCGGCGACGGTCACCGGAATCAGCACCCCTGCCTCGACCAGTTCGGTCACGGCGGGGACGACCACCCCCTTCGGCAGCCGGAAGTAGTCCCGCAGCTCCGGCTCGGCCGCCACCCCGAGCGCCCGCGCCGCGATCTCCACCAACCCCCGGTACGCCTCGGCGTCCGACGGGGTCGCCGCGTCGAGCACACGGGCCGGCAGCACCCGCTCGGGCAGGTCGTAACGGCGGGCGAAGGAGGCGGTCCGGTCGGCGGCGGTCACCTCCCCGGACCAGAAGAGGTACTCCAGCGCCCGTTTGACGTTCGACCAGTTCCAGCCCCAGTTGCCGGTGGTCCGCGGAGCGTCGTCCTCGATCTCGGCGGCGGTCAGCGGCCCCCGGTCGGCCACCTCGTCGCGCACCCGCGCCACCAGCTCCGGCTGCTCGGTGGCGATGTGGCGCATCTGGCCCCAGGCGGCGGTCCGGGCCGCCTCCATCCGCCAGCGCAGCAGCGGGTGCAGGTCGACCGGGATCAGCGATGCCTCGTGCCCCCAGTACTCGAAGAGCTCCCGGGGCGCCCGGTAGGCGGCGTCGTCGAGCAGCGCCGTCGGGTACGGCCCGAGCCGGCTGTAGAGCGGCAGGTAGTGCGCGCGTTGAAGCACGCTGACCGAGTCCATCTGCAGCAGACCGGTGCGGGCCAGGACCCGGCGCAGGTGCCGCCGGTCGGCCGTGCCACCCACCGGGCGGTCGGCGAAGCCCTGGGCGGCGAGCGCCAGCCGGCGCGCCTCGGCGAGAGAGAGTGAATCGATCACCGTCATGAAGCGGCACGGTAGCCCAGCGGTACGACATCGCCCATCCGGCGCCGCCGCAACGCCACTCGGCCCGCGCGACGCCACCCGGCCGGCGCAACGCCCCCGGGGACCGCCCGGCGGGGACGCTGGACCGGAACCCGGGCGCGGGATAGAACGAACGCATGCCCACCATCCGGCCGGAGACCCCCGACGACGCCGAGGCGATCGCCCGCGTGCACGTACGCGCCTGGCAGGGCGGATACGCCGGGCTGATCCCCGCCGAGGTGCTGAGCCGGCTCAACCCGGCCGCCTGGGCGCAGCGCCGCCGCGAAATGGGCACCGCCGACCCCGAACAGCCCTTCACCACCCTCGTCGCCACCGACGACGCGGGCATCGCCGGCTTCGTCACCTTCGGGCCGTACCGCGTGGACCAGAACCGCGACGACCTCGACGAGCGGTACGGCGAGATCGTGAGCATGTACGTCGACCCCGGGGCCTGGGGCCGGGGCCTCGGCACGGCGCTGATGGGGGCGGCCTGCACCGCGCTCACCGCCCGGGGCTGGAGCGAGCTGCGGCTCTGGGTGCTCGCCGGCAACGTCCGGGCCCGCCGCTTCTATGAACGCGCCGGGCTCGCCGTCGACGGCGAGCAGAGCACCTACGAGGTGCGGTGGACCTCCGAGGCGACCCCGGTCGGGCTGCCCGAGCTGAGGTACTGCGGCTCCCTGGACCGGATCGGCAGCGCCAGCAGCAGCGCGATGCTGATCCAGATGTAGAAGTTGCTCCCGACGAAGCCGAGCACGCCGGAGAAGTCCCGCTCCCAGATCCAGACGAACCGGCTGGTCAGGAAGGCGTACGCGACGACGGCGAAGGCGAGCAGTCCCCGTCGGCGGCGGCTGCCCGCGGGGGCGCGGAAGGCGTTGTCGACCAGCAGCAGCAGCCCCGGGATCAGCCAGACCAGGTGGTGCACCCAGGTCACCGGGCTCACCAGGCACATCACCACACCGGTCAGGGCCAGCCCGGTCGCCTCGTCGCCGGCCGCCACCGCGGCCCGGCTGCGCCACCACCAGACGGCGACGGTGAGGGCCACCAGTGCCAGCCAGGCCAGGGTGCTGGGGTCCTCGGGGCTGAGCCGGGCCACCACGCCGCGCAGCGACTGGTTGGAGACGAAGGAGAGGTCACCGACCCGGTCGGTGTTCCAGAGCGCCTGCGTCCAGTACTCCCGGGATGCGTTCGGGAAGATCGCCGCGGCGAGCACCGCGGTCCCGGCGGTGGTCAGGATCGCCGTCGCCGCGGCCCGCCAGCGCCGGGTGATCAGCAGGTAGACGATGAAGATGCCCGGGGTCAGCTTGATCGAGGTCGCCAGGCCGACACCCACTCCGGCCCAGCGGCTGCCGCGGCTGACGAGAAAGAGCAGGTCCACCGCGACCAGGAAGAGCAGCAGCGTGTTGACCTGGCCGAAGTTGACCGTCTCACGCATCGGCTCGAAGGCCGCGGCGAGGCAGCAGACCAGCGCGAAGGCGTACCAGCGGGTCCAGCCCTGCCGGCGCGACACCGGGTCCAGCAGCCACCAGATCAGCAGCCCGCTGGTCACCACGGCGGCGGCCACGCTGACCACGATCGCCGCGTGCCAGGGCAGTGGCGCCATCGGCAGCATCACCAGCGCCGCGAAGGGCGGATAGGTGAAGCCGTACGTGGTGTTGCCCCGCAGCCAGTCGTAGAGCTCGCCGTGGCCGTAGGCCCAGTGCCGCAGCGCGCCGTAGTAGATCTGCAGGTCGAAGAAGCCGTGCCGGATCGCGGCCCAGGAGAGGAACCACGCGACCAACGCCGCCAGCCCCAGCACGATCAGCACCTGCCAGGTGGTCCGCCGCGTACCCTGCACTCCTGCCGCCTCTCCCACCTTGCGTAGGCTCACGCCTCATGGCACTCGGGTACGTCCGGCCGGCGCGCGTCGAAGACGCCGGCGAGATCGCGCGCATCCAGTTGGCGACCTGGCGGGTCGCCTACCGTCGAATCCTGCCCCGACACGTGCTCGACAACTTGGACGAGGCGTGGATGACCCGGCAGTGGACCGAAGCCGTGCGCAATCCCCCGTCACCCAGACACCGGGTGCTGGTCGCCGTCGAGCAGGCCGAACAATCGTATCTGGTGGGTTTCGTCGCATCGGGTCCGGCCGACGCGGAGGCACTGGCCCCGGAAGAGCCTGCTGAGGCGCTGGGGGCGGCGACGGTATCGATCACCGATCTGCTGGTGGAGCCGCGCTGGGGCCGGCGCGGGCACGGCAGCCGGCTGCTCGCCGCGGCCGTGGACCTCTGGCGGGAGGACGGCTTCGACACCGCGCTGGCCTGGGCGTTCGAGGCCGACGAGGCGACCCGCAAGTTCCTGACCGGCACCGGCTGGGAGCCCGACGGCGCGGCCCGCGCGCTGGACGTCGAGGACATGCTGGTGCCGCAGCTACGGCTGCACGTCGCCCTGGCGGCAACCGAAGACGACCAGTAAGCCGCACCGGCGCGGACCACAGCGCCGTCCCGGCCGGGTCATCGTGACCACAGATGACGTCCGGCCGGGAGCGGCGGGGCTCAGTCGAGCAGTGCGTCCAGGCCGATGGTCAGCCCCGGACGGCGGCGTACCTCCCGGACGGCGAGCAGCACGCCCGGCATGAACGACGCCCGGTCGTACGAGTCGTGCCGGATGGTCAGCGTCTCTCCGGTGGTGCCGAAGAGGACCTCCTGGTGCGCGACCAGGCCGGTGGCGCGTACGGCGTGCACGCGTACCCCGTCGATGTCGGCGCCCCGGGCCCCGGCGACCTCGCTGGTCGTGGCGTCCGGCGGGGCGTCCAGCCCGGCCTCCGCACGGGCCTGCGCGATCAGGCGCGCGGTGTGCGTGGCGGTGCCGCTGGGAGCGTCGAGCTTGCGCGGGTGGTGCTGCTCGATGATCTCGACCGACTCGAAGTGCCGGGCTGCCCGGGCGGCGAACTGCATCATCAGCACCGCGCCGATGCCGAAGTTGGGGGCGATCACCACGCCGACGCCGGGCTTGGCCGCCAGCCAGTTGCGGACGCGGTCAAGCCGCTGCTCGGTGAAGCCACTGGTCCCGACGACCACGCTGATGCCCTGGTCGATGCACCAGTGCAGGTTGTCCATGACGGTGTCCGGCGTGGTGAAGTCGACCATCACCTCCGCGCCGGCGTCGGCGGCGTTGAACAACCAGTCACCCTGGTCGATCATTGCCACGACTTCGAGGTCCGACGCGGCGTCGACCGCTCTGCAGACCTCCTGGCCCATGCGTCCGCGCGCGCCCAGTACGCCCACCCGGAGCACCTCGGCCGGGGTCTTTTCCTGCTCATCGCTCACGGCCCACAACCTATCCCAGCCGGATGACGCGCACCCCGAGGGTGCACAGACCGCCCAGCCTGTCGGACAACCCACCCCCGCCGCGGAGCGCGGCGAGAGCGCGAGAGCCGGCCCAGGGTCAGGCGCTGGGGAAGGTGTCGTTCTTGTCGAAGGGGCCGACCACGGCCAGCGACATGGGGCGGGTCAGCAGCTCCGCGGCCACCCGGTTGACCTCGTCGGCGGTGACGGCGTCCACCCGGGCCAGCAGCTCGTCGACGGAGAGCAGATCGTCGTAGAGCAGCTCCCCCTTGGCCAGCCGGCTCATCCGCGAACCGGTGTCCTCCAGCCCGAGCACGAATGAACCCTTCGTCATGCCCCGGCCCCGGGAGAGCTCCTCGTCGGTGATCCCGTCGGCGGCCAGCCGGGCCAGTTCGGCGCGGATCAGGTCCAGCACCTCGTGCACCTTGCCCGGAGCGCAGCCGGCGTAGACACCGAAGTGCCCGCTGTCGGCGTACTGGCTGGCGTAGGAGTAGACCGAGTAGGCCAGGCCGCGGCGTTCCCGGATCTCCTGGAAGAGCCGGCTGGACATGCCGCCGCCGAGGATGTTGTTCATGACGCCGAGCGCGAAGCGCCGGTCGTCGAAGCGGTCGATCGCCGGGCAGCCGAGCACGACGTGCGCCTGCTCGGTCTCCTTCGGCTCGACCACCGTGTTCGCCTTGCGGGTGCGTACCCGCGCTCCGGCCGGACGGTGCGAGGCCGGCTGCGCCGGCGCGGTGTCCAGCGGGCCGCCGGCGAGCGCCTGGCGGATGCCGCGGACGACCTCGGCGTGGTCGAGGTTGCCGGCGACCGCGATGACGATCGACGGCGCGGTGTAGCGGCGGCGGTAGAAGCCGTGGATCTGCCGCCGGGTCATCGGCGTGATGGTCTCCTCGGTACCGGAGATCAGCCGGCCCAGCGGGTGGTTGTCGCCGTAGATGGCCCGGACGATGAGGTCGTGGACCTCGTCACCGGGCTCGTCGTCGTGCATGGCGATCTCTTCGAGGATGACGCCCCGCTCGGTCTCCACATCGGCCGGGTCGAGCACCGAGTTGGCGACCAGGTCGCACATCACGTCGATCGCCAACGGCAGATCCTGGTCGAGCACCCGCGCGTAGTAGCAGGTGTACTCCTTGGTGGTGAAGGCGTTGGTCTCGCCGCCCACCGCCTCGATCTGCGCGGAGATGTCCATCGCGCTGCGCTTCGGCGTGCCCTTGAAGAGCAGGTGCTCCAGGAAGTGCGAGACGCCCGAGAGCGGGCCCGTCTCGTCCCGGGACCCCACACCCACCCAGACGCCGAAGGAGACGCTGCGCATCGCCGGAATCGCCTCGGTGATGATGCGCAGCCCGCTGGGGAGCACGGTACGGCGTACCGTGCCGCCCAGCGGATCGTCACTGATGGTGCGGGTGACCGCCCGGGCGGGGATGTTCTCCCCACCCGAACGGCCACGGTGCAGCAGGAATGGCGGTCGTGTCGCCCGATTCAAAGGACCCGTCACTCCCAGTGCGCAGTCTCGACTTGTATGGATCGGATGGCTCAGCTGTGGCGGTTGCGCCGACGACGCGGCTCGCCGCCCTCGCCGCCTTCGCCACCCTCGCTGCCACGGCTGGGGCCGCCCTCGCCGCGCTCGCGGTCGCCGCGGTCGCGCGGACCCCGGTCGCCACGGTCACGGCCGGCCGGCCGCTCGCCACCGGCCGCCTCGGCCGGGGCCTCCTCGCCCTCCGGGCGGACCTTGTCGAGGTAGATCTTGCCGCGGGCGTCGATGTCCGCGATCTGCACCTCGACCTTGTCGCCGACGTTGAGGAAGTCCTCGACCTTGTCGACCCGCTTGCCGTCGCCCACCTTGGAGATGTGCAGCAGACCGTCACGGCCCGGCAGGAGGGCGATGAACGCACCGAAGGCGGCCGTCTTGACGACGGTGCCGAGGTACTTCTCACCGATCTTCGGCAGGGTCGGGTTGGCGATGGCGTTGATCCGCTCCACCGCCGCCTCGGCCGACGGGCCGTTGGTGGCGCCGACGTAGATCGTGCCGTCGTCCTCGATGGAGATGTCGGCGCCGGTCTCGTCCTGGATGGCGTTGATGGTCTGGCCCTTCGGGCCGATCACCATGCCGATCTTGTCCACCGGGATCTTGACGGTGGTGACCCGCGGCGCGTACTCCGACATGGCGGCCGGCGCGTCGATGGCCGACTGCATGACGCCCAGGATCGTCTGGCGCGCCTCGAACGCCTGCTGCAGCGCGGCAGCCAGCACGTCCGTGGGGATGCCGTTGAGCTTGGTGTCCAGCTGCAGGGCGGTGACGAACTCGGACGTGCCGGCGACCTTGAAGTCCATGTCACCGAAGGCGTCCTCGGCACCGAGGATGTCGGTCAGCGAGACGTACTCGGTCTTGCCGTCGACCTCGTCGGAGATCAGGCCCATCGCGATGCCGGCGACCGGCGCCTTCAGCGGCACACCCGCGGAGAGCAGCGCCAGCGTCGAGGCGCAGACCGAGCCCATCGAGGTGGAGCCGTTGGAGCCGAGCGCCTCGGAGACCTGCCGGATGGCGTACGGGAACTCCTCGCGGCTGGGCAGCACCGGGATCAGGGCCCGCTCCGCCAGCGCGCCGTGGCCGATCTCGCGGCGCTTCGGCGAACCGACGCGGCCGGTCTCACCGGTGGAGTACGGCGGGAAGTTGTAGTTGTGCATGTAGCGCTTGGACTTCTCCGGGGAGAGGGTGTCCAGCGACTGCTCCATGCGCAGCATGTTCAGGGTGGTGACGCCCATGATCTGGGTCTCGCCACGCTCGAAGATGGCCGAGCCGTGCACCCGGGGCAGCACGCCGATCTCGGCGATCAGCGGGCGGATGTCGCGCGGGCCGCGGCCGTCCATGCGGACCTGCTCGCGCAGGACCCGGTTGCGGACCTCGGACTTGGTCAGCGACCGGAACGCGGCGCTGACCTCCTTGTCGCGACCCTCGAACCGCTCGGCGAGCTGCTCCTTGACCCGGTCCTTGATCCGGTCCAGGGAGTCCTCGCGGTCGGCCTTGCCGGCGATCTTGATGGCCTCGGCGACCTCGCCGCGGGCGATCTCGGCCACGGCGTCGTAGACGTCGTCCTGGTAGTCCAGGAAGACCGGGAAGTCGGCGACCGGCTTCGCGGCGATCTCGGCCAGCTCGGCCTGGGCGCGGCACAGCTCGCGGATGGCGGGCTTGGCGGCCTCGAGGCCACCGGCCACGACCTCCTCGGTCGGGGCGGGAGCGCCACCGGCGACGAGCGCGACGGTGTTCTCGGTCGCCTCGGCCTCGACCATCATGATCGCGACGTCACCGTCGGGCAGGACCCGGCCGGCGACGACCATGTCGAAGGTCGCCCGGGAGAGCTCCTCGTGGGTCGGGAACGCCACCCACTGGCCGTCGACGTGACCCATCCGGGTCGCGCCGATCGGGCCCGAGAAGGGCAGCCCGGAGAGCTTGGTCGACATCGAGGCGGCGTTGATCGCCACGACGTCGTAGGGGTGCTGCGGGTCGAGCGCGAGGATGGTCTCGACGACCTGGACCTCGTTGCGCAGGCCCTTGACGAACGACGGGCGCAGCGGCCGGTCGATCAGCCGGCAGGTGAGGATGGCGTCCTCGCTGGGACGGCCCTCACGGCGGAAGAACGAGCCGGGGATGCGGCCCGCGGCGTACATCCGCTCCTCGACGTCGACGGTCAGCGGGAAGAAGTCGAAGTGCTCCTTCGGCTGCTTGCTCGCCGTGGTCGCGGAGAGGACGACCGTCTCGCCCAGCTGGGCGACGACGGAGCCGGCGGCCTGACGCGCGAGGCGGCCGGTGGAGAAGGTGATCTCACGGGTGCCGAAGGCGCCGTTGTCGATCACCGCGGTGCGGGACTGCGTGCCGAGTGTGGTCTCGGGCATAAAGATGTACTCCTCTGGTCGCGGGTGCGCGACGTGGGAGCTGTCCAGACGGCCGGTCTTCGATCGAAGCGCCCGGGGCGGTCGGCGTGAGCGCCGGTTGGTGCCCGGGGGCCACTACCGGAGACCGGTGCGCTGAGCGGCTTCCTGTCGGAGGTCGCGCGGACCCATGGTCTTGTCCGGGTGGGACGGGGCGGGGGAGCCGCCGGTCGGCCGCTCCCCCGTTACGTCAACGCCGCAGGCCGAGGCGCTCGATGAGCGCACGGTAGCGGGTGATTTCCTTCTTCTGCAGGTAGTTGAGCAGGCGGCGACGCCGGCCCACCAGCAGCAGCAGACCACGACGGCTGTGGTGGTCGTGCTTGTGCACCTTCAGGTGCTCGGTGAGTTCCGCGATCCGCTTGGTCAGGACCGCGACCTGCACCTCGGGCGAACCGGTGTCGCCCTCGGCGGTCGCGTACTCCGCGCGGATGGCGGCCTTGGCTTCTTGGTCGAGCGCCATTTTCTCCCTGATTTCTTGGGTTGATGCGAATTTTGCCGGCGTCTGTCTTCAGGACTGACGCGGACCGGACCCCGACCCACGGCGTCGTGCAGGCACGCGGGGCCCACGTCGGTAACCCGACGCCTCCATGAGGTTACCAGCTTCCCCCGAACCCGCCCGGCCAAGGGCGTCAGGGCAGGGCGCGGCGGGCGCTTTCGACGTCGGCGGCGATCTGGGCGATCAGCGGCTCGATGCTGTCGTAGCGTTGCTGGCCGCGCAGGTGGGCGACGAAGTCCAGGGCGATCCACTCGCCGTACAGATCACCGGTGAAGTCCAGCGCGTACGCCTCCACCCGGCGCTCCCGGCCGGAGAAGGTGGGATTGGTGCCGACGGAGACGGCGGCCCGCAGCGGCTCCAGCGCCTGCGTGCCGCGCTCGTTGCGCCGGTGCATCCACGCCGCGTAGACCCCGTCGGCCGGGATGGCGGCGAAGCGGTGGCAGAGCAGGTTGGCGGTGGGGAAACCGAGCTCCCGGCCGCGCTGGTCGCCGCGGACGACGACGCCTTCCAGCCGGTGCGGCCGGCCCAGCGCCGCCGCGGCCGCCGCCACATCGCCGGCGTCGACGCAGGAGCGGATGTAGGTCGAGGAGAAGATCGTGCCGTCCTCGGCGACCAGCGGCGCGGCCTCGACCCCGAAACCGAAGGTCCGGCCGAGCTGCTCCAGCATCGCCACGTCCCCGGCCGCCTTGTTCCCGAAGCGGAAGTTGTCACCGACGACGACCAGCGCGGCGTGCAGGTTCGCCACCAGCACGTCGTGCACGAACTGCTCGGGCGTGAGCCGGGAGAACTCCGGAGTGAAGGGGACCACGCAGAGCGCGTCGACGCCGAGTTGCTCCATCAGCTCCGCCTTGCGGGCGGACTCGGTGAGCACGGCCGGGTGCGAACCGGGGCGGACCACCTCGGAGGGGTGCGGGTCGAAGGTGACCACGACCGAGCGGATGCCCAGCTCCTTGGCGCGCCGCACGGCGTGCCCGATGGTCGCCTGGTGCCCCCGGTGCACGCCGTCGAAGACGCCGATGGTGACCACCGACCGGCCCCAGCCGCTGGGCGCCGCGTCGAACCCCCGCCACCGCTGCATCTGCTTCCTCCCCTGGTGATCCCGCCGGACGGCGGTGGTCCCGATCGCGTCATCCGCCCACCGGCGGAAGCTCCCGTTGTGTGCTCCGCCGGACGGCGGTGGTTCCTGCGTGCTCCGCCGGACGGCGGTGGCCGACGGCTGCCGGCGCCCCCTCAGGCCGGCGCCAGGACGATCTCCGCGCGGGCCCGGCCGTCCCGCTCGCTGACGATAGCGAGCAGCCGGCCGTCGGGCGCGAACACCGCGTACGGTCCGTTGATGCCGACCGGGTCCAGCGGCCCGCCGTGCGACAGGGTCTTCGTCTCCTGGGCGGTGGCCTCGCGCCGGGCGAAGAAGCGGTCGGCGGCCTGTTCCAGCGAGAGGTTGACAACCTCGGGCGCGCGTTCTTCCAGCTGCGCCAGGGTGGCGGCCTCGGCGAGGGTGAAACCACCCACCGCCGTACGCCGCAGCGCCGTCAGGTGCCCGCCGACGCCGAGCCCGGCGCCCAGGTCACGGGCGATGGCCCGGATGTACGTGCCGGAGGAGCAGGTGACGTCGACGTCCACGTCGATCACGTCCGGCTCGTCGCGCCGTACGGCGAGGATCTCGAGCGTGGAGATGGTGACGCGGCGGCTGGGAATCTCGACGGTCTCGCCGTCGCGGACCCGCTTGTACGCCCGTTGGCCGTTGATTTTGATGGCGCTGACGGCGCTCGGCACCTGGTCGATCTCACCGGTCAGCGCGGCCAGCCCGGCCGTGATCTGCGCGTCGGTGACGTGACCGGCGGCGATCGTCGCGGTGACGTCACCTTCGGCGTCGTCGGTGACCGTGGTCTGCCCGAGCCGGATGGTCCCGGCGTAGCTCTTGGCGGCGCCGATGACGTAGGTGAGCAACCGGGTGGCGCGGCCCACGCCGATGACGAGCACACCGGTGGCCATCGGGTCGAGGGTGCCGCCGTGTCCGACCCGGCGGGTTTTCGCCAGCCGGCGGATCCGGGCCACCACGTCGTGCGAGGTCATACCTCCGGGCTTGTCCACCACGATCAGACCGTCTGCGCTCACGTCCGCCAAGCCTGCCAGAAGCCCACCTGTCGCCGTACAGCCGGTCGCCCCGGGGTGTCGGGGGTGAAAACGGCTTGCCCAGGGGTGCGAGACTGCTCACATCGATGCATTGATGCGTAGCGCTGCTCAAAGGAGCGGAAATGAAGGGGACGACCCGGTCGAGCCTGCCGGAATGGATGCTCAATCCACCGCCGCCGCGCCTCACCCTGACGCAGCGACTCACCGCTCCGATCACCCGCACGCCGCGCTGGCAGGCACTCCAGCTGCGCTGGTGGCACTGGCAGGATCGGCCCCGGCTCTACGACCGCTACCCCACCACGTTCAAGATCACGGCGTTCTTCGTGTCCTGGCTGCTGGCCATGGTGCTGCTCAGCATCGCCTACACGCTCTTCGCGCTGAGCTGAGCCCCGCGCCCGGGTGCTCTTCGCGCTGAGCTGAGCCCGCACCCCGGCCGCTCACCACGGCGGGGTCAGACGCGGGTTGCGCCGATGACCGCCCAGCGGCCGGAGCGCATCCGTGCCAGCGCCCCGACCAGGCGGATCACGATCAGCAGGGTCAGCCCGGCCCAGATGCCGCCGAGACCGAGGTCCAGCCCGTACGCGAGCCAGACCGCCGGCAGGAAGCCGCCGAGCGTGGCGACGATGGTGAGGTTGCGCAGGTACCGCACGTCGCCGGCGCCGATGAGCACCCCGTCGAGGGCGAAGACGATCCCGGCGAGCGGCATCATCGCCACGAACCACGGCCAGGCGACCATCGCCTGCTCGCGTACGGCCGCATCGGTGCTGAACAGGCCCGGGAGGATGCCGGCGCCGGCGGCGATCAGCACGGCGAACCCGATGCCGCAGGCCGCTCCGAAGCGGGCGATGCGTTTCGCGAGGGCCTTCGCGGCGGCGGCGTCCTCGGCGCCGAGGGCGGCGCCGACGAGCGACTGGGCGGCGATGGCGAGCGAGTCGAGCAGCAGCGAGGTGAAGAACCACAGCTGCAGGGCGATCTGGTGCGCGCCGACGACCGCGGTGCCGAACCGGGAGGCCACCGCGGTCGCCGACAGGAAGCTCGCCTGGAACGCGGCACCGCGGATCAGCAGGTCCCGGCTGAGCGCCAGTTGCTGCCGGATCATCATCGGGTGCGGGCGCAGGGAGACCCGCTCGGTGATCAGCGCGCTGACGAAGAGCAGTCCGCCGATGGTCTGTGCGGTGGCGTTGGCGATCGCCGACCCGGCGAGCCCGAGGCCGAGTGGATAGACCAGTAGCGGGCAGAGGAGCGCGGAGAGCAGGTTCGGCCCCACCACGAAGATCATCGGGCGGCGGGTGTCCTGGACGCCGCGCATCCAGCCGTTGCCGGCGGCGGCGAGCAGCAGCCCGGGCGCGCCGAGGATGGCGATGCGCAGCCAGCCGGCGGTGGCGTCGGCGGTCTCCCCGGCCGAGCCGACCAGGAGCCGCGCGATCGGCCCGGCGGCGAGCTGCATGACCACCACGGCAAGCAGCCCGGCGGTCAGCGCCAGCCAGGAGGACTGCACCCCCTCGGCGACCGCCCCGGCCCGGTCCCCCGCCCCGAAGCGCCGCGCCGCCCGGCCGGTCGTCCCGTACGCGACGACGGTGCCGATCCAGGCGACCATCGTCATCAGGGTGCCGCCGACGGCGAGCGCGGCGAGCGGCATCGCGCCCAGGTGCCCGACGACCGCGGTGTCGACGAGGATGTAGATCGGTTCGGCGGAGAGCACCACCAGCGCCGGGAGGGCGAGCGCCAGAATCCGGCGTACGGAGGCGTCGATCGGCGGGGCGGCGTTGGGGCGTACGGTCTGCGGGCTCATCGGCTGTGATTCTGCCACTCGGTCCGTAAGCGACTAAAGGGTCTGAGATCCTTACGACTGCGTCCCACGGCATGATCATCCACCGCTCGGCTGGGAGCAGGCCGACGCGGGCGCGAGTATCGTGCCGCCGTGGCTGATTTCTGGAAGAACCTGGCGGAGAAGGCGCGCCCCCTGTGGCGGCTACTGGCCAAGGCGGTGGTCCGCAAGTACCGCGAGGATCAGGCCCGCACCGCGGGCTCGGAGCGGTCCGTGCCGCGCCCGGCCCCGAAGCCCGGCCCGCCGGCGGCCACGTCCAAGACGGGTGCGGCCGGCTCGAGGCCCGCCGGGTCCCCGCGCGCCACGACCAGGGCCACGTCGAAGACGACCGGTAAGCCCGGCACCGCCGCCCCGAAGCCGGGCCCGCGCCCCGGCACGCAGCCCGGCCGGGTTCCCGCCCAGGTGGCCCGCAACTCGCAGGTCGCCGCGCTGCAGCGCCGCAAGCTCGCCTACGCACCCGAGCCGGACGGCGAGGCCGACCCGGGCGAAATCGTCTGGACCTGGGTGCCGTACGAGGACGACCCCAGCCAGGGCAAGGACCGGCCCGTGCTCGTCGTCGGCCGTGACGGCGGCACCGTCTTCGGGCTGATGCTCTCCAGCCAGGAC